>Ga0256409_1000168_pt1 | contig 72824 bp, 75 predicted proteins | sample PhySR1_FD_185981 | JGI IMG/M metagenome (GOLD analysis project Ga0256409, IMG submission 185981) | Leaf surface microbial communities from sunflower plants in UC Gill Tract Community Farm, Albany, California, United States - DLSL S.R1 | ecosystem: Host-associated > Plants > Phyllosphere >... | reverse complement strand
TATAATGAAGTTGAATATAATTTTACTATAACTGACCCTAAAGCTTGTGAAGAGTTTCAAGTCGAAGGAAACTATTTCTTAGGCGATTGCTATCTTACTGTTAGTTTAGGTGTAGAATTTAATGATAATCATTACAAGTTAATTGCCTTTCTCTACAGCGAGCTTTTATGATGAAAATTTACTCAATTGGCTTCACTGAAAAACCTGCTGAAAAGTTTTTTAACCTAATAAAATCTCAGCCTGACCTGAAAAATTTAGTTGATGTGCGTCTTAATAATGTCTCTCAGCTTGCTGGCTTCGCTAAAAAGAATGACCTGAAGTATTTCTTAAAGGAACTGTGCAATGTGGATTATGTTCATTTGCCTGATCTTGCCCCAACTAAGGAGATGTTAGACCCCTATAAAAAGGGTAATGTTTCATGGGAAGTATATGAAGGTAACTTCATGAACTTAATGGCAAAAAGAAACATTGAGCGTATTGATAAATCAGTCATCGAAGACAGCTGCTTGCTATGTAGTGAGCACAAACCCCATCACTGTCATCGTCGTCTTGTGATAGAGTACTTGAACAGCCATTGGGATACTGATTTTGAGGTTAAGCACTTGATATGATGAAAGTACTGATAATGTATCATCCTGACTTTGCTTCAATGGGAAAATTTGAGCGTAAACTCTCTCGAATTTTTTCTAAGTCAAATGACTATCAAGTATTGTATTTTGAAGACCATCATAATTTGATCAGTCGGTTCTTCACTGCTGACGTGTTGAAGAAACTTGCACCTGAAGTTTTAGCTGACCCTTTCTCTGTCGGTTTAACTCATGCTGTTATATTTGATTCTGCAATCAAACCTGTGTTCACAGAGCCTCATGAACAACTGTCCGAAAAAATTCCAGTACGCTATATCAAGGACAACATCACTTTCGTTTCCAACAAAGACAGAGGTGAACACTTCGATACTTATTGCGGGAGAGGAACGCTTTGGGGTAATCCTTACGCGATAGGTGCAGATGGCGATCGTGATGAAGTGATAAGAAAATTCAAGTATGACTTTGATCGTGATTACCTAAAAGGCGGAACAGAGTTCAAAGAAAAGCTTAAGTTATTAAGAGGCCACACTTTAGGATGTCATTGTAAGCCCTATGCTTGCCATGGTGACGTTTTGGCACAATATTTAAATGAATTAGATGATGGTGAGTGACTTACCATCATCAATCTCAGATACCATCTGTACTGTGGTTAAAGTTATTTACGCCTTCAATAAACTCATGGTCGTTCTGTTTATCGGCACGTCTCTCAAAATATTTACCAATATGCTGATTATATGAATGGATTCCATTGATACGTTCTGCACGCATATAGCAATTGGTAGTGGTGTTATCACTCTGGTAATCACTGTTGTATACTTTACCGCAATCACCTGTGAACTGCGGTTTATATAACATTATCCCATTTCTAACACCTATAGGGAACATCACAATAGGTTGATTTCCACCATCAACATAACCTACTAATGCGTTATCCATAAAGCTGTGGTGTGTAGTACAGGCGGTTGTAATGAATAGTAATGCCGCGATTAGAAGTTTCTTTATCATAGATATTTCCTTTTGTTTTATTATTTATTTGTTATCCCTAAATTAGTGTTTCTACTTTTGAGAATGGTACTGATTTAAATAAGTACCCCTGTATGCCAGTGATAGCCTCACCTATCTTTGTTAGTTGATACTGATTTTGTACACCCTCAATAATGATCTGTTCACAGTACTGATTGATGTTTCGAATGATGATCGGCCACATCAAAGAATTGCAGTTGTTCCAATAGAATTTTTTATCAACCTTTACGCACTGGAACATTCCAGTCTGCACTGCTTCCATATTGGCGTTACCAGCTCCAAGATCATCTAACCAAAGCGGGTAACGTTCGGTGAGTTCCTTCAATAGTGGATTCTTCATACCATCTGACAGATTCGGGAACCGTTCCGAGATCTCAAGTCTCACGAATGGCAACGCACCAAGTAGAGTACTTACCTCAGTATCCTTAATGATGATTCCAGCCATATCGAAATCTATGTTGATGCTACACACTAAGCCGTACTCAATGAAAAACTGTGCCTTTGCCTGTACTTGCTCAAGCTGGCTAATTAGAAGTGAACGTTTTGAATCCTCTGTTAGTCTGGCTATGAAGTGCTCCATTTCGAATGTACTTTCTGTAATGCCACCGGTATCAATTCTTGTAAGCAACTCGACACCTAACAGCTTTCCGTTAGTACTGGTGATTGGTTCGGCAATCGAATGTGTTTGTACAGCAATGCATAGCTTTAGCATCTGTAGTTCTTCATCAGTTAAATGTATTAAAAACCATACACTGATCGTTATAACCGATCAATAACACTTTTATGATCGGTTACACCTATCGATAAACTTTACTTATCCCTCCAATCGATCGGCTAAACTTATTTAACTTATTGATTGATATCGTACTAATAATTTCATACTGGACACCCATCAAGGCACTGTATATATTCACAGCATCACTGTGTGGAGGTGCCTATGGGTAATAAAGATGGTTTTAACCCTTTCCAGAAAAGCGGAATTCAGTACTTCGTTCATGACAGGGAAAGAATGCGGGTTGTATACTTCGGTACTGGTATGGATCACATCGTTAACGGTGAAATTGTATTCTTTCAGCGTGAAGATGGGCTATTTTGGTTTGGTCGGACGTATCACAATATGTTCGTACTAATCTTCAATGAACCGATTGATAGCGTACTAACTGGAACATCGTTTGTTTCAAGTGAGAAGCGTTTATTGGAACTACAAGAAGAAGATAGATGTGTAGATCAGTGGGATTTACCATTTTAAAAACGCTGGTGCTCACACAGTTCAACGCCCCATATCGTGTGTAAGTACCAAAACCTTCAGGTTTAAAGTATTATGACCAAAACTTTTAAATCGTAGGTTATTATGCGTAAGGTAGAATATTTCCTAATAGTGATAGTATGCATATTCGCGGCATTTATCTCACCTATATTCAACAAGGAACATACTGTGGAATTAGGTAGTACATCTGATATTGTTAGTGCATTTTGCAATATAGTTATGGCTGGTGCTGCGGTTTATGCAGCACTTAAGGCAGTGGATTGGTTTAATGAGAAGAGAAGAGATTTAGCTTTCGACAAAGCTATCTCAACTTCGGTAGAATTTGATAGGGTAAAACTACAGATTGATGTATTTCATAATAATTTACTAATTAAAGAAAAGGAGTCAACTCATAAAGAATTACACTCTATTGCTGAGGTTGATTTAAAAACGCTACATCTTTCAATATTAACTTTAGTAAGATTAGTCCGTAACTGCGAAAGGTTTGGGTTTGATTTTAAAAGTGAAATAAAAACAAAAATAACCGAATCATTTTCTTCATATCATAATGCAGTATATAAATTCAATGCCATGAAGAATGCATCATTAGAACAGTTACTTTTTGATGGAACGCATGGTATTAACAGAAGTTTGTTCACTGAACTAAAGGCTATTCACAAACAAACTGACATTGCTGCTGAAATGATGAATAAAAGCATCGATGAAATTTTTGATTTCAAGTCTCGATAGTGGGTTATAGAGTACCGTAAAGGTTAATAGTACTTGCAAACAGCAACGCCCCGTATTCGTGAGCAAGTACTATTAACCGGTGATGTAGATTATCACAAGCAAATCTAATTTTTAATTACTTTACTAAGTCTCTTTATAGAGTTGTTTCACCCTGCTTCTTATGCCGTACTTCTTTCGTTCCAAGCATCGGTATATTGAATGTTGCCATCAACATACTTCCAAGTTATTTTTTCATAACGTAGTGCAACGTTTTCCATATGGCCTGTGCCAGGACAGCCACGGGTATCGTGCATCATCGGTGTTACAGAAATGACCTTTACAGTTTCAAGCAAAATGTTGAAGTACTCGACTTCCTGCCCTGCATCGTTGATGCAATACCATTTGATTTCGGCAGAGTGTAACGTTTGACCTGTACCAACTGCCTTGTATAAGTAAGGACTTGATGAGTCGATTTCCTTATCAAACTGGAAAGGGGCATGTTGTCGAGTGCCTGTTAGCTTCCCTGTGTTGCTATCAGTTGGGATACTCAGGTTATGGTGAATCGATCTTAGTTCTATACTTCCTTCACGATCCTTTACATCAGATGAACCACGGATATTTGCACCGCCATCGTCTTTAAGCCATAAGTGAACTGGTACAGCCATTGATTTAGCTCCTTGCTAATCGTACAACCATTTACCGGCTTTTGCCGACTCTATCAACATACCAATAGTAAAATCTGGAATGTCTACTATTTGTTTTTTAAATGGATTCCATGAAAAGGTTACTTCTGGATAATAGGTTTCAATTTTAAAACCTTCCTTCTTAACCTGAAACTTTAAAAAGTACTCGTCCATTAACTCTTCAACATCATCTTGATCTAATTTCACATCAAAATGAATATTTGATTCTTCAGTATATGTATCATATTTTTTACGTCTAAACATATAAACGCCGCTGCGGCGAGTCACAAGATCAATGACTTGTTTAGCTATATCATCAGTTACCATATTTTATCATCGCCTCTGGCTATCATATTGTAGTCACGGATTGAGCGATAAACGATTTGAGAAACATCAGAGATTAGAACCAACTCACCGATCAGGGGAATAGTACGACCTATAAATGTACTAATTTGTGACACCATTCTTCTTTTTACTGTCCAAGGTGTGTAGCCACCAATCCACGTTGGTAACTGTATCCCGAATGGGAATTTAGCCTGCTTAAATACTACCCTAACTTTTTGTGAAGCTCTCGATGTGCCTTTAAGAGCAGTTTTGGGCTTGCCTCGAGTCGTCTGGTTGTTCACACCGCTGTATAACGCAATTAACGCACCAAAATCACCGAAACCAAATTGATCAGCTGTGTTCTCACAAAAGATCATGAACAGTAGCCCACCAGCAGTTAAATTTGACTTACCCGCATAAAAGTAAGTTCCTTTTAGTTCTTCAACCGTATCCATACCTTCCCCTTTTACGTGACGTCTAAAGAGTATACAACTGATTAAAATTATTAAACATTAAAAAGAGTGTACGAAATATCTGAATTTACCTTCCTTCGTGATTTAGAACATTCAACGCAGTCTTTCTCTAATCATATAATTTTTAATATCCTCTTATGATGACCTATATTGTTATCATTCTACATTCATTAGTGATTTGATGTTATCAATACTGTCTTGTAGTTCTTTTAGTTGAGCATCAGATTTATCATTGCTTCCATATGCGTCTACAAACGCCGTGAGGCTGTTTAAATCTTTCTGTAGTGCTACGAGGTCTGTTACTAACAAGTCGTCTGTAACGTTTTCTACGTAGCTTGTGTTAGCCATTAGGTAATCAGTACGTAATTCTGCTTTTGTTTTTTCTGCCATTTTATTTCCTTATAAGTTTTTGTAAAATTCTGCGGTAGCACGTAGTCCATATTTTTTATTCAAATGTGTGTAACTTGCCGTGGTTCCCTTCTGTTCTTTGTATTTAGTCAGATAGTCCCTGATTACCTCCCTGAGTTCATTACCTATCGGGGGGCTATCACTAAGTGGGGATTTCTTGATAGTGTTATAAAGTCCGTTTGACTTCATTCCTTCTTTCTTCCAATTCGGTTTTCTTTTCTTCATAGTATGTTTCCTTAGTTGATGCCTTGCGGCGTGGCTCGTTGGCGACTTACGGATACTTGCCCAATCACTTTGAAGTAGTTGCTATTGGGTAAGTACTATTTGTTTTCACTTCTCAGTAGTCGAAAGACCAAATAAAACGGGCGTTCTTTGACTTCCCGTAAGGGGCTGGCAAAAACGCAAGTATGATCTTATTATTGGTTTTACATAGACTAACGACCAAAGGGAGTTAGGCTATATAAGACTGAAAATATGTAAGTGATTTAATTATGAGAATTATTTTTGTTCGTTAAGGTGATTTTTAATATATAGTTCTCACAATGGCACCAACACCCAATATATAGCGGTATAATGCGGGATACGGCACTATATATAGTACAATTAAGCACTAAAAACTTCCCATTGTGAGAACATAACGGCTATTGTGAGAATGATTAGTTCTCATAATAAAGTACAATAATGAGAATGAAATCATTACTTTCCATTCTCAGATTCGGCAATCATTGCCTCTAAACGCTTTATCATTTCTTGTGCGGATAATCCTTCATCCTGCATCTTGTCCATCTCATAGTGCTGTACTGGCGATAGGTAGTACATACCCTCTTCTTTCTTTTTGAATAGACGTATACCCTGTGAATCAGCCTCTACAAGAGCATTAGCTACAGCACGTGATACCGTCTTTATCTTACGTACTGTCTCGTCACCTACTGGTTTGGCATCTGGATCCCGTTGCTTACCGTACCAATGTTGTAGCCAGTACCGTACTCTGTCACGACTGAAATCAAGCGTATTGATTATCACATAGTAGATGCGTTCAGCTTTGTATGGTTTAGAGCTACCTCTCATATTATCTTTGATTGTATCAACTATGATTTTCTTAGCTTCTGGTGTGAGATCATTCTTATAGTTACTGAATGTTCCAGCAATCCGTATAAACGCCTCATTACTGTACACTTTTTCTTTGTTTGCCATTTTATAAATATCCTATATATACATTTTATCTCGACTTTAGTAATTCCCGTTACTAAGGCCATTTTTCATTATTATTTTCCACCGATTTTAGTATTACTTTGATGAGCAGATTTACTTCCTTTTCTACTTAATCCCCTTTTGGATTTAGCAGTATTGCTTTAGTGATTATGTACTGAATCGCCGCCGGTTTAGTTTTCACTTTACCTTGTTCGATTAACATATCTAAATATTCTTCCTGTACAGTGGTAATGCGTGTTGTTACTACGGCAGACTTTAGCTTATCTTCTGCCTTGTAGGCACCGCGTTTTTTATCCATAATTGATATTATCCTTTTAAATGATTTCTTTTATTGATTTATTGAATACAAAAAAACACCCTAATGTCACTTAGGGCATTAAATGGTGATTTTATACGAAACTACTAATATTATTTGTTGATAATCAGAGTTTACCTCCATGATTATACCAGAACTTTTTTATCCGTTCCGTTTTTATTATCTATTTTATTTATCATCTTCGTAGAATACCTTTAAGATATTAAGTATAAATTCTGAAATTATTGAAAGGAATAACACTCCCAAGAAGCATATAAACACATACGGTAAAAAACCGAGTATCATTACCATCCATCCAATAAGTAGTACTACTGCTGTAACTATCCAACCTATCATAAGAACCTCCCTGTTCATCTATGATAGTATTTAGTAATTAACTTCTAAAAGTGTACCTAAATTAAAAACCCACTCATTACGATTTCTATATATTACTTAGCAATAATTTGAACTGTTCATGATTATTCATAAAGTCAATAATATACTGTTTATCTTTCAACCCTTGCATATAATTAATCAATAGGTAATAATCTATTCGATTGAAATCCCTTTCTGGATGAAACTCAAACCTACATTCTTTAGTACTCGGAACTTCCTGTACACCAAAGGTGTTGGTAAGGTATGTAATAATTCCATTTTCCTCTGTAATTGATATCTCGTGAAGTACCTCAAATGTTTTCTTATTGATAATAACAATATGCCTGTATATGCCTTTTTTATATTTAAATTCAACAAGACAATAATTATCTAAGTACCTAAATGTAATAGTATCGATTACTTGTACTAAAAATTTACGTAGACTCATACGTAGTTCTACGTTACTAACATCCATCAATGCTGAAACATCTACACTACTAATATCTGGTAACGGTTCGTGTACCTGTAGATTCAAAAGCTCACTTTTGATTTCTTCAATACGATCTTGAATATCTGTTAAGGCGGTAGCTAACGGCAATGAAGAACGTTGTTTCTGCCTTTTTCTTTCTTCTATTTTTTCATTACATTTCTGTTCTTCAATTTCTAACTCTATGAGTTCTGCCTGTAGTTGTGCTTCACTTGTTGTATCAACATTCGAAATTGATAGTACTTTACTCATATCAATCTGCTTCACGTGATTGATTACTAATTTTTCCACTTCTTCAAGTCTTATACTTTTCTGACCGCAGATATGATAATTAAGACGGGAAAGACAAACTATATATCTCATACCTCGTCCGTTCTTACTGGTAGTAACCTTCGAACCGCACTTACCGCAGCGTACAATCCCTGTAATGATATTGTTCACTTCTCTGGTCTTGTTGTTCTCCCTCGGCCTACCCTTCTTACCAACGGCATTAGTACTTAAGATTCGGTTCGCCAGAACGAACAATTCATCATCAATTATTTTCGGAAAAACATTCGGAATTAAAGTTATGTTCTCCCTAACGAGATTCCCTCTAAGACGCTCGTCCTTGATAAGCTTAGTTACCGTTGTGGGACGCCACAGAGATTCTCCCGTGCTCTTGATTCCCTCCTCATTTAGTCGGCGGGCGATCATTGGGCTGGTCATGCCATTGGTATACTCACGAAATATTCGCTGAATAATTTCGGCTTCTTCTTTGATCACTACGTATTGATTGTCATTCGAATCTAACCAGCGTGGCAGTTTTCTCGTAAACACTCGCCCATCATTCAACGTGTCTTTTAGACGTTTCTCCCAACCGGCGGTACTCCGTTCCGATTTGATTTTAGATTCGTTATTACCACGCGTAACTATCAATTCCATGATGATTTTTGACATTGAGTCTTCACGATTAAGTACAACCGGAGTACTGACATCATGGATTTCAACACCCATTTTTACGAGGTGCTGTATCGTTGTTTCATCCCAAGAAGAGCGTCGCGATAGTCGGTCTAAGCTGTAGATTATCAGTGCGTCACCTTCACCGATCTTGCCTTCATCAACTTGTTTAATGAACTCGGCAAGTTGCCCATCTTGGATGTTTTTGTTTTTGTATGCCGATAGGCCAATATCTTGCCAGTACGTTACTTCACCATCAAACAAATGCTTCTTAGACTCTAAGTACTGCTCTGTACGGGTAGTTTGTTCGTCTAAACCACTGCCTTCAGTTTGTGTCGTTTTACTAATACGGGTGTATACATGGGGGCGGCGAGTCGTCATATTTAACCATCAAATGATAATTAGTCTCAGGTGTGTATACTAACTTAAAACCACCGTTTCGGCATTCCGCCAGAGGAATAACACCCGCTGAGTGGTCATTTCGCGGAAAATGCAATCTTCTACGGCAAGGTTGAACCAGGGATCGTAAGAATCGGAAAGTAACAGTCTGAGAGGTTTCATCGCATATTCATCCTGAATGAGTCTGCTCTGATAATAACAGCAAAAAACAGGATGAAATACGCAGTGAAATCAGGGGGAATGGGTTTTATACCGTATCAGATACGACGAGCCTGCCAGTACACTTTGCGCCAGTAGACGTTATCGAGCGAAGAACGCGTGACGCCCTGACTGGTTGAGGCGTGAATAAACTGGTCTGCGGTATCGTAAATCCCGACGTGCAAGCCGTTCTCCCCGCTGCCGGTTTTAAAGAAAACCAGATCGCCGGGAAGCAGTTCATCACGGGAAACTTTTGTGCCAATTTTCGTTTGATCGGCCGTCGTTCTTGGCAAAACCACACCAAAACGATCGCGATAAGTACGAAAGACAAAGCCCGAGCAATCCACGCCGCTGGGTTGTAAACCGCCATAGCGATAAGGCGCACCGTGCCATTGACTGAGCTGGTCATTAAGCTCGGCAACCACGGTAATAGAATCAGCAAACCGGCCACTTGGCGGTGGCGCGTGGCTGCTGCAACCGTTAAGAATTAACGCGGCAACAGCCAGCAGGGAATACATGGATACGGACGACCAGCGCATAGTGCATTCCTTCCTCAATAGCGTCACGGCATCACCGGAACACGAGGGTTTGCGCGGGCCGGATAAGTCGCCGTTATCTAAGAACTAATAGAATTTAGCGCTATTTTATCCGTCATCCAATCTTTTGTGATGATTTTTATCGTTTCAGAATAAATTCATTGAGACTTTTTGACAGGTTTACTGTGGATCAGGCAAACACCGGACAAGATAAGTAAACCGCCCAGCGTTTTGGTTAAGCTGATGCTTTCATTGAACCAGGGCAAGGTGACCGCCGCGATATACACCAGCGCATAACTCAGACTCAGCAAGGTATAAGCGCGGTTGAGCGGCAGATGCCGTAAGGCAAAGAACCAGCAGCCCATCGAGAATACATACCCGCATAACCCCAAAAACACGGCAGTCAGTGCGCTTAAATGGCTAAGAATAAACGAGGTGTCAATGGCAGACAGAGCAATCCACGGGATCTGCACCATCCCCCATTTCATCAGCAACTGCGCTGCTGTTACCAGTAAGACGCTGCCCCCGCCCCACAAATAGCCTTTCATAAGCTGACACTCATCAGTGCAATCCCTGACATGATTAACGCGACGCCACACCAGTGGCGCCCGTCGACGTGTTCATGGAAAAACCAGCGGGCACACAATGTGATCAGGACGAAATTCAGACTGAGCATCGGATACGCCAGACTCAGCGGCAGCAGTTGTAACACCCGCAGCCACAAGAGCATGCCGATGCCAAGCAAAAGCACCGCCAGCCCGAGCCAGCGCAGAACGCGCGCCATACCGTCAGCGGACACCTGAGCGGCCTGCTTCTGACAAAGCTGGCCGGCACAGGTGATCACACTGACTGCCAGCACCAGAAGGAATCCGGTCATGGCAGTTTTTTGTAGAACAGTATCGCCTGACGATCAAACTTCACTGTTTTGTCAGCAGCCGGCATTGTTGATTTCACATGCGCATTGCGGTCAAGTCTGAGGATCACAGAAACATTTCCTTCCTGACGGGCTTTCTGCAGCCATGCCGGGAAGCCAGCCGCATCAATAAAGTTATCTTTAGCATCAGGATAACTTAATCCGTATTGCAGCTCGCCTTTTTCATCAAACATCAGAATATCACTGCGCTTCAGCGACCAGGCAACCGCAGTGGCTACGCCGACATTATCTGCCAGGATAAAACGGCTGTCCTGCAACAGGTCGTTGTGCTGTTGTAAAAAGTCCTGAGGTTGTTTTGAATCTATAATTTTCTGCGGCATAGCCTGCCCGACCAGCAGCGCCAATACCAGCGGACAGATAGCGCCCCAGTACCAACGTTTTTTCACATCGGTCAGTGACATTGCCCCTGCCAGCGCCCACACGGCAAAACAGAGAATACCAATCAGAGCGCGGGGCATCTCCGTACGGGTAAAGACCGCTTTAACGTGGAGCGGCAGAATGCCGGATATCACCAGTACGGCGACCGCCATCAGAACACCAAAAATGATGTTAATGACGCCATTCGCTTTCAGTGCGCGTAACTTCCCTGACTGACGGATTTGTTCAAGATGATCGGCCATCAGCAAGGCAACCGGCGCTATGCACGGCAGAATGTAAGTCGGCAGTTTTCCTTTGGCGATGCTGAAGAAGATCAGCGGCATAATCGCCCAGCTCAGCAGGAAGAACAGCTCCGGGCGCATGACGCGCTGAGTCCAGCCCTCGCGCAGTGCTCCCGGCAACAGACCGAGCCACGGCAGAACGCCCAGACAGAGCACAGGCAAATAGAACCAGAACGGCGCTTTATGTTGGGCATCCGATTCTGCAAATCGCTGAATATGCTCGACCCAGAAGAAGTAATTCCAGAAATCAGGTTCATGCCGCGCAATCGCCAGCACCCACGGCAGACTGAGAACCACAGCACTGAAAATCGCCAGCGGTCCCCAGCCAAACAGGGTTTTGAAACGCTTTTCACGCCAGACAATCGGCAGAACTGCAATCACCGGCAGCGCCAGCGCCAGAAACCCTTTGGTCATAAAGCCCATACCGCAGGCCAGTCCAAGCGCTATCCAGCTCATGGCTTTTTGCGGTGTACGCGAAACCCGCAGGCAGAACCAGGTCGCCACCATAGCCGCAGTCATCCAAAGCGTGATCATCGGATCAAGAACGCTGTAGGTACCGATACTGAACACCAGCAGGGTGGAAAGGTAGATCAACACGGCAGTGTAAGCGGTCTGACGATTACGCCACATCAGATTTGCCAGCCAGAACACCAGAATGGCGCTCAGCATAGTGCTGAATACTGAACCAAAACGCACCGCAAAGTTGCTTTCACCGAAAATCATCTGGCTGATATTGTTAAACCAGTAACCTGCCACCGGTTTTTCAAAATAGCGCAATCCGAGCAGATGAGGCACAACCCAGTCGCCGCGCTGAAGCATTTCGCGGCTGATTTCGGCATATCGGGTTTCATCAGGTTGCCATAACAGGCGGGTATTAAGAGGAACAAGGTAAACGAGCGCGAAGAACACCAGGATCATGGTGCTCCATACGCCTTTAATTGTTTTCGACATCAGGAGAAACCTTCTTGCTGACAGCCTAACCAACCTTCCCGACCTGGGAAACTGGCGCGAACCACTTTGCCTTTTGGCAACGTACTGAGATCTTGCGGCAGTAACTCGCCCAGCGCGCAAAACCGGATACCCTGTGCAGCAGCACGGGTCAGTAACTCGTCAAATTGCGTTGCCAGCGACATTCCTTCAACTTCAGCGTGGATGGTATACACCGGCACGCCGGTATCCTTGGCGATAGCATCAAGAATAAAATCGTTGAAGTTATCCGCCGTAATTTCGCCGCCCGCCACTTCATCGTAAGTCGGCAGCGTCACCGGAATTTGTACGGTTCCCGGGGTTCCATTTTCCAGCACCGGCAGGAAAGGATGGGTTCCGCGGCAATCACTGTTGTAATAGAAATGAAAACGCTCTTTCACTTCTATGACGCGTTCATCCGCACGCCAGCCTGCCACTGCCGAACATTCGACGTCATGACCCAGGCATTTTTCCAGTGCATCCAGCCCCAGCCGGATTTGTTCTTCCAGCTGTTTCTCTGACCATTTCCCGACTTTCGCCTGCCAGCCCTGATGATCCCAGGCGTGCAGTCCGACTTCGTGGCCCCGTTTTGCGGTTTCTTTCATCAGATACCCGAGGTCACGGGCGATGGGTTTACCCGGCCAGGCGGTACCCGCCAGCAGGATATCCCAGCCATAAAGGGAGGCCGCGTTAGAGCGCAGCATTTTCCACAGAAAGCGCGGTTTAAGCAGGCGCCACAAGTGGCGCCCCATGTTATCCGGGCCAACGCTGAAGAAGAAACTGGCGGTAATTTTATGTTTTGCAAGGGTTTGCAGAAGCTGAGGGACACCCTCCCGGGTGCCGCTCCAGGTATCCACATCAATGCGCAGACCCACTTTCTTCATGTCTGGCACCGTATCAGGCTTTGTCAGCGTCAGTGTTTACAGAACGCAGGAAGAAATCCAGCGTGTCGGCGACGGTTTTATCCATGCCAATTTCAGGTTTCCAGTCCAGCAGACGACGGGCATTTTTGATGCTCGGCGTACGGTGCTCAACGTCCTGGTAGCCTTTACCGTAGTAAGTGCTGCTTTCGACCAGATTGAAACCGGCAAACGGCGGGAACTGGGCGCGAAGCGGGTGTGCCTCAAAGCTTTTGAGTAGCATTTCTGCCAGCTGACGGATGCTTGCTTCGTTCGTCGGGTTACCGATGTTGATGATCTGACCGTCACACAAGTTGTCGCGGTTCTCGATGATGCGGAACAACGCTTCGATACCGTCGTTGATGTCGGTGAAGCAACGTTTCTGCTCGCCGCCATCGACCAGTTTGATCGGTGAACCTTCGACCAGATTCAGGATCAGCTGAGTGATCGCACGGGAGCTGCCGATACGCGCAGCATCCAGGTTATCCAGACGTGGCCCCATCCAGTTAAACGGACGGAACAGTGTGAATTTCAGGCCTTCTTTCGCGCCATATGCCCAAATAACACGGTCGAGCAGCTGTTTAGAAACAGAGTAAATCCAGCGCTGTTTGTTAATCGGGCCAACGATCAGACGGGAATGGTCCTCATCGAATTCTTTGTCATCACACATACCATAAACTTCAGAGGTCGACGGGAAGATGATACGTTTTTTGTATTTCACACAGTCGCGAACGATTTTCAGGTTTTCTTCGAAATCCAGTTCGAACACACGCAGCGGGTTACGGGTGTATTCAATTGGCGTAGCGATAGCCACCAGCGGCAGAACGACATCACATTTTTTAATGTGATATTCGATCCACTCAGAATGGATGCTGATATCGCCTTCAACGAAGTGGAAATGCGGGTTATCCATGAAGCGGCTGACCGCGTCAGAGCTGATATCCAGACCATAAATTTCATAACGGTCTTCACGCAGCAGGCGTTCACTCAGGTGGTTACCGATGAAACCGTTCACACCCAGAATCAGCACGCGTGTACGACGCTTCATGACGGCGGTTGGCAATGTCGCCACGCGCATATCCGGCATGATACCCAGCTCAAGCGCCAGACGGGAACCCTGAACATACAGGCCGTTTTCACTCTGCCCTGCCAGAATTTCCAGTGCGCCTTCGCCACAGGCGATAGTCAGCGGATCAGAAGAAAGTACGGTGCCCGGTTGTTTGTCATGCTGAGTATCCAGCGGACGGGCGCGCCAGACGGTCAGTTTACGCTGACCCAGATAAGAGAATGCACCCGGGTAAGGTTCGGTCACAGCACGGATCAGGTTGTTAATTTCAGTGGCAGATTTATGCCAGTGAATTTCACCATCGGCAGCAGTGCGACGGCCAAAGTAGCTTGCCTGAGACTCGTCTTGCGGAGTCAGCGTGATCTTACCGGCTTTCATTTCCGGCAGAACATCTGTCAGAAGCGCTTTAGCGGCATCACGGACTTTAGCGTGTAATTTCAGTGCAGTGTCATCGGCAGCGATGGCGACTTTACGCTGCCCCACGATATCACCCGCATCAGGCCGTTTAACCATTTTATGCAGGGTAACGCCGGTTTCGGTTTCGCCATTCAGCAGCGCCCAGTTAACCGGTGCGCGACCACGGTAGCGTGGCAGTAATGAACCATGCAGATTAAAACCGCCGCGTGGCGCCAGAGATAAAATCTCTTCGCTCAGCATGTTGCGATAGTAGAAAGAGAAAATGACATCAGGCTGTAAAGCACGGATGCGGTCGACCCACAATGGATGGTTAACATCTTCCGGGGCATAAACCGGCAGATTCAGTTCAGCACCCTGACGGGCAACAGATGAAAAGAACTGGTTTTCATTCGGGGCATCGGTATGCGTAAAGACTGCCTGTACGTCATAACCTGCATCAACCAGAGCCTGTAAACCAACACAACCAATATCATGGTAGGCAAATACAATCGCTTTCATCACTCTTCTTCCTGACTGTTATCTTCGGAACGAACGCCGACGACTTTTTGAACAAAATAACGGGGACGCGCACGGACATCATTGTAGATACGCCCGATGTATTCACCGAGTAACCCCATGCCCACAAACTGCGCACCGATAAACATGAATAACAATGCAAATAACGTAAATACGCCATCCGCAGCCCAGGCAGGACCGTTGATGAGGCGCATTAGAATCAGAAACACCGCCAGCACAAAACCGAAAATGGCGATCGCACTGCCCACCACACTAAGCATTCTCAGCGGCGTCGTTGTCAGGCAGGTGATCAGGTCATACATCAGGTTGATGAGTTTCATCAGGCTGTATTTGGAATCACCGAATTCGCGCTCAGAATGCTGAACCGGGATTTCAATCGTTTTGCGCGCGAAGGTGTTTGCCAGAATCGGGATAAAGGTACTGCGCTCATGGCAATGCAGCATGGCTTCGATAATATGGCGGCGGTAGGCACGTAACATGCAACCGTAATCGCCCATCGATTTGCCGGTAGCGCGCTGGATCATCATGTTGATCATTTTCGAGGCTGATTTACGGAACCAGGAATCGCGGCGGTTTGCACGTACGGTGCCGACAACGTCATAACCTTCATCGGCCGTGGCGACCAGACGCGGGATTTCTTCCGGTGGATTTTGCAGGTCAGCGTCAAGCGTAATGACCAGATCACCTGTCACATGGCTAAAACCGGCCATAATGGCGGAATGCTGGCCGTAATTACGGTTGAGCAAAACGGCAATAACATGGCTGTCCGGTTGTTCTGCAGCGGCAGCGAGCATGTCACCGGAGCTGTCAGAACTGCCGTCATCCACAAGAATGATTTCGTACTGTTGGGTTAATTGCTTACAGGCTGCCTGCGTACGAGATAACAACGCCGGCAAACTTTCTTCTTCGTTGTAGACCGGGATAACCACCGAGACTTTACGGATTGGTACGTATTGCGCCACTACTGCGCCTCCAGAAGGGAAAAAAGAGCCGCGACAACACGGTCCACATCACTGTCCTGCATGTCAGGGAACAGCGGCAGGCTACACAAACGTGCCGAATTCCATTCGCTGTTTGGCAGGCTCAGATGCGGATAACGCTCGCGGTAATATTTTTGGGTATGAGCGGCGCGGAAATGCAAACCAGTTCCGATCCCCTGCTCTTTCAGGCGTTCCATCAGAGCGTCACGGCTGATACCGCAACGTTCTTCATCCACGCGGATCATGAATAAGTGCCACGCATGAAGGTGCGGGTAAGCCGGTACATTCATTGGCAAATAAGGTGAGCCCTGTAATTTATCCAGATATCGCTGTGCCAGTTCGGTACGGCGCGCATTGATCTCATGCAGGCGTTTAAGCTGGACGACAGCGATGGAAGCGTGAATATCGGAAAGATTGTATTTAAAACCGGGCTCGACAACTTCTGCCTGCGGTTTGCGCCCCAGTACCTGACGGTCAAATGCATCAACGGCCAGACCGTGGAATTTCAACGCGCGGACTTTATTCGCCAGCTCATCGTCATCCGTGGCTATCAGGCCACCTTCGGCGCAGGTCATATTTTTGATGGCGTGGAAGGAGAAGATTGCCGTTCCCTGCGCGCCAATCCAGCGGTCACGGTAACGGGTACCTGCCGCGTGCGCAGCATCTTCCACCACCGGAATACCGTGTTCATTGGCGACAGCGTAAATCGGGTCAAGGTCTAAAGGCGCGCCCGCGTAATGCACCGGGATAATCGCTTTAGTTTTCGGCGTGATGGCGGCAGCGATGGATTCTGCACTTACCATCAGGGTGTCCGGGTCAACATCGATCATGACCGGCTCTGCACCCAGCAGAACAATCATATTGAGGGTCGAAACCCAGGTCTGGGAAGGGGTAATCACTTCATCGCCGGGGCCTATGCCCAGCGCCATCAACGTAACATGCATGCCACCGGTTGCGGAACTGACTGCGATAGCATGTTTACAACCGAAAGCGGCAGAGAAATCCTGTTCCAGCTGGTTTGTTTGCGGTCCGGTGGTTATCCACCCTGAGCGCAAAACCTGTCCCACAGCCGCAATCTCTTCTTCGCCCATAGAAGGACGGGAGAAAGGCAAAAAGTTTTCCATTACGCTATCCCGAAAGGTAATTAATTGATACCAACTTTAGACCGCATTTATTTAACAACAGGTAAACACTGTCATGAATTTATGAATCTTATGATGTCGGTTTAATCTTAATTTAACCTTAAGGATTTTCCAGTTTAGTGAAGCTAAATAGAAACTAAACCAGAAGAAAAGAAATTATCTTAATACCAAAAAACGCCTTGAAAACAATGTATTGAATTGTATTTAATGTAATACTAAAAAATGAACTTTATTTAGAAATAGAAAACACTGTTCTTTTTATGAACAGAAAATGGGCATTCAAAAACCTAACAGCTGATAATAAAATAGTTACCACGCTATTGATAAAGTAATACATTACGCCATCGCGGCCATTATCCACTGACGACCAGCCAGTTCATATCCCTGAAATGCCACTTTATAAACTGCAGAAAGTGATTCCGGCTGCATAACATCAGAACATTTCCCCGCTGAAATGACTTTACCCGCCGTCATCAGCCAGACCTCATGTGCATAATGCAAAGTATGATTAAGATCGTGGTCACTTATCACGACTGAACGCCCTGCTGCGCAGAATTCCGTGAGCAACTGATCCAGCGCCTGCTGCTGCGCTACGTCAAGACTGTTCATCGGTTCGTCGAGAAATAAAAGACGGCTGTCAGGATTAACGTCAGGCCACACCTGCAATAAGACCGCCGCGAGGCGAACCCGCTGCCATTCACCACCTGAAAGATGTGTGACCGGACGGGCAAGTTTATCGTCAAGATGCAGCGCAGCAGACAACCGTGCAATTGTGCGCTCCAGCACCTCAGGATCAGAGTTTTGTGGCTGATGAAGTGACAGATATTGGAAAACCGGCATCAGGGATGCCGGTGTCAGTTGCTGGCAAAGCCAGGCGCGCAGACGAGCCAGACGCGGGCCTGATAATTCAGCTAACCTTTGTCCGTCGATACAGACCTCACCTTTTCCGGCCGACATACCTGCCAGCCGGTTCAGTAAGGTGCTCTTTCCTGCCCCGTTAGGCCCGATAATATGTATCCGGCTTCCGCGCGAGATGTGAGAACTAAACGCCTGAAGGCGCCCTTCAACCGCAATTTCGCGACATTCCAGCATCTGCGCTTCCATAACTTAGTTATTTTGCCAGAGCTGCTTTAATAGTTTCCATCAGAATAGGATCTTCCGGCGACATGTCCGGTGCGAAACGCTGAACAACGGTGCCATCGCGACCGATCAGGAATTTCTCAAAGTTCCACAAGATGTCATCGGGTTTTAAAGGCTGACGGCCTTTGCTCGCAAGACGCTCGTAGAAAGCACTGTCTTCTGGTTTTACCGCCGCAGGACGGGCAGCAATCATCGCCGAATACAGCGGGTGGCGGTTGTCGCCATTGACGTAGATTTTGCTGAACATAGGGAATTTCACGCCAAAGTTCGTGGTACAGAAGGTTTTGATTTCCTCTTCTGTACCCGGTTCCTGCGCGCCAAACTCATTACACGGGAAGCCCAGAACCTCAAATCCCTGGTCGTGCCAGGCCTGATAAATATTCTCCAGACTTTCATATTGTTTGGTCAGGCCACATTGTGACGCTACGTTAACGACCAGCAATACAGAACCTTTATAAGCACCCAGCGTTGTGGTTTCGCCATCAATGGTTTTCAGGGAGATGTCAAAAATGTCATTACTCATCGTTTTTATCCTGATAGTTGCAGGTAGGTAAAGGGAGAGCATAGACGACCCGCCGTAAATAATCAGCGGATTTGTCCGACTCTGATCAGAAGCCAGATGAAGACCGGAGCCCCCAGCGTGGCGGTAACTACACCGACCGGTAATTCAGCGGCATACAGACCCATTCTTGATACCACGTCAGCGAGAAGTAACACGCTGGCGCCGCCAAGCGCACAGGCTGGCAGTAAACGCCGCTGATCGGTGATACCCGCAAGGCGCAGAATATGCGGGATAACCAGCCCGATAAAGCCGATAACGCCGGATAATGCCACGCTCAGCCCGACAATCCAGCCGACTGCAAGAACGAGCCCATAGCGCCAGGTTGTCAGAGATATCCCCAGTTGTTGCGCCTGTACGATACCTAATGACAGCAGATTAAGGGCGTTGCCCTGAAAAACCAGCCACAATAATACCGGCAACAACAGCATTGCCAGCCAGATCTGGTTCCAGTCGACACCGCCGAACCCGCCCATCATCCAGTACATCAGCTGGCGCAAATCAAGATTACTGCTGAAGTAAATGGCCCAGGTCATTAAAGCGCTACAGACGATACCAATCGCCACGCCGACCAGCAGCATACGGGCGTTAGTTAACCGTCGTTTACGGGAAATCGTTAACAGGAAAAATGTGACAATCAGTGCCCCTGCAATCGCCGCCAGACTCATCACCCAGACAGGTAAAATGCCGTGGCCGAGCATGACACACAATACCAGCGCCACACCGGCACCATTGGCAACGCCGAGCAATCCGGGTTCGGCGAGCGGGTTTTCGAATAATGACTGCATGACTGCGCCAGCAACCGCGAGACTGGCACCGACTAAAATCACCGCGATAGCCCGGGGTAAGCGCAGTTGCCAGACAAAAAGTCGCGCCTCACTGCCCAGCCACTGATTGGGCCATAACCAGTTTTCACCCGCACTCAGGCTGAATACGCAGATCATTACCAGCAACAGGCTCAGCCCGACCAGCCAGCGGCGGTCACGGCGTTCCCGTTGTTGTTCAAGAGCAGAATAGGTCTGCGAAATGGGCATGTAAGGCTGTTTCCTGAGACTCACCGTGGATGACTATCCTACCGATATTAGTCAGTTAGCTCTGGTGAGTGAACAGGATAATGATAAAAACAGGAAACAAAAAAGCCGGTGACAAGGCACCGGCCTGAAAAGTCTTCATTGAAACGCGAGAATTAGTGGCCCTGATGGCCATCTGGCGGGATTGGCTGGCCGTTCCCGTGATTGTCATTATGCCCGCCCTGATGATCACGATTATCATGATGAACACCATTGTCACGATGATTGCCGCTGTTCGGGTGGCCCTGATCGTGTGGCGGATTGTGTGGCGGATTGCTATGACCACGCTGCGGCGGTTTGGGATCCCAGCGGTTGCCATGCCAGTACATACCATGCTCATTGCGCTCACCATAATGATGGCCCTGATGGTCATGCCACCACTGCGGCGGACGCCAGTCGTAACCATCCCAGTAATAGCCACGCTGGTCCTGATCCCCGAGATGAACCGATACGCCGGGTACGTTAACGTCAACAGAAACATTTGCCTGCGCGATCACAGGCAATGCCAGTGCACAACAAAGCAATAAAAGTGATTTTTTCATAAGAGTCACGCCTTCTTTATTTTTTATGACGCGTTTTTTATATCAGGCAGGAAAGACAGAGAATATAAGAGTGCGGCGCATTTTCGGATAACTTGCTGTGACCTTACAATAAAAATACAAACATATCCTGTTTGAAATACATCAACAGGATGAAGATTATTAACTATTCAATTCTTATTACGATACTAACAAATCTTAACGCAAGCCTGACGATAATCCGTCTGCCGTTTATTTATAATAAAATTGTTTATTCCAATAAAGGACATTCTTATGCGTCGTATTCTCGCTTTCTTTGGTGTTGCTCTGGTTGTCGTAAGCCTCAGTGGCTGTATCTTCCCGGGGCCTTATGGTCACGGTGGCGGCCATGGCGGTGGTCATCCGCATTATTACTGGCGCTAACATTAATTAAGAATTTTCATCATTGCATTTGTTTATTTACTGACTGCGAATCTAAATATAAACATTTGCCAATGCGTTTAACATCAAGGGGCTTCGGCCCCTTTTTTGTTTTATGCAACCATTGTATTTATTGCGGCTCATATAAAAAGTTGAATAAAACAGCACTGATAAAAAAGTCAGCTCTTAATTAACAACCTGTAAGGTGGAGATAATATTTCGCCTCGATCTGGCGTTAGATTTAATCTATCAGACGATTCCTGAAACAACTACCCCATTAACGAAATCTTTTCACTTCCTGCGCAATTTAACGCAAATTATTTCCTCTCAGAGAACCGTAAATTCAGCCCAAAAAAAAGGCCGCTTTCGCGGCCTTTTTGATGTTTTCACTTATTCTTTCGGAGTGGCATTCTCTACACGACTTTTCAATTTCTGTCCCGGACGGAAAGTCACCACACGACGCGCCGTGATCGGAATATCTTCGCCGGTTTTCGGGTTACGTCCCGGACGTTGGTTTTTGTCACGCAGATCAAAGTTGCCAAAGCCAGACAGTTTTACTTGCTCGCCATTTTCCAAAGCACGACGTACTTCTTCGAAAAATATCTCAACAAGGTCTTTGGCATCCCGTTTGCTCAGCCCGAGCTTCTCAAACAGGTGTTCTGACATTTCAGCTTTAGTAAGCGCCATAGGTTCAATCCCTCAAGGATGCTTGGAATCGCTGTTTTAGAGCCTCTACACATTTTGCAACGGTAGCGGCGATCTCCTCTTCTTCCAGTGTACGGCCGGTATCCTGCAACACCAGACTGATAGCCAGGCTCTTGTAACCTTCAGCTACGCCCTTGCCACGGTACACATCAAACAAGTTTACGCCAACTACCTGATTTGCGCCAACTTTCTTGCACTCTGCCAAAATATCGTCTGCGGGCACATTTTCGGCCACTACCACAGCGATGTCACGACGGTTCGCCGGGAAGCGAGAAATCTCTTTCGCATCAGGCAGTACGCGGTCTGCGACCTTGTTCCATAACAATTCGAAGACCACGGTACGACCATTAAGATCGAGTTTACGTTCCAGCTCAGGGTGTACTACACCAATGAAACCAATACGTTCGCCGCGTAAATAAATCGCCGCGCTTTGCCCAGGATGCAGCGCAGGATTTGCTTCAACCTTGAACTTTACGTCGTTCATTTTGCCGGTAAGCTCAAGAATAGCCTCAAGATCACCTTTCAAATCGTAGTAGTCAACTGCCTGACGCGCCAGATCCCAATGCTCTTCATTTTTAGTACCCGAGATCACACCAGACAGCATGACGTCCTGACGGATACCCAAATCGGCTTGTGTATCAGGGACAAAGCGCAGGCCGCTTTCAAATAAACGCACGCGACTTTGCTGACGATTTTGGTTATTTACTACCGCAGTCAGCAGGCCAGACCACAGGGAAAGACGCATTGCCGACATTTCCACCGAAATCGGGCTTGGCAAAATCAGCGCTTCTTCACCAGGGTGCAGGAGAGCCTGAACTTTTGGATCCACAAAACTGTAGGTGATCGCTTCCTGGAATCCACGGTCAACCAGCAGATTTTTCACACGTTTAAGCGACAAATTCGCTTCACGGTGTTTAGTCATCACCAGACTGGCTTTCACTGGCACATCAGGAATGTTGTTGTAGCCGTAAACACGGGCCACTTCTTCAACCAGGTCTTCTTCGATTTGCATATCGAAACGCCAGCTTGGTGCGACAGCCACCCAGTGGTCGGCTTTATGCTCAACCTGACAGCCCAGACGGGTCAGAATATCGGTTACCTGTGCGTCTTCTACATGGTGGCCAATCAGGCGGTCCAGTTTTTCACGACGCAATGTGATGGTAGCCGCTTTTGGCAGATGCTCTTCTGAAGTCGCGTTGATGACCGGACCGGCTTCACCACCACAAATGCTCAGCAGCAACGCAGTTGCGCGCTCAATGGCTTTGAATTGCAGCTCTGGATCCACACCACGTTCATAGCGATGTGAAGCGTCTGTGTGCAGACCCTGACGGCGTGCACGGCCAGTAATTGAGAGCGGAGCAAAGAACGCAGATTCCAGCAGGACATCCTGCGTTTCATCATTCACACCTGAATGTTCGCCACCAAAGATACCGGCCATCGCCAGCGCTTTCTCGTGGTCAGCGATGACCAGCGTGTCTTCCGCCAGTTTCGCTTTGGTGCCATCAAGCAACGTTAATGCTTCGTCTTTCTGCGCCATGCGCACAACAATGCCACCGCTGATGCGATTCAGATCGAACGCATGCATTGGCTGACCGAGTTCCAGCAGCACGAAGTTGGTAATATCCACAACAGCGTCGATAGAACGGATACCGCAGCGGCGCAGTTTTTCACGCATCCACAACGGCGTAGCGGCTTTAACATTGATGCCTTTTACCACACGGCCCAGATAACGCGGACACGCCTGAGGCGCCTGCACATCAATGGAGATTGTGGCGTCAACGGTAGCTTTCACCGGATTGATTTCCGGCTCGACCAGCGGCAGCTGATTAATCACCGCAACATCACGTGCCACGCCCAGGATACCCAGACAGTCAGCACGGTTTGGCGTCACGCTGATTTCGATAATGGTGTCATCGAGCTTCAGGAATTCACGGATATCAGTCCCGACTGGCGCATCAAGCGGCAGCTCAATGATACCGTCGTGATCTTCCGAAATACCCAGCTCAGAGAAAGAACACAACATGCCTTCTGAAGGCTCGCCACGCAGCTTGGCGGCTTTGATTTTGAAATCACCCGGCAATACCGCGCCGACAGTCGCGACGGCAACTTTAAGGCCCTGACGGCAGTTTGGTGCGCCGCAAACGATATCGAGCAGGCGATCGCCACCGACATTCACTTTAGTCACACGCAGTTTGTCTGCGTTAGGGTGCTGACCACATTCGACAACTTCACCGACAACCACGCCATTAAATGCGCCGGAAACCGGATCAACGCCATCGACTTCAAGGCCAGCCATGGTGATTTGGTCTGATAATGCTTCGCTGCTGATGGCTGGGTTTACCCACTCACGCAACCAGAGTTCACTGAATTTCATGTGATATTCCCGCCTTACTTAAACTGTTTGAGGAAACGCAGATCATTTTCGAAGAATGCACGCAGGTCAGTCACGCCATAGCGCAACATAGTCAGACGTTCCATTCCCATTCCGAAGGCAAAACCGGAATACACTTCTGGGTCAATGCCGACGTTGCGCAGGACATTCGGATGCACCATGCCGCAACCCAGCACTTCCAGCCACTTGCCATTTTTACCCATTACATCCACTTCCGCAGAAGGTTCTGTGAACGGGAAATAGGAAGGACGGAAACGGATCTGCAAATCAGCTTCAAAGAAGTTGTTCAGGAAATCGTGCAGCGTGCCTTTCAGGTTGGAGAAGCTGATGTCTTTATCAACAATCAGGCCTTCCATCTGATGGAACATCGGGGTGTGAGTCTGGTCGTAATCGTTACGATAAACGCGGCCCGGCGCGATGATACGAATCGGCGGCTGCTGATCTTTCATCGTCCGGATCTGAACACCGGAAGTCTGTGTGCGCAGCAAACGCTTGGCATCAAACCAGAATGTATCGTGATCAGCACGTGCCGGATGGTGTCCCGGAATATTCAGTGCATCGAAGTTATGATAGTCATCTTCGATTTCAGGGCCGGTTTCCACGGTAAAGCCTAATTCACCGAAGAAGGTTTCAATGCGGTCGATAGTACGGGTCACCGGGTGCAGACCACCGTTTTCGATGCGGCGACCAGGCAGGGAAACGTCAATCGTTTCTTCAGCCAGACGCGCATTCAATTCAGCAGACTCCAGCGTATTTTTACGCGCGTTCAGGGCTTCCTGAACCTGCGCTTTCGCTTCATTGATGACCGCACCCGCTGCCGGGCGTTCTTCCGCAGGTAATTCACGGAGTGTTGTCATCTGGAGTGTCAGGTGGCCTTTCTTACCCAGATATTCGACACGCACGTTATCCAGCGCGGCGATGTCCTGAGCACTCTCTACGGCTGCCTTGGCATTGGCAACCAGCTCTGCGAGATGTGGCATTGCTTTCCTCTTCTTCTGGCCAATATGGCCCGATGTAAAATAACCGTGATTAATCAGGGGCGCGATTTTGACCCTGAACCTTAGTGTATAAAGCACAGATACAAAAAAGCCTCCACGAGGGAGGCTTAGGCGCTACTTTTCGTTTCTTCTCTTACGCGCGAAAGCCTTCCTGAGTCAGGCGCTAAAGTAAAAAAAGAAACGGAAAATAGCAGGATTCATGCTTGCGTTACCTTATCGGTTGTAAATTTTGTGCTGACGTTCTGATGACACTACAGAGGGTATTAAACAACGAAACAGAATGTTTTTAAACACAAAATATAAAAGAGGGAGCAAGCTCCCTCTTTCACCTGACTTACGCCAGTGCTGCTTTCGCTTTCTCAACCAGAGCGGCAAATACCACTTTGTCGAAGACTGCGATGTCAGCCAAGATCTTACGGTCAATTTCAATAGAAGCTTTTTTCAAGCCGTTAATGAATTTGCTGTAAGACATGTCGTTCTGACGAGCTGCTGCGTTGATACGCGCGATCCACAGCTGACGGAACTGACGTTTCTTTTGACGACGGTCACGGTAGGCGTATTGACCAGCTTTGATAACAGCCTGGAATGCAACACGATATACGCGAGAACGGGCACCGTAGTAACCTTTCGCCTGTTTTAAGATTTTCTTGTGACGTGCACGTGCAATCACACCACGTTTTACGCGAGCCATATGCTCTCCTGAGTTTTATATTCTAAATGAAAAAGTGTATTTATGCGTACGGCAGACATGCAGAGACCAGACCCAAATCGTTCTTGGATACCAGGCCTTTTGGACGCAAGTGACGTTTACGCTTAGTAGCTTTTTTGGTCAGAATATGACGCAGGTTTGCGTGCTTACGCTTAAAACCACCGTTGGCGGTTTTTTTGAAGCGTTTAGCGGCGCCGCGTACTGTTTTGATCTTTGGCATTTTAAATTCCACTTCGCATTGTTATTAACATGAATCAGAAAGGCGAATCCAGCATGCGCGGTGCGAACACCGCGCAGCAGGATTACTTGGAAGCCTTACTGTTTCTTCTTAGGTGCGAGCACCATGATCATCTGACGACCTTCGATCTTCGTAGGGAAGGATTCGACAACGGCCAGTTCAGAATCTTCACACAGGTCTTTACGGACGCGGTTAAGCACTTCCATACCGATCTGTTGGTGCGCCATTTCACGCCCACGGAAACGCAGGGTGATTTTGGCTTTATCGCCATCTTCCAGAAAGCGAATCAGGTTGCGTAGTTTGACCTGATAGTCGCCATCATCGGTACCAGGTCGGAATTTGATTTCCTTAACCTGAATAACTTTTTGTTTCTTTTTCTGCTCTTTAGTCGACTTGCTCTTCTCGTAGAGGAATTTGCCGTAATCCATGATTCGACAAACTGGCGGCTCGGCATTCGGACTGATTTCTACTAAATCGACGCCCGCTTCCTCAGCTTTTTCAAGAGCTTCATTCAGACTGACAATACCAATCTGCTCGCCATCGACGCCTGTGAGGCGAACTTCTTGCGCGCGAATCTCTTTGTTAATGCGATTAGGACGCGCCGGTTGAACTCGTTTTCCGCCTTTAATACTTTATTCCTCCAGTTGATGAAGACTTCTGCTGCGGATTTCCGCCAGCAGTTTGTCAACGACTTCGCTAACATCCATGCTTCCTAAGTCTTTGCCGCGGCGGGTACGAACAGCAACTTTGCCTGCTTCGACCTCTTTATCGCCACAAACTAACATGTAAGGAACACGGCGTAGCGTGTGTTCGCGAATTTTAAAGCCAATCTTCTCATTTCTCAAGTCGGCTTTAACGCGAATGCCTGCATCTTGCAGTTTTTTAGTTAATTCTTCGACATAGGTAGCTTGTGAATCAGTGATATTCATGATCACTACCTGGACCGGAGCTATCCATGTTGGGAAGAAGCCAGCGTATTCTTCAGTCAGAATACCGATGAAACGCTCCATTGAACCCAGGATAGCACGGTGAATCATTACCGGGACCTGACGGTCGTTGCTTTCGCCAATATAAGAGGCGTTCAAGCGACCAGGTAATGAAAAGTCGAGCTGCACGGTACCACACTGCCACGCACGATCCAAACAATCGTGCAAGGTAAATTCAATTTTCGGACCGTAGAACGCCCCTTCACCAGGCTGATATTCGAACGGAATGTCGTTTTCAGTCAGCGCGGCTGCCAGATCATCCTCAGCACGAGTCCACATTTCGTCAGTACCAATGCGCTTCTCAGGACGAGTGGACAATTTCACCACAATCTTTTCGAAGCCAAAAGTGCTGTACATGTCGTAAACCATACGGATACAGCTGTTCACTTCATCACGTACCTGCTCTTCAGTACAGAAGATGTGGGCATCGTCCTGAGTGAAGCCACGAACGCGCATCAGACCATGCAATGCACCTGACGGCTCATTACGATGGCAGCTGCCGAACTCCGCCATACGCAGCGGCAGATCGCGGTAGGATTTCAGACCCTGGTTAAAGATCTGAACGTGACCCGGGCAGTTCATAGGTTTGATGCAGTATTCACGGTTTTCAGAAGAAGTAGTGAACATTGCTTCTTTGTAGTTTTCCCAGTGACCTGTTTTTTCCCACAGCACGCGGTCCATCATGAACGGACCTTTCACTTCCTGATAGTCGTATGACTTCAGTTTCATGCGCACGAAGGCTTCCAGCTCACGGAAAATAGTCCAGCCATCGTTGTGCCAGAACACCATACCTGGCGCTTCTTCCTGCATGTGATACAGGTCGAGTTGCTTACCAATTTTACGGTGGTCTCGTTTACCGGCTTCTTCCAGACGCTGAATATAGGCATTGAGTTGCTTTTTATCTGCCCATGCGGTGCCGTAGATACGTTGCAGCATCTTGTTGTCGCTGTTACCACGCCAGTAGGCACCGGATGTTTTCTGCAGTTTGAAATGATGGCAGAAACGCATGTTCGGTACGTGCGGACCACGGCACATATCGACGTATTCTTCATGGTGGTACAAGCCCGGACGATCATCATGACTGATGTTTTCATCCAGAATGGCCACTTTGTATTCTTCGCCACGGCTTGCAAAGGTATCGCGCGCTTCCTGCCAGCTGACTTTCTTTTTAATAACGTCGTAATTCTTTTCAGCCAGTTCGTGCATGCGCTTTTCAAGCAGTTCGATGTCTTCCTGAGTCAACGTGCGATCTAAATCGACGTCGTAGTAGAAGCCATTATCGATAACCGGACCGATAGCCATTTTAGTGTCTGGCCACAATTGCTTGATGGCATGACCCAAAAGGTGCGCACAAGAGTGGCGCAAAATTTCAAGACCGGCTTCGTCTTTAGCGGTGATGATCGCCAGTTGTGCATCGGTTTCAATCAAATCAGTTGCATCAACCAGTTCGCCGTTAACGCGACCCGCGATACAGGCTTTCGCCAGACCCGGACCGATATCAAGCGCAACATCAAGAGGAGAAACGGGGCGATCAAAAACGCGCTGGCTTCCATCAGGAAGAGTAATGACAGGCATGTTAATTCCTTAATCTACAGTGGTGCCCCACACGACAGAGCACATCTAGAAAAATATTTGAGTGTAATTTCATGTAGTTATCCACGCTATCCAGCTTTACTTTGCCAAATATAGACACCCTGAAATACATCACGTAAATGTATCGGGATGCGACGTGAAAACAGGCAACGAGTTTAACACCCGTAAAGTGCGAATTTCCAGCAACCTGTGTTGCTTAATGTGGATATTTTTCGTGTAATCCCCTCCTGCAAGATAAGCTATTCAGAGAAACATGAGATAAGGGAAGCATATGTCTGAAGTCAGGCTGTTATTTGAAGCAATAGGTTTGGGCCTGGTGGTACTCCTTCCGCTGGCAAATCCCCTGACTACCGTGGCGCTGTTGCTCGGCCTTTCAGGGAAAATGACCACGCAGGAAAGAAACCAGCAATCGCTAATGGCCTCTGTATATGTCTTCATCATCATGATGGTGGCGTATTACGCAGGCCAGCTGGTTATGAACACGTTTGGGATTTCAATTCCCGGTCTAAGAATTGCAGGGGGTCTGATCGTCACTTTTATCGGTTTCAGAATGCTTTTCCCACAACCCCATGTGGAAGAAAGAGTATTAATTGAGAATAAAACCGAGGAAATGAGGAAACAGGAATCGCCAAATATCGCCTTCGTTCCGCTGGCGATGCCAAGCACGGCGGGCCCGGGTACGATTGCGATGATCATCAGCAGCGCGTCTACCGTACGGGATTCTGATTTCCCGCACTGGGTTATTACCGTTGCACCGGTGATTATTTTCTTTTTAGTCGGACTGATTTTATGGTTAACGCTGCGCAGTTCAGGTGCGATTATGCGCCTGGTCGGCAAGAGCGGGATTGAAGCGATTTCACGTCTGATGGGATTCTTACTGGTGTGTATGGGGGTTCAGTTTGTGATTAACGGGATCCTTGAAATCATCAAAACATTACCGCCAGCAGCCTGAACTGCTGGCGGTAACATCAACGCTTATCGCATGGCAAGATAAGCGTTGTTCACCTTCCACAAATAACGCGGCGCCTGAGGTGCCGGATGGTTTTTCTGCACATGCTGGGAAAATTCAGCAGGCGTCATCAGATTAATCTTCGCAATGGCATAGGTTTTATCTTTCGCAAACGTTCTTAGCAATGCCCCTGCCCCGTTCACATAGGCTAATGTGGTCGCATAACGACGGGTTTCAGGGTTGTTAATGCCCGACAGCTGTTGCTGCAGGATACTCAGATACGCCGTTCCCAGATCAATGTTCACCGCCGGATCTTTCAAATCACGTGGCGTAGGCTGACCGTAACGTCCTTTCATCCGGTAGGCATCGCGTCCTGCCGTTGAGGCCTTTAGCTGCATTAACCCAATCGCATTCGATTTGCTGACAACGGTTGGGTTATATCCAGATTCGACCTGAATGATAGCTTTAACAAGTGTTTCGTCGACGCCGTAAGTATTTGCCGCCTGGTGAATAACATCACCATAAGGCCCAGGGTGCATTAATGAAGCATCGCGCTGAGGTAGCGGTGATGGATTCAAAAAACGCGTAGTTTGAACCGGTGTTTCTTTAGCGCAACCCGCCAGTAATAGCGCGGCCATCAAATAAAGAATGTTTGGTTTCACGTTATCTCTCTCGCGACTGGGACGAGATGTAGCATATACATCTTCTTTCCACACCTGAATATATTTTTAGTCTATTATTATTATTGTTTTGTTAAACAAGGGGGTTAGGAACATGTCGATAAGACAATTCCGCATATAAAACCTCTTTTATGTCACATATTCTGAAAATAACAGATTCATTGATTACGCTCTCAGTCCGTCAACATCGTAAATTGCATAAATTAACGTCATCATCTGATTCAGCCGTGCGCCGGATCGGGTTTTTGAAACAGAGAAAACGCTAACTTAATGAATTATCGGGCCAGTCAGAAGGGGTAATACCATGTGGCAAGCCGTCAATCGTTTGTTGAGTGAACACCTTGGCAGTGCTGAAATCCGCGAACGTGTTGAACTTCCGGGGGGTGAAATCCATCCGGCCTGGCGGCTGAGCTATGGCGACAGGGATGTATTCGTGAAATGCAATGCGCGCGAGATGTTGCCTATTTTTGCCGCAGAAGCCGATCAACTCGCCCTGCTTGCGCGTAGTCAGACCGTCCGGGTGCCGGAAGTTTACGGAGTGGGCAGTGACCGTGATTACAGCTTTCTTCTGCTTGAATACATTCCGCAAAAACCGCTGGATGCGCATAATGCGTATGTTTTAGGGCAACAACTTGCCGCTTTGCACCAATGGAGTGAACAGCTGCAATTTGGTCTTGATTTCGATAATGAACTCGCGACACTCCCGCAACCTAATAGCTGGCAACGGCGTTGGGCCACGTTTTTTGCTGAGCAGCGGATTGGCTGGCAGTTACAACTGGCGGCAGAGAAAGGCATGACATTCGGTAATATTGAAGATATCACCGCATTAGTACATGCGCGTTTACAGAATCATCAGCCGCAGCCGTCTCTATTACATGGCGATTTATGGCCGCATAACTGCGGGTTATCTGATAATGGTCCCGTTATTTTCGACCCAGCTTGTTACTGGGGCGACAGAGAATGTGATCTGGCCATGTTGCCGTTGTATCCCAATGTTCCACCTCAGTTATATGATGGCTATCAGAGTAAAACGCCTTTACCGGACGGCTTCATTTCAAGGCAGCCTCTCTACCAGTTATATTATTTACTTAACCGCAGTAATTTATTCGGCGGTCAACATCTGGTGGTGGCTCAACGTGCGGTAGAGAGATTGCTACACGATGACATCAATTAACGCAGTGCTCTTTTAGCGTAAAAAAATAAGGCCGGAATACGTGAATATTCAGGCCTTATTTAAATATCTTACATCGTCATAAACCTATCACTCAACAACGGAATGTTATGAATATGTTGTATGAGCTATCCGGCAATTAACCCTAATAATTTCAAAATGAAATATCCGATAACTGCAATAATGATCGGCAAAATATACAACGGAAAATACTGCACCAAAATGGTGTGCCGGGGTATCACAATGCGTTCTTCAATCTGAGGACGAGTCCGCCCTTCTGCGCCCTTCGCCTGCTCAAGGATAAGCTGATCCTGGATCCCCTCACGAACATGTTTCACCTGACGGGACATTCTTGCGCCGGATGCCTGAAGTGCCAGCCCCACAAAGATAAGCCAGTAGATGATGAAGAACATGATATTCGCACTTGTCACGCCCTGCCCGAGTGACGGCACCGGCGAGTTGTACCAAAAAACGTTCAAAAATGAAGTGTTAAACTTAATCATATCAACCATCACGTGGACAAAGTCCAGCATAACGGCGTTGATGCCCTGCTCAGTTTTAGTATGCTCATTGATAAAGGTTAGCAATGAGATCAGCGTCGAAAGCAGCGCAGGGATAAAAATAATCCATCCTGCAATCCGTTTAATCACTGCCACACGTCCGGCCTGTTGGTACGTCATGAATTCCCCTTGTTAGGATACCTTAAGCAATAGCTAAGTTTACCCACAGAAAGGTTTTTCCGCCCAATGTTTTAATCAGTTAGCACCTCTTCAGTGCCAGCAACAATGCCATTTGTCCGTATAACGGATTTCGTCCGCGCGAAAGCCAATGCTAAAGTGAGGATCTATTCACTGTTAGGGAGTCCGCTTTCATGGCTTATGTCCGCCCTGTTAATGCAGCAATTTTCGATATGGATGGTCTGTTAATTGATTCTGAACGGTTGTGGGTTCAGGCAGAACTGGACGTTTTCAGCAGCCTTGGCGTCGATATTTCTCAGCGACATTTGCTGCCCGACACGCTTGGGTTGCGTATCGATCAGGTTGTCAGAATGTGGTATCAGGTTTTGCCGTGGCAGGGACCGGGTCAGGAGGAAGTCGCTTCGATGGTCATTGCCCATACCATTGAACTGGTAGAACAAACCCGGCCATTGTTACCTGGCGTTAATCACGCGCTGGAATTGTGCCGTGATCAGGGGCTGAAAATTGGCCTGGCCTCAGCGTCACCTTTATTCATGCTTGATACCGTGCTGGAAATGTTCAATCTGCAATCCTATTTCCAGGTTCGCGTATCTGCCGAGAAACTGCCTTACAGCAAACCCCATCCCGAAGTTTACCTGCTGGCTGCCGGCGAGTTAGCGGTCGACCCGCTGAACTGCGTCACGCTGGAAGACTCCTTTAATGGCATGATCGCTACCAAAGCCGCGCGTATGCGTTCGATTGTTGTGCCAGACCATGAATACAGCGCGGATCCCCGCTGGGCGCTGGCGGATGTCAAACTCTCTTCGCTTGAAGAATTACGTGTGGCACACATCAGTTAAAATTTATGCGCAGTCGCTCATGCTGCTGCGCATCCTTCCTGTTTAGCTTTCTTCTTTACTTACGCCCTCTGCCACAATTGTCAAATCTGCGTTTAATTTCGCAAATCTTGAACTGACTCATAAAATAAATAAAACGATATTTCATTTTTATTGAATTCGCATACCAATGAACCTATTCTTTCTGCAACAAGGACGAGCCGGGAGCTCTCCTGCTTCTGTACGCTGTCACTGCCACGCAACGGTCAGACTCGCCCGGTAAGTCCTCCTTAACCGATATCCAACGAGAGGCACCGACATGCAAGTTCGTCAAAGCATTCACAGCGACCACGCAAAAACGCTTGATACCGCTGAATTACGACGCGAATTCCTCATCGAGAAAATCTTTGAAAAAAATGCCTACACCATGACCTACAGCCATATTGACCGCATCATTGTCGGCGGCGTCATGCCTGCTGAAAAAACGGTATCCGTGGGCGATGAAGTCGGCAAACAACTTGGCGTGAGCTATTTCCTCGAACGTCGCGAACTGGGCGTGATCAACATTGGCGGGCCTGGCCTTATTGTGGTTGATGGCACGACGTATGAAATTGGTCATGAAGAAGCGCTGTATGTCGGCAAGGGAGCAAAACTTGTTGAATTCAGTAGCGTTAATGCGACTACACCTGCCAAGTTTTACTATAACAGCGCCCCTGCACATACCACTTTTCCAAACAAAAAGATCACGCTGGCGGAGGCCACACCACAAACTATCGGCGACGCAGCGACCAGCAACCGCCGCACTATCAACAAATTTATCGTGCCGGACGTACTGGAAACCTGCCAGCTGACCATGGGACTGACCAAGCTTGAAGAAGGTAGCCTGTGGAATACCATGCCTTGCCACACCCACGAGCGCCGCATGGAGGTCTATTTCTACTTCAACATGGAAGCGGAAACTGCGGTATTCCACATGATGGGGCAGCCGCAGGAAACCCGTCATTTATTAGTGCATAACGAGCAGGCGGTGATTTCCCCAAGCTGGTCGATTCATGCGGGCGTAGGGACCAAAAACTACACCTTCATCTGGGGTATGGTGGGAGAAAATCAGGTATTCGACGATATGGATCACGTCAAAGTCAGCGAACTGCGCTAACTTTCGGGCTCTGTCACCGCAGGCGGAGCCACTCAATTTTTATGGCGAACATGCCGTTGCAAAAGAGACTCTGAATATGATCCTCGATTCATTTGAATTAAACGGCAAAGTCGCCATCGTGACCGGTTGTAACACCGGACTTGGCCAGGGCATGGCGTTGGGTCTCGCTCAGGCGGGTTGCGATATTGTGGGTATCAACCAGTCCGCGCCAGAAGAGACAGAACAAAAGATTATCGCCACCGGCCGCCGCTTTCTCGATTTACGCGCCGACCTTAGCAGTATTATAGAAATCCCGAAGCTTATCGAAAAAGCCGTCTCTGAATTCGGCCATATCGACATCCTGGTGAATAACGCTGGGATTATCCGCCGCGAAGATGCTATTGAGTTCAGCGAAAAAAACTGGGACGACGTAATGAATGTGAACAGTAAGACGCTGTTCTTTATGTCTCAGGCAGTAGCGAAGCAGTTCATTAAACAAGGCAATGGCGGCAAAATCATTAATATTGCCTCAATGTTGTCGTATCAGGGCGGGATCCGCGTTCCTTCCTATACCGCATCTAAAAGCGCAGTCATGGGGATTACCCGGCTGATGGCTAACGAATGGGCAAAGCATAAGGTTAATGTCAATGCGATCGCGCCGGGTTACATGTCCACCAACAACACCGAGCAACTTCGCGCAGATGGCGATCGCAGCAAAGAAATTCTCGACAGGATCCCGGCCGGACGCTGGGGTTTACCGGAAGATGTCATGGGGCCGGTAGTGTTTCTTGCCTCAAAAGCCTCCGATTACGTCAACGGTTACACGATTGCGGTAGATGGCGGCTGGCTGGCGAGATAACTGCACAGAACGTGACAATCAAATGGCGTATTTTTATACGCCTTTTTCTTTTTAATCAGTCCGTTGACAATTAGTTACAGGGTGTCTCTTCCAAGATTGTGACAGTTTCACTTATACTGGATAAAATAACAGTTATCCAGTTCGGACGCGTCATGACGGCGGAAGGCCATCTCATTTTCTCAATAGCCTGTGCGGTATTTGCCAAAAAGGCGCAGCTCTCTCCAGAGCTGGCGCACGGCGACTGGTGGCATATTATTCCAGGGTCCCTGCTTACCTGTTTATTGCCCGACATCGACCATCCGAAATCCGTGCTGGGTCAGCGTCTGAAGTGGCTTTCCCATCCAATCGCCCGGGCATTCGGTCACCGCGGTTTTACCCACAGTTTACTGGCTGTGGCGGGCGGTATCTTCCTTTTGCGCACGCATTTTCCGCACGACTGGGTCATTCCGGTAGACGCTTTCCACGCCATGATCATTGGTTATCTGAGCCACATTCTTGCGGATATGCTGACGCCAGCTGGCGTTCCCCTGCTCTGGCCCTGTCGCTGGCGCTTTCGTCTGCCGATCATCAACAGTCAAAAAGGCAATCAACTGGAACGGACGTTGTGTGTGATGCTGGTCGGGTTAACGCTGTTCTGGCCCGACTGGACGCCCATCATTGGTGCAATCAATCCTGATATTTTTAATCACATCCTGAAATTGTTCATCTGACCGGCATGAAATACGCGCAATTTGGCGATATTTGATACGAATCAACCCAAAAAGTTATAAAGCATTCTTTTTGGATATAAATGTTCAGGTGTCCAAACTGATATTCTGCTCACCATTGCTTTGGGATGGTGCAAACCCTGTCGGGGACACCCGTTTTAAATATCATAACTATAAGTCTGGAGTTCGGTATGAATCTTCCGCTCGTTCTTAACGTAGTGGTTTTCGTTGTTCTCCTGTTGCTGCTGGCGCAAACCCGCCACAAGCAATGGAGTCTGGCAAAAAAAGTATTACTCGGTCTGGCCATGGGTGTTGTATTTGGTCTGGCTTTACAGCTGATCTACGGTTCCGACGATCCGGTACTGAAAACCTCTATTACCTGGTTCAACATTGTTGGTAACGGCTACGTCCAGTTGCTGCAAATGATTGTCATGCCGCTGGTCTTCGTTTCGATTCTGAGTGCGGTAGCAAAACTGCATAACGCGTCTTCGCTGGGCAAAATCAGTTTCCTGACCATCGGTACCCTGCTGTTCACCACGCTGATTGCCTCGCTGGTGGGTATCTTTGTTACCGGCCTGTTTGGTCTGACCGCTGAGGGTCTGGTACAAGGTACGCAGGAAACCGCGCGTCTGACTGCGATTCAGTCAAACTATGTAGGTAAAGTGGCTGACCTGAGCGTGCCTCAGTTAATCCTTTCCTTTATTCCTAAGAACCCGTTTGCTGACCTGACTGGCGCAAGTCCGACGTCAATCATCAGCGTCGTTATCTTTGCTGCTTTCGTGGGTGTTGCCGCGTTGCAGCTGGTAAAAGATGACGCAGAAAAAGGCCCTCGTGTTCTGGTCTTCATCGATACCCTGCAGGCATGGGTGATGAAACTGGTACGTCTGGTCATGAAACTGACCCCGTATGGTGTTCTGGCACTGATGACCAAAGTGGTTGCCGGTTCCAACATTCAGGACATCATTAAACTCGGCAGCTTCGTTGTCGCGTCTTATCTGGGTCTGGGGATTATGTTTGTGGTTCATGCCGTACTGCTTTCTTTCACTGGCGTGAATCCTGCGAAATTCTTCCGTAAAGTCTGGCCGGTGCTGACCTTCGCGTTCACCAGTCGTTCCAGTGCGGCAACCATTCCGCTGAGTGTTGAAGCACAAACGCGTCGTCTGGGTATTCCGGAATCTATCGCAAGCTTTGCCGCTTCCTTTGGTGCCACTATCGGCCAGAACGGTTGTGCAGGTCTGTACCCGACAATGCTGGCAGTGATGGTTGCACCAACTGTAGGCATTAACCCGTTTGATCCAGTATGGATTGCGACGCTGGTTGGTATCGTGACACTGAGCTCTGCCGGTGTGGCGGGTGTCGGTGGCGGCGCGACCTTTGCTGCGCTGATCGTATTACCTGCTATGGGTCTGCCGGTCACGCTTGTGGCACTGCTTATCTCGGTCGAGCCATTGATTGATATGGGTCGTACTGCGCTTAACGTCAGCGGTTCAATGACTGCCGGTACGATTACCAGCCAGTTACTGAAACAGACGGACAAAGAAGTGATGAATTCAGAAGAAACAGCAGAACTGGCACACCGCTAAGTTCAGATTGCTGAAAACAAAAAACCGAAGCCATTGGCTTCGGTTTTTTTATGCCTACATTTCCGCATTTACTCAGAAAGGATAATCGTGGAATCCGATCTGCTCAGAGATATTACGCGCGGCGGTATGCAACATTTCGACGTAATGGCTTTTGCTTTCTTCAGAGAAACGGATAGTCGGGAAGGAAATGCTCAACCCGGCAATCACAACCCCAAAGCGGTCAAAGACAGGAACAGCGATACAACGCAGACCTTGTTCCTGTTCTTCATTATCTTCGCCATAACCTTGCTCACGCACCTGCACCAATGCACTCTGCAAATCAGCTGCATTCATGATGGTGTTTTCGGTACTGCGGGTGAATTCAATTTCCTGCAACAGCGTACTGACTTCCGCTTTGTCGCCCCACGCCAGCAGCACTTTACCAATCGCCGTGGTATGCAGGGGATTGCGGCGACCAATGCGTGAATGCATACGCAGGTTGTACATGGAATCAATTTTATGGATGTAGACGATGCCGTCTTCATCCAGCGCGCCAAGGTGAATAGTTTCACGAGTCAGGCGGGACAATTCGCGCATCTGAATATCAGCGCTGCGGATAAGATCGACGTTTTGCAGTGCCTTAGCACCCAGCTCAAACAATTTCAGAGTCAGTGAATATTTCTCTGACTCACCTTCCTGTGCAACATAGCCGAGTGACTTCATAGTCTGAAGGAAACGGTATACCGTGCTTTTAGACATCATAACGCGTTGAGAAAGTTCAGTAATACCAATCTCACGTTCTTCGCCCAGCGCCTGTAAAATACCAAAAACTTTCAGGACAGAAGAGACGGAATCGGGTTGCTTATCAAGATCTGCGATAGCCATAGGGTGAGTTACCTGCTCGCGTTGGTTTTGTTTCAAAAAAAATAGAACGTGGTTTTTATTATAGTGGTAAGCCTTGTACAGAAGCAATCAACCCATTGATTGAGAATGTAAGAACTGTTAAGCCAGTTTCATTCCCGGCAGAGGGATAAATAATTCATTTCATCATGTGACAATTGTCACTTTAAGTTGATTAGCGTAGTAATATTCCCCCTACTGATGACTACGCACTGACAGAACTCATGACTCCAACACCCACTGATGGCTTACCTCTTCCACAACGATACGGCGCGATCCTGGCGATTGCGCTGGGGATCACCGTTTCTGTGCTTGACGGGGCGATCGCAAATGTCGCGCTCCCGACGATTGCCAATGATTTCCATGCCAGTCCGGCGACGTCAATCTGGGTGGTAAATGCCTACCAGCTGGCGATTACCATTTCGCTGCTTTCTCTGGCATCGCTTGGCGATATTTTCGGCTACCGCCGCATTTATCAGACCGGGCTGTTGGTGTTTAGTATCACCTCACTTTTTTGCGCCCTCTCAGATTCCCTGCTGACACTGACGGTCGCCCGCGTTTTACAAGGTTTTGGCGCCGCCGCGATCATGAGTGTCAACACCGCGCTTATCCGGATTATTTATCCTCAGCGATTCTTAGGGCGCGGCGTAGGCATCAATGCGCTGATTGTGGCCGTGTCTGCCGCTGCCGGACCGACCATCGCTGCGGGCATCCTTTCTGTCGCGTCCTGGCAATGGCTGTTTGCCATCAACGTGCCGATCGGTATTGTTGCTCTGATTCTGGGTCTGAAGTTTCTGCCGGCGAACTCCACACGCAGTCAGGGGCAGCGTTTTGATATTACCAGCAGCGTGATGAACGCTCTGACCTTTGGTTTACTGATCAGCGCCATCAGCGGGTTTGCGCAAGGAATGAATCATATGCTGATCCTCGGCGAATTCATTGCCCTTCTGGTCATTGGCTGGTTCTTTGTTCGCCGTCAGCTGACGAGACCCTTCCCGCTGCTGCCGGTTGATTTGCTGCGTATTCCGATTTTCAGTATGTCGCTCGGGACATCCCTGTGCTCTTTCAGCGCACAGATGCTGGCATTTGTTTCCCTGCCCTTCTTCCTGCAAAACACACTGGGTCTGAATTCAGTTGAAACCGGCCTTCTGCTGACGCCGTGGCCGCTGGCGACGATGGTGATGGCGCCGATTGCAGGCCGTCTGGTGGAGCGTTTCCATCCGGGAATGCTGGGCGGAATTGGTCTGGTGGTCTTTTCATTCGGGCTATTTTCACTTTCATTACTGCCACCCGAGCCTTCGCATCTGAACATTATCTGGCGCATGTTACTCTGCGGAGCCGGTTTCGGGTTATTTCAGTCACCCAATAACCACACAATTATCAGCTCAGCACCGCGCAATCGCAGTGGCGGAGCCAGTGGCCTGTTGGGTACAGCGCGCCTTCTGGGACAAACTACCGGCGCGGCAATGGTCGCACTGATGTTTAACCTGTTCCCTCAGCACGGTACGCACGCTTCTTTGATCCTCGCCGCAACTCTCGCAGGCACCGGCGCTCTGGTCAGTCTGCTGCGAATGACGCAAAAAACCAGCAGTCAGCGTGAAGCAGAAAACGCTAAGCTGTAAAATTCAGGCATGAAAAAGCCCGGCTATAATGGCCGGGCTTTTATTAACCAATCATCGCCAGAGGCTGATTATTGGCTTCTTATTTGCTTCTTATTTAATGTATGCACCGCTGCGCAATGCTTCAATACGCTTATCCAGCGGCGGGTGAGACATAAACAACTCGCTGAATGATTTCGATTTACCGTTGATACAGAACGCCATCATGCTTCCCGCTTCCTGCGGCTCATGACTGGTTTTCAGACGCTGCAATGCAGCAATCATTTTCTCACGACCTACCAGTTTTGCAGAACCCGCATCGGCATGGAATTCACGGTGACGCGAGAACCACATGGTGATGATGCTGGCCAGAATACCGAACACCAGTTCCAGCACGGTTGCCACGGCGAAATAAATCAACGGGTTACCGTTACTGCTCTCTTCGCCATCACGGTTACCGGAAAGGAAACCAGAAGCCACCTGCGCGATAATACGTGAAATGAAGATAACGAAGGTGTTCACCACACCCTGGATAAGGGTCATGGTCACCATATCGCCATTCGCAATGTGGCTGATTTCGTGAGCGATAACCGCTTCGGCTTCGTCCTGACTCATGCTTTGCAGCAGTCCGGTGCTGACAGCTACCAGAGAGGCATCGCGGCGCGCGCCTGTCGCGAACGCATTAATATCTGGCGCGTGATAAATCGCGACCTGTGGCATACCAATGCCCGCCTGCTGAGACTGACGACGAACAGTTTCCATCAACCAACGTTCAGTTTCATTACGAGGTTGCTCGATAACTTCACCACCCACCGAGCGCAACGCCATCCATTTAGACATCAGCAACGAGACAATTGCACCACCGAAGCCAAACAGCCCGGCCATGATCATCAATCCCGGCACGCTGCTGTGCTGAATGCCAGTCAGGCTAAGCACCAGCCCGAATACCAGCATAACGGCCAGGTTAGTCAGCAGGAACAACGCTATACGCATCATAAAATTTTACTTCCTCATTGTTACTTCATTGTTATTGGCAGAGTTTAACCACCGGCACATAGCACACCCGGCTGTACTGATCCTATGGGCTTCTTACTAAGATTCAAGAGCCCATGCGTTCTGAAGGTCTAAAATCACAATACTTTACATTTTGAAGCGTTTTATTTCACAGACAAGCCTGAAATTTAGAAGATTTTTCATAATTCACGCATAAAAAAAGCGCACCGGAGTGCGCTTCTTATTTGTCCAACTGCGTGCTTATTTCGCAGCAGTCTGGTCGGCCTGGGCCTTTTCCAGTTTGCCGAGATCAACAGCAATATGGTCAGCTTCATCGAGATAAGGATCCGGAGCAACGTAGTCTTTCGGCAAATCGTCGAGAGATTTAAGCGGCTTCTTACCTTCACGTTTGAAGCGTTCATTCAGACGGCTAAGACGCAGGGCATCATCCTCTTTATCTTCTTTATCACGCTGCGCGTAATTCAGAGAGGCGATGTTACGTTTGTCTTTCAGCGCCTTGTAATGAGCAATGTCTTGCTGGATGTACTGGAACTCTGGATCTTTCGCAATACGGGCTTCATGGTCTTTCAGCAATTCAGGCAGGAACGGTTTCATGTCGCCTAATTTGCTGTAAGTTGCCGCATTAATGCTATCCCACGGAAGTGCGTTATCTTCGAACTTCTCGCCGGTTTCAATCGATTCAATACCGGTTGGCATCAGAATGTCCGGGGTCACCCCTTTACGCTGAGTACTGCCACCGTTGATACGATAAAACTTCTGGATAGTGTATTGCACGGAACCGAGTGCAGGCCATTCCGGGCGCAGCATCTGGTCATAAATACGGTTCAGCGAACGGTATTGCTGAACCGTACCTTTACCGAAGGTTGGCTCACCGACAATCAGCGCACGACCATAATCCTGCATTGCAGCTGCAAAGATTTCGGAAGCGGAAGCACTGAAGCGATCAACCAGTACCACCAGCGGGCCTTTATAGTAAACGACGCCATCGGTATCGCTGTCCTGACGGATGCGGCCGTTGTTATCGCGAACCTGAACCACCGGGCCACTTGGAATAAACAGACCAGACAGCGAAACCGCTTCAGTCAGAGCACCACCACCGTTAGTACGGAGATCGATAACCAGACTGTTGACGTTCTGCTTCGCCATTTTCTGCAACTGAACTTTTACGTCATCCGTCAGGCCAACGTAGAAACCAGGAATGTCCATCACAGCGACTTTTTGAGCGCCAACATTCTTAATGGTCATTTTAACTGCGCGGTCTTCCAGACGGATTTTCTCGCGAGTCAGCGTGATCACGTGGTTTTTAGCATTCTTGCCAGCCGGCAAGATTTGCAGACGGACTTTGCTGCCTTTCGGCCCTTTGATGAGCGCGACGACGTCGTCAAGACGCCAGCCAATCACATCGACAATTGGCGTTTGTTTTCCTGCCTGAACCTGGCCCACACCGACAATACGGTCACCGACTGCGATAGCTTTGCTTTTGGCCGCCGGGCCGCCAGCTACCATCGAATTGATGACTGTGTAATCGTCGTCACCCTGCAATACCGCGCCAATACCTTCCAGAGACAGGCTCATTTCGGTATTAAACTGCTCGGTGCTGCGGGGAGAGAGATAGTTGGTGTGCGGATCGATTTCATGCGCGAAGGCATTCATCACCAGCTGGAAAACATCTTCGCTGTTACTTTGTGTCAGGCGTTTCATCGCAAAATGATAACGCTTGGAGAGCACGTCACGGATTTCCTGATCGTTTTTGCCAGTCAGTTTGAGGTTCAGCTCGTCATATTTGACTTTCGCATCCCACAATTTGTCCAGCTCAGCGCGGTCTTTCGGCCACGGTGCTTTAGTGCGATCAAGTTCAATCGTGTCGTTGCCCGTGAAATCCATCGGGCGCTCAAGCACTTTCAACGCATAGTCATAGCGTTCAAAGCGGCGTTTTTGAGCCAGATTGAAAAGAGCATATGGCGTGGTTAACTGACCGGTTTTCAGTTCCTCACCCAAGGTTGCACGTTTATCAGTAAACTGTGCGACATCGGAAGCCATTAATACGTTATGGCCATAATCGAGCATGTTGAGGTAACGGTCGAAGATTTTCGCTGAGAAATCTGCATTAAGGTCGAACTGACGATAATGTGAACGGGTAAAGCGAGCAGTAACACGCTCGCTCACCGTTGCATCCTGAGGATCCTGAGTTAAATTAGGGAGTTGAGCGAGAGTCACCGGTGTACTCTCGTTCGCTGCAAAGCTGGTGTTCACCAGCCCTACTCCTGCCATTAACAGACCCGCAATAACGCTTAATCTGACAAATTTGTTCATGCCTGAGTTGGCCTCCGTATCAGAACTGCAAGTGTTCTGCGCGCACGATCATCGCCAGACCCGAAGAGAGTTGAACGCGTACACCGTCTTTGGCAATTTCCAAAACGGTTGCATCCATTGCACTCTGTCCTGCTCTGACTTTGATTTCCTGGCCAATTTGCAGTTTTGAAATGTCTGTTACTGGCACCTGACGCGGTTCACGTTTTTCCTCACGCGGTGGGCGAGGTGTACGTGGTTTGCGATTTTCCTGACCAGCTACAGCAGCGGGCGCATTTTCACGACGCGGCGCGGGTTTTTTACCTGCCGGACGTGGACGACGTGGCTCAGTGGTTTCACCGGCTTCACGACGTTTAGCCTGTTGTTCTGCACGTTGTGCCTGAACGCGGGCTTTTGCTTCTTCCAACTGTTTACGGGCATGTTCAACGTGCTGCTCTTCGAGAACGCCACATGAATTACCATCAAGGTCAACGCGTTCCGCGCCAACTTTGACGCCGTACAGATAGCGCCAGCTTGAGGTATACAGACGCAGAGCAGAGCGTAACTGAGTTTTGCTCAGATTCTCTTCACCTTGCACGCGCTCGACCAAATCCGCAAAGATACCGATCTTTAATGGGCGTGCTTCGCCTTCGGCGGTAAAACAGAGCGGGAACCGCTCAGCCAAAAAGGCGATGACTTCTTTACTACTGTTCAACTTAGGTTGATTTTCCATGAAATTTCCTGATTACAACGGGTTTGCCAACCGGCGCAGGCATGAACAGGCGTCATTATAATGACGCCGTTATTAAATGCCACGTTATCCGACGATCAACTTACGATCAGATTGACATATTTTTCAGCATCGCAGTTTTCGAGATGCTGGCAAAGCCCGCTGACTAACTCTGTCAGCCCCTGTTCATCGGCTTCGTCGAAGCGTTGATAAACGGTGCTATCAATGTCTAATACGCCGATCACTTTGCCATTTACTGTTACTGGCAGAACGATTTCGGCATTACTTGCTGCGTCACAGGCGATATGGCCCGGGAAGGCATGAACATCACCCACACGTTGCACAGTATTTTCCGCCACTGCCGTACCGCAAACACCTTTTCCTACCGGAATACGCACGCAGGCAATTTTACCCTGGAATGGCCCCAGCACCAGCGTTGTGCCATCCATCAGATAAAAACCTACCCAGTTAACGCCTTCAAGACGTTCAAAAAGTAAGGCACTCGCATTCGACAGAGTCGCAATAAAATTGTTTTCTCCGGCGATCAACGCGCTCAAATCACGTTTTAATTCCGTGTAGAATGCTTCTTTATTCATGTAGTAACCAATAATAACCTAAGGGCACTGAGCCGTTCTGTTGTGCTTAACCCCTATAAAATAAGCATTAAATGCCCATATGAACAAGGTTAATCCTGTGTGACATCAAAAAGACTCACCTACAATAACTGTTTGCCGACCGCATAATACGTTATTTTGTCAAAAAAACCTGGCTGATCTTGGCCTGATGGCCTCGCCTGACCCCTTCGCGGGATGCGTAATTGTAACAACAGGTATTCTTTACTATTTCAGGCACTATGAAAATACACACAATTTCAGCCCAGATACCACAGATTCGCTATCAGCGATGCAGCGAGTGTGACACGCTTTTCACACTTCCGTCGCTGCAACGCACGCAGACAGCTCATTGTCCGCGTTGTAACGCGAAAGTTGAAAAAGGCAGGGTTTGTTCCCTGCCGCGACTGATCACGATGGCTATCAGCATATTATTGCTGATGCCGTTCGCGTATACCGAACCGCTGATCAGCATTCGTCTGCTGGGGACACGCATTGACGCCAGTTTGCTTGAAGGTATCTGGCAGATGTCGCAACAGGGGGATCCCGTGACCGCCAGCATGGTGGCCTTTTGTACCATCGGTGCGCCGCTGACACTCGCAGTATCCATTCTTTATTTGCATTTTGGCAGCAAACTTGGGATGAATCTGAAACCAGTGCTGCTGATGCTCGATCGCCTCAAAGACTGGGTGATGCTGGATATTTATCTGGTCGGAATGGCCGTCGCCAGTATCAAGGTTAAAGAGTATGCCGACATCAACGTCGGTATTGCGCTGGCCGCCTATCTGATGATGACGCTGATGGTCACGCTGACCATGATTAATCTCAACATTGAGCAGTTATGGGAAGAATTCTACCCGCAGCGTCAGCCAAAAGGATTGCCCTCTTCATTGCGGCTGTGCCTGGCCTGTAAATTCACCGGTATACCGGATGAGCGCGGACGCTGCCCGCGCTGCCATGTTCCGATGCGTCTACGCTATAAACACAGTTTGCAGAAAACATGGGCCGCTCTGATTGCCGCCATTGTCTTTTTAATCCCGGCCAATTTACTGCCCATTTCCATCATCTATGCCAACGGGCAACAGCTGAAGGACACTATATTTTCCGGTGTTGTGTCGCTCGCCACATCGGGGAACGTACCGATCGCCGCCATTGTATTTATCGCCAGCGTGCTGGTGCCATTTACAAAAGTGATCGTGATGCTGACGCTGCTTCTCAGCATTCATTTCAAAGCGATTCAGGGACTGAAAACACGTATCCGCCTTTTCCGTCTGGTGCACTGGATAGGACGCTGGTCAATGCTGGATTTGTTTGTTATTTCATTAATGATGTCGCTGGTTAACCGTGACCAGCTTTTGTCTTTTACGATGGGACCGGCCGCCTTTTACTTCGGCGCAGCCGTAATTCTGACCGTTCTTGCCGTTGAATGGCTTGATAGCCGCTTGATTTGGGATGCACATGCAACAGGAAACGCCGAATACACCGACTGAAGCACGGATTAAACACAGACGCCGGATTTCGCCGTTCTGGCTTCTGCCGTTTATCGCTTTACTGATCGCCGGATGGTTGATTTACAGCAACTATCAGGAACGTGGGAACACTGTGACTATCGATTTCCAGTCAGCGGCGGGTATTGTCGCTGGCCGTACGCCGGTGCGTTATCAGGGCGTGGAAGTTGGCACGGTGGAATCCATCAGCCTGACGAAAGACCTGCGCACAATTCAGGTGAAAGTCAGTATTAAAAGTGACTTGTCTGACGCCCTTCGTGAAGGCACACAGTTTTGGCTGGTCACTCCGAAAGCGTCACTTGCCGGCGTTTCAGGACTTGATGCGCTGGTGGGCGGTAACTACATCGGCATGATGCCAGGGCCGGGAAAAGAGAAAGACCATTTTGTGGCGCTCGATACACAGCCTAAATTCCGCCTCAATACCGGCGAACTGATGGTCCATCTGCATGCCAAAGATCTGGGTTCGCTAAACACCGGTTCGCTGGTTTATTACCGTAAAATTCCGGTCGGTAAGGTTTACGATTACGACATTGAAAGTGGCAATGAAGGCGTAACCATCGACGTACTGGTCGACAAACGCTTTGCTAATCTGGTCAAAGAAAATACGCGTTTCTGGAACGTTTCAGGCTTTAAGGCAGATTTGAGTCTGAGCGGAGCGAAAGTACAGATGGAAAGTCTGGCAGCACTGGTGAATGGCGCGATCGCTATGGATTCCCCGAATGACGGGAAACAGGCAAAAGCCGATCAGTCATACGTGCTCTATCCGGATCTGGCGCAAAGCCAGCGTGGTGTGGAAATCAATCTGGATTTACCCGATGGTAACGGGCTATCCGAAGACCAGACACCACTGATGTATCAGGGCTTACAGGTCGGTACGCTGACCAAAATCACGTTACAGCCGGATAATAAAGTCACCGGTAAACTGACGGTCGATCCTTCAGTGCTCGACATGATGCGTACCGGCACGCGCATTGAAATGAACAGTCCGAAAATCAGCCTCAATAATGCCAATCTCAGCCAGTTGCTGACCGGTAATACGCTGGAACTGATCCCCGGCGACGGTGAGCCGCAAAAGCATTTTGTGGTGCTCGACAGTAATCAGCGATTGTTGCAAAACCCTGACATACTCAAAGTTCAGCTGATTGCACCGCAGAGTTACGGTATTGATGCGGGACAGCCCATTAAACTTTACGGCCTCAACGTCGGTACAATTATTGACCGGACGCTAACAGATGAAGGCATTGTGTTTAATGTTGCTATCAAGCCGGAATATAAAAACTTGCTGCATAAAGACAGCAAGTTTGTGGTCAACAGCCGGGTTGATGTGAAACTGGGTGTCGATGGTATGGAAGTCCTTGGTGCCAGCGCTCAGGAATGGGTCGATGGTGGTGTGCGTATTATTCCAGGCACCAAAGGCGCACCTGCACAAAAATATCCGCTTTACAGTAATGCCGAAAAAGCTGCCGAAGGCATTCAGGGCGAGCAACCGGGCGCCACGCTAACACTGACAGCTAAAAGCCTGCCTGATGTTCAGACAGGTTCAGTCGTGCTTTACCGGAAGTTCCAGGTAGGCCAGATAGTCAATGTCCGTCCTAAAGCCAATGAATTTGAAGTTGATGTATATATTCAGCCGCAATATCGCAACCTGCTGACAGAGAAGACGATTTTCTGGGCAGAAGGTGGCGCAAAAGTGCAGCTCAACGGCAGCGGGCTGACCGTTCAGGCCTCACCGCTGGATCGCGCGCTTAAAGGCGCTATCAGCTTCGATAATCTTGATGGCGTCACCGCCAGCAAAGGGGCGAAGCGTGTTCTGTATGATTCAGAAACTTCGGCACGCGCAGTTGGCAGCCAGATAACGCTGAATACTTATGATGCCAGTAAGCTTTCCGCCGGCATGCCTATTCGTTATCTGGGCATCACCATCGGTCAGGTGGAGTCGCTGAAACTGGATCCGCAACTGAATCAGGTTTCCGCCAAAGCCGTGTTGTATCCGGAATACGTTGAAAACTTTGCCCGTCGCGGAACCCGATTCTCAATCGTTTCACCGGAAATTTCGGCCGGTGGCGTCAGCAATCTCGATACCCTTCTCCAGCCCTACATTAACGTAGAAGCAGGCAAAGGCGCGCCAGCGCGCAACTTTGATTTGCAGGACTCCACCATCACCGACTCGCGCTACACGGATGGTCTGGGTATCGTGGTCGATGCCGCCGAAGTCGGTTCATTACAAATCGGCACGCCGGTGCTGTTCCGCGGAATTGAAGTCGGTACCGTATCTGGCTTCTATCTGGGCGCAATGGCGGACCGCGTGAATGTGACGCTTCGGATCAGTAAAAAATATCAATATCTGGTGCGGGAAAACTCCGTGTTCTGGCTGGCCTCTGGCTACGACCTGCAATTCGGTCTGACCGGTGGCGTGTTCAAAAGCGGCACATTCCAGCAATTTATTCGCGGAGGTATCGCCTTTGCGACGCCGCCAACCACGCCACTGGCGCCGAAAGCCGCCAACGGTAATCATTTCCTGCTCAATCCTGAAGCACCAAAAGACTGGCAGAAATGGGGAACGGCAATCCCGAGAAATTAACCGATATTATGTTGATCAGGGCCACCTTCGGGTGGCCTTTTCTTTATCAGGCAACGCGCGCAGCCCTCTTATCAAATGTAAATATGATAAACTCCGCGGCAGAAAATCTTCTTCAGCTCTGGAACCACACCTTTGTCAAAGCTCACTACCGCCACCACTTTTACTGATAAATTACCCGCCGCTTTTCTGGAAGCCACACGCGCAATCATGCCCGCTGAACTGAGCATGGACGATTTTATTGCTGCCTGCCAGCGCCCTCTCCGCCCCAGTCTGCGGGTGAATACCCTGAAAATAAGCGTGACGGATTTCCTTGAGCTTGCCGGCAATTATCAGTGGGATTTGGAGCCTGTGCCGTGGTGTGCGGAAGGTTTCTGGATAAACCGCAACGTCCTGGACGATACACGTCTGGGGAATGCCTTATCGCATCTGGCCGGCCTTTTCTATATTCAGGAAGCCAGTTCCATGTTGCCGGTCACGGCGTTATTTGCCAACGATACCCAACCGGTTCTGGTGATGGATGTGGCTGCTGCACCCGGCTCTAAAACCACGCAAATCGCGGCGCTGATGGAAAATCAGGGTGGCATTATTGCCAATGAATATTCCGCCAGCCGCGTCAAAGTCCTGCACGCAAATATCAGCCGCTGTGGCGTCAGTAATACAGCGCTGACTCACTTTGACGGACGCGTATTTGGTGCTGCTCTGCCTGAAACGTTTGACGCTATCCTGCTGGACGCGCCCTGCTCCGGCGAAGGCGTTATCCGTAAAGACCCTGACGCCATGAGCAACTGGTCTGAAAACAGCGTGACTGAAATTGCCTCAACTCAGCGTGAACTGATCGACAGCGCATTTCATGCGCTTAAACCTGGCGGTGTTTTGGTCTACTCCACCTGCACCCTTAACGCACAGGAAAACCAGCAAGTCTGCCAGTGGTTACTGGATACCTACAGGGATGCGGTTGAAGTGGAGTCGCTGGCAGAGTTATTCACAGACGCCGGTAAAGCCGTCACACCGGAAGGCTATTTGCACGTATTTCCGCAGGTTTATGACAGCGAAGGTTTCTTTGTCGCGCGCTTTCGTAAAACAGATTCTGTTCCGCGTCTGCCAGTCCCGGGATATAAAGTGGGGCGTTTCCCGTTCTCGCCACTTTCCCGTCAGGACAGCGCCGAAATTATCAAGACTGCGGGTCTTTCAGGGCTTTCCTGGCCTGAGAAACAATACACATTATGGCAACGTGATAAAGAAATCTGGCTGTTCCCTGTCGTGCTGGAACCTGTTTTTGGCAAAGTCCGTTTTTCCCGTATCGGTGTGCGGCTGGCGGAGCGTTTTCCGAAAGGATTTCGCTGGCAGCATGAAGCCGTGGTGGCTTTCAGCGCCACAGATGCCAAAAACCGCTTTGAGATAAATGATGAACTGGCGCAAAGCTGGTTCCGTGGCGTCGATATCTATCCGGACGACACGTCACCCGCTGATGAATGTCTGGTGACCTGGCTTGGCCAGCCATTGGGATTGGCAAAACGCATCGGTAGTCGTATTAAAAACAGCCTGCCGCGCGAACTGGTGAGAGACGGTGCGATACGTCCGCAGACATTGCCGAACGATTAATCAGACTTAACTTTCCCGCAATCTTCTGTGCCAGAGGAGCATTCCGACGGCGCAGAATATGCTGCTTAACCGTCATTAATACCGATAAAAACACCTGATAACGGCATTTCTGTGAATACTGTGCAACTGAACTTTTAGGTGAAATCACGGTGCCAAAGTGTATATAACAATTAGCAGAAGAGCATTTTATGCTTCATATATCGGATAGCGACTTATATTATCAAGAAAGGTTTATTGAATTATAAGTAGGAATAATCCTATCGTGGCATGTATTATTGCCATCAAGATAACATTGTCAGTGATATATCATTTTCAGATATAAATCTTAATGCCTGATGTTGAGTAAAGACCTGCCAGTCGGAGAAGTATCATGTCGGATGAAATGAAACTCGAATCAGCAGATGGGCTGCTTTTGCAGCAAATGGCCAGTCTGCGAGACATTATCGATAACAATTCTGACTGGATCTGGGAAGTCGATGCGCAGGGGCGTTATGTTTTCTCCTCCAACAAATGCATCGAGTTCCTGGGCGTTCCGCCTGAAAAAGTATTAGGTAAAACCCCTTTCGATTTCATGCCTCCGGATGAAGCCCGCCGCGTTGGCGAGCAATTTGCTGCCATCGTTGAGCGTCGCGCCCCTTTCGGTGGATTACTGAACCGTAATATCCGCCCGGACGGCACTGAAGTCATTCTCGAAACCAGCGGTGTTCCGCTCTTTGATGATGACGGGAATTTCCGTGGCTATCGCGGGATTGACCGGAATCTGACCAGCCTCGATCAGGCGCCGGGTCAGCGTCTTTTTCAGCTCGAAACAATCTATTCCAATGCGCCGGTTGGCCTGTGTTTCATTGATTTGCAGATGCGCTACGTCACGGTCAATGACGCAATGGCCACTATTATCGGCCTGCAACCCTATGAAGCGATCGGCCGCAAAGTCGGCGTTTTCCTGCCAGGGCTTTCCCCTCTGCTAAATAACGCGCTGGAACTGGCCCAGCGTAACGAAACAACCCCCGATCGTGAGTTTTCCGTTCCCGGAAAAAATCAGGTTTTCTTCGTGCGTATTAAAGCGGCCTATGACGGACAGAATCATCTGAATGGCCTCTCCGTCGCGATGACCGACATTACCAGCCTCAAACGAATGGAAAGAGCCCTGCGCGAAAGCCAAGAGCATTATCGCAACATGGTTGAGCTTAACCCGCAAATCCCGTGGACAGCCGATCCGCGCGGGATGCTCAATGATGTCAGTTCACGCTTTCAACGGATAACCGGCATGACCCGGCAGGATATCCTGGCCGACAAGTGGATCCAGAGTATGCATGTGGAAGACCGCCGCGCCGCCGTTCAGACCTGGGAACAATGCCTGAAAACAGGCGCGCCGCTGGATATTGAAGTCCGCTTTTGTCACGTAGATCGCGGCTGGAACTGGATGCGTATCCGCGCCGCGGCAAGCTACGCCACCGATGGCTCGATTCAACGCTGGTACGGTACCGCTGAAGACGTTCATGAGCGCAAATTGCTGGAACTGAAACTGGTCAAAGCCAACCGTCGGCTGGAGATCCAGGCACGCACAGATTCACTGACCAAACTGCCTAATCGACGTGAGTTCAAAAAAGTGCTCAGCCATGAATATATGCGCGCCAAACGGAACCGCACGCCGCTGACCGTAGTGATGATCGACATAGACTACTTCAAACACTTTAACGACCATTACGGCCATCTTTCCGGTGATGCCTGCCTGCGTTTAGTCGCGCGCACCTTGCGCAAATCACTCAAACGCAGCACTGACGTCGTGACACGTTTTGGCGGTGAAGAGTTCGCTGCCATTCTGCCGGATACTGACCTGAAAGGCGCATGGATTGTCGCACAACACATTATGGAATCGATTGAATCGCTGGGCATCAAGCATAGCTTCAGTGAATTTAACCGCGTCACCATCAGTCAGGGGATTGCGACTTATATGCCGGACCAGGATCCCGGCATTGAAGATCAGTCAGATATCGTCAGTGCCGCAGATGAGGCCTTGTATCTGTCCAAAAATAATGGCCGCAACCAGATTAACGCGATGCCTGTGTCAGTAAGATTTAATCAGCTTTAATCCTTTTCCGAGCCGCTGCATTTAGCATAAGGCGGCTCCCGGCATTTTAACACCGCCCACCCGGTTCAAAATCCTGCCTCTTCTCGTCATCCATAAAAAAGAATATCCGCAAAAATTCGGGTGGCGCTTTTTGTGCTGTCGACTATTCTCAAATAAGGCAGACCAACTGGTCATACCTGATGTCATTGAAATGGCTTACTTCACTCTGGCGAGGAGTATCAGATGGGAAAATCGATTATCCGGATTGGCAGTTACGAAATTGACGATGCACATCTTTCAACGCCTGAAGCAAAAGGCGGCGATAAGGTGCATATTCCGTGCAAATCAGACCCTGATTTGTGCATGCAGCTTGATGCCTGGGATGACCACACCAGCGTTCCGGCAGTCCTCGATGGCCGTCATTCTGTGTTGTATAAAGAAAAGTACGACGAACAGAAAGATGAGTGGATCATGCGACTGGAGTAACACAGCGTGGCGAACGGAAGTGAGTTCGCCACGCCGCTTGCGGTCGGACGGCGTGAGTCACTGTTGAGGTTGAGTTTTTTTGACCAGAGAGATACCCCGCCCGGCAAAAAAGCGCGCGAAAGTTTCCACAGGTAACGTGACATCCTGTTGGGTAGAAACATTGTGACCTGAAGGATTATGAAAGGTCACAGTCTGAGAATCCGCTCGCGTTACCAGCACCAGATGACCGCCTTTTTGCGGGGGTGTGGAGTCCGGGATACGAACCGAAGGATGCACCGAAGCAATAAAAAACCGGTGTTCCTGCAGTTGACCGGCTATTTCTTGTGCCGAGATATCTACCTTCACCTGAGCTTCAAGCCCCAACTCCTGCCGGACATATTCAACAAAAGGCGCGTAGATCAGTCCCTTTATGTTGTCACCCTCGCGAATATATGCCCCGTAGGACAAGCTGCGGTAGGTCAGTTTCAAAACAGGCACTACTTTGCCTGAAACAGCGGCCAACACCATTTTCAGGCAACACATCCCGCAAACATGGTTTGCCCACTCAATAAATTCCTGCTGATCAGATGCGCCGGACTGAGGCCACAAACTGATATCACTGAGTTTGATATCTCCGGCAATAATCCCGGCCGCACAGTCAGGATCTTCCCACTGGTTAAAATAAGGGACTGCGGAAGAAGCAGAAAACGAACGCTGATTAACGGACATGACGTATTCCTGGTCGAACACTGAAAACATCAGGTTGATCATTTCACTGACGAATGAAAAGGCCTGATTTCTGCATCAGGCCTCTGGAAAGGTTTAGAACTTTTCAACCATCCGGAACTTCATGAGTAACAGAGGCATAGTCGGTTCAAACATTTCATATTCCTCAAAGAAACGCTGGTGCTCTTTGCGCCAATATGCCAGCGTCCGGTCACCTTCTCCTTCTTCCCAGGCATGTTGTTCTGTTACCTGATCAAAAGGCACTTGTTTCACTTCGGTCAGTTGCACGGCACACACCGGATTATTGCGGCCATCAACTACCACAAAGATTTCGCCCGGCTCAGGTTCAGGATCATCATCAAGATTTGAACAGGTGGCGGTTTTTGTGCCAGCAATAACGCGCTTAGCCAGTTCGTCAGCTGACGATTCAGTATCACCAAACGACCAGCGCTCTGCGTCCCTGTATTTGAGTGGGATCTGCGGAATCATAATTTATCCTTTCAATTGAGATAGTTCACTGCCATTACAGTTAAACATTAGCACAAAAAAACCCGCCGCAGCGGGTTTTGCAAGCCGGAAAAGTGTCTTAAGGTTTGCAGTTTTCCGGCATTGTCGCCGGCCACTGACGCGCGCTACCGGCGCCGTATAAGACGCTAATACCACATTCCTTATCAACACGCGCCAGAGGTTTACCCGTTTTGTCGATCATCATCGACATGGCCTGTGTGGAAACGACCGCCACTCCGCTGTCAAACGGCGACGCAGCGCTAAACACCGGTACCACCGCGAAGTTGCCCTGCGCATCGACATAACCATACTTACCGTCAGTTTTGGCGAAAGCCAGCCCGTCGACAGGCAAACCTAAATCAGCATAAGAGACGCCATCAGTCTGTTTACCCTGCCCGTTAATCCAGGTTTTTGTCCCATCAGCACGCGTCAGTACGGCATGATCATCGACCATCTGACTGGCGTGGCCCTGAACCGTAAGAACCAGTTTACCGGTATTATCGACATAACGTGTAGCAGGCTCGTTGTCCTGCGGATCATAGGACACGGACCAGCCGCTCGCTGGCGGCATGCTCCACTGCCCTTCCGGCATGGCTGCCACGCGCACACCTTTGTCATCAATCAGCTCATAGCCTGCTGGCGTTGAGCGCAAGGCCCGCCCTCGCACAAAAGCAGAACTCCGGCTTTCACCCACAGGTTGAATTTGCCATTCGCCTTGCGCAGACAGATATCCTTGCTGAGGCTGGCGCGATAATTTGACCCAGTCGCCGAGCGCACTGATACGTGTTTGCTGCTCATGAAGCTGAATATTACCTTTAGCATCCAGAAGCCAGGACTGACCGGCAGCAGAAGTAGCCAGAATACGTCCGTCACTAAACTGATTTACGGTGAGTCCGGCGACAGGTGCAATTCTTGGTTGCGCGTCATTGCCTGTGATTTCTGCCAGAACAGCCGATTCAGATTGTCCGTCGGTTGCAGGTTGCGTCAGTAACCAGAGGGCGGAGTTAATGCGGCGGGCCTCAGCATATTTCGGCGGCACAACCACTTTACCCTGACTGTCGAGTATCCCCCACAGCCCCTCCGGTGATTTGAATGCGGCCAGACCCTCTGAGTAATCGCCTACATCCTGATACGCCGGTTGCAGGACTGTCTTCTGACTGATGACGTCGTAGATGCCCCACAACGCCCCCTCGGCTGCCGTTTCACGATAGCGGAACCAGCCATTGCCGAGGGATTCAATCTCAAACACGTTCGGCAAATCATAATGCTTACCGGCGTGATCAAGTGCGGTCAGTTTTCCATTCAGATAGTCCAGAGCGTAACCCTGCACAAAAGGAGAAATATTATCTTCAGTCAGCGGGATAATAACCTTGCCCTGCACATCCACCACGCCAGTGCCATCGGCTGTTCTCACGATGAACTGACCGATGTTATTGCTGCTGTCAGCAGGTTCAATATCCTGCCATTTAGTATCAAGCTGAAGGGAGCCATCCGGGCGCAGGAAACCCGCGCCATTTTTGCTGCCAGTATTACCAGGGCGCACCAGCGCAAGTGCCTGTGGCGCTGAAGCTGAAGGGGCATCAATACTGGCAGTCAGAGGTTCGATACGGCTGCCTTCCAGAGTGCTGATACTCTTCTGATTCAGCAATGCCTTGCCTGTGGCATCAACCACATTCACCACATCACCTTGATCATTGCGCAGCCACAAACGGTGATCGATAACTTCAGCACTGGAAATTTGCGCCAGCCAGCCAACATTCTGAGTCCCGCCTATGACTCCGCCAGAAGGAGCAACAATGGCATTCACTTTTTTCTGCTCACCTTTGGTCGTTATCAGGAACTCACCGGTAATCTGCTCCCAGGGCTCACTGCCTGCAGGCAGCGTAATGGGTTGTTTTCGCCCCGGCACATATAAAGTCAGAGAGTCTTTGCTGGCAGGATTTAAAACATAATCCCCTGAAACCCGAAGTGCTGCCGCTCCGGCTTCATTGAAAGTGGCAATCACAGCGGCAGAATTATTCAGCAATTTGATGCCATCGACCGTTTTCGCCAGCCAGAAGGCGCCCGTTTCCTCGCTGACAGTAAGATATTTCTGCTCGTCCTGACTTCCGTCAGTGCGGATTAAAGTAATTCCATCCGCTTTTTTCGCCAGTGCGACAGAAGGATTACGGGGATCCAAGGTGATGGACGTGTACTGTGGCTGAACACGCCAGGTCAGATTCCCATCCACAATGCCATAGCCTTTTGTGGCATCGACCGCAATGAACAGATCATCGGAACCAAACGGCTCAACCACTTCCATTTTGTCCGTCGCCACATGGCGTACACCGTCTGGTGAAAGAAGTACGCTGTTAAACGTCAGGCTGAGGCGGGCTGGGACGCCATTACTCAGGACAGCATCATCAACCAAATCATCAAGTGCTTTACCAACCTGAATACCTTTACGATCAATAATCTGGGATTTTCCGTCCACCTTCACAACGGCCAGACCGGCTTCTGTAAAGGGTTGTACGCTGTCAAAGGAAGGCTGAATCATCCAGTTGCCGGTCAGATCGATATAGCCCCATTTTCCCTGCTGCATGGCGGCAGCGGCACCGAAGTGGTAATCCCCGACCTGCTCAAAAACAGGTTTGATGACGAGCTGCCCCTGATTATCCAGAAACCCCCAGCGCTCATCCGTTGCGTCAGCTGCGGATAAAAGTACGGCAGCACGCCCTTCACGCACATCGCGGATACACAAATTTTGCACTAAAGGCAGCGCCGCGCGTAGCTGGATATCGGCCCTGGAAGCGGGCAATGGCGCCGAACATCCCGGTGCTGATTCAGCCATTACAGGTTCAGCCGCAACAGCCGAGGCAGTCAGCGTCAAAAAGGCCAATGTGCTACCGGTGTTCAATGCGCAGCGGAGTGCGTGACGTAGCCTTAAAGGTTTGCTGACAATCATTAATTACCCCCGGAACCGCAAGTGGGTGCTTTCGCAGGCCAAAGATAAGCACCTTTCGCATCCACGATGACGCGCTGATTACAACGCACCTGAATTTTTGCCTGTACATTCCCGTCGGCATTCAGCAAATTCACCACACCCTTGCCACCAGCCCACGCACGCTTCTCACTAAAATCGGTTGCCCAGTCAAATTTAGGCAAAACAGCGAAACGGCCCGTGGTATTGATATATCCCAGCAGGTTGCCGTACGTTGATTTTTTCACGGCGGTCGCAAAATTATTGCTCATCGCACCCACCTGATCGAAGTAAGCACCGATCAACTTCTTGCCTTGCTGATCGACAAAACCATAAAGGCCTTTTTGATCACGCATAGGAATAACACCCGAACTGGCTTTGTCGGCCTGCAGGCTGTCAAGCCCGACGAAGCGCTGGATTTCATTGCCATCGTTGTCATAAAGAACGGTTTCACCTTTCTCGTCATCATTCATGACAAGGCGCATCATCGAATTAAGCGGTTGCGCCTGTTCGAAGCCCTCTGCCGAAGCGCCATGGTCATTAATCAGCATAGTTCGCCCGTCGCTGACAGCACGGCTTAGATTCAGAGGTGCGATGAAATTAAATTCAGCCGTGTAAAGCGGCTGAATTTGCCAGTAGCCCTGGCTGTCAATCGCGCCGTAATGTGGCGCGAAACTCAATTTTATCCAATCACCTTCTACAGAACTCGATGAAGCGTTAATGGCTTTACTGACCGGGGAACGCCCGGCGTTGTCCAGTAAGGCCACGCCCCCTTCGGAAGGTTGAACCAGCCAATGGTTCTGCCCGACAGCTTGCGGTCTGGCGAGTAAATCCGTCGCTAACGCCTGCCCGCTTTGGGCACTATAAAGACTGTAATGGCTGGCGAGTGCACCACGTTCTCCAGGCTGATCGTTATCAGAAAGAGTAAACGCATCCTGACCAATATATTGGAATTTACCGCTTCGCTCCGCATCCGGGGCTATCGCCCAGGAGCCATTAGCGCTGAGAACGCCCCATCCTTCATCCGTTTTAGCCAGAGCATAACCTTCGCTGAAGGCATCGATTTCAGTGAACTGTGGTGCCACCTTAATACTTTTGCTCGCGATATCCCACAAGCCCCAGCGCTGCGCTTCTTTTTCACCCTCGGTGTAATAAATCAATCCTGAGGATAAACGCTGAGCATTTTTCTGAATGTCTGCCGGTACCTCGATTGCATTACCGTTTCGGTCAATCAGATGTTTAACATCTGTATTATTGGCATTCTCTACAGCCCAGGTGTAATCACCCTCGAACGGAGTGATCTGGGTATACACCGGCTGAATAACCCACTTACCTGAAGCATCGACAGCACCCGTTTTTTTAGTTTGAGTGTGGATGATAAGCGGCGCCTGAGAACCGGAGATTTCTACTGAAGCCCATTGAGGATCAGACAAAACATTACCTTGCGAGGTAAGAATGGCAGGCGGTTTGCTGGCATCCGCGGGGGTCAGAACCGCCCATGGGAGACTGTGTGCCACATCGCCGTTTGTTTCTGGCAGTGCAGTGACATCATCTGTGATCGCCACTGTACCCAATGGCCGCAGCTGGTAGTCTTTGAGAGCAGTAAGGGTGGCATCATTGAGAAGCGCTACACCATTGTTGTCATAAATCTGGGCGACTTGTGGTGCCTTGCCTTCAGTTTGCATAACCCAGAGATGATTTCCCTGCTGCAGCACTTGCGGCTTATTCACTTTCAGCGAAACAATCTGATTATCTGCACCGATGATAACAATGCCTTTGCTACCCGTACCCAGCGTTGCTTTTCCCCAGACCAGAATGTTTTCAGACTGATCAGCAGGAATATCCTGCACTTTCTCCAGCTTGCTGCTGAGTAACTGTTTATTGTTATCATTCCCCGTCACCAGCCAGCTGCCGGAAGCAAGCGGTCGAACAGATTTGTATTGCTCTTTATTTAACGCAACACCCTGACGATCCACAAATGACCAAAGATTCTTGGTTTTTACCGCAACTACGTCACCATTAAGTTGTGGTTCATCCCGCGTTTTAAGCACCATCGGGTTTATCGCCCAATCACCGTTCTCATCGAGATAGCCCCAATAACCTTCTTCTGAAGAATCACGTTTTTTGGCGGGGATTAACCCTGACTGTGGCAAATCGAGCGCCATAACATCATCAGGTAAAGAAAGAGAGCGATCGGTGGAAGCATTCCACAACGCAGGTGACACCTGCGTTTGGACACTTGCCAGGGCCTGACCGCCGGCAAAACCACGGCTGTCGAGTGCAACGGCGAATGGCAGCGTTTTAATCACTGCGCCTTTTTTGTCTATGAGCGCCAGACGATTATCTGTCACCACTAAGGCAGTCCCTTGGGCATTAAAATCTGTAGCACGCGTAAAACGCGGCTCGATAACCCAGTGGCCTTTTTTATCGATATATCCGAACTGGTCGCCTTTTTTCACCGCAGCCAGGTCGTTAACAAACCCCCGCGCTTCGCTGAAATGAGGTTTGATGACCATGTGCCCGGTGGTATCCACGTAGCCCCACTGTGGTTCACGCGAAAGTCCGACCTGAACAGGCGAAAGCCCTTGCTGGAAAGGTAGCTGACAGTCTTTGGCGGTTTTTGCATTGCCACATGCCCGTAACTGCGCGTCGTCCGCATGTGCCGGCATGGTAAAAAAAGCATTCAGAACCAGGGTTAACGCACTGAAATTTCTGATGTATTTAAATTTTTCGGAGCAATTCATCCGATGCCCTTATAACTGGATAAAATAGGAAAGTGTTGCGCGCGCTTTTTCTTCATCACCCGCAAAATGGGCGTGTGGGACGGTAATAAATCCGATAATAATCAATTTCAAACGCGCGCACATGTTATACGCCTATAGGGTGTCAGCTTGTGAAAGAAAAAGCAGCTAATTTATTACTCTGTAACGAATGAATACACTTCATCACTGCACCGAAAGGTACTCTACAGATGTTACCATCCGATTTGATTCAGCACATTCCGCTAACCTCATAATTACATTTTTACTTCTTTCTTAAAAATAGGATCATTTTTGGTTACAGGCATAAAAATGGCGAATTATTAATCTCTGAAAGATTCTTATAACTTTTGATTAAAGTCATTATTTCCCCAGCTTTTGTCTGGTTTTATAGATAAATGAGCGTTGTGTGACCAATATCACTCCCGTCTGGGTGACGTAAAACCTGGCAGTGTTCGGTTACAGCGTATTTCAGGTGCTTTATCTAATTGGGGAAAAGTCATGCCTATTGTTCGAGCCAGATTGAGTTTGTTTGGTGGCGACACTGTCGTCATACGTTGTTCAGAAAAATGTCACATACACCTGATGTGTGAAAGTGAAGTTGAGCAAAAAGGACGTCACTCTGGTTTCGGCGATATTTTGACAGTTAATGATCAGAATACGGCTTATGTAGGGATCCCCTACAAAGGTGTCTGGAATGTCCTCATCGATTCCAAATGCGACTCTCTGGAGCATTCAATCAGCTACCTGCCAGCCTGATCACCTTCTTATAAAAAACCTTCATCTCTTATAATATTTTGCTCAGGCGATTGGAAAACCATTTGCCTGATCTTAAGACCTCGCAATCCAACGTTTTGCAGCTCATGAAGTTACAGACATCAGGGAAAACCGTCCACGGTCAAAGTTGATTCTTGCGTAACGTCACGTAATAAACTTTAGCGCGTTACATCAGTTACATAGCGTTATTGAATTGAACATTCCACATATCTGAAAACCTCTTTCCAGGCCTGATTAATTGATTGCAAGCGGTGATTCCCCATTGCATTCTGTCTGATGTAACGACGTGGCGCCGGTCAGTTCACCGGATTTTCTTCAGGCAAAAACAGATATCTAAAAATGAATAATAAATCACTTTGCACCATCGCTGACGTAGCCGACCTTATTCCTGAGCTGCGTAAAGTTCGCCAACACTTGCACCAACACCCGGAGCTCTCCAATGAAGAATCAGCAACGGCTGCGCTCGTGGCTGAAAGATTAGCATCTCTCGGCTTTCAGGTGACGACGGGCATTGGCGGCTTCGGCGTCGTCGGCACAATGACACTTGGCAACGGTTCACGCAGTATCGGGATTCGTGCCGATATGGACGCCTTGCCGATAACTGAACAAACAGGTGTGAGTTACGCCAGTCAGAATCCAGGCAAAATGCATGCGTGCGGACATGACGGACACACAACGATGCTGCTTGGTGCAGCCGAACAGCTGGCGCGCAGCAAAAACTTCTCGGGAACCGTACATCTTATTTTCCAGCCTGCAGAAGAAATCGGTTTCAACAGCGGCGCTGAACGCATGCTGGCTGAACAACTTTTTGAGCGATTCCCGTGTGATGCCGTTTACGGCTTACATAATCACCCGGGCTATCCGGTCGGGAAAATGATGTTCCGATCAGGGCCGTTTATGGCTGCCTGCGACACCGTCAATATCACTATCCATGGAAAAGGCGGTCATGCCGCCCGCCCTCACATGACCGTTGACCCCATTCTGGTTGCCGGCAGTCTGGTTGTTGCCTTGCAGTCGGTCATTTCACGCAACATCGACCCAAATGAAACGGCAGTGGTCACTATCGGTTCATTGCACTCCGGCCATGCGGCGAATGTCATCCCGGAAACAGCCCGTCTGGAAATGAGCGTCCGCTCGTTTGATCCACAAGTACGTAAAATCCTCGAACAGCGCATTTGTCAGCTGGTGGATAATCATGCAGCCGGATACGGCGCAAGAGCAGAAATTGAATATGTGCCAGGCTACCCGGTGCTGGTGAATCATGATAAGGAAACCGCGTTTGCAACCGAAGTGGCAAAAGAACTGCTGGGCGAAGAAAATGTGATTGATAATCTGCCACCCATTTCAGGCAGTGAAGATTTTGCCTATTTCCTGCAGCAAAAGCCGGGGTGCTTCCTTCGTTTGGGTAACGGGGACAGCGCCGTTTTGCACAATCCGGCTTACAACTTTAATGATGAAAGCCTGAGCTTCGGCGCAGCCTACTGGACTCGCCTGGTTGAGCGTTATCTGGCAGATTAACGACCTCACAGCTTAGCGGCAAAATCCGAACCAGCGCATGCCTAAGTGGAAGTGATTCGCATGCGCTGCGTTATAATCCGGACCAATAGAGTTTCCAAAAAACGGACAGCTCTCTGTGAACAATGTATGAATATACTGCGCTTCAGTGCCAGTCTGAGGCCACTGCTTTAACACGGTTAAATGTCGGCCATCCGCCAGCTCAAAACCCGCGATATCAAGAGCTTCAGCCGTCGCATGTTCACTGAGCCGTGCATCGGGTTTATTGTAAACGTTCCGGCAGGCATAACTGCCCAGATGGTCAATTTTCACCAGCCGTGAACCTAACTCCTGAGAAGCCAAGGGCTTCGCCACCTGCCCGACAAACATCGCACTGCTAAGGGCAAGGCGACAGCTCGCCAGATAGCTAGAACTCAGTGCAACATCCCCAAAACCCCGAACACGAACGGGATCAGTCAGCGGACACTTTCCTCCCATATTCCCTGCATTACTGAACTGGATAGCGCCTTCAGTTTGAGCACGTTCAAGTGCGGCCAGACATTCGTGAGGATTATTATCCAGCTTTCTTAATTTGTACCGGGTAATCAGATTCGGAGGGTCAGTGATAACCAGCGGGGTGAAAGGATTATATTCAGAAGGCACATGGCGGTTTAACCACGGACTGCAGAAATACGCTGCAGCTAAAATCACAATCAGGCTAACCCAATATCGCATAATGCTCCTTACCCGGTTGTGCCGCAGCAGTCCCTTGATTTATCGAGAGTAATATTATGAGTATAGCGCCTGAGTAAATAATGTTCTGACAGAGTTACAAGTAGGGAAAGAAACTTACGAAGGTTTGACATAAATCGACATTGAGTTTGTTATTTTAACTCCCGAAGACTAAGTTTCTTCTCCTGTGTCCACTGTGAACTGTCCTTCATAGTGAGTAAGACCCTCGCATTACCCCTTTCAGCCCGCCCCGAGCGGGCTTTTTTTTAACTGAAATCTGGGAGCGCTCTTCAGCAATGCCTTGCCCGGTTATTCCACCCGCCTGACATCCGGATGCCTTTCACTGGCCGCCTCATGAAAAATATCCCCCAACCAGCCGGGAATCTCATCCTCAGTCATCTCATCAGGAATGATGATGTCATAAAGTCTGGAAAACTTTCTCTCTGCCAAATCCGCACGGAAGACTTGCCATCCACCGGAAGTCTTTTTAACAGCAAGGTGGCGACCAAAAACATTATAAATCAGCATAGGGTTCGCCCTGTCAGGTCATGCAAATAGAGTATGAAAGCATCATAGCTACAATGGTGAGAGAAAGTCTAAATTAGGGATACTGAAGGTAAGTGAAAATCGGCTAATTGACTGTTTGGATTGCAATTTTTTGATTTGAAAAACAGGCAAAAAAAAGACCGAATACGATTCCTATATTCGGTCTAGGGAAATGGCTCTTGGGAGAGAGCCGTGCGCTAAAAGTTGGCATTAATGCAGGCGGTTAAGCCGTACAACTTAAAGAATAGACGACAGATGACTAATTTCCACCCAGTTTGAAACATAGTGATAATAACAATGAGGCATTATTTTCATTGTGTGACAACATACGCAAAACATGGGATTAACATCAGCCATTTACCGGCAGCACGGCGCTTCAGCAGAGCGATTCAGCTTTGGCGATAAAAGGTGCCAGACTCATTTTTTGTCCGGGATTCTGCGGGTCATCCAGCCAGATTTTCTCCAGGGGCACCGCCTGAACCTGATGGTTTTTAACCTGCTCTTTTGCCACGTCATTCAGAGGATATTGCGCCAGCGTACTGTCGTTAATCACATACAGCGCATTGCCCGGACGGCATTGCAGCATGACTTCTTCACGGGTGAAGGCCCAGGCCTTACCGTATTGCAGGCGGCTGATGGTCTCCAGTTGCGGTGCGGCAAAGCTGCTGGCAGATAAGGTCAGCAGCACGCAGGCTAGCAGTGTTTTCCTCATGATTTTTCCTCGATGATATTAAATTCTTTGTAATCTTCAGATGACCGTTTCAGCGCGGGGCAAGTGTCGCGAACCAACTCACCAGCAATATAACGCTAAGCGCCAGCCCCCATTCAAGCCAGGTCATGGTGATAAAACGGCTCTGCGCCCTCTGCTGGTCTTTACCCATCAGCGGCACCAGCCGGTAACGGTTATAAACTGCCACTGCCGCCATCATAGCGACCAGTATCACTTTGATTACCAGCAGGCACTGATAAAGCGATGTCATATCGGTGGGCCAGCGCTGCAAAACAATGGCGGTATTGATGACACCGGTGATGATCACCAGCGAGACCGCGGCATGTCCCCAGACAGAAAAACGGATAAGCGTCACAATCGCGTAAGGTCTTGCCGGGGGTTCGCGGGTATACAACATACAGGTGAGTAAAGGCAGTAGTGACCCGAACCAATAGGCTGCGCTGAGCAAATGCACCACGTGGTTAGTCCGCTGTGCCAGTCCCAGTAAGCCCTGATGCATGGCGGCATGGCCAGTCAAAGCCTGAGTGACCAGTAAACCCAGCGAGCACAGAAACAGCAGGACATGACGTCCGGGCATCCACTCCATTAACAGAACCAGTAACAGCACAGCGGTCAGTAATAAGTGCCAGCTCCAGACTTCGCCAAATGCGGTGGTTAACACCAGTATCCACACGTTAATGTTGAGGATATCGTCCCAGCCATTGCCCATCAGCGCTGCCTGAATAGCCAGCATTCCGACAGAAGTGACTGCTGCAAGCAGCCCGGACCAAACCATCAGCGTCTGATTTTTACGCTGTAAAATGGCCGAAAATGCGTCAGGCGCCAGCAATGAGCAAAATACGCTCAGTCCGAAGATTTGCATTAATGACACAAAATGCACGAACCGGCACAGGACGAAAAGTGCTGTAAGGCTCATGGCTTATTTAACAGTGAAACTGTACTGACCGTTTGTTTTATGACCATCAACGGAAACCACATTCCACGTCACGACATATTTCCCGGCGGCAAGCGCATCGGTAAGGGGCAGCACGACCTGCGTATTATCGTTCGCAGCCAGGGTCATTTTCCCGGTTTTCACCGTTTTCTGGCTGGCATCTTTCAGGGTAATTTTACTGAAATTTGGCTCGATACCTTCACTGAAACCCAGCGATAATTCGGTCGGACTGGCTGTAAGAACCGCATCCGCCGCCGGAGTTTCCGTTTTGAGGTGAGCATGAGCAGAAGCCTGCTGTGAGATAAATCCGCTCAGCAAAACGGCTGAGACTGCCAGGGCACGGCAAAGAGAAGTGGTTTTATTGAACACGATAATTTCCTTGGCTTGCTTGATGATGAATTTATAACGCCGACACTTTAGCGCAAACGCGCTTAAAACGTTTGTCATAAAAACATAAAAAACGCAGAGGCCGAAGCACTCTGCGTTGTTTGCAAGCTCACACAACTGAAAATTAACCAGCCGGAGCTTGGGCCACCATATTTTTGAGATCTTTATCCACGAAGAACAAACCGTTGCCGGTATTGCTTACCAGCGCCAGTTTATCCAGAACAGATTTGAACAACGTTTCTTCTTCATGCTGCTCTGCAACGTACCATTGCAGGAAGTTGAAGGAAGAATAATCTTTCAGCGTCATGGACAAATCTGCCAGTTCGTTGATTTTCTGAGTGATCAGTTGTTCGTGTTCGTAAGTCTGCTTGAACAAATCGGTCAGCGATTCGAAAGACACCGGCGGAGCAGCAATGGCGCCCAGCAGTGGCAGAGCACCTGTATCGCTGACGTATTTGAACAGACGATGCATGTGATCCATTTCTTCCATTGAATGCTGTTTCAGGAATGCGGCAGCACCTTCGTAGCCTTTATCGCTGCACCATGCACTCATCTGCAAATATAAATTGGCAGAATAAAACTCGAGGTTCAGCTGTTCGTTAAGCTGATCAATCATTTCTTTTTTTAGCATGGTACGGCTCCGGATTTAAATTACGGCAGGTGGGCTGAATTATTTACCCGCATTATGCCCGCATCAACACAAAATAAAAACACCCGATTCACATTAATATTCACCGAAATAACAAATATACTTAAGATACTGATTTATAGAATTATTTTATTTTCGTGAATATACAACAATGATAATCATTAACATATAGATGGGTATTAAAAAGAATCATTCTTATTCAGAATATTAATTAGCGAGTTCTTATTGAAGTTAATTATCACTTCAGATTTGTGAATGGTTCTTATTTACTCTTAATATTAACCTGCCAATTCTCTTCTTAGGGATAGTGTAAAAGTAAAATCACAACATTCACGATGGCGTCTGCCTCGGGTACAATGAGGCAAAACGGATCACCAGGAAGCAGCAATGAGTATCAATCTGGCTGAAATCAGCAAAGACGAAATGGATCGCATTAACGTCGATCTTGCCGCCTCAGCGGTGGCTTTCAAAGAACGCTACAACATGCCGGTTGTCGCGGAGATAGCAGAACGCGAGCAGCCTGCGCATTTGCGCACTTATTTTCGTGAACGGGTGATGTTTTATCGCGGGGAATCACATAAGTTCTCCCGCTTACCTTACGAGCCTAAGCAAAAGTAAGCGGGAAAGCAGGAAAAGTTAGCGCCGGGCGGCGAAACGCTGGTTGGTGCGGATTAACTGATCGAGAATGCCCGGCTCATCAAAAGAATGCCCTGCACCTTCGATAATGTGCAATTCTGCTTCCGGCCAGGCCTGCGCCAGATCCCAGGCGTTTTGCACCTGACAGGCCATATCGTAGCGGCCGTGAACAATCACTGCCGGAATATGGCGGATGCGTTCCACATTTTTCAGCAACTGGTCATCAGTTTCTAAAAAGCCCATATACGTGAAGTAGTGATTTTCAATGCGGGCAAAAGCCAGCGCGAAATTATCTTCGCCAAACGATGCCGCTCCTTCCGCTGGCATCAACGTCACGGTCTCCCCTTCCCACAAACTCCAGATCTTAGCCGCTTCAAGCTGAACAGCGCGGTCATCGGAGGTCAGACGGGCCCGATAGGAAGCAATTACGTCTTTGCGTTCTTCCTCAGACAGGATCGACAAAATACGCTGCCATTTCTCAGGGAAGAAACGGGAGGCGCCGTCCTGGTAATACCAGGTCAGTTCCTGTTTGCGCAGAGTGAAAATGCCCCGCAGTACCATCTCGCTGACGTGCTCAGGGTGAGCCTGGGCGTATGCCAGCGCCAGCGTCGAGCCCCACGAACCACCAAATACCAGCCATTTATCGACACCGGCCATTTTGCGCAAACGTTCAATATCATCGACCAGATGCCAGGTTGTATTATTGTCGAGACTGGCGTGAGGTTTAGAGCGTCCGCAGCCACGCTGGTCAAACAGCATGACGTCATAATCTTTAGGATCGAACAACTGACGGTGAACCGATGAACAGCCGCCGCCAGGCCCGCCATGAAGAAATACTGCCGGTTTGCCCGCCGGGTTTCCGCTGCGCTCCCAGTAAATCTGGTGACCATCGCCCGTATCAAGCATGCCACTGGCATAGGCTTCCAGCGGTGGATACAACCCTTTTAATTTTGGCATGACATTTCCTGTTCTATTCGGCCAGTGTATTGATAAATGTGCTTACATCTTAATAACAGCGCATTGGCCCACTTACAACAAGTGGTTATCTCCAAAAACCGTTGTTTTGTATGCCGTTCGCATACTTATCGCGCAATTTGATTGCATCACATGCCAGCTGATGAAATATCACTCCTCTGTAAAGTATTGTGGGAAACGCGAAGGTGCTTGCAACTGACCCGAATTAAGCAGTAAATAGGTGAGCAACCCAATCCACCCGCTTTAAGAGAGGCAATTATGAGTAAAGGAATGGATAGCAAAAAGAATGCGAAGAAAAAGCCATTGAAAACACCGGCCGAAAAAAAGGCTGATAAAAAAGCCAAGAAAGCTTCTGCTTAACAATGTACTTCGTAGATCAAACCCGCCGAGAGCGGGTTTTTTTATGTCCCCGTCATACTTCAAATTGCAGGTGCGTTGGCTGCGTTTACTCACCCGAATCACTGACCCATGTCAGCTCATCGGGATTCGCTCAGTTGCCGCCTGCCTGCCATTCGAATTATTTAGGAGAAAGCCTGATACTCAGTTTTTCGTCGCCAGCGACAGTACAAAAGCGTATTCCAGCGCGATATCTTCATAGGCTTTAAAGCGGCCGGATTTACCACCGTGCCCGGAATCCATATCGGTGTGCATCAGCAACTGGTTATCATCGGTTTTAAGCTCGCGTAATTTCGCCACCCATTTTGCCGGCTCCCAGTATTGCACCTGCGAATCATGTAAACCGGTGGTGACCAGCATATGCGGATAGGCCTGCGCGCGGACCTGATCGTACGGGCTGTATTGCAGCATATAGTCATAACTGGCTTTGTCGTTCGGATTGCCCCACTCGTCGTATTCACCGGTTGTCAGCGGAATCGACTCATCTAGCATAGTTGTCACGACATCAACGAACGGAACCTGCGCCACGATGCCGTGATACAACTCCGGCGCCTGATTAATGATTGCGCCCATCAGTAAGCCGCCCGCACTCCCTCCCATCGCATACACCTGTCCGGCATCGCCGTAGCCTTCAGCCACCAGCTCTTTGGTCACATCGATGAAATCATGGAAAGTGTTGAGTTTATTGAACAGCTTACCGTCGTCGTACCATTGCTGCCCCAGCTCTGCCCCGCCGCGAATATGCGCCAGTGCAAAAACAAAACCGCGATCCAGCAAGCTCAGGCGACTGCCGCTGAATGCCGGATCCATGCTGCTGCCATAAGAACCGTAGCCGTACACCAGCAACGGATTTTCATTCGGCTTAAACAACTCACGACGATACACCAGCGACACCGGCACTTTCACACCATCGCGCGCCGTAACCCAGACACGTTCGCTGCGATAATTGTCTGCATCGAAATCTTTTACTTCCTGCTGTTTAAGCAAGGTACGTTCATGCGTATCGAGATCCAGTTCAAACAACGAGCTTGGCATAGTCATCGAGGAATAGCCATAACGCAGTAAGGACGTATCCGGTTCCGGATTGTATGCCAGCCAGGTGGTATACGTCGGATCGTCGAACGCCAGTGATTTTTCCTCACCGGATTTCCAGTGGATCTGACGCAACTGCGTGAGACCCTGATGACGTTCTTCCACCACCAGCCAGTCACGGAACAGACTGAAGCCTTCCAGCATCACTTCAATGCGCGGTGCAATCAGCGTCTGCCATTTGGCTTCCACGCCATCTTCACTCTTATAAAGTCCGAAGTTTTTGCCATCTTTATTGGAACGGATGTAGAAATGCCCAAGGTAATGATCGAGGGCGTATTCATGATCTTTACGACGTGAAAGAAATACCTGCGGTTTAGCCTGCGGATCATCGGCATCCAGCAGCAGGATCTCGGAAGTCGTGGTGCTGTCGAGGTGGATCAGAATATATTTTTCAGACGTGGTTTTATCCAGTCCGACGTAAAACGTGTCGTCTTTTTCTTCGTACACCAGCTTGTCGGTTTTCGGATCCGTGCCGACCACGTGGCGATAAACCTGATACGGCAGCAACGTTTTCTTGTGTTTGCGCACGTAATACAGCGTCTGAGAATCGTTAGCCCATTCGCTGCTGCCGGAGGTGTTTTTTAACAGATCGTCTGTCCAGGTTTCGTCATCGAGTTTTTTGATACGGATATCGTACTGACGGCGGGAAAGAAAATCTTCCGCCACGGCCATGAGTCGATTATCAGGACTGATATCCAGACCACCCAGCGTGTAAAACTCACTGTCTTTGGCGCGCTCATTGCCATCAATCAGCGTGCTCCAGTTTTCTTGTCCGGCGGCAGGCTGGCGCAGATAGATGGCGTATTCGTTGCCCGGCTCATAACGGGTCTGATAGCGATAACCGTATTTCACGTAAGGAACAGAATGATCCTGCTGCGCAATGCGCGCCACCATTTCGCCGTACAGCGTTTCACGCAATGCCTGCTGTGGCTGCATGGCCTGTTCAGTAAATTCATTTTCAGCCGTGAGATAGGCCAGAACCTGAGGATCGGCGCGGTCATCGTCACGCAGCCAGTAATAATTATCGACACGGTCATCACCGTGAATACTCAGGGTTTGCGGGCGTTTTTCAGCCTTTGGAGGTGTCATCATCTCGGGATCTCTTTGTCCTCTTTGCGGTGTGACAAGAGTGACAGGTTTAGACAGGGAAACCAAGAGACGTCAATGCGGGGAAATAATGCGTCCGCTAAGGAGTTAACGGACGCAGTCGGTGCTTATAACGGCGCGCTGTAGCTGATTTCGCCAATCTGACAGTTAAGGGTCACCTGATAGGTTTTATCGGTGTGATCACCACGCACTTTCAGCGGGATATCCCATTTCGCATTACTGCCGCTGATGCTGTCGGTCACCACCCACGCGACCGGCGTGGAAGTGCCGAGCACTTTTTTATCCGCATCCCAGCGCGGAATACGATTTTGCAGGAAATCACGTTTTACCAGCGCGGCCACGTCATCTTTGGTGGCCGTGGCGCACGGTGTCACCGTTGCCGTTCTCACTTCGGGTTCATCAGCCTGTGCGACCTGGCTCAGGCTGCTCATTCCTGCAACGGCCATCACAACGCCCAAGATTAACTTTTTCATCGTTCGTCTTCCCAGTCTTTGTCGTTCATCCAGTTGACCTTGCCGGAGCCGTGGACCTTAAAAATAATAGCCCTACCAATTACAAGGTCATCGCTTGCGTTAGATAATATAATCCTCAACAAGGCAATAACACAACATTAACAATATGACGTTCGATTCAAAGATAAGCCGTTAACGTAAAATTATCAGCGCAAAGCCTTTATCGTAAAATGATGGCCTTACAGTTTTTGCCTTTGATTTTCCCTTCCTGCAAACGCTGCAATGCTTTCTTCGCGCTTTTCTGGCGGATCGCCACATAAGCGTGAACCGGGAACATATCGATTTTACCAACTTCAGCAGCGGTCAGCCCAGCATCGCCGGTCAGCGCACCGAGAATGTCGCCGGGACGGATTTTGGCTTTGCGGCCGCCATCAATACACAATGTCGCCATTTCAGGATCCAGCGCCACCGGCGTTGCGGCCAGCGCCTGAGCAGCAGGCTGCCAGGTGAAACGCTGACGGGTATAATCTTCCAGCGCGGTCACACGCGGCATTTCCTGCGGCGTCACCAGGCTGACGGCCAGACCGCTCGTCCCTGCACGGCCGGTACGCCCCACGCGGTGAACGTGAACTTCCGGATCGAAAGACAGCTCGTAGTTGATCACCAGTCCCAGCTGTTTAATGTCCAGCCCGCGCGCGGCTACGTCTGTCGCTACCAACACACGGCAACTGCCGTTGGAGAAACGTACCAGCACGCGATCGCGATCACGCTGTTCAAGGTCGCCATTCAGCGCCAGCGCGCTGATGCCTTTCGCTTTCAGGTCATCACAAACATCCTGACAGTCACGCTTGGTATTACAGAACACCACGCAGGACGTTGGCTGATACTGATACAGCACCGCAGCCAGCAGGGATAAACGCTGTTGCTTACCGGCTTCAATGAAGATTTGCTGAATATCGGCAATGTCATCTTCACCTTCGATTTCAACCTTCAGCGGCTGACGCTGGAATTTGGAACTGATGCGCTCAATGCCGTCCGGATAGGTCGCGGAGAACAGCAACGTCTGGCGGTCCTGCGGCGTATAGCTGACGACATCCTCGATATCTTCACTAAAGCCCATGTCCAGCATGCGGTCAGCTTCATCCAGCACCAGCACTTTCAGCTCGTCGAGCTTGAGCGTGCCTTTACGCAGGTGTTCCTGAATACGGCCCGGCGTACCCACCACAATGTGCGGCGGATGGACCAGTGATTCGAGCTGGGGCCCGATCGCCTGGCCGCCACACAGGGTCAGAATTTTGATGTTCTGGGTAAATCGCGCCAGACGGCGTAACTCTTTACTGACCTGATCGGCCAGTTCACGAGTCGGACACAGCACCAGCGCTTGAGCAACAAACTGTGAAACGGTAATGCTGTTCAGCAAACCAATACCAAAGGCGGCCGTTTTACCGCTGCCGGTTTTGGCTTTAGCGCGAACGTCCTGACCTTGCAGAATGGCAGGCAAAGAGGCTTCCTGAATCGGGGTCATTTCGGTGTAACCCAGTTCATTCAGGTTGGAAAGTTGCTCAGCGGGCAATGTCAGGGCAGAAAAGGAATGCGTGCTCAAGGCGATAACTCTTTATGTGAGGCAAAAATCGGGGCAGCGGCAGGAAGCCTGACGCCATGGTTTGGCTAAATGATAACAGAGACGCTCACCGGCTGCCTTAAACAGCAGAAAACAGGCTGAAAAAAATCCTGTAAAACACATTTTTGTTGCACAGAGAATTTTACCTGACGTGCCGCGCAATCGTTTTCGTCGCCGTTTATTTCAGATATACTGCGCGCCGAAATTCCTGTTTTCACTCACCACAGATCTGGGTACGAAGCTATGTTAACCATTGGTACTGCACTGCGCACCGGCGCCACCCGCGTCATGTTATTAGGCTCTGGCGAGCTGGGTAAAGAAGTGGCCATCGAATGTCAGCGTCTTGGCCTGGAAGTGATCGCCGTTGACCGCTACGCCGATGCACCGGCGATGCAGGTCGCTCATCGCAGTCATGTGATTAATATGCTCGACGGCGACGCGTTGAAAGCAGTTATCGAAAGTGAACGCCCTGATTTTATCGTGCCTGAAATCGAAGCCATCGCAACCAGCATGCTGGTTGAGCTGGAAAAACAGGGCCACAACGTGGTGCCTTGCGCCGAAGCGACCCGGCTCACCATGAAC
>Ga0256409_1000166_pt1 | contig 73474 bp, 62 predicted proteins | sample PhySR1_FD_185981 | JGI IMG/M metagenome (GOLD analysis project Ga0256409, IMG submission 185981) | Leaf surface microbial communities from sunflower plants in UC Gill Tract Community Farm, Albany, California, United States - DLSL S.R1 | ecosystem: Host-associated > Plants > Phyllosphere >... | reverse complement strand
TGCGTGCATCCAGTCGACCCCCGCCTGGGCTTTGCTCGCCGCAGTGAAGATGGCGGAGGTATCGTTCTACAGCACCCTCGCCCGCGCCGCCCGCGACAAGGACACTTGCGATGTTACCTACTTCGTGTGCCCTCACCGAGGCGTAATGATCCATCGTTGTGAATGACCGCCGGTGCGGCATCTGGATGAAATCAAATGTCGGGTGGAAGAAGGCGCGATCGCCGCCATGTCGAACATCTGCCGGCACATGATCGAAGAACTCGTCGATGGCAGCTTGCCGCGCAGATGGATCGATCGGCGCAGGGGTCGCGTCGTCCGGATAGAAATAGGCGGGCAGCCCATCGATCTGATCGGGTAGGGTAGGCCCGCAATGTCTCGGAGAGAACATCGCTAGGCCCCCCTCCGAACCGAACGTGCACCTTTCAGCGCATTCGGCTCTCCACGACTGCGTGCTGTCCGCCGTTGGCGGTCGGTCGGCTGTCCGGCATGGACATCGTTGTGGCAGCGGGAGCACAAGACCATGCGTTTACGCTGACGGGCGGCCGCCATATGGCGACTGAACCCGGCATGCTGCAATTCGCCGATCCTGCGGACGTGATGAACCTCACAAGGTTGGTCATTGCTACCGCAACGCTCGCATTCGCGGGCGTTGAGCCGCTCGACCAGCTCTGTCCTGCTGAACACGAACTTTGCTGAGGAAGGGATATCGATCCCGCCCCAGGTGCGCGTGTGTCGCTGGAGGTCCTTCAACTGCCACAGTTTTATTGTCCGGGTGGTGTCTCCCACCTCGTAGCTGATATAGAAGTCCGTACCGCGACGCAGTTTGGCGAAGACTCTGCGAGCCGATGTCCTGTGCTTTCCGGCGATGGTTTTCACGCATGAGAGCAAGGCGAAGTAACCTGCCTTGTTCAGCTTGCGTTTCACGTCGTCAGCAATGGCATAATAGTTCGCAAAGCCGCGCCATTCGGCGTTATAGGCTAGGACGATTTCCACATCGCTTGCGAAGCGCAAGGCCGCCCTCCCAACAGGTCTGAAGCTGTCGTAGTCGCCCCATTCCTTTGAGTTGACGAACCGCACGACGCGGTCCCTTGGCACCAGAAGTTTCATCCGGTCGGCCAAGCCTCGCCGCACTGCCGGACGACCATCGAAGATCGCCTTGTGCGGATTGGGATTGGTCATGGTCCGGACTTCGTATCCGAGGAACCGTGCCCCATCCGAAGCCTTGTGGATTCCGCTTTTCTCGGCGGACACGGCCAACTTCAGGTGATCGGACAGGTAGGTCCTGACCTCCTCCATGATTTGTCGTGCTTCCGATTTGCTACCAGTGACGCCGATGATGAAGTCGTCGGCGTATCGGCAGTAGCGCAGTCTCCTGTAGTTCGGATCAAAGGCGTCGCTGGCCGGAACGGCAAGCCGTTCCGCCTTGAGCCGACCGATCTCTTCCAAGAAGGAAGTGACTCTGGGATCGTCGCCGCGCCCTTTGGCGCGAAGTTGATCCACTGTGCGGCGGACATAGGACAGGCGGTTCCTGATGCGCCGGGCATCAGGGGATGGTGATCGCTGCTTCCCTTTGTCGAAGCCAGCCATCTTGGCCTGCATGAACATATCCAGTTCATGCAGGTAGATGTTCGCCAGCATCGGGGAGACGACCCCGCCTTGGGGCGTTCCGCTGTAGGTCTTGTGAAAGACCCAGTCTTCGACATACCCGGCCTTGAGTAGACCCCGGATGAGCCGCACGAAGCGACGATCCGCAATCCGTTTTTCGAGCAGGGATACGAGGACATCATGATCGATGTTGTCGAAGAACCCGACAACATCGACGTCGATCAGCCATTTCACCCCGGTCCAGATGGCGCGGATCGATTCCAACGCCGTGTGGCATGAACGTTTCGGGCGGAACCCATGAGAGTGTCTGGAAAACAGCGGCTCATAGATTTGCTCGAGGATCGTCCGCACCACTTCCTGGACCAACTTGTCTTCCGTGGTCGGCACGCCAAGTGGCCGTTTCTGGCCATTGGCTTTCGGGATATACACCCGTCTTGCCGGTTGAGGTCGATAGGTCCCGTTCGCAAGCCGTTCGATGATGGACCTGACCTTGTCGGGCGAGAAGCCGTCGAATGTCTGACCATCAACTCCGGGCGTCATCGCCCCTTTATTCGGGGCGATCCGCTGGTAGGCATGCTCCCAGAGGAGCGGGCTTTTCAGCAGGCGATAGAGGCCATTGACCTTCCGACCCGACCTGATGACGGTCGGGAGTGATCTGACGGCCCTCTCAATGGTATCTGGCAGCATTAGCACACCTCCTTTTGAGGTCGTCTGATCGCAGTCGCTGCCGCCCTTCCCCCGGTCGGTTAGGCTTTCGCCCGGGTCACCCCGAGCTTATACTGCCGACCGTCCGCCGATTGCTCGGCGGCTGTCCCGGCCATTACACCGGGCATTTGAGTAATATGGCGGCTCCGTGCCCATACAGGTCGCTGGTCTTCCCAGCGCCTGCTTCAGGGCATCCCGTAATTACGGAAATTGGAGATACGACGTGGTTAGGTGCCCCGTTCGTTCACTTACCCCTCCCTATAGAGGGTGCGTCAGAGAGGCTGGCGCGCTCGCGGAAGTCCCGCTCGCTGTGGAGGAACTCAACGCCCTTTCCTCCGTCTCTCCGATATGCCGCGTCAACCATTCTGCGACATCGCCACGTTATCAGCCGCTGCAAACTGGGGTTCAGGCAGTATAGCTTTCACCATACACGTCTTGCCCTGATCCCTCGCGCCTCAAATGGCTTTGGCGTTTCGGGACCTTTTCTGAACATGCTATTGTTCCCCGTCCCTTTCGGGATCGCAGCCATTTCTGGCCGAGGTTAGTCCAGTGGGCATGATCTATAGCCAGCAAGATCAACTATCCATGATAGCACTCCTTAATTTCCGCCGTTACGGCGCACCGTTGAACACGAGATAATGGCGAAGGAAACGAATGCTGCGTTCGCTCTCGGCACCGGTCACCCGGTCCGACTCGGTCTTTTTGAAGCTCGAATAATAGACCGAGAGCGAGCCGTGCTCCCCCCGGCGAACATGGCCGCCGAGCGCTTCGGCCTGGCGATACGTCATCCAGTAGCGCGAGCGATAGCCGTTCGCGTCTGCGATCGCCCAAAGATAGACCGTGTTGATCCCGGTATAGGGCGTGCCGCAGTGTCGGAGCGGACGGCCACCGGCGCCGGCAACCCGCCAGGGCCGAGTCCAGGGCGGGACGCCTTCTTCCAGCTTTCTGATGATGAGGTTGGTGATTTCGGCCGCGACGTCGCGGCTCGGACGGGCTTTCGCAGGCATGGCTGATGCTCCAGCGGGATGACGATGGGGTTCGGGAGAGGCAAGCGTGCGGGAGGGGACGATCGCGCAAGTGGCGCCGACCGCCCCCCTGTCCTGCTGGGTCAGGCTTCGACCGGCTCGATCACCGTATCGTCCGCGACCGAAGCGCCTTCCGCCATGTGATCATCCGACAACGCAGAGCGATCCGGCTCGCCACCGAGACGATCGGTCGGGCACGGGGCCGCAGCACCAAAGCGCATCGCGTCCGGCACCCATGCGAGCACAGCGTCCTTCGTCTCGGGCTCGACAATGGCCGCCCCGGCGAAGAGTTTTTCACAGCTCTCCGAGATCTCCGCCTTCTTCAGGGTGGCGTGCCGAGCCGTCAGCGCGCCGCCGCCGACGTCATGAAGCAGGCTCAAAATGCTGCCCTTGTTGACCCGATCGAAGAAGTTTTCCGCGGTCGGACGCCACCAGCTCGCAACGTCGATCTCGAGGATCGAGGCCAATCGATTGTGGATCGCGACCTGGCCGCTGGCCCCGCGCGGCTTGGCCTCGATCGACATGGCAACGATATAGGCCAGCCACTGCGCCTTGCTGTCGTCATCGAGCGCGCGAAACCCTTCGAACCGATCGATTTCGTGATCGTGGTCGCACCATCCGGCATCAAGGCCATCATGCGCTTCGGCCAGGTAGGACCGGGCGCGTGAGCCGGGCAAATCCGCCGTGACGGGATCCTGCGGGGCATCAGCGCAGATGGTGGTGCCATATTGAACGATCTCGTCGGCAGAACCGCCGCCGGCGAAAACCCGGGCGTCGATCATGACGAACAGCGCGTAATCGAGCGCGAGCGCCGGCTGAGCGAGCAGACAGGATGCGAGAATATCGCGGCGTTGTATGGCAAGCTCGTCGTAGAGCCGATTGCTGAGCGGCTTGCCGCCAGGTGCCACAGCTTCGGGTCGGCGAGCTGGCTCGGGCGAATCCTTCACGCCGACGCGAAACCTGCCCGCCCCGCCCTCGTCGGGTTCGCCGGGATTTCCGCCGCCCGCATCATCGATCGCGTCGGGTTCTTCGACGATGAGCTCCTGCTCGCTATAAAATTGGGTGTCGAGACGCATCTCGCCCTGCGGCGTCAGAAGCAGAAACGCGCCGACATGCGGCCGCAGCTCATCTGGCAGCACGGGCGCGCGATGCTCGATCGCCTCGGCCTCGGCGATCAGTCGGTCATCCTCCTGGTCCAGGGCCTTGTAGGCATCGGGCGAGATGGATTCGTCCTGCATTTCGGCCTCGAGCTCGGCGCGGCGCGCCTCGATCTCGCCAAGGCGGGCGGATTGCTCCTCGGTGAGCGCGGGCGGCTGCAGGATGGCACGGTAGAGGCCGTGGGCGGCGTTGTGGGCGTAGTTGCTGGCGATCGGCCTGATCCAGGCAAGGCCCGTCTCCTCACCGATGCGTCTCGCTTCGGCCTCCATGATGTCGCCGGCGAGACGGTGCGCGATCTCGGGATTGTTCCAGCGGTCGTTGCCGTCGGTGAAGAGGTCGCCATCGACCTTGCCGCCTGCCGCGCGATACCGCTCCTCGCCGACCAGAATCGCGATCGGATCGCTGGCCTTGAGCGTCTCATTGGCGATGACGCGGCGGATGGTGTCGGCCGTTACGTGGCCATTCTGGTAGCTGTTCCAGACCAGAAGCTGCTTGTCGTGGCTTTCGGTCGACGCATAGGCTTTGGCGATGTCGAGCGTGATCTCGCTTTTGCTCAAGGCGTCGAAGATCGGCGCTGCCAGCGAGGCGAGGCGCAGGCGCCCCTCGACGAAGCGACGTGTCACGCCGAAACGCTTTGCGACAGCATCGAGATCGCCGGTCGAGCCGATGAAGTGCTGAAAGGCGCGGCATTCCTCGGCGGGGGTCATCTTGAGCTGATGGAAGTTGGTCGCCGTGGACGTTTCGGACAATTCGGCATCGTCGCCGGTAAGGATCATGACGGGGACATCGAAATCGGCTTCCGAGATCGTACCGCGCTCGGCGAGCAGGCGAAGCGCGCGCCAACGGCGTCCGCCATCGAAGACCTCGAAGGTGCCGCGCGGCTTTTTGGCGGGCGTGACGAGCAGATTCTGAAGGACGCCCTTGGCCTCGATACTGGCGGCCATGGGTTCAATCTGAAGCTGTTCGTCCGGTGCGGTACGGACGTTGATCGGCGAGAGCCGCAGCTTGGCGAGTTTGATGGTCTGGATCACCGGGGTCACTCCTCTTGGCGTCCGGCAATTCCCGGACACCACCCCGTTCCCCCTTCCCTCTTTCCCAAGAGCGGCCTCGGTCGTTTGACCAAGGGCGACCCGCGCTCACCCAGGATCGGCGAGAATGCGCCCAAGGATGTCGGCGGCGATGCTCACCGGAAGGAACACCCGTGTCCGGTACTGAATGATCTCGGTGAAGCAGCCCAAGGATTTCAGCCAGGCGAGCTGATCCGACGGCGCCCCGACTATCTCGATGCGATGATTTCGGTTCACCATCGCGCGGCGGATCGTCATGGGGAATGGGCGGGCAACATCAACGCTTCGACCGGAATGGGCCGATTTGATGATGTCCGAGGGCGGCAGGTTCTCGGCGCGATCGATGCCGAGCTTGGTGAAAAGCTGGACAACGTGCTCGTCGAAAACGAGGCGGCCGAGCCAGCTATTTCCCGCTTTGTCAGCGATGCGGTTGACCACCAGATGATCGCTGGGCAGCGCCGACCAGATCGGCAGAAGCAAGCCGGTCGCGAGGCGGATCGTCTCGGTGTCGACCTTGTTCGCCGCTTCATCGGCTTCGGCCTGCCATTTCGCGCAGAAGGCGTCCCGATCGACTATTTTCCAGGCGCTCTCGAAGAGCTCATGCTCGCGGATATATTCCCGCCGGGTCGGCCTCGTCAGCTCGAAGCGCGGGATCGGCGTTCCGTCCTTCTCCTCCATGAGCGCTCGGGCGCGGGTCTGCAGCGCGACCATCCCCGACTTGGCGTTGAGCAGAAATACGGCGGTGCTATCGCTGTCGGCGATACGCAGCACGCGCTCCAAGGTGACAGGGGTCCGCCGCCGCGCGATCTCGATGGTCAGCAAGTGCGACGTCGCCCCGCTGACCGGGTCGGTCCGGAGCAGTGTGTCGTCGATCAAGGTGGCGGAATCGACGAGGATCGTCTCGACACCGACATCGAGCCGGCCAGCCTCCCTCGCCGCCGATACCCGTGTCTCGACCAGGGACAGAAACTCATCGAAGATGCTGTTCTGCAGGCCGATGGGAAGCGCGAGGATGCGATTTAGCCATCGCTGGATGGGCGGCAGTTCCTCTTTCAGGACGCCGTCCTTGTCGCAGAGCTCGAGACCGGTCCGATCCTCGAATTCCGAATGCGAGATGCTCTTGAGCTTGCCATCGACCAGCAAGTGGAACCACGTCACCAGCGCAGCGCAAGCATATTCGCTCTCCAGATTATCAGCCGGGTCGAAGAGATTCTGACCGCCGGTCTGGCGCTGACCCCGTGTGAGTGCGCCGAGGCTGTCGAGCCGCCTCGCAATCGTGCTGGTGAAGCGGAGTTCGCCTTTGCAGTCGGTCGTGACGGGCCGGAACAGTGGCGCGCTCGCCTGATGGGTCCGATGGGTTCGGCCAAGGCCCTGAATGGCGCGGTCCGCGCGCCAGCCCGGCTCGAGCAACAGATGGACGCGTTGCTCCTGGTTCGGCACGTCCATTGATGCGTGATAGGATCGCCCCGTCCCGCCGGCGTCCGAGAAAATGAGGACGCGCTTCAGCCCCTGCATGAAGGCCGCGGCCTCGGCCTGACTGGTACGGGTCGAACGGGTTTCCAGCTTCTGCCGGCCGTCGCCCGTCGAGATTAGGCGTTTTGTCCGCCCAGTGACTTCCGCGACACGATCATGCCCGAAATGCTCCAGGATGCCGTCGAGCGCCGACATGATCGGCGGCAATGCGCAAAGATGCTCGATCATCAGCGCGCGGGCAGCTTCGGCTTCGGGATTGTAGACGGGATTACCCGTCTCGTCCGTCATCGGCTCGGAGCGCTGCGTGCCTGTGTCGTCGGTGAAGACGCGCATTTGGCGAGTAGGGAAAGCGCGCTCGAGATAATCGATGACATATTCTTTGCAGTCGCAGTTTATGTCGAGCGTGGCGGCGGGAGGCGCAGGTTTCCTTCGGTTTTCCATGATTTCACTCCAGATAATTGCCTGACAAGGTTGAATGCTGGGGCCGTTAGGATTGTCGGCACCGCTGGAATGGTGCAGGTTGTAGAAAATCCCCGAGGCAGTCGTTCGTCGCTTTCAATCGAGGTCCCGATGCAAGGCTGTCCGCCATGGAGATCTGCCATGCCGAACAAACTGCCCAAGCGCCCCATTATCGTTTTTCTCGCAGGGATTTTTCTGGGCTTGCCCGGCGTCGCAGGCGCAGTGACATTGACGTCATTAAAAGGCATGGATCTCGAAGGAAGCTATGGCTCGTATGCGCCGCGTGGCGATTGCTCTCGAGGGGCGAGCCTTGAGATCAACGAAACCGGCTTTACTTTCAAAGCGTCTGGTCAGACTGTAAAAAGCACCCGGTTTGAGTACGCGGCTTCGTTTCTTGGCCCGACCTATGAAGGCGTTAGCGCGGTCTTTTTTCCTTTTCCTGTCAATGCCAACGATTTCGGACGCGTGATCTTGACGGTCAATGACGACGAAAAGCGAGGCGTAGTCCGCCTTGAAGCAGACGTCGCGCCTGGACAGCGCCTGGATCCGTTCAAGTCAGCGCTCGTGTCGCAATCCCCACTGCTCTTGTGCAAGGGGTCTGGGCCGGCATCTGCTGCTTCAAAAGCACCTCTGCAAGCAAGGCCAGTCTTGGGAAAACCGACGCCGCTAGCCTGGACCAATCTTGCGAGTTCCATAGGAAAATTCCAAAGTGATTCCGATCCCAACGGAATAGATCTTTTGACAAGTGGTCCGATAGCTGACGCGATACGTTCGCGTTTGGGCCGCAAAATAGACCTGCTGGCCAGCAATCTTTCGGCGATATCCGGTCTCCAACGACAAGGATCTCTCTATTGGGTTACGGGAAATGCGCCGCATCAAGGCGGTGTAGAGCAAGCCTATGTTTTGCTTGATGCAAATCGCCGTGCTGTTCAAATTGGCCTTTGGGAAAAGGGAAAGTTGACGGTCTATGCGCCTCAAGGAGGCCGCTTGCCCGTGCCCCAGGACATTGCTCGCCTGCTTATGGACAGCCCACCTGAGGACGCAGTGCCGCTGCCTGGGACTGCTTGGGAGGTCGTGCCGGTCCAAGGTCGCGCCCCAATGGCCTATGTCGATGTAGCTGCTTCGCCAAACATCAAGTCGTTTAGCCTGTTTTGTGAAGGCAACCGCCCAATGATGGCCATGCTCCTTAACAAGCCCGCGACGGTGCCGCGCGTTACGGTTACATGGAATTTTGCTGGTCGATTAATTGACATTCCGACCGGCCGCGCGAACGCTCAGAGCACGTTTTGGCAGGCCAACCTCACTGGTTCCCAACTCATTCCGATGCTTCTCCGTCAAAACGGTTCGGTTATGCTACGCATCAACGGCCGCCTCGAAGGCGAAGCTTTGTTGGCGGGAGCGCCACTGGCGCTTCGAACTGCGATGCGGACCTGTGTCAAATTTTGACATGACCTCCTGCACGTATTTCCTGAAGCATTGATAGTAGATCGTCGCTTTGCGGCTTGAAGCGCCCGGGCCTGATGGCGGGTGCGCCGTGAGCCGCGAGGATTTGCAGCTTCTCCTCGGGATCGGCGCGCAAATAGGTCTCGGTGCTCTGGATGCTGGCGTGGCCGAGCCACAATGCAACCTTGCGAATGTCCCCGGTCGCCGCGAGCGTGTGCATCGCACAGGAATGCCGCAGCACGTGCGGCGTAACCCGCTTGCCAAGGATCGACGGCTGCTTCGTTGCCGCGGTCTTGACGTGCTCGGCCAAACGGAACGCAAATCCGTCGCGGGTCATGGGCTGCCCGTTGGCATTGAGGAATATCTCGGCAGCTTGCGCGTCGGGCCGTATCGCAAGCCACGCGCGCAATACGAACTGGGTCTCTTTCCAGAGCGGCAGGACCCGTTCACGCCGACCCTTGCCCATGATGTGCACGGTGGACAGGGAGCGGTCCGGGAAATCGCGCAGCTGCAGCGTTACGAGTTCCGACACTCTCAGCCCGCCGGCATAGGCCAGATGCAGCATCGCGCGATCGCGGGTGCCAAGGCGTGTCCGGGGATCCGGGGCATCGAGCAAAGCCTTGATCTCGGCCCGGTCGAGGTAGTCGATCAGCGCCTTGTCGGTCTTCTTGGTCGGGATCGATCTGACGCGGAGGGCCAGATCCAGGCAGGCCGGAATCCGATACTCGATGTACCGGAAGAAGGACCGGATCGCGGCGAGCCTGCCATTGCGGGTCCGCACACAGCTGCCGCGCCCGGTCTCGACATGGTCCAGGAAAGCCATGATCATGTCGGGGCCGAGATCCTCGATCTCAAGATCGGTCGGCCGACGCTTCAGCCGATCGGCAGCGAACTGAACGAGGAGGACGAAGCAGTTGGCATAAGTCTTCATTGTGTGCGGGCTGACAGCACGTTCGCGTGGCAGATGCTCACGCAGGTATGCCGAGAGATGCGGAGCGAGCGCCGTCATGCCGCCTCTCCCCGGTAAAGCTGCTCGCTCGCAGCCGCAATGTCGCGCAGCAGCACCGGAGTGGCCTCGAGATACCAGTACGTGTTGGCGACCGACGCGTGCCCCAGATAGACACTGAGACCGGCCATGTGGTGAGCGATGGCCTCCCTGTCAGGTGGGCAGGACTCAAGGGAACGGACAGCGAAGGTGTGCCGCAGATCGTGGAGTCGCATGCCCGCCGTACCGGTTGGTCCACGATATCCGAGCTGCCGGGCCAATCTGACGAACACGACGTGGGCGCGCACCTTGTGCGGTGCCCGTCCCCGGATAGTGACGAACAGGTCGTTGCCCCTGGCCGCGTGCTTCTCGCGGAGGGCGAGATAGGCTTCGAGTGCTTGGCGCGTCGATGGCTGCAAGGCAATCAGCCGCTGCTTGCCAAACTTGCCGTTGCGGACGATCAGGCCATCCTCGACCAGATCTTTGCATTGTAATGCGAGGGCCTCGGAAATCCGGAGACCTGTCGCCGCCAGCAGCCCGAACAGGTAATGGTACGTGTGTGGGCTGATCGTGCCTTGGGGTGGAACGTCCAATGCAGCAGTCATGATCGCCCGCACCTGGTCCGGCTCAATGATGGTCGGCGTCGGGCGTGGCCGCTTGCCCCGACCGAAGACGCCGGCAGGCGGAACTTCGTGGCCTGAATCTTCGGCGTGAGCGAAAAGGCTGAAGTTACGTGCGGTGTCGAACCTCCGGCGGGCCACATATTGTGAGCTCGACGTATGGCACCAGTCGTAGATGCGCTGGACCTGAGTGTGCCGATCGCCGAAACCCCCGGCGTAGGCGGCGTACAGGCGCAGCATGCGTTCCTGTTCAGAGAACTTCAGCCCGAGGCTGCGATGCAGCGCCACGTATCTGGAAATGTGGATGTTCAGCATGACTGTTCTCCCGGCCAGGGCTGCGCGATCTTCATGAGCATCGGCAGATCGACCTTGGCGTAGATGGCAGTGGTCTCGGGCGAGCTGTGACGCAGGATGGTCCCGACGGACTCCAGGCCTGCGCCCGCGCGCAGCAGGTTGGTGGCAAGCGAATGCCGGAATATGTGCGACCCGGTCGGCACTCCTTCGATCCCACCGCGGTCGCGCGTACGAGCGACGATGCCCGCTATCTCAGCGGACGAGCGGAATGGCCGAAACGGTGCTTGTGCACGCAGGAACAGATGCTCTTCGGCGGCCTTCGGGCGGGCTGCCGCAAGATATGCCAGGATCGCGTCGCCAACATCCTGCGGCAATGGCAGGCGGTCCGGTCGACGCGTCTTGCCCTTGACCGTCAGGTGGCCGGATCGCCAGTCGATGTCGTCGAGACGCATGTTCTGAATATCGGCAGCCCGCAGGCCGAGCCTGGCGAGCAGGAGAATGATGGCCTTGTCCCGGACTTCCACCGGACGATCTGTCGGACAGGCCGCAATGATCCTCTCGATCGTTGCCGGGTCGACGTGGCGCGGCAGCGTCGAAAGGCGGTAGCGCTGTACTGATGGAACTGCATGCAACAATGCCGGCCGGCACTCGCCACGCACGACCAGAAACCGGATGTAGCTCCTCATTATCGTGACGAGCAGCGATGCCGACCCCGGCGTCTCCTTGCTTCGTCGTTGGAATGCGCTCCTGAGTCCGGCGGCATCCCATTGCGAAGGCTCGCCCAGCATTGGCATGAGCCGTCTGATATCGGTCCGGTAGCGCCGGATCGTCTCGTCCGTGGCGCCGCGGTGTTGCTTGAGCCATGCCAAGTAAGCCGACATGTGCGGGTCATCGTCCGCCACCGGTTCAACCAATGGGATGGCGCCCCGGCCTCGCAGGAACTCGACGAAGTGCCGTGCGCATCGCCGCCGCCGCTTGGTGCCCGTTGCGACCAACTTGCCCCGCTTGCGCCAGACCGGGCATCGGCAATCATGCGCTGCATAGTGGTCGATGATCGTGTCATCGATATCGATCCATTGGCGCCGCGCCATGCGAAGCCAGGCCACGAAATGCTCGGCCTCGGACCGATAGGCCTGTGCCGGTCCCTCGGCAAGTTGCAGGCGATCGATCGCATCGGAATAGTCGGCGAGGTGCCGTGGCAGATCGTCGATCCCGTCGTCGACTTCGACGTAGCCTTGATCTTCCAGGAACCGGACGAAGCGCCTGACCCTTGCTGCTTGGTCAGCCTTGTAGTGCGCTTGCTGCGCCGAATACCGGTGGCACCGGCACCCATGCTTTTCGAACCGCCGGACAGCCCGATCGTCAATCGTGCGGATGGCGATCCTATGCAGGCCCAGCCAATGCAGGAAATGGCGGACCGCCGCGCCATACAGAACCGCACAGCCTGACTTCTCGTCGAGCGACTGAGAGGAGAGGAATGTGGTGAGAAGGGTGCCGTGACTGGGCGGGTCTTCGACCCGGAGCGGGGCCGCTCGAAACGGCAATGATGATCTTGATCGCATGTTGGTTCCTTCGACTTGTTGAGGTCGAGGGAACCGTAATTATCTGGAGTGAAATCATGGAAAACCGAAGGAAACCTGCGCCTCCCGCCACCACGCTCGACATAAACTGCGACTGCAAAGAATATGTGTAATGTTGAGCTCAACATTAGACATATTCACGAGGGCTGAGGTCGATTTCGAGGTCGACGCGCTCATCCGGGCTGAGCATGCCCAATCGCCGGTCGAGGATGGACTCGGCCGTCGTCACCAGTTGAAGCACCACCGACTGGCCCGCCATAAGATGCTCGCCGACCGCGGCGATGACCGTTGGCAGCTTCATCGAAAGCAGCACCTGGCCGAAGAAGCGCTGTTCTGTCTCATCGCGAGGTGTATCATTTGCGGTAATAGATTGATAAATCACAAGGATTCCCTGTCCGGGCTAAGAGGGCGCATTATTAGGCCGCGCTCTGCTCGGAGGGGCTTCTCTCTCTGGCCGCAGCAGCCTCGTTGATGACCGGCAGCACTCTCCCTCTGGCCACCGGGAAGCGGGGGCCGTGATGGGCCAAGTGGGATCAGGCCGGGTTGTCGGGGTCTTCAGGCCGCAAGCGAACCGGACGCCGTGCGTCCACGAGCTGCCGAAGCAACCCGGCGTTCTGTTTTTCCGCGCGCTCCAACCGGCTCTCCGCCTCGCGGGCGCGTCGAAGCAGACCTGCATTTTCGGTCGCCAAGGATGCGAGCTGGCTTTCAAGATCGCGGATCTTCATGGCATCCGTGCGAGCGGCATCCTCCCGCTTTTCGCGAACGGCGGTGCGCGCGGCAGATATCGCGCGGATGTCTTCGAGTATGTCGGTATGGCCGACGTAGAGAACATTGCGCCCGACGCCGGCTTCGCGTGCGACCGCAGCGGCGGTGATGGGCGCCGAAGATGTGCTGGAGGATAGCGCCTCGAGGGCAGCGCGCAGCTTGGCCTTTGTCCGAGCGTGGCGACGCTGCTGCGGTGTCGGGGCTTCAACCTCCCCCATCGGCAAGGTCCGTTTCATCGAGCATCGCAAGGAGGCGTTTGCACTCGTCGGCGCGCGACATCGCCAGCGTTCGGCTCTCCAGGTCGAGGTCGCTCCTTTCGAGAAGGGCAAGGTTCCTGCTCAACCGTCCCGCCCATATCGGCCGATGCTTTTCGGTGATGACGAAGTTGGCGCAGGTGACACAGACGCTCTGGGTGCGAAGCACGGGATTGGGTTCGCGCTCGGACCCAAGGCACGCCGAGGTTTCTCGCCGATAGAGGCAGTAACCCCAGTCGCAGACGCCAAGGCGCATATCGGTTTCGGCCAGAAGTTGCGTAATGTAGGCGTCAAGGTCGCCACCCTGAGTGCGACCGCGGAACGGGGAGCGCTCCGCGAGCATCTTGCCGGCCTTTCCCGCGAGCCGGGGGGCGACCAGAAGATCCTCAAGCGCCGTGCGCGTATCGGCCATGACCTGGTCATCGATCAGCTCCGCCAGATCGAAGTCGGTGCCGACGTAGCTGCGGTCCGTCATGGCGCGGGTGATGTGACCAAGGTGTTTGCTGAGCGCCGCCAGCGCCGTACGATCGCGGCGGCCGACGAACCGCGCGAACGTCTTGCGCCCTTGATGCGAGGTCACACGCCAGCGCTCGCCTTCATGTTCCGGCAGATCTAGCATCGGGATGAAGCTCTTGTTCAACCGCATATTCACGGCAGCGATGCTGACCGTGTGGATAGGCAAGGCCGATGCTCGCAATGCGGTGCCGGGTTTCTCCTGCACCAGCCACAGTTGCCGCCCACCATGGATTGCCCGCCAGAGCGCGGATAGCTGATCAAGGACAGCGATGGCTCGGACGACAGGATCGGGAACCACCCATCGGTGCGCAAGCCCCTCGGGACCCGGCGCGCCTTTGCGGATGGCCCCTGTCAGATAGGCATAGGCCTCACCGTCGTCCCCCTCATGCCACTCGATGCAGCCTGTTTCGAGGGCGAGGATCTCCGATGCTCGGGCACCCACCAGATATGCGATGACGATGAAGCAGGCGTCATAGAGCCTAAGGATACGATCGTTCAGCCCGTCGATGGGCCTGTGGGTCAGTGTCTCGGGCCGGCCTGGACACATCTCTATGGGCGGCTGCGATCGGAGATAAGCCGAGGCTCGGTATGTTTGTGCGTCATACGTGCCCCCCTGCTGCTTGGCTTCATCATAGATTGCCTGCGCCGCTTCGCGCATTTCGATGATCTGGTCAGCGGGCTCGCCGATCAGATGGAGCGCAGCAGATATCAGCGGGACCGCGACCGCATCCGGCGTATGCGGCTTCTTCGTCCCGTCGTGCCAGGTGCCGAGGCGTGTGAGCATTGGCAACGGTTGCGGCGGAGCTTCCGCCAGCTTGAAGCGCTGCTCATAGAAGGCTCTGATGATCCTGTGGTAGTTGCGTACGGTGCTATAGGAGAGCCCGCGTTCGCCGAAGTCGTAGAACAAGCGCTCGATTGCCCGGCGGTCAAGCCCGGCCCAGCTTTCAACCCGGTTTGCCACCATCCACTGAAGGACGACACGCAGATAATCTGCATAGCGGGCAAGAGTATGGAGCGCGACCGCTTTGCGGCCGTCAGGTGGATCGGCATGCAGCGACCAGATGAGCTGCTTGGCCGGCTGTCGTAGTCGACGCCATTTATCCTCGTTGAACCGGCTACCGTCCGGCATCCTGAACGACCAGTCGATCCTGAAGGCATGATCCCGATGGCCCGGCACATCACGGGCGAGTTGCCACTGATCGTCGGCAAAGTCCGATTCCGGGGATACGCGGACCGGAAGGCCGGGCGTTGCCGCGATCTGTGGAACGATGTTCATTCGATATCCGGTAATGCGGGAAGGCTGTCGGCGAGCTGTTCGGCATCCTTGTGCAGTTTTGCCGGGAACGCAGGCAGCAGATCCTGCTCAAGAACGCGCAGGCTCGGGGCGTAGAAGATATTCCACCTCTCGGCATCGATCCGATCCCGGGATGCCAGTAAATGGCGGTGAGCCTGAACAACGCGCGCGCAATGGTCGATATCGAGCGGAACGATCAGGCCAGGACATGTAAGACAACCACCCAGGTGCCGACAGACACGCTTGCCGCCCGCGCCATCGCTCTCGACCGGCATCATGCAGCGGTGCCCGAACAAGGCCGTCACGGCGCCTGGACCGGGCAGCGACGTATCACCTTCTTCCGGTTCCGGCGTCATGACCCAGGCGACCATCATCCGCTGGAGGCGGACAATGGTCTCGCGCTCAAGCCGACGCGCTGCCGGTCCTTCCACATAGGCGTCGGTCGTCACCGGGTCGCGATGATTGAGGATGGCGGCCGTCGCCAGGAGATCGCCACCCGAGGCCAGGTAATGCTGTGTCGCGACACTCCCTCTCAACTGGCCCGGTGAGAAGCGAGGCAAGGATCGCCGAGGGCGATCGGGATGATCGAGATTCCATTTGGCGATCCTCCGGTTAGCTCCCTTTATGAACCGATCGAGACGGCCGAGGAGTGTGCTGAACGAGATCAGCCCGGCAGGACTGCCATGCTGCCTTTGTGGTGCGCCCGTCAGATAATATACGAGGAAGAGACGTTCGCGATGCTGGTCAGGAACGTGGAGCACGAGGGGCGCCGTCATCGCCAACAGCATTTCAATGAGGCGCGGCGCGGAGCGCGGCCGTCGAACATCGAACGAGCGGCGCTGCATCTTCGGATTGGGCGCGGTCTTGTGCTTTAGCCACTCGACCAGCACCCGGTTGTCGTCGATCGGGTGAGCGACAAGACAGTCGCGGCGGATCTCGCGAAGCGGGTCCGGGTTGGCGGCGAGCTGGATAGCCAGGGCGATATAGAACGGAACGACCGTTCGCGTGGTCAGGTGATAATGCTCCGCGATGCCGCTGCGCCAGCCCCAGCGCAGAAGCCGGCTGTGCGGCACGCGAGCTTCCTTCAACTGGTTCCAGGTCGGCGCAAGACCTCCTGTCAGGCGATGAAGCCGCCAGATCGCGCTGTCCAGGCTCTCCCCGCGTTCGGCACGCGCAGGCGCCTCTGCCGCAGCGATAATCACCTGTCCCCGCTGGAACGTCGCCCATGCGGCATCGATCTCTTCGTAACAGGCCATGAGGATGGCCTGCAGATCCTCCTTCGACAGTCGCGCCTTGGAGTCATGGTGGCGACTGCCGGGAACCGGATTGTAAGGGATCGCGAGAGGCGAACCGAAGAGGTGCGGATCAGCCTGCTCGGCACGCTCGAGTAGCGGACGGATCAATGCCAACTGCGTGGCTATCGTCGGCCGCTTGAGCCGTTTTCCTGCCTCGTCGGGTCGGGCGAGGAAGGCCAGATAACGCTTCATCGTGCCGGCATTCACCTGAGCGGCGCTGGTCACGCCCTCGCTCGCGAGGAACCCGGCGAAGCGGCGCAGCGCACGCCATCGGGTCGGGCGCGTGCGAACCGTTGTCCCTGCATCGTTCAGGCGGAAGGCGGCCATCAGCGGACCCACCATATCTGGTGGTAGAGACAGCGTGGCGGGGTCGAAGCGCTGCACGCTGCCATCGCGAGCATCGCGGAAGATGACGATCTCTGTCGAGGCGACGGGATCGGATGTCGCTGTCGGGCGCCGGATACGCCGATCGAGTTTCCGGCTATTCGGCATCGGGAATGAGTTCGCCGTAAAGCCATGCAAGGCTCTCGGAGAGATCGCGTTCGTGGACCTCGACACACCGCAGATAAATGGCGGTCGTCGCGATCGAGCGATGACCCATCAGCACTTGCAGGACCTTCAACGGATTGAGATCGGGGTTGTCGCGCGCCTGCTGCTGAAGGCGCGCCAGCATCACCATCGCGAACGTGTGCCTCAGCCAGTGGAAGCTGCCCTTGAGCTTGGCGTCGGCGAAGCCTTTGGCGAACAGCGCCGTGAGCCGTTTCGGCGATAGAGCCGTCCCGTGGGTCGTGAGGAGAAGATTGGCAGGTGGCTGATAGCGCCGGTCGCGGGCACGGGCGCGGCGGACAACGCGCGCGCGGTCCTCGCCCGCATACCAGTCGGTGCGGTCGATCAAGCGGATCGGCGGATAGACCGTGCGGGGGCGGTCCCCCTTGGTGATGCGCAGCGGGATGCCGACGAGCGGCTGATCTTCGGCGGATAGCTGATGGCTGTCGGGCACCATGTCGAGGGTCATCCCGCAGATTTCCTTGCGACGAAGCCCCGCTGTAAGAGCCCACTCGGCCGCAAGGTGCGGCGTAGGACCAAGGTGCGCGAAGAGCCGATCGAGTTCGGCGGCACGCAGCGGTCGCGGCAGCTTCTCGGGCTGCGACAGCGTCAGCATATTGGTCGCCGCAAGACGAGGACCATGCCCTTCTTCCTTGAAGGTCACGATGACGCGCTCGCGCCGCCGGAAGGGAAGCTCGCCGATCAGCCCCTCCTCCAGCGCCCATTCATAGAAGCGGCAGACGCTCATTACGCGCGCATTGATCGTCGCCCGCTCATAGGCCCTGTCCGTGTGCGAACTCGGGTTTGCGATCATGCGGTCGCGATATGCGCCGATGACGCCTTCATCGACCGATTGCCAGTCAAGATCGGACTGCTCGAGCGTGTCGAACCAGTCGTAGATGTGTTCGGCGTAAGTTCGCACCGTATCTGGCGCGCAGCCGCGAAGCGAGGCGTGCTCCAGCAGCCACGCAAAGGCCGGTTCGATGATCGCCATCCTGGCATCGAACAGGATCGGGAACCCGAGAGGTATTCCCGGCACGCCGGCGACAGCGCGGATAATTGAGACCATGGCGCGCGTCTCCTCCGCTCATGAGGATCGAGAACCACTATAGCAGAATGAAGACACTATAAGGTCGCGCGTGCGATGCGTAGATCACTATTCAGGGTAGTTAGCGCGCCTCATGATGCCATGAGCGGGCGATAGTCAGCGTCGCCACCCATTTCCTCGGCCCAGATGGCCATCCTAAAATCGTCCAGCGTGAGGCCGCATTCTTCCAGCATCTGCGCGGCCAGCAACGGATATTCCGCAATCGCATCCGCAAAGTCATCACGATGGCCGTAATAGTGGTCGTGCCAGCCCCACCGATCGTCTTCCTGCTTCGAGGGATCGCGCTCGATCACCAGCAAGGAAGCATCGAGGCGTAGCATCGCGGCAAGCAACTTCTCGCAATGATCGACGTCGAGCGTTTCCCTGGGGCCGTGCTGCCCCTGATAGCCCACCGACAGGTTGGTACATTCGGGTATAAGGCCCGCATATTCGTTGGTGTCGGTATAGACGCCCGTGTCGTCGGGTCTGTAGCGGAAGCCCGGGTTCAGGCCGTTGAGCGCGGACGCCAGGCTAATCGCAAAAGCGTCCGAGCATGTCCGCCCGTAGCTTTGATGCGTGATGACGTCGCCCGAGCCGGCACGGTCGAAGGCGATGGCCGCATCGATATCCTTCAACAGGTCCGGCGTATGGCGCTGGATCCAGCGGGAACCGAGGCAGCCTTGCTCCTCGCCGCGATGGAACAGGTAAAGGCCGGGCCGGCCTGCCGCGATCATGTTGAGCATGATCCAGACACCAGCACCATCATCGGCGCCAAGCGACATCCCGGCCTTGCCGTTGCACAAGCCCGCGATTCCGAGCTGGTCGATGCCCACGTCCTGCTGTCCGCCGCGCGCCGCCACCGTGTCGACGTGGCAGCTCCACATCACGTGAGGCTGGTCGCCGATAGCGATCATCCGATTGCCGAAGGCGTCGGCCGTCATGCCGGGAACCCGGTCGAGATACTCCCGGCAGAAGGCGCGTTCGATCGCGCTGTCATGAGGCCGGGCCCACGACAGGATTTCGAGCAGGCCGGTGCGGCCCGCGACATCATGGTAGATCATGGGATCAGGCTCCTGCGAGGGAAGCGGCTGCCGCCAAGTGCGGCGCCGTCATCGCGATGGCGGGAAGGAAGTTTTCGGGGGTGCAAGGCGACTGATCGAGACCACCTTGCGAACAAGCAGCATCGCCCGGCTCACGGACATCGTGCCGAAGTTCTTCGAGGCGGCGCCGCTCTGCCTCGTCCCGCTCGCGCTTCAGCCGCGCCTCTCGGGCTCGCTCTCCAGCGGCTTGCCATTTGGCAACCTCCGCATGGATCGCCGCCATTTCTTCGTGGAACTGCCGGTAAGCAAGGATATGGGCATTGGCGAGAGCGGCATCGTCATCGTCGAACGGCTCGGGAAGCTGATCCTCCGACAGCCATTCACCGTGATATTCGGTGAGATCCTCTATGTGGAACCATTCGGCGGAACCATCGCATTGGCGACAGCAGCCGCTGACCCACCATTCGCAGCGATCTTCGAGATAGACGGCGCCAAAATCCCCCGCATCCTCTTCAAGGACAGTATGCGAGGCATTGTCGGCATAGACGGTGACGAAGGTCTCGACGTCGCTATAGGAACGCTCGTTGTGGTCGCAGAAGGTCGTATGGTTGTTATAGCAACTGTAGCACCACTCTTCAGATGAGCCGTCGGCGTAATAGACCTCGTCATGCGACCTGGTGTCGTCGTCGCAGCGCGGACAGTACCAAGGGCTATGACCCAGCCCATTGGTGTTCTCGGACGAGATGCTCCCGCGGCCGACAACGAGGTATTTGCCATCGTCGGCGAGGTCGTCGCCTGCATCGATATACGGGACGACGAAGTTGTCATCATCCTCGATCCGCCGAACGCGGGCGCCGTTCAGACCGCCCTCGGTGTAGCCGGCGTTCTCGAGGAGCAGCCTCAGACGCGAGACGTCGCCATAAATGCTCGTGTAGATCTTGCGGCTCGGCCAGACGATGCTGCGGGCCTTCGCATCTTCGCGGGAACCGATATAGGCGAGCGCCGTGTCCGGACCGGCATAGACCCGGACAGGATGGCATGAACTTTCGAAGTCGCTCGCCTCATGGGCCATGCAGCTGCTGGGACCGCCGACATAGACGTCTTCGATTTCGTCGGCGTCCTGGGTGATCTTGAGGGTATCTTCCTCCAACTGCACCGACAGCCTGGCGCACCAACCCTCGATCGCATTGTTGTCGAGATGGTCGGAGAAGAAGCGATTGAGGTAGCGACCGGGCGACATCACCAGCTGGCGGTCGATCTGCCCCTTCGCTGCGTTTTCGGTGAACGCGATCTTCCCCGCCTGCTCGGTGGAGACGTGGCAAAAATGCTCGTCATGCCGTGCCTGATACCAGGGCTCGTCGTGCCAGGGGGTCTGCGCGTAAGTGCCGTCGGCAAAACGCAGCTTCTCGCGGACCTGCCAGTCGATATCGTCCGCACACGATCCGGCGACCGCTATGCGAAGTTGGGATTCGGGCGAGCGTTGGAGCAGTCGTTGCCGAGCAGCCTCGGCATCTTCGAACGATGGCCAGAGATATTGCTGGTCACCGGTCGGCGCCAAGCAGAACTCGATCGTTATCGGCCGCCACTCGGTAGCCGAGTGCGGATACAGGATTTGGAACTGTGCCATGGGCGTGACTCCACGCAGCCGCGCGCGGTCGCGCGGGCTGGATTGATTGATTGAGATTGCGGGTGGTTCAGCGCGGGAGCGGCAGTACGACCTTGACTAAGACGCCGGCGGCGCTCCCTCGGTTCGCCTCAGGCGGCTAAGCGATGGCTTCCATGCGTCGCTGCGCGACGCGAGGGACGGGCCGACCACCGCCAGCTCTTTGGGTTAGCGCGGCGGTCGGCCCGCCCCTCATCGCGACCAAAGGAGACAGTCTCTCGGAGAGGACCTAACCGCTGCTTGGTCCCCTCGAAGATCGAGAGCGCGGCGGACTTGGCGCCGCTGTTGAGCGTGCCGCCACCGTCGCTGTCGACAATGCGAGTCGCTTCGAGGGCTTCGCGCAGGTTCGCATGGATCACCGCCCAGGCGTCGGCATAGACGTCATAGATCGCGACCTGATCGGGCGCCAGCGCATGTTCGAGGATCTCGTACTCGACGCCCGCGAAGGAGAGGGCGCGCGCGGTGTAGAGACCCAGTGCCTTCAGGTCGCGCGCGACAAGTTCCATGGCCGCGATTCCGCCCTCGCGGATGTCGGCGACGAAAGCCTCGCGGTTGGCGAACGCGGTTTCTGGTCCCCACAGACCCAGCCTTGTCGCGTAGGCGAGGTTGTTGACGTCCGAAGCACCGGTGGCCGAGGCATAGAGCACACGGGCACGCGGCAGGAGATTTTGCAGGCGAACCCCGGCCACGCCCTGTTCCGATCCTTTGACCTTGCCTCGCGAGCCTTCGCCACCCGCCGCGTTGGCCATGGCGTGCGCTTCATCGAAGACCAGCACGCCGGAGAAATCTTCACCCGCCCAGGCGAGAAGCTGGTCGAGCCGCGTTGCATCGTTCCTGCCTGACCGCAGCGTCGGATAGGTGACAAAGAGAATGCCATCGCCCATCGCAACCGGGGCGCCCAGTTTCCATGTGCCCAGAGGCTGGATGTCGATGGGAAGGCCCCCCAATGCGGTCCAGTCCCGCCGCGCATCCTCGATCAGTTATCTGAACAGTCAAGCTGTCTCGAACGCCTTCTGCACGACACGGCACCACCTCAATCGCCACCATCCTTTCGCCGGATTAGCTGGCATCTTTGCCCGGGAACGGCAGGACAGCGGCGCGCGAAGCGCGCTGCTCTTCCTGCCTTTGCTGCAGCGCACGAGCCTGGATGTGCTGGGCGTGGATGTGCGCGGCACGGCGCTCCTCTCCCCGCTTCTCGCGGCCACCTGCTGGTTCCGGCCCTCTCTCTTTCAAGGCAGCCACAGCCGCACGATACGCCGTCAAGACCGCCGCCGCGCGATTGGCCGTGGCTCTGCTAACTCCGGCTTCACGTGCCAGATTGGCTATGGTGAGACGGCTGTCCGTCCTGACTGCGCGGCCGGCAAGGAGCCGCTCCATCGCCTCGTGCAGCGCCGTTTCGTTGGCCCGGCTAACCGGTGGGGTCATGCGGCATCTCCATTTTTGAGCGGCGCGATTAGCTTCCGTTTTCGTTCATTGTCACTTAGGAGGGTTTCACGCTGGAACCGGGGCAGACGCTTGTCACGCAGCAGCGCTTCGGCTTCTGCGATCGAGGCTTCCCAGACCGGCAGATGACGCCGGGTGATGCAGGAGTTAGGGCACCTGTCCGGGGAGCATTGCGACAGGATCGGCGCATCCCGCGCATCCATCCGGACCTTTTCCAGACAGTAAGCCGTGGCAGGCTCGAAGAAGCAGTCGTTCAGATGACCGACATGGAGCGTGCGCGCGAGATGCGCGAGCATCGCCTTGATCCGGCCCTTGTCGGCGATACGCCCGGGAAGCGGACCAAGTTCATTGCAGATGCGATCATATTCCGCCGCGAGGCGACCGGCAGCATGACCGGCCTGTCGTTCGCCCTGCACATGCGCTTCGTAATGGGCGACGATATCATCGAGCTGCCCCAGAGCGCGCTCCTGCTCGATTTCCTGACGGAAGCCCGATGCCGAAGATCCCGCATAGCCATCGAACATGGCGACCGAGGCATGCTTGTACTGGTTCTTGCCGGCAACCACGCCGAAGGGGCGATTCGCGATGTACCAGGCGAGAGTCCGGCGGAATTGCCGGGTGATGAACCGCCAGCGCCTGCCATCGACCAACGGGATCGCGGGCTCCTGGTCCGTGCCGTATCGATCGTCGATGACGGTGTGGAACCTGCTGATCTGTCCCGTGATGTTCGCAATGCCCGGGTTCGACCTGCGGCTTCTTCCCCATATGGGGAGCCAGAGCCCGTCCTCGCCGTCATCATGACGGTAGTGGGCCGCCATGCGCTCTGCGACGGCAACCGCGCGATCGACCGGCTCAATGGTGATCCATTCGGCGGTCTCGCCTCTGGCCCCCCGGTCCTTGTAGACCGTGCTTTGTACGGCAAGCCTCTCGACCAGCCCGTCAGCGCTGAGCGAGCGGCGGATGCAACCAGAGCGCATCGCCTGCACCTCGCTGTCGCGCATTCCGGTGAGATAGGCGCACAGGACATAGGCAGCGGATTGAAGGTTTACTTCCTCCTCGCGCAGACTGTGGGCGTCGAACCTCGACCGCCAGGGCAGACCGGTGTCGGGATCGATCGAGATCGGCGTATCCATTCCACCACGCTCGAAGCCGAGCTCAGCGACGGCGTCCCTGATCAGTTGCAGGGCATGGCCGTTTTCCTGGATGGTCTGCGCATTGAGATCGGTCTGCAGCACGATGAGCTGGAGATTGAGCACCTCGCCGCCGAACCCGGCTTCCCGCGACAGCTTGTGCGCATGGCCGGAGACCGCCGCCGGACTGTTCCATACCGGAATGCCGCGACCAGCTGTGCGCCGCGCGTCGATCCAGGCCACTATCCGATTGACGACATCGTTCTTGCGGCGACGAGGCCGCGCAGCCCGCCGTTTCATGAGAGCGTTCAGTTCAGCCCGCGCTGCAAAGATATCGTGCGAGAACAGATCGACGTATCTCAGCGACCAATGCAGCAGCGCCCCAATGACGGGTTCCGGGATACGCGGTGTGCGGTTCTCCTGTGGCACCGGGCGGCTGTCGAAGAGCCGGTAGCAGGAACGCCCGTTCCACGGCAGGAAGCTGAGGCCTCCACCGCTGAGATACGGCCCAAGACGCCTTAATTCCGTGATCGGCTTCAGATAGCGCGCGAGGTGCCGCGTCGCTCCCGATGTAGTGGCAAGGAGCATCGACCGGTAGGCATCAATCAGATCCTGGTCGATCAGGCCGATATCGAGACCGCCGAGTTGCTGCCGGACGAAGCTCGTGAAGCGGAGCAGATGATTGAGCTCGTCCCGCGCCCTGTGCGGGCGCAGCCGCAAGTCACGGTGACCAAGGCGTTGGTTCAAGCGGGCGAAGATGTATTCCTTGGCGAGCAGGCGCTCGGCCGGGCAGTCGATGCGCGCAAAGTCGAGCCTGGCGCGACAGGCGCGCAGGCGGGACTGGAAGATCGCCGGCGTCATGTCCCAATGATCATCGCCGAACCGCGAGAGGCGCTCGCGGTCGGTGTCATCCCTGAGCGGCATGGATGCCAGAACGACGTCGGCAGCGCAGCGAACGAGCGACTGGACTGACGGGCGGGCAATGGCGGTGTGCAGGTTCACGACGCGCGTGCCTCGGGCGGCAGATAGAGGAAGCTCGTGCCTGCATCCGCCGCCGCGGCCCGCGCGTTGACAACGAGTTGCGGCGGGAACGCCGGTAAAATCTGCTCGGTGATGCGACGATAGGCGCGGCCGAACCTGGCCGCCCAGACGCCGGCTTCCATCACCGCGCGCTGTTCGATCATGAAGCTCTCGAACGCGATCAGCGCGGGCAACTTGCGGGCGGTGATCACCGCGTTTTCGCACTCGAGGCAGCCCCAGAACGGGGTCGGACAGGCCTCGCCCACCGTGCCGAAGGGGCTGGCGTTAAACCCCGTGCAGCTCGCCAGCCATACATCCTGATCGCCGTCGAGGATCGCCGAAACTTGCGCCAGCGCGACCGACAGCCCGGCAACTTCCGGATCCAGGCGCGCCGCCGCCTCGATGTCCGGTGGCACCAACCTGGGTTTCAGCCCCGCTTCGAGCGCTTCGTGCAGTGCCTCGGTGATCGTGCGCTCATGCACATGCCGCAGCGCTGGGATATCGGCATAATGCCGCGCCCCCACTGCCACGCTGTGGCCAACCGCAAAGTCGTCGAGCTGGCCCTGAACACGCAGGTAACGTTCCGCCTTGTGGGTCTTGCGCAGCCTTGGCAGTTCGAGGTGCAGGGGATGTCCGTCATCGCCCATGACGCCGTGATGCGCGACGAACGCTTTCACCGGCCCGCGACCAGGAGAGCCGACCTTCAGCTTGTAGCCGTCCCACCATGCCCACAGGGCAGTGGTGCCAAGATAACGGCGGGCGCGCTCGGTCAGCTTGACGGCGAGGCGGATCAGGCCACCCGGCGTTGAACTGCCGCCGTCGCGGACGCGCAGGCGCTTCCATTCCCCGCCTCGCGCGCGCCGCTTGCAATATTCGATTTCCACGTAACCGCGCGAGGGATTGCGCAGGCAGTCGGCCGACAGGCTCAGCAGGCACTCGATCTCCATGCCCGTTTCCAGCGACAGCAGAACCAGGAAGCCGACGAGGTCGAGGCGGGTGAGGTACAAAGCGCCATGCAGCATTTCGCTCGTCAGATTGGACAAGCGATTGTTCTGCAATCCGCATTTGAGCAGGCGGAACTCACGGCTTCGGACATGGATCACCCCCTTGCGAGTGAGCGCATCGAGAACGTCATCATAGAAGCGACGCAGCCGCGGGCGGGCATCGATGTCGACCCTGGGCGCGGGCATTTCGCCATCGGGCAAGATGCGCGCCGCCGCCGTCACCTGCCGGCGGGCGGCCGCGCGCAGGGCAGCCGCTTCCCGGCTGCTATACGCATCGCGGGGCCGGCTGCCGATAAACTCGCCACCGCCAAGCCAGGTCAACCGGTGTTCCAGTTCAGCGGGCAAGCAGCCAGCGTCACGTTCGACGGCGAGCCGCAACAGGTTGATCAGCGGGCTGATGATCCGGCGAAGGGCAAGTTGGCTCGGTGTGCCTTGCTCCAGCCAGTCTTCATAGCGGTTGATCAGTTCGAGCGTCACATCCTCGATGCAGCACACTGTTAGCTGCGCGGCGTCGAGGAAGCGCCAGAAGCGGCGCAGGTCCAGCAGCTTGCAATAGAGCGTCCGCCTGATCGGCGCCGGACCCATCTGGCGGATCATCTCATGCACCAGCGACGCAACCATCCGCGTGAAGACAGGATTTCCCCACGGCCTGAGGTCAACCGTGTGATAGCCGCCGTCCTGGACACGAACGCGGAAGCAGCGAGGGTCCGGACCGGGAAGAAGCGCCACCAGATCGTTGCTGCCGACGCTCGCCTGCTCGCAACGCTCCGGGAAGGTGGCGCGGCGCCCCCTGCCACTCATGCGGCTTCGCTCGCAAGTCCGATATCGAGGCCCCACTGATCGACGGCGGCATCGATCATGGCCTGACAGTCATCGAGATGATCGAGATAGATGTAGGTGCTCTCAATGTGGCTGTGCCCCATCAGGCGTTGCAGCTTGAGCAGCGGATCGCCGATCAACCGGCGATAGGCGGGGCTCATGTGCCCCACGCGTTCTTCCATGATCCACCCGAGCTGCTCGCGCAGCAACAGCGTCAACAAATGCACGGCGAAGGTGTGGCGCAGCATGTGCGGCGTCACGTCGATGTCGATCCCGAAGCTGCGGCAGCGCGCGCTCGCGCGCCTGAACACCGCCTCCCATGCCGCCATCGGCATCGGCAGCCCGCCTTCGGTCAGCCACAGCGCCAGCGGCTCCATCCCCTGCCGGAGCACGAGGCGCGAACGCTCGTCGGGTTTCAGCAGGTCATAGCGGACGGGGATGGATGACCGAACTCCAGCAAGACGCAGCGATCGATGATCGTGGTCGGCAACCATCAGAGGCGCGTCGATGCGTTTCCATGCCTGCCGCTGCCGATAACGACCCAGCGCAATGTCCCGTTCGACCTCAGCATAATCGTTCAGGCGCTTCAACAGCCGCAACGGCAACCGGATTTCGCGGCCCTTGCTGCCCTTCGTCGTGGCAGCGGCAAGCCGGTATGGTAGCGAACGCCGCTCATCGCCCGGATCGGGCACCGGCGGTTCCGGCAACAGCAGGCTCGCTCCTTCCTGCAACCGTACCCCCGTCGTCACCAGGAACTCGGCAAACAGCGCATTGCGTTCGCCGTTCCTTCCTCTCCACGCAGGGTCCTCGCAGCCATTGGGAAGACGGCCGCGCAGCCCCACATCCCTGAACAGAAGGTAGCGATCGAGCGAGAGGAACCGGACATCACCGTTCCGCGCGGCCTGCTCGCGGGCGACATTCGCGGCAACGCGGACAGCACCGCCATCCGTCCCGCGAACCCACATCTGGCGATAGGTGAACGGCGCCTTGGCGATCAGCTTCTCCTCGACCGCCCACCGGTAGAGCTTGTCGAGCGCCGCGACGCAGCGATTCCACGATGCCGCCGAGATTCTGTGCGGCGGCACCGACAGACGGCGGGCCTCATGGTAGGCCGCGACATCCTCCCGGTCCGCCGCCCAGACCGACTTGCCGCCACGCCGCTCCGCCAGAAAGCGGAGCCATACGAGTATATCGCGCGCATAGGAGCGCAGACTGTTCAGCGACCGCACGCCCATCGTCGGACAGGCGCGAAAGAACCGGTTCAGATCGTGATCGTAGCTGCCATCGTCGCCGAGGATGAACGGCATGCCGTCGACCAGTCCGGAATTTTCTGCCGCTGCAATTGCAGCGGCAGAAAGACGACGGGTAACGCCATCCATTGTGACCGGCTCCCGAAGAGCAGCCAAATCCGTAAAGTAAAGGTGCGGCATGATCCCCCCTGAAGCGGCCAATCATGTTCCTGGGCAGGCTTAAGCCTGCCCAGGAACATGAAGAGACGTGCAATCTTGATCGTCGCGAAATCTTGCTCGTTTACTATATCGGAGGATCTCGCGATGAGACAGACCCACAGAGTCGAGATAAGAGCAGTGCCTCATTCTTCGAGACCCAGATGTGCCTGCGCTCGCCGCTTAACCAGCGGTCGAGGATAACACTGGCCACCTGCCTGCCCTTCCCCGCACCGGTGCCATCGCCCAGAAAGTAGCCCATGCGGTAGGCCGCACCCTCGGCATCGGAGACGAGTGCGCAGCCCTTGGCTTCGGGGCGAAACTTGCCCGGCAAATCGCGCGCATGGGCGCTGGCAGCGTAGATCAGAGTTTCGGCCTGTGCTGCGGAAAGCCCTCCATTTTCGATCAGTCCTGCCGGCAGCTGAGGAACCTCATTCGGAATTGGTGCGGTGATCGAACCCATCGCCACTGATTCCACCAGAGGCGTCGGATGATCGACCGCGCCGTCGATCCGGATGCGGCTCGGCCTGTAGGGAAGATAGTGACCAATTTGCTCCGCAATCGGGGCGGGTTCAGGCAGGGCCTCGAATGCGCAGGGCGCTGCCCCCGCCTTCCCTGCGGTGCATGTCGGTGGCGGGGCAATCGCCGTCCGGCCAGACTTGGGGAGGATCGGCAATCGCAGCGGCGTTCGCGTCGGCATCGCCCGGTCGGGGCCCGCGCTCTCGCGCGGGGCAATCGCCTCGGCCAGTTCGGCGAGACGAGCAAGATCGCCGGTCCTGGCGATGACGGGCCTGCCCTTCCCCGCGACCTTGTCGATCACGACAAGGCGCGTTGAAATCGAGGTGCCATGCCGGACAAAGGCGCGATCAACCACAAGGTTGGCACGCAATGTCGCGCCCATTCCCAGGCTCGGCATGAAACGGTGAAGGTCGAACCATTCGGGCAGGATCGCGACCAGACGTCCGCCGGAGGCCAATCGCTTCCATGCGGAGCGAACATGGCGCGCCGCAGTCTGGCCATCGTGCCCGCGCTCGATCCCGTGTGAATAGGGCGGATTCATCAGCACAACCGACGGCAACAGCGCGGGATCGAGGAGATCGTCGATGAGTTCGCCATCGTGCCCGCTGATCGTGGCATCAGGGAAGATGTACCCAAGGCACTCGCGCCGAAGCGGCGAGATCTCGTTGAGCACAAGGCGCGCACCTGCCTTTGCGGCCCAGACCGCCGACATGCCTGTGCCCGCCGAAGGTTCGAGCACGCAGTCCGTCTGCTTCAGCTCCGCAGCCCTGGCGGCAAGCCAGGCGAGGCGCGGCGGTGTTGCGAACTGCTGCAGCTCGATCTGCTCCTCGCTGCGCACCGTCTGGTTCGGCACCAGGCCTGCGGCGATCTCAAGCAGACCTTCGACGACCATCGGGAGCGACGCCACATCAAGGCGGGGATTGTCGCGTAGCCACAGCACCTGCCCCAGTTCGAGCGCGGCATGGGCATCGCGCACCGACCAGCGCCCTTCAGCATCGCTGCCGCCGAACGCCGTCGCCATGATCGAATTGAGGACGCCGCGATCAACCCGCCGGATCGCGGTGAGACGTGCGGCAACCGCGCGGGCGGCGACCAGCACCATCGGCTCAGCAGGAACATCGAAAGCAAGCGCAAGACTGGAACCGGACATGGGACCTCCTGACGAGGCCCCTGAACCTGCGAGGCCTCAGCCTCCCCTTCCCCCCTCCCCTCCCGAAGGCTTGGACGCATCATCGGTTGCTGCCGCCATCAGGACATCGTTCCAGTCCTGGCCGCCAATCGGCGTGCAATGGGTGAATATCGTCCTTCCGCTTCTGCGATGCGCAGCGCGGGCTCTAGTTTCCGCAAGCCTTCCGCCTTTGTCGGCATCGATGAACAGGTGAAGTTCGGTGACGCTGTCGGGGATCGCAACCCTGCCGAAACGTTCGTTGCCGAGCGTGGCCCAGCACGGAATGCCGAATATCTGCGTTGCGGAGAGAGCCGTCTCGATGCCTTCCGCCAGACCCAGCCTGCAGCCGACAGCCCCGCCAAGGCGGACCGCCCCTTCGCCGAGACGTCCGAGCGCACGCTTGGGTGTATCGACCTTTGCTACCCGGTCCGTGTCCGAATCGAGGAAGGTTCGATGGATCGCGACCAGCGCATCGTTCGCGTGCACAGCAGCAACGATCGCCGGATAAAAGACCGTCAGGGGGCGCGGGTAGAGCGGGCAGCGGGGATGAAAGCGCAGCTCTGGCGGCAGGATTGCGAGGTTCCGGGCGGCGAGATACCGCTCGCCAATTGTCCCCTGAAGGTGTCGCGCCTCCCGCCACAGGCGCAACCAGTTGCCCTCTCGGACCGGTTCGAACTTCAAAGGGGGTGCGTGGGAGGACAGGTGGATGCGCCGCAATTCTCGCATGATCGACCTGCGGTCACATCCCGCGAAACACGTCACAAGGATCGTGCGATCCCCTTGCCGGATCGATAGGCTTGGGGTTCGATCATCATGTGCCGGGCAGCGGCACATGGCGCATTCTCCATGCCATCGCCCATTGAGGGCTCGTACAAGATCGAGAGTGGCCTGCGTTGGTTTGTGTGCGGTCAGCGGCATGATTACGGTTCCTTCCGCTTCACGCCCCCTCCTCTGCTCTGTCCCAGTTCGGTGGAAAACTTTGCCCGCGATTTCTGGCCTTCAGTCGCAAGGGATTAGCATCGCTCGAACGCGAATCGCGCCAATCGATGTCCCGGACAAGGCGCCTCCAATTCGCTGTGTCGGCATTGAACACGGCGATCCCAGCCAAATTTGACTAACCCTCACCAATTTGCCATACCTGTCCCGGATCATAGCCAATTTCATGGCGTTTTTCACGAACCAGCGCAGTTTCTGAGCTTAAAGAGGGACACTCTCATGCTTTCGGGACAGATTCTCGATGCGATGATTACGTCTTGTGAGAATGCCAAGACCGTCTTGCGCCAGGCGGCTATCGATCCGTCTGACCGTAAGATGCTCAACATTGCCATGGGCGCTACAGTCGCAGCCGAATTCCTCGGCCGCACACCTGAAGCTTTGTCAAAAGCAGAAGCGCGCGGTCGCCTGCCTGCACCAAAAACCGCATCAAACGGCCGCCGAATTTACACTGTCGATGACCTCATCGCCATTCGCGAGGCCCTTGGCATCAAGATGGGCAAATTGCCCGACGAACGCGCGGTTGTTATGGCTGTCCAGAACTTCAAGGGCGGTGTCAGCAAGTCGACCACCGCGAAGCATCTGGCGGATTACCTCGCGCTGCGCGGGTACAAGGTGCTAGTCGTTGATTGTGATCCGCAGGCATCGATGAGCGTCATGTTCGACGTCAATCTCGAAGCCTTGGTGGAAGAGGTTCACACCCTTTCGAACTTCCTGTCCCCGCGGATCGACGAAGCGGACTCGCTTCGCAAGACGATCCGTAAGACGGCTTGGCCGAATATCGACATCTGCCCTGCCAACCTGGGTCTGCAAGATACCGAATGGGAACTGACTGCGACGATCGAGGAAGGTCCAACCGCGATTGCAGGTGCGTTCCGCATGCTGCGTGTCGGACTTGAGGAGATTCGCCTGGATTACGACGTTGTGATCCTGGATCCGCCGCCGGCCATGGGCTTTCTGGGCGTCAACACGTTGACCGCGGCGGACGGCCTGCTGATCCCAGTGCCTGCGCGCCAATTGGATTATCTCTCGACGATCCACTTCATGCAGACCTGTCGCGAGGCGATGGAACTGGTTTCGAAGTTCGACACCTCGATCGATTACGGCTTCATCCGGGTGGTCTGCACCATGTTCCAGCCCAGTCGCACCAACGAAGCGCAAATGCTCCAGGTCATGGAAAAGACGTACGCAGGGCAAATGCTCTCGACGCCCATCCTTCTGTCTGAAGAAATCAAGAATGCTGGCCTGGCAATGTCCTCGATCTACGAGGTCAACAAACCCTATGGCTCGCACCAGACCTATGTCCGTTGCCGGGATAACCTGAATATGGTGTTCCGTGAAATCGAGAAGGACATTTGCAAGCAATGGCCTTCTCGCATGGCCCAGGTCGGGACCGATCGTCTGACGGAGGCGGTATGAGCGGCGTGGGCGGCAAGCGTCGGAGCCTTTTGGCCAACGCGATCGAAAGCATTGGCACCTCCCCACCTGCGACGAGTGCATCGGTTGCAAGTGAAGACAAGGCGCCAGTTGCTGCCGACAAGCCGGTAGACGAACCAGTCACGCCGTCATTCCTTGAACGGCGCGGCCTTGCTTTTGATGAGATCGCTCGGACCGTCAAACGCCCCACTCTCCGTCTCAAGCCATCAGAGTGCTCTATCTGGCCAGGCAACGCCCGCGATCATGCTGCGTTGAACTACGACCGTTGCGCAACATTGATTGAATCCATCCGTGAGGAAGGGACCAATCGAGAGCCCGTCGTTGTGCGTCGCACGCCAAACGCCGAACGGCAGTACGAACTGATCGTTGGCACTCGACGCCACTTCTCCGTGAGCTGGTTGAATGCCAACAACCACTCCGAAATCGATCTTATCGCCCGGATCGAGAGCCTCGATGATGAGGCGGCATTTCGCCTCGCCGATCTGGAGAACCGTGAGCGCGAGGACGTCACCGATCTCGAGCGGGCGCGGAATTATCGGCACGCCATCGACGCCTACTACCACGGCGTCCGCACCAAGATGGCTGAGCGTCTAGCCATTCCGAAGCAGAACCTGCACAATCTGCTGCAATTGGCTGAATTGCCTGACGAGGTCGTCGCCGCGTTCGCAGAGCCTGGCGATCTGAAGATCCGACACGGGATGCGTCTTGCCCCCTTGCTGAAAGACGATACGCGTCGTGGGATTATTCTTGAGGAAGCGCGCGCGATTTCCGAGGAGCAGCGCGCTCTCAGGGAGGCTGGGGCCGACAAAATCGAAGGCAGCAAGGTATGCGAGCGCCTCTCGAACGCAACCTCTGCACCACGTGTCAAAGCTTCGCTGAAATCGAAGCCAGCACTCAAGTCCAGCTCCGGACATGAGGTAGGCATCATTCTCGCCGACACGCGAACCAAGGGGATCACCATCAACATCAACCCCAAGGGACGAGTGTCCGTTGAAGAGATTCTCGACAGCCTGCGGACGGCAATCGAGAATGCGAAGTTCGCACGCTGATTTGGTTATTTTCCATATTTTTCATTATCTTAGTTCGCGGTAAAACGCGTTTTACCTGTTGCGGGATGCGAGATGTCACAAGAGCAGTGTGACGAAGGCCAGGTCGATCTCTTTCTGCCGCAGCTGACGGCCCTTCCCCTGCGCGATCAGCGCGAAACCATGGAACGTCCGTTCTTCTCGCTCTCGAAGCGCAAGCGGCTCAAGCCCATCGATTATGTCAGCCCCGACGGCAAGATCACTGTCCATGTCTCGGCCAACTCCGAATATGGTCTTGCAACGATCTACGATCTCGACATTCTCATCTACTGTGCATCGGTGTTGATCGAGCAAAAGCGCCGTGGTTCGAACGATATTCCGCAAACGCTTCACGTCGTGCCCTACGACATGCTCAAGACGCTCAAGCGCGATGTGGGCGGCAGAGCGTATGATCTGCTGGGCAACACGCTTGACCGCCTTCAGTCCACCACCGTGAAAACCAACATTCGCTCTGGCGACGCTGTCGAAACGACCTTTTCGTGGATCGACAGCTACAGCCAGATCCGCGACCGATCAGGCCAGATCCGCGGCATGCGGATCACCCTGGCCAAATGGTTTTACGACGGTGTGCTTATGGACGGGGGGGTGCTCGCAATCGACCCTGCCTATTTTACACTGACTGGTGGCCGTGAACGCTGGCTCTATCGCGTTGCTCGCAAGCACGCAGGCGGTGCGGGTGCCGATGGATTCGCAATCTCAATGCCTACACTCTTCGAGAAGTCTGGGGCCGAGGGCGATTACCGTCGCTTCAAATTCGAGATCGCGAAAATTGCGAAGGAGAATGGGTTGCCGGGCTATTCGCTCGAACTTGAACCCCGAAGCGAAGCAGAGCCCCTGTTGCGCATGACGCGGCGACCACAAGACGCGTCGAAGGAGCAGACCTCCCCCCCTCCCCTGCTCGCTTCCAAGCAGGCAGGAACTGCTGCTCCTGCGCCTGCGCCTTCGATCGAATTTCCTCGAACAGGCCACATTGCACACACTGCCTTTGGTGCGATCGCACGCGCAAACCTGCCTTCGCCTCAACGCGACCACGGCATGATTGGCGACGAATTTCGTGCCTTTTTGCGTCAGCGAGAAATCGCATTCGATGCGCCAAACATCACGCAGATATTTGCGACCTTCTGCTCTAAGCAGCGCACAGCGAATTGACGCGCCCCCTGCCCTCGGTATTTCAGGAACGAGGGGTTTGGAGAAACTAATCTCCTACCCGATCTGTTAGCTCTGCCCCCAAGTACCCGATACGCGAGCAACAAATTCGCGGTTATAGACGGGCAGCTGCCTCATCTGAGCCCATTCCTAATGTACCGGGTAACGTGGCTTGGGCCGCAGCATTGAGATTCGGTGCGTCTCGCACAGGCACTTTCAGGACCGATCGGCCCGTAGCCACAAGCAATCCATGGGATGAAAATCTCCCGCAAGGTCAGGACATCCTAGTCGTGCGGTCGCCCACCGTCGGTGCCGGTACATTAGGAACGGAACGTCGAAGCGCGTTGCGTTACTTCCAAACAGATCAAACACAGCACATTCGGTCCGTTCCCAGCGGAAGCCGACCGGCGTTCCTAAAATACCGTGTCGAGCTTCCGCGACGTGCCATGTTCTCGAACCAAGTACCTACGATTGGCAGTGTGGGTGCCCAGATATCTGGAAGATCTAGCGCGACAGGGCTGCTTCCCAGCGTTCCTAAAGTCCCGTGAGTGGCGACCTCAATCCGATGAAGGTCCACACGTCGAAAAGGGCAGGGGAGGCGGCAAACGCCCAACCACGATAGCTATTCCGCCCGCATCTCCATCCCCCCGAACTAGCCCAATGACGCAGATTTCCGCCAATTCTGCCGTGAGTAAAACGCGTTTTACCCAATTGGAAAATGCTCGCTCTGAAAGCGCCAGGCACGGGACTTCAGGAACGCGGCACGGGACAATGGGAACGGCGGCACGGTTCATTAGGAACGCCTAGAGGGTACTTCAGGAACGCTTACCCGGTATTTCAGGAACGGCAGACCTCTCTCGACTCGCCAAGAGACAGCGAGTCGGGCGGGTCGATCTCGCCCTTAACTTTTTATCTCTCTCTAAAAGGATTCTAAAGGCGCCTGCGGCGCAGCCTTCCTTTGAATCTTTATTGGGGGATTGGGATCCTCAATCGACCAGATGCCCATGTGCAGACGGACCTGCTGGCACCATCACTCCATTCCACCGCTACGCTTAGACTGCAACGCCGAACCTTTTCGACAATGGCAAACATCATTCAGCTTTGCAGCCAAGACAATGTAACCACCTCGCACTGCATCTTTCGACATCCGGGCACGAGGGCCAGAACGCCGAATGGAACAACAAACCAGGTCTCCGCGCAAACTTGAGAAACTATCGCCGTCCGGAATCGACGTCACCCACCGCAATCGCCCTTGCAGCAACGCACGTCTGCTTTGGGAGCAGAGGGTCGCAAACATCGTCCCTGGCTCACTGACCGCACCTCCACATTCCCTTGCGCAGAACATCAGGAGGGCGGGGGACCTTCGAGACAAATCTCAGCGTCCCTCTGATTGTGACCGGCCCCGCGACCAATGCCCCCCTTTCGCCGCTCCGCAGTGATCACACTTGACCGTCTTCGGTTTGAAGGCGATGCGCCCCAGCCTCGTGCGACGTGCGACATACCGGGCGCGAGAACGAAGGCTGCACCCAGTAGCGAGGTTGCTCACCGGGCGATCGATCGCCTGAACGTCCAAAGTGAATTTCTTACCGATTTCCGAGGTTCGAAACCCCATGACGCGCCTAAATGCGCCCGGACAATGACCAAACCCCGAATTTTGCCCTCAGAAGCCCCGTGAGCGCATTGGCAGCCTCTCCGCACCTCACCCCTATCGGGGGTCCGTTTCGGCGCTGTGAGGGATGTTTCCGGCGACGTCAACTTTCCGGCGGTAAATCAATATCTCCCGCAATTGGCCACTCCGGCCCCAGTCCAAGCCGCGCCAGGCGCGCATCGAGCGCAGCCATTTCGGCATCTAAGGCGGCAAGGACGGGGGCGAGGGCAGGGGAGGGGGGCGCAGAGTTCGCGGGCCGTCCCAGGGGAGGGGCGATCAGCCCCAGAGTCAGCGCGACGTCGCGCGCGAGGTAGCTGCGCCAGGTCGCGCGGCCCGAGGTCTCGACCAGCAGGCCGAGCCGTGTGGCCCGCTCCAGCAGCTTGCCCGCGCCAGAAATGGTGAGCCCAAGCAAAGGGGCGAGCGTGCGCGCGGCAAGGCAGGGCTGGGTCAGGGTGAGCCGGCCGAGATCGGCGAGCAGGCCGGGCCGCCGTTCGCGCGCGATCGCCGCGGCAGTTCGGCGCGCGTGGTCCTCGAGCCGGTCGAGCTGGACGAGGCCGTCCTCGGCGGCGCGACGTAGGTGCTTCAACAGCCGCTTGAGCAGCGCGGGGCGGGGGCCGATGGCAAACCTCTGGCCGGGATCGCCGAGCACGAGGCAGGGCAGGGGGCGCGTGGTCAGCCCCATGCGCGCGACCACGATCGGGGAGGCCAGCCAGGGCCCACTGGTGCGATCGCAGCGCGCCCAGGCGTCGAGCAGCGTGAGCGCACGGACGAGGGCAGGGGCCTTGGTCCAGCCTGCGGGCGCATCGAAGGTGAAGGGCAGGTCCTCGCGCCAGTGCCGTCCCTCCTTTTCGGAGAGGCCGGCCTGCCATGGGGCGAGGGCGGCAAAGGGATCGGCTGCTGTTTCGAGACGGGGCCTCCCGGCCAGCTGGAGGCCGCATGCGTGAGCAATAATGTCGATTTCGTCGACCGCGAAGGCCTGCAGCCGCAGCGCCGCGGCATAGCCGGCCCAGCTTGCCCGCAGGCGCCACGCCGGGGCGAATGAACTCGCGCAAATCCGCGTATCGAGCCGCGCCAGCGCGGCCGCTGCCTCGGTCAGCGCCCCCGCGAGATCGGGCGCCCAAGGCAGGGTGCAGAGGGGCAGGGGAGGGGGGCTCACGGGCTATTTATAGACCCAATATAGCATTACCGTCCACGTGCTTATTATCTTAGTGGTGATAATGGTTGCTTATCGTGTCTCTATACATATAAGAAGCCTTGGCCTATCCTCGCACCGATGCCGCAAAAGCCCGCCTCGACCGCGATTGTCCGCCTGAGTACCGCGCCCGAGGATCTGGTCGCGGACGTGCGCCGCATGGTCGGTGCGGGTGTTCGCATCGACGAAGCCTTGCTCGACGCGGCGATGCGGGGCTGGTCGGTCAACACGCGCCGCGCCTTCCGCTCGGACCTCGGCCTGTGGGGGCAGTGGTGCCGGAAGGGCGGCGTCTCGCCCGGTGCGGCCACCCCTGCCGACGTCGCGGCGTGGATCCGTGCGCTCGCCGGGGTCGACCCTTCAGACCAGGCCGTGCGCGCGATGGCGACGATCGAGCGCTACCTTGTCCATGTGGGGTGGGCCTATCGCATGGCGGGGCTAGCCGATCCGACCGCCGACCCGCTGGTCAAGTTCGAGCGCAAGGCGGCGCGCAACCACCTGGGCGTGCGCCAGCGGCAGGCCCGCGCCATCCGCTTCAAGGGCGACATCGCCGATCTCGACAGCCCGGCGGCGGGGGTGTGCCTCGCGCACCTGCTCAAGGCGTGCCGGCCCGATGCGCTGGGCTTGCGCGATGCGGCGCTGTTGCGGATTGCCTATGATACCGCGGCGCGGCGGTCCGAGCTGGTGGCGATTGAGGTCGCGCATATCGAGGGCCCCGACGCGGAAGGGGCGGGGGTGCTGCACATCCCGTCGAGCAAGACCGACCGCAAGCAGGCCGGCGCCGAGGCCTATTTGAGCCCGGCGACGATGGGGGCGATCGCGCGTTGGCGCAAAGCGGCCGACATTGCCCGCGGGCCGCTGTTGCGCCGGGTGGTCACGCATTTTGACGGGTCGATCGACCGCATCGGGGGCGATCGGCTGCATCCCAACAGCATCACCCCGATTGTCCAGCGGCTGATCCGGCGCGCGTGGGAGCAGGGGCTGCTCGGCGCTATGGGTGAGGCCGAACTGGAGCGGTGGCTGAAGGCGGTGTCCTCGCACTCGATCCGCGTCGGCGTGGCGCAGGACAATTTTGCCGCGGGCGAGGGGCTGCCCGCGATCATGCAGGCCTATCGCTGGCGCGATGCGCGCACCGTGCTGCGCTATGGCGCAAAGCTCGCTGCCAAAAGCGGTGCCAGCGCGCGGCTGGCCCGGCGGTTTTCCGACGAGGGTTAGGATCTTCGCACGGGGCTAATAGCGCGTCGGATAGCGCGTGCGGTGGCAAAGCGCATCTGCAATGGACGAAAGCCGAGCAGCGGGCCGGCCTTGCCCAAATTGCTCGCCAGCCTCGATCCGATGTTCGACTTTTGGTACGAACGGGATCCCGCAATCTGGCGTCCGGGAATTTCTGCGCTATCCCTCGCCAAAATTGGAGGTCTGGCTGAGTTTGCGGATCCCCGGTAGCAAGGGGATAACGGACCATGCGGGGGGCCGCTCGCTCGACGATCGCCTTTCTAGCCTCGATTCAGCAAAGGGGTGAGCTCGAACTGCGTCTCGGCGAAACAGATTGTATCTATGCGACTGTGTGCTATAGTGCGTAGCGCGATAGGGAAGCGGCCGTTTGCGAACTTTCAAGACCAAGTGGGTTTCGCGGTTCGTGCGGCGCGAGCGTATTGCGGATACGAGTCTGCTGGAGGCAATCGAACGCGCCGAGCGCGGCATCATCGATGCTGATCTGGGCGGTGGGCTGATCAAACAGCGGGTCGCCCGAACAGGGCAGGGACGATCCGGCGGATTTCGCATGATCGTGGCCTATCGAACAGAGGACCGCGCGTTTTTCCTCTTTGGCTTTGCCAAGAATGAGCGCGCGAACATTGAGGATGGCGAACTGCAATCCTTGAAGGAAATTGCCGGCGAATTGCTGGCCCGAAGCGACAGTGCCCTCGATGAAGCGGTGGTTTCGGGTGCGCTGCAGGAGATCGATCATGGCAAAGACGCTTAGCAATCTGACTGCGGCACTGCTCGAGACGGCCGAGGACCTGCACGGTGCCGATCTGCTCAGCGACGATACTTTCGAGAAGATTACGCTGCGTCATCTGGGACCGGAGGCGCCGCCGACCGCAGTGCCTCTCAGCGCGGAGGAAATCCGCAGCGTTCGGGAGAAGGCGCATTTGAGCCAGGCCGCGCTCGCGCGGTATTTGAACCTGACGACCGGATATATTTCGCAACTGGAACGGGGCACCAAGCAGGCAAAGGGGCCAGTTTTGGCCATGCTGAACGTCATTCGCCGCAAGGGTCTCGAAGTGATCCTGTGATGGGGGCATCGCTTTTTTTGCTGAGCGGAACTCTGAGATAAGGTATTGGATCTATTCAATACCTTATGGAAAAGGTGACCCTCTGGCGATGCGCGCTAGACGTTGCTAGATTTCCCTAGACGCGTCGAAGTTGGCTGAAACTGGCGGCATCCAGACATGCCTTGCCGGACTGGGTTTTGAGATCGGCCACAAGATCGGCCAAAAAGCTCTGCCAGTGTGAGAATGGTTCCTTCGGAAAGCTCAGAGAACCGCGCGAAATGGCGGCGCATATTCGCGTCGGACGGTATCCGAAGATCGGCCAAATGAGCGGATTCTAGCGCGTTGCCCAACTACACCTGAAGGAGCGACAGCCGCGTAGTCCGACAGTTGTTGGTGACACATTGCGCCGACCCTACACCTACCCAGGATGCGACCTAGGATAGATTTCGGGCCGGCGTGGCCTTGCTGCCAATCATCGGCCGTGCAACGCTTGGCATTGCGATAAACCGACCACGTGCCCTGGCTGTGAAGGGGTACGAACATATGGCCAGAGTTTTCATGGTTGGCTCCGCAGCGTTGCTTGGCCTGTTCATGGCCGACGCCGAGGCGCATGAGGTCGACGTCCAGACCTTCGCGATCGCGTCTGTCCACACGGACGGAATTGTCGCGCAACCGCTGGATGAGCAGGTCTCTCAGCCCCCAATCGCGACGCCTTATGACGCGACAATCGGGTACGCACCAACGACCATGCATGATGGGCCAGTGCTGACCATCGGCAAAAGTCCTTGCCAGCCTGCACGCGCATTGCCGCAACCGGCAATGTCCACCATCGGGCAAAGGCGTCGGACAGCACTCTATCCGACCATTGTTCTGGCAGCCTGTGCGGAAGGTGTACCGATCGCGCTGCTCGATGCTTTGGTGGCGCGCGAAAGCCGCTACAATCCCGCGGCGATTAGCCCCAAGGGCGCGATCGGCCTGACACAGTTGATGCCCGCCACCGTGGCCGCGCTCGGCACGGGCAATCCTTGGTCCACCTATGCAAACCTCAAGGGCGGCGCGCGCTATCTGCGCCAACAGCTCGACACGTTCGGCCGCTACGATCTTGCCCTGGCTGCGTACAATGCAGGGCCAGGCAATGTCCGGCGCCACAAGGGCGTGCCGCCTTTTGCGGAAACGCGGGGCTATGTCGAAGATGTGCTGGCTACTCTGCTGCGGGCCCGACCTTTGGCGATGTCCATGCCCAAGAGTTCGGGCGGGGCGGGGCGCAGGTCGGTTTTCCTCGCCGTCTATCCTGCGCCGGTACTGCTTCCGCGCATGACCGCGCCGTGAGCGCGCAGGCCGGTCAGAGCGATGCGGACCGCGCTTCCTCGATCCGCGCATGGTGGATCGCGAGCGCCTGACAGATGCGGTCGGCGACGGCGGCACACAGGGCAGGGCGCATCGGTTCGAACGCGCAGTCGAGCGCATCGCCGTGTCGGCGCACCGCGCCTTCCAGCGCCCGGCAGACATTGGCCAGATTGAGGCACAGCACATCAAAATAGAAATCAGGGTCGTCGAAAACCTCGACCGCGATTGCGACCCGCACGGTGTCGATCTGAAGGTGACGGACGAGCGCCTCGACTTCGGAGGACACGAGTAGCGCGGCCTCGAGCCTTGCCAAAAAGCCCTGCCGCCGCCGGATCACGCCGGCTTCGACAAGGCGCCGTGTGCTCAGGCCCTGCCGGCTGATCTCTGCGGCAATTACGGCGCAAAGCCCCTCGGTGAGCCCCGCCCGGTCTGCCCCGGCTGTGATATCGCTGTCGTTGCTGGCGCGCATGACCGATGCCCCTTGTTGCCCCGTCGACCCTGAGCAGGCGGGGCGACGGCCCAAACGTGCCCGCGCGGCATCCGTCCGGCAATTTCCGGAAAAGGGGTATTGGCGCTGGCGCTACCGGCGCACCGACGCGCTGGACGCTGTCGAGCGATGATCCGCCGAGTCGCGCGCGGACTGGTCCGCGGTGGATCGATCCGCGCGCGCAATGGCACGGTATGTGGGCCAGCCTGGTCGTCCTTGTGGACCGGGCCGGGTCTGCGGCGGTCCACCCCGGTTACGGGGCCGACCCACCCCGATACGTACTTAGGCCCAGTGCGAATGCTGCGCAGCATTTTGTCGCCTTTCCCGACCGTCACCTCTGTCGTTCGGCGCCTGTCTGCGGCCTTCTGGGGATGCGGATCAACCGCGATCACTTCCGAGGGGTTTCGCCCATGACCATTCTGAAAAAGCTGCGCGGCCGCGTGCCGCCGTCTGCCCAAAGCCTCGCGCTCGCTTGCGGCATTGCCGCGGCGGCAAGCGTACTCGGCGCCGATGCGGCCTTTGCCGGCACCGACGCCACGTTCAACACCGCGCTGACCAAGTTCACCAATTTCCTGCAAGGCTCGGGCGGCAAGATCATCACCGTGCTCAGCCTTGCCGGCGGCATCGTCGGCCTTGCCTCGGGGCGTTTCAGCCTCGGCCAGGTCGCCATTCCCGTCGGTGTGGGCGTCGGCGCCGGCACCGGCATTCCGATCGTCACATCGACCGTCACAGCCACGATCTGAGACGGCAACCAACGGGCCGCGCCCTCCATCCCCCTGCGGCCCGTCAACTGACGGTGGGCAACCATGGACCGCTTTACGATCCCGAGGCATCTCGACGATCCCGAGCTGATCGGATTTTGGACACTCGACGAGTTCCTCGTCATGTTCATTCCGTTCTTCTGGGGCGTCCTGACGCAGCACGTTGTCATTGGCCTGGTAGGTGCGGTCGGAACGTGGTTCGGTTATCGCAAGGCAAGAGCCGGAAGATCGATGTCGTGGATTCTCCACGCAGGTTACTGGCATCTCCCGGGCGCGTTTTTCGGTCTCAGGGTCTGCCCACCGTCCCACTTGCGCGTGATGGCGGGCTGAGATGGACAGCGAACTCGCCCATCTCTCCGCCCAGCGCGTTCTGCGCCAGCGCAATGCCCTCGCGCTCGCCACGCTGACGCTTGCCGTCCTTGCCCTCGGCAGCGTGTCGCTGGCCTTCACCCGCGACCGCGAAGTGATCCTCGAGCCGGTCGCGCGCTCGCCGCTCGTCGTCAGCAGCGCCGGCGTTTCGAAGGAATATCTCGAAATGGTCACCCGCGATGTCGCACAGCTCGTGCTCAACCGCTCTCCGGAAACACTCGACTACTGGATGAACGGTATCCTCGCGCTCGCCGACGAGGAGTCGCGGGGCCCCTTGAAGCGCGACCTGATGAAGGTCGTGAGCGAGCAGCAAGGTTCGCAGATCACCCAGTTCTTCACGATTGATTGGCTGCGCACCGATCCCGAGGCGCTGACCAGCGAAGTCGGCGGCGTGCTGCACACTGTAGCGGGCTCCAAGGATGTGAGCGCCGAGCACCGCGTGTTCCGCTTCACCTGGCGCTACAATGGCCTGTCGCTGCGCCTCGCCGGTTTCGGCATGGTCGAGAAGACCGCGCCCGAGACAGAAGCGAGCGCATCATGATCGGCGCCGCGCTCACCCTCGGCGCAGGCTCGGTGCTGGCCGTCCCCACCCGCTGCCATGCGCAGCGTTGGGCGGGCATCGGTCTTCTCGGCGCCGTGCTGCTGGCCCTGCCGCGCCCGGCCTTGGCCGACCAGTCCCTGCTCGTTGCCGACAATGGTCTCGTCCAGTGCGAGGCTTCGCTCCGGGATCTCACGCGGATTTCGCTGAAGGACGACCAGTTCGCGTCCGTTTCCAAGATCGCCACCGGCATTGCGAGCGAGGACTTCACGGTCGTCAACGAACCGGTGCGCGGCGACATCTATCTCTCGGTGCCCGATGGCTTTACGAAGCGGACGATCTCGTTCTTCGGGACGACCCGGCGCGGCTACGTCTACAAGTTCGCCTGTACGCTCGCCGGTGACGAGGCGCGGCAGGTGTTTATCGCCAATGCCGACATCGAACATCCAGCTGCTGCTGCCGAGGCGGTACCGGCGAACCTCTCCCAACAGGACGCCGCCACGCGGCTGGTGCGCGCCATGGCCGAGCAATTGCCGGTCGACGGCTTCGATGTCGCCTGGAAGCCGTTGGCGCCGGTCATGGCGGGAACGTTGCGCGTCCAGGCGCTCGGGGAATACCGCGGCGTCACGCTCGTCGGCAAAGTCGTGCGTGTCGAGAACCGCGGGACCAAGGCCGTCACCCTGCGCGAGGATGCGGTCGCGCCGGCCGATGCGATCGCGGTCAGCATCGCCCATGCCGAACTCGCGCCGGGGCAGGTGACCACGGCCTACATCGTCGAGGCCGGGCCAAGTGCGGGAGGACGGCCATGATCCGCAATCCCTTCCGGCGCGGCGAGGCGCCGTCTGAGCCATCCGAAGCCGACGCGCATGACCTGCACCGCAATATCACGGCGGAGCGGCGACAGAAGTTGCTGTTTTACGGCGTGGGCGGCGCGCTCGCGGTGGGCGCGATGGCGTGGATCCTCCAGCCCTCGACCGACCCGACCGGCGCGGCCGACAAGTCAGGCAAGGACGGCGAGGTCAAGGTTTCAACCGACGACATGGTCAACCGCAACATGTCCGAGCGCGAATGGATGGCGCTCTCCGAAGGACAGATGGAGCAGTACGGCAACCAGATCAAAGGCCTCGAAGGCAACTCGCAGCGGATCGAACAGCTCGAGCAGCAGATCCAGTCGCTGCAGGGTGAGAAGTCGGCGATGGCCGAGGACGGCACGCGGGTGCTGTCGGCCTACGAGGCCGAGAACCAGCAGTTGCGCGCGCAAGTAGCCAGCGCGCAGCAGACGCCGCGTCCCGTCGCCAGCGGACCGACCGCGCTCTACGGGGCGGGATCGCCCGGCACCTATCAGCCGGTGGGAAGTGCGGCGGGGCAAGGTCAGGCCGGCGGTGGCGCCATGATCGACGCTGGCGCGGCGCCCGGACGCGAGATCAAGCTGGTCGCTTTCACCGGTGCCAGCGCTGGCACGGCCGAACGGATTGTGCCGGGCAAGACGACGAGCTTCACCGACAGCGCCAATTACCTGCCGCCCAATTCGATCGCGCGGGCGCGCGTGGTGGTCGGCGTCGATGCGACGACCAGCGTGCGCAGCCAGGGTGATCCGCTGCCGGTGGTCTTGCGGATCACGGGGCCGGCGCGTTCGGTCTACGCCGAAGGCCGGCTGCTGCGGACGCAGATCGAGGGCTGCATGGTCAACGGCGCGGCGAGCGGGGATCTCTCGTCCGAGAAAGTCTACGTGCGCCTCCAGCGCATGACCTGCCCGCAGCCCGGCGGTCGTTTCGCGGTGAGCGAGGTCAAGGGCTTCATTGCCTTTGGCGGCAAGACCGGGGTGCGTGGGCGCGTGGTCAGCCGCGAGGGCGGTCTGGTCGGTCAGGCGTTCCTGGCAGGGCTCGCCGGCGGGTTCGGCCGCGGTTTTTCGTTCAACACCGAATCCGCGCTCAATGGTTCGAACGTCAGCGTCAACGGTGAACGGCAGAAATTGTCGCTTGGCGAGATCGCGCAAGGCGGGGTGGGCTCGGGCGTCGCGGGCTCAGCCGACCAGGTCTCCAAATACCTGATCGAGCGGGCCGAACAGTACCAGCCCGTGATCGAGATGCCGACCGGCATCGATGTGGAAATCGTCTTTCTCGACGGGGTGTTCATCCGAAACTGAAGGGGTCTTGCGCCATGGACAAACGGTTCGCTCTGACAGTCATGATCGCGTTGGGCGTTGCGGGCGGCAGCGCGATGGCGGCGGCCCTGGCGGCAACGCCCTCGGCCGAAGACCGCGTCGGCCGGGAGCTCAAGGTCCGCCTGCCGCGCACCAGCCCGACCCGGATCGACTGCACGGTCGTCGCCGGGCTGTGCGAGGTCCAGGCGGGCGCCAATCTCTTCTACACCGACACCAGCGGGCGCTACCTTGTGGTCGGGCGCGTCTACGACATGGAAACGCGCCAGGACCTGACCGCGGCACGACTGCTCGCGATCAACCCCGATCTGCTCGCGGGGACCGGAGCGCGCGCCAACCAGATCGCCGACGAGGCCGGAGCACCGGGAGCACCTGCCGCGCAACGGGCAGCAGCTCCCGAAGGCAAGGTGTCGTTGGCCTCACTGCCGGCGGCCGGCGCGATCGAGTGGGGCAGGGGGCGCGACCGCCTCACCGTCTTCAGCGACTTCCATTGCGGCTATTGCAAGCTGCTCCACCAGCAATTGCAGATGATGGACGTGCGCGTGACCGAGCGGCCGATTTCGCTGCTCGGCACGCGGATGATTTCTGAGGCGGTGATCTGTGCGCCCGACAGGCGCGCGGCGCTCGAGCGTGCCTATGCCGGCCAGGCGCTGCCCGCGTCGCGCTGCGACACCAGCGGGCTTGATGCCAACGAGCGCTTCGCGCGCGAACACGGGTTCGACGGCACGCCGGTGATCGTGCGCGGCGATGGCGCGGTGCTCCACGGCTACCGATCCAAGGAGGTGCTGGTGACATGGCTCGCAGGAGGAAAGGTCTCGTGAGCGCGGGCCCCCTTCGATCGATCCCGCTCCGGCAGAACCCGGTTCGCAGGGCAGCGCGCATCGTCGTCCCCCTGATGGCCGCGGCGCTGCTGTCGGGGTGCGCCATCTTGCATGACAATGTGAAAGGCAGCTTCGCGTGCAAGGCGCCCGACGGGACTTGTGCCCCGTCCTCGGTGATCGATGATGCCGCGATCGCGGCGATCCGCGAGGAACCTGCTGGGGTCGCCGATCCGTCAGACCCACCGGGGACAGTTTCCCGACGCGGCGCCACGGCAAATCATGGTTCCCGGCATCCGCGTGCGCCGATGGCAGCGGTGAAGAGCGGCACCAACACATTGCCCGGCGCGTCGCGACCAGGGACGCGGGTGCTGCGTGTCGTCTTCCCCGCATATGTCGATCGCGAAGGGCAGCTTCACGAAACCGCGGGTGTGCAGCTGACGCTCGATGATGGCCTGCCGGGTGTGCCCGCGTCATCGGTCGCGGAGCAGGCCGCCGGTGGACCTGCGAGCGCAGATCCTCGCAGGCCTGGTGGGTCGCCAGCTCTGCTCGAACTTGCCGAACAGGCCCCCGATATCTCGGCGTTGGCATCGCCACCGCCGTCGGCACCAACCGCAGCCCCTGTTCCGCACGCCGAACCGACCACTACCCCACCGGGCGCGGCAAAGCCACTGGCACCGTCGCCGATCGACGCGATCAAGGCGGACGTCGCTTCGGCCCTCGCGGCACCGCCGCGCAAGGCTGCCAACTTCCCGGCCACGAGCGAATAGGGAGACTCGCCATGCTTGCGCGCCTCATCGAACTGGTCACCGGAGATGCCGAGAGGCCCGAGCACAGCTTCACCACAGGAGAAGTGCCGATGCTGGCGAACCTTCTCGGCTACCGTGCCTACAACGCCGCGAATGCGTTGTTCTACCAGACCCGCTCGCGCGGTTTCATTCTCGAACTGGCGCCGCTGATCGGTGCCGACGAGCGCACCGCAGACATCATCGATACGGTGTTTTCGGACGTGCTGCTGCCCGGCACGCAGTTCCAGATCGTCAACTATGCCTCCCCGCGCGTCGCCGAGAAGATCCAGGAATGGGTGCTGCCGCGCGTGATCGCGGGCGGCGTGTTCGAGCGCCTCGCCGGCTATCGCCTCGACCTGCTCAAATCGGGCGCCTGGACCTCGCTTGCGAGCGACGGCCCCTTTCTCCTGCGGCGCTTCCGCGTGTTGCTCGCGGTGGGCGCGCCCGATGGGGCCGGGATCGGCGTCGAGGATCTCCTGATGATGCGCGACGGGATCGTCGCTGCGTTCGATTCGATCGCGATCCCGAGCCGCGTGTTGGGGCCGGTCGATCTCATCCGGTTCATTGACGACGTGCTGTGCCCGTCGACCGGGGCGGGCGATGATGCCGCACACTACAGCCCGCTCGATCCGATCAATGCGCAATGCGTGCGCCGCGATCTCGTCACCCGCGTCGAACGCGATCGCATCGTGCTGCACGCGCCCTCGCTGCGCGCGACGGGCGCCACGGTCGCCGATGTCCCCGAGTTTGCCGACTACACCCCCGACCGGTTCGACGTCCGCACGCTGTCGGTGCGCCATTTTCCCGAACGCTGGGCGCCCTGGGATACGCAGAAGATCATCGGCGATGTGTTCAATGCCAAGCTCTGTCTGCCTTGCCCGGTGCTCCAGACGATCTGCGGGATCGTGCCCGCCACCGAGACCTCCGAGACGCGCGCCGGTTTCAAGTTCGCGCGCACGACGCAACTGGCAGACGGCAAGGCCGCGCGGCTCGTGCCCACCCTGAAGCGCCAGTCGCAGGAATGGGAACACGTTCAGGACGAGGTCCGCCACGGCCAGAAGCTGACGCGCGTCTATTACGCCGTGACGATGGTCTCGCCCGAGGCCGACGGCGAACGCAATGCGCGCACGATCAAGGCGATCTACAAGGCCGCGGGCTGGGATCTGATCGACGAGACCTATCTACAGGTCATGGGGCTGCTCGCCTCGTTCCCGTTGATGCTTGCCGATGGCCTGTCGTCCGATCTCCAGCGGATGAAGCGGCTGCGCACGGTGCTGTCGGCGAATGTCGCCTCGATGGCGCCGCTTCAGGGCGAATACACCGGGGGGCACATCCCGCACCTTCTGTTCGTCGGGCGGCGCGGCCAGGCGCAGTTCTGGTCGCCGTTCCAGAACGCGGCGGGCAACCACAACGTCGCGATCGCGGGCAAGTCCGGGTCGGGCAAATCGGTGCTGCTGCAGGACCTGACCGCGAGCCTTGCCGGCGTTGGCGCGCGCACGATCGTCATCGACGACGGCCGCTCGTTCGAACACATGGCCAAGGCGCTGGGCGGAACCTTCACCGAGTTTCGCCTGTCGTCGGGGCTCTCGCTCAATCCCTTCCGCATGATCGACCCGGTCCTCGCGCACGACGACGAGGACTATCGCGTCGATTGCCTCGCGATGCTCAAAGCGATCGTCGCGCAGATGGCACGCTACGAGACGCGGCTCAACGATACCGAGCGCGGGCTGATCGATGCCGCGGTCAATGCGGTGTGGGAGGTCGAGGCCAGCGAGGGCACGGTCGACGCGGTGATCGCGGCGCTCAAGGTGTCGGGCAATCTTTTCGCCGAGGACCTGGCGACCGCGCTGCTGCCTTATGCCAGCAGCGGCACGTTCGGCCGCTTCTTCACCGGCGCCAACACGCTTGACCTTTCGGCCGACCTCACCGTGTTCGAGCTGTCCGATCTTGCCGCACGTGAGGAACTGCGCAGCGTCGTTCTGACCTCGATCATGTTCGTTGCCTCGCAGACCATGCGCAAGCTCGACCGGTCGATCCCCAAGGCGCTGATCGTCGATGAAGCCTGGCAAATGCTCAAGGGCGGGGCGATGGCCGATTTTATCGAGACCTACTCGCGCACCTGCCGCAAGTATGGCGCTGCGCTCATCACTGCGACGCAGTCGATCAACGACTACTACAAGTCCGAGGGATCGCGCGCCGCGCTCGAGAACAGTGACTGGTTCCTCGTGCTCCAGCAGAAGGCCGAGACGATCGCGGATTTCCGCAAATCGGCGCGCTTCGAGATGGACAACCACACCGATGCACTGCTGCGCTCGTTGAAGCGACACGGCACCGAGTATTCGGATCTGCTGATCCGTGGCCCCGAAACGCAGACGGTGTGCCGTCTCGTGCTCGATCGCTTCTCGGCGACGCTCTATTCCTCGAGCCCGGCGACCTTCGCCGAGATCGAGCAGGCGCTCCACCAGGGGAGCGCGATGGCCGATGCGATTGAGGCGGTGGCGTTTCGAACGGGTGCGCCAGTGGCACAGGCACGGCGCGCATGACCGGCGCTCGCTCCGACCGCGCGGGACGCTGGGCCGCCAATGGCCTGCGCGTGACGGGCTGGCTCGCGGTCAACGCGCTGGCCGCGCTGGGCATGATTGCGGGCCTCGCTGTGGTGCTGGGCAATTTCAGTCTTGCGGGCACGCTGCTTCAGCTCGCCAACCTTGCCGCGCACTTCGCCATCGCATCACCGCAGCGCCAGACGCAATTCGCGCACCTCCTGCTGGTGATCTGGGCGACCGGATTCGTCGGGGCCGGCTTCTTCCGCCGCGCAAGCCTGCTGGACGGCCTCGAATGCGAAAGGGCCAACCCATGAGCGATGCTTCCCTCGACGGCGGGGCACCCATTGCGCCACCACCGGCGTCCGCGCCGTTCGCGCGTCGGGAGCGCCGCAACGGGCCACCGGTGCTCGCGCTCATGGTCGTTGTCGCAGGGCTCGCCTGGGCCGCGTGGACCACGCGCGCGATCCTCGATCTGCGGCGCGCGCCTGTGCCCTTCGTCAAGGTGCAACTGGGCGGACTTGTCGCCGACTATGTTCGGGCGCAGGCGCGCTCGGCGACGCCGCCCGATCAGATGGGGGCGCAAACGCAAGCTTTCATGAAGCTGCTCGATGCCGCGCTCGCGCGCGAGACGCGTGCCGGACGCGTCGTGCTGGTGAGCGAGGCGGTGGCGGGCGGGTCGGTGCCCGACATCACCGAGACCGTGCGGCGCGAGGTCTATGCAAAAATGCCTGCGCCACGCACTGCGGCGGACGGCGGGACCGAAGCGCGTATGCGCGACTGGCTCATGCGGAACGGAGGTTCCGATGGCGCGGGCCACTGACCTTGCCTCACCAAGGCCCGCGCGGTCTCCGTGGATCCGGCATGCAGGCGGTCTCGCGCTGCTGGCGGGCGCCGGGCTGGGCCTCGCTGCGATCGCCCAGTGGCGCGATCATCACGTGCTGATGATCAACGTCTCGCAGTCTCTGCCTGATTGGGCGTTCCTCGTGCGCGAGGGGACTTTCCCGCGGCGCGGCGACTATGTCGTGTTTGCGCCCGGCCACGCGCTGCTGGTGCGGCGGCACTTTGGCGAACGACCGCAGCCGTTCGTGAAGATCGCCTATGGCGTGCCGGGTGATCGTGTCACGCGCGAGGGCGCCACGGTCGCGGTCAACGGCACGCCGGTGGCACGGCTCAAGCCGGCAACGCGCCAGGGCGAGCCGCTGCATCCGGGGCCCGTCGGACGGATCCCCGATGGGTGCGTCTTTGCGGCCAGTCCCCACAAGGACGGCTTCGACAGCCGCTATGCCGAGATCGGCTTTGTCTGCCGCGACCGGCTGATCGGCGCCGCGGAGGCGATCCTGTGAGGCGGGTGTCGCGCACCATGGTCGCAGGTGGCTGCGCCATGACCCTTCTGCTGCTGGTCGGTGCCAGCGCCCCGGCAGCACCGAGCGCGGCGGGGCACGATCTGGGGCGCTTCGGGGAAACCTGGCCGGTGATCGAACCCGATCTTCTCGCCACGATCGCGGATCGTCTGGAGCTGGCAAGGGCAACCGGCGAACTCGACCGCCTCAACCGCCAATTTGCGGCGCGCGCCACCACGCGCGTGGCGACGCCGATGCCGGTCGCGGGGCTCAGCCCAGCGAGCGAAGATCGCAGCTGGCGCTACGATCCCTCGATCGCGCTCGACAGCGACGTGCGCGATGCCAAGGGAGCATTGATTGCGGCACGCGGAACTCGGGTCAATCCACTCGACCTTGTGCAATTGCCGCGCACGCTGGTCTTCGTCGATGGCACCAGGCCTGAGGAAATGGCCTGGGCGCTGCGTCAGGGTGACGATGCGCATGCGTCGATTGTCCTGGTGGCGGGTTCGCCGTTCGAACGCATGCGCATACTTCACCGTCGCATCTGGTTCGACCAAGGTGGGGTGCTGACCGCCCGTTTCGGCATTGCGCATACCCCGGCCTGGGTGCGCCAGCAGGGCAAGGTGTTGCTGGTTGGCGAAGTCGCACTGCCGCGTGCCGAGATTGCCGCATGAGTGCCTGGCATACACGCCTTGCCCAGCGGATGTCCGCGCTGGCCCCGGCTCCGCTCGCTGCGCCCGAGAGCAGGGCCCTCTGGCGCCAGCGCCGTGCCGTGCTGGTGGCGCTCCTGCTCCTCGCCGGTGTCTCGCTCGCCTGGCAGGGGCTGGTAATCACGCTCGGCATCTTCGCCAGTGCACTGTTCACGGGTCTACTGACCTACCTCGGTGTCCTGGTCCCGCTGTGGCTCTATGCCAAGTGGCGTGCGGACGAGGCATGGCTGGCAGAACTGGTCGGGCGTTCGGAAGAGACGGGGCTTGCCGATGGGTCCCGGCGGCCGGAGCCTGACGATGCCTAGGCGGCTCGTGCTCCTCCTCACAATGATTGGCCTTGCTTTCGCGGGCCCGGCCACCGCGCAAGTGCCCTCGCGCTGTACCGGCAGCTTCATCAATCCCGTCACCGACGTGTGCTGGGGCTGCCTGTTTCCATTGTCGGTCGGGTCGATGAAGATCTGGGGATCGTCGCGGGCCGACACCGATAACCCGGATTTTCCCCTTTGTGCCTGCGGCTCGCCCATCCCGCGGATCGGCGTGGCGATGGGCTTCTGGGAGCCGGTGCGGCTGATCGATGTGACGACCAAGCCGTTCTGTTTTCCGAACCTTGGCGGGATCAAGCTCAATCCCGGTTTCAATGTGGGCAACGGCTATGTGAGTCAGGGTTCGCAGATCGGCGGGCGCGGGCAGAACACCGCCAAGTACCACGTCCACTACTATGTCTATCCGCTGCTCTACTGGCTCGAGATCCTCACTGATTTCCTGTGCTTCGAAAAATCGAGTTTCGACATCGCCTATGTCACCGAACTCGATCCGACCTGGCAGGACGATGCGCTGACGACGATCCTCAACCCCGAGGCGGCGCTGTTTGCGAGCGCGATCGCGCAGGCCGCGTGCGCTGCCGATTGCGTCGCGGCCACCACGCGCCTGCCGCTCGACCAGCTGTTCTGGTGCGCGGGCTGCAACGGCTCGATGTATCCGATGAATGGCAATATCGGCGCCAATGTCGGGATGGAGCAGTCGGGCCGGCTCGCGGCTGAGCACATGCTCTACAAGATGCACCGCGAAGCCCTGGCCTGGGGCACGATGGGGTCGAAGGGCCTGTGCGGCAAGTACCTGATGCCGGTGCTCAAGAAGCAGCAGTACCGGCTGCAGATGGTCAATCCCGCGCCGATGGTCTCGGGTCGCGAGGCCTGTTCGCCGGTGGGAGCGAGCACGATCCTGCCCCATTCGGGGCGGGTCTATCCCGTGGTCGGCGAGGACATGGGCTTCCTTGTCTGGCGCAAGCGCAACTGTTGCGTGATGTGATGGGGAAGGGCGCATGAACCGGCATCTCATCGTCGCTCTTGGTTTGCTCACGATCGGCGGCGTCAGCGTGGGTCTTGCCCAAACCGCCCCCGGCGGGCTCGATCTCGACCGGATCGAGGCGCAGCGCAAAGCTGCGGAAGGCAGCGCCGAGGCCCTGGTTGCCGGCGCACTTGCGCGATCGACCACCGAGCAGGATAGAGCCAGCGCGCTCGCCGCCGGGGCCGATGCCAACCTGCGCCAGGCAAGGCTGCCGCAATCAACCGGCCCCAACGGCCCCATCGACTTCGACGCGATGCTTGCTGGCGCGCAAGGCAACCTCGTTGATCCGCGCAGCGGGCCGATGCTGGTTGGCTTTGCCAGCCTGTCGATGCCCGAAGCTTCCCTCAAGCGCATGATCGGCGATGTCAGCCAAGCCGGCGGCGTGATCGTCTTCCGCGGCTTTCCCGCAGGCAATCCAATGCGCTTTGCAGGCGCGATGCGCCGGCTTGTCGAACCGGGCCAGGCCGCGAGCGTCCTGATCGATCCCCGGCTGTTCCGCGCCTTCGCGATCGATGCCGCGCCGACCTACGTCGCGGTCGCCAGCGACTATGCGCCCTGCGACAGCCTGACCTGCACCTCGGCGGTGCCGCCGTTCGACCGCCTGTCGGGCAATGTCACCACGCGTTTCGCGCTCGAGACCATTGCCGCGGCCGATGGTCCCGGCGCGCCGGTTGCGCACGCAGCCCTCGCGCGTTTGGAGCAGGCCCCGTGATCCGCCGTGGGCCCATCGGACGCATCGTCGCCGGGGTGGCGTCGCTTGCACTTACCGCGACGATGGGCGCTGCGCTGGCACAATCCACCACGAACGCGACGGCCAGAGCCGATGGCGAGGCGCTCGGCCGGCAGGTTCAGGCCCAGGCCGGCGCCAACGTCGAGAACGAGGCGGCCGCGCGCGGGGTGCCCGGCTTTGGCGGTACCGATTTTCCGCAAGGGACGTTGGTCGATAATCCCGATGCGCTGGCCAGTGAGGGGGCGACCGCGGCCCGGAATTCGAGCGCATACCAGGTCGCTACCGACCCCCGCCGTCCCAGCTACGATCCTACGACGATCGACATGACGCGGGGCAAGGCAATCGAGGCGTCGCCCGACAGCTATGTGGGCGCAGGCGAGGGGATCGATGGCGCCAAGGGCAAGTGCCAGCCCTTGCCAGGTAGCAGCACAAGGAGCGTCAGCTATTACGAGAGCTGCAACATCGGTGCCAAGGTCACCACGTCAAGCGCCAGTTGCGATGTTGCACTCGTCCCAACCACGCAGACGCGTGTCGTCTACGAATACACCTGCGACGACTGGCCAAGCGACGGCTGCGCGCCGTTCGATCAGCCACTTAAGCAAGGCCAGTGCCGGATCGTCACGCACACCACGAAGCAGATCTGCTTGCAGGGCGATCCCGATCATTGCGCCGAACCCGAGACCGTCACCACCGAGACACTCGCCTGCACCGCGCCGGTCTCAGGGCTTCCCGTGCCCGCGCCGCACACCGTGACCGATGTCGTGACGACCCGCGACGAAACCGCGTGCGCTGCCCTGACCGCTGACGGCACCTGCACGCTCGAAGCCGAAACCTGCATCGACAGCGATCCCCAGACCCGCGTGGTCGCTGGTGTGTCGATCAGGCAGAGCTGCTGGAAGTGGCGTCGGGACTATAGCTGCGGCAGCATCGAGCAGGCCAACGACTGCGCCGCGCTGAAGGCCAAAGCGGGGTGCAGCTTCGACCACGAGGAATGTCTCGACGACCCCCAGGTAGGTGCCTGCCAGGTCAAGGACGAGGTCTATCGTTGCACCGCCGATGCGGGCACGCAGGGTGGTGCGGCATCGCTCTGCGGCTCCGATCTCTACTGCTTCAATGGCGAATGCAGCACCATCCAGCGCGAAGCCTCCACCGAGTTCCGCGATGCGCTCGTAGCGGTTCACGCGATGGGCGACGTGCGCGACCAGTTCGATCCTGCTGATCTCTCGCTGTTCAAGGGCGAGAAAACCGGATGCCACCGCCCGATTTTTGGCCTCGTCAACTGCTGCGCGGGTAAAACGTCGGGCTTGCTGACGACGTCGGCGGGCGTAGCAGCCATCGCCGGAGGCCCTGCGGCCATCGCGGCGCTGGCAACGCCCTTCCTCACCCAGTTCCTGTGCTCGTCGGAGGAGAAGCTTCTCGACGTCAAGGACCGCATGGGCGTGTGCCACTATGTCGGCACCTACTGCTCGCAGAAGGTGTTCTTCGTTTGCACGACCAAGCGCAAGTCCTACTGCTGTTTCCCGAGCAAGCTTTCGCGCATCTTGCAGGAACAGGGGCGGACGCAGCTGGGCAAGGGCTGGGGGAGTGCCAAGCATCCCGACTGTTCGGGGTTCAGCGCAACCGAATTCCAGCGGCTCGATTTATCCAAGATGGATTTCAGCGAAGTCTACGCCGAGTTCACCGAGGCGGCGAAGCTGCCCGACGAGGTCGCCGCCAGCGCCGCGATCCAGGACCGCATCCGCCAATACTACCAGCTCCACGGCGGGACGCCCCCGCCCAACCCATAATGAGACCGTCCATGAGGAGACAGCTCATGCACAAAGCGCATCACCGCAGTCATCGCCTTGTTCTTGCCGGCCTCGTGCTCGCGCATTGCACGGCAGCGCCCGCCGCGCTGGCCCAGTCCGAGGCGCGCGACGCAGAGCCGCATGACACCGAAGCGCGAGCAGGGCCGATCCCGCAAGGCGATGCCTTCTATTGCGCCGAGCGCCGCCTTGGCACCTGGTTCTACTGCGACGCGCCCATGCCTGACACGGCGGCGACCGCGCCCGATCCGGTCCCTGCAGCCGCCCGGATGGAGGCGATTGCCCACCAGCTCGATGAACTGAAAGCCCGGGCCATTCTCGAGCCGTCCAGCGCCAACGTGACCGCCTATGTGAAATTCCAGCGCGAGCAGCTGAACCGCGCTTCGCTCTTCGCCGATGTGTGGAGCCGCGCGGTCTGGCAGAACCCCGATCTCGACTATACCCTGCAGCGCCCTATCAACACGCTCGGCAAGAAGACCTGGCTCGAGGGGCGCAAGAGCGACCGCGCCGCGACAATGGCGAGCCTCGCTGCCCGCTATGGGGTCTACTACTTCTATTCCTCGTCCTGCGGCGCCTGCGATGTCTTCGCGCCGATCCTGAAAAGCCTGTCCGACCAGTATGCGCTTTCGGTGCTGCCGGTCTCGATGGATGGCGGCCGCTCGAGCGCTTTTCCTGATTTCGTGGTCAACACCGGGCAGTATGAGAAGATGGGTCTTATCGGGAACCAGGTTCCCGCGCTGGTCCTGTTCGACACGCTGACGCACCGTCCGGTGCCGATCGGCTACGGGGTGATGTCGGCCGACGAGGTCATGCAGCGCATCTTCACGCTGACCCGCGTTGCACCGGGGAGCGACTACTGATGCGCCGGCTGCTCACCCGCGCCGTGCGCGGTCTGATGCTGCTGCTTGCGTGCCATCTGACGGTGGCTGCGCCGGCGCAGGCAGGGGTCAATGCCGAGCTCAACAGCTTCTTCAACCAGATGGGCGGTGCCGCCAATGTGACCGGGCCTTCGGCCTACCAGGGACAGTCAGCGGGTTACTACACCGGCGGCAGTCTGTGGACGCGGTTTCCGCAAGGTGCGGTCAACCCGATCAACCTGCAACTGCCCAACGTGAAGGCGGGCTGCGGCGGCATTGATCTGTTCGGCGGGAGCTTCTCGTTCATCAATTCGGACGAGCTCATCGCGCTGCTGAAGGCCACGGCGAGCAACGCGCTGGGTTTTGCCTTCATGCTCGCGATCAAGTCGATCAGCCCCCAGATCGCCTCGACGCTCGAGGACCTGTCGCAGAAGGTCCAGCAATTGAACCAGTTCAACATGAACTCGTGCGAGATGGCGCAGAACCTCGTCGCTGGGCTTTGGGGCAAGCAGGCGGGGCGCGAGGCGGAAATCTGCAAGTACATCGGCAACAGTCAGGGAATCTTTTCGGACTGGGCCAAGTCGCGCCACGAGTGCAACGAAGGGGGTGAGCGCAGCTCAACGCTCGCCGCCAACAGCGATCCGACGATCCCGGCCGATTCCTACAACTACACCTGGGACATGCTCAAAAAGAGCTATCCTTCGTTCGACCAGGATTTTCGCGAGTACCTGATGACGCTGGTCGGTACCGTCATCTACATCAAGGCCGACAGCGATGCGGACAACCCCTCCTATCGCTACCTGGGGCAGGGCGACCGCGCGATCCTGACCGCGCTGCTCGACGGCGGCAGTGGTGCGAAGGTTCTGCGCTGCGACCGCGCCGACAAATGCCTCAATCCCAGCCTCGGTACCTTGTCGATCGGTTCGGCGCAGGCGCTGAAGCCGCGCATCCGCGCGCTGATCGAGAGCATGAACGCCAAGGTCCGCTCGAACACCGCACTGACCACGCAGGAGATCGGGCTGTTGGGGGCGACCAGCATCCCGCTCTACAAGATCGTCACCGTCAATGCCGCGGCGCAGCTGGGCGGCATGTCGCCCTCGGACATGGACAACCTCGCCGAAATCGTCGGCGTCGACATGCTCGAGACGCTGGTGCGCCAGTTCTACAACCTCGTGAACCAGGGTCAGGCGAGCTTCCACAACGCCGATGCCGAGACGCTGGGGCAATGGCGCGAACAGCTGCGTGCCGTGTCGCTGGCGATGGACAGCGAAAGCAACGGCCTCAATGCGCGGCTGACGCGTATGCAGATGGTGCTTGATCGCACCGTGTTCCTCGAGCGCACGCTCAGGAATTCGCTCTCGCCGCAGGTCTCTGCTGCGCTCGATTTCTCGCGCGGGCTGTCGGCGCAAGGCCTCCAGTAACGAAAGGAGGGCGCAACCCATGCTCGAGATCTTCACCATTGGCGGCGGCGAGAGCATGGTCAACGTGCTCAATGCGGTTGCAGCCTGGTGCGGGGGCGGGGGCTTTCGTTCGCTGATCCAGGTCGTGATGGTGATGGGGCTGGCCTATGCGCTGATCGTCGTTGCCTTTACGCTCAACTGGCGGGTCTGGTTCAACTGGTTCCTCTCGGCGACCGTCATCTACATGTGCATGATCGTGCCGACAACGAGCGTGAAGGTCACTGACCGGATCAATCCGAGCCTGGCGCCGGCCACTGTCGACAACGTGCCGAGCGGGCTTGCCGCGCTCGCTTCCCTGTCGAGCCAGATTGGCGATTGGCTTACGCGGCGCGCCGAGACCGTCTTCGTCATGCCGAACCAGTTGCGGCTCTCGACCAACGGCATGCTCTATGGCGCGCGGCTCTACGACAAGACGCGCCAGTTTACCTTCCGCGACCCGCGTGTGCGCGCCAATGTCGAGGAGTATTTCCGGCAGTGCCTGTTCTACGACATCCTGCTCGGCTTCAAGACCGCCGACGGAATCGCGAACTCGACCAACTTGCTCGTCGACATTGGCCCGGGCTCGCCTGCGCGCGCCATGAAGTGGCTGAGGGCCCCGGCTGACGGTGGCGGCAGCGAGATCCGCACCTGCGCGGCCTCTTACACCGCCTTGCGCAATGTCGACATTCCGGCGGCGACCGACAATGCGCTGACGAAGTTCGCGCCGACTGTCTTTCCGAACCTTGCCGCAGCAGCGGCGAAGGCCAAACTCGTGGCGGATTTGCCGGTAGTGTCCCGTGCGTTCCATGGAACGGCGCAGAACGCCAATGTCATCTTCCAGCAGCGCTCGCTGGTGGATGCCTTCCTCGAGGCGCGCGCCAATCTCGATGCCGCAGACGGCGATACCTTCGCGATGCTGCGCGCCGATGCGCAAGCGCGCAACACCTATACTTCGATCGCGCAGCAGGCGATGACCTGGGTGCCGCTACTCAACATCGTGTTGACGGTGGTGTTCTACGCGATGTTTCCGGTGATTTTCCCGTTGTTCCTGATGCCACAGACTGGGCCGTCGGCCTTGCGCGGCTACGTCACCGGGTTCTTCTACCTTGCGGCGTGGGGACCGCTTTACGTCGTGCTGCACATGTTCGTGATGGACCGGACGATCGCGGCGATGAATGCAGCCTCGCCCGGCGGCATGACGATGGCCGGCATGGAGGGGATCGATGCGGTCAGCGCTGACACCGCGACGATTGCAGGGTTCCTGATGATGTCGGTGCCGTTCCTTGCCGCCGGCATGGCGCGCGGCGCGATGGCGGTTGCCACCAACGCGACTTCGATGCTGGCGCCCGCACAGAACGCCGCCGAGCAGGCCGCGACCGAGCGCACGACCGGCAACTATGCTTATGGCAATGTCAGCTACCAGAATCTGACGTCGAATACCGTGCAGCGCGACCAGTGGAACACCGCGCCCAATTTCACGGGCGGGTTCGGCTATGCGAGCTACGTCAACGACAACGGTACGACGAGTGGCTGGACCGCGGACGGCACGCGCGTCGAGAATGTCGCGCGCGGGATCAGTTCCTATGGTTTCAAGCCGACGGTCAGCGAAGGCTTTGTCGGCGAACTGCGTAAATCTGCATCGGACTATCACAGCCGGGCGAACCAATTGCGGGAGGCGGCCAGCGAGAACTGGCGGGAAGGTGAGCGGCTCAGCCATGGCACGTCGAGCGGGGCGCGCTCCGGCGCGGGCAGCGAGACGTCGAGTGGCAGCCAGCAGGGCACCTCGATTTCTGAATACGACCGGCGATCGCGCGCGGAAGGTAGTCAGAACTCGAACAGTCGCACCATCAGCGACACGACCTCGGCCAGCGAGGGTGCTCGTGACAATTATTCTGCGGGTACTGCGACGAACTGGAATTTGGGAACGAGCCTTGGTGGGGGCGGAGGACGCGGGGGATCTGCAAAACGCCTTGGTGGAGGTGCAGCAAACCTGACGGGCGGTTATGGAATCAATGCGCAGGATAGCGTCGTATTTGATAGCGGTTCGAACCGGGCTCGTAGCGATGGTAATTCGGAAAGTCAGAGTGAACATTATCGCGAGGACCATACTGGAGGCCGCGACGTTGCCAGCAGCGATGGTACTTATGCGCGGAGCGGGGATTTCAGCCGGAGCGAGACCTTCGCAGAGGCGCGCGATTCATCGGAGCGCTACTTCGAACACGCACGCGCGCTCGAGCACCAGGCATCGCGCATGGATGAGGTCGGCAGGCGCCTCGAGGACATTGCCTCCTACAGCGAAACGCATGGCTACCAGCTAAGCGAGGACATGTCGCAATACGTGGCCAGCCGCTACTACGAACTGGCCAGCGGCCCCTATCGCGGTCTTGGTGCGCCCTCCTTGCTCGACACCACGCCCTCACCGTCCCAACGCGCCGCGCGCGATCTGGTTATTGGCAAGATTCTCGAGAACTACGTGCGCAGCGAGGTCGAGATCGTGCAGTCACATCTGGTCGATCCGACCATCGCCATGGGCGCGGTCGATGGTCCGGTCCGGCTGACCATGGAGCGCCCGCGTGCTTTGGTTATGGGGCGTCAGCCGACCTTGCCTGCGCAATCAACGCATCCCGCGGAGCATGGTGTGGCCAGGGAATTGCAGCAGGGCGCGGCCGAACTCGATCGCGCCCAACGCAACCGACAGAATGAGCACGATCAGGCCTTGCAAGGCGCCCAAGGTCTGCATGAGGAACACGCTCATCGAACCAACGCAGAGTGGTTTGAGGACCGCGAGAATTAAGAGCCTGACTTCCAGGTAAGCACCACAACGACGAAGAGCGCTGACGCGCAGAGAAATGTCAGAAGCTGTCCCCAGCCCTGCGTGTCATCGCCGTCTGACGCTTCAAACTGTTCATCGAGATCGTCCATGAGCTTGCGCGCATGGATGCCGCAATCATCAACACCACCGCTTTGTGCAAGTTCACTTTGCCAAGCTGGCGCATGTTTGCGCATTGTTCACCTTCCTCGAGTAGGAAGATACCATGCCTTTCAACAGCTTGGGAGAGGAAACCACCGGTGTTCGCATTCAGAGCCGGTCGAACACCGATCCCATGCGCGGGGAGAACAGGCGCTCGTAGGTCTTGAGCAGGTGCGTGTCGGTCATCGCCGCGACATAGTCGCAGATGACCCGCACATCGCCATGCGCGGCCTCGAATTTGCGCAGTTCCTCGCGCGGCAGAAGGCGTGCGGGATCGGCCTGCATCGCCTCGAACACGGCGACGACCATGCCCTGGCCCTTGAACTCGAGGTGCTGGACCGCGGGCGAGGTGATGACCTCGTCGACCACGAATGCCTGCAGCACATCGAGAAACTGGCGCTCGCCCTCGCGGACCCGCACGCGGTAGCGCAGCAGCGGCTCGGCAAAAGCATCGAGTTCGACATATTCGACCGCGGTCAGGAAATGGTGCACCAGCCGGCCGATGAAGCGCTTGCGCGAAGCGGCACCGCCGAACAGCCCGTCAAGCATGTGCGAAAACACGTCGTTTGCGCTCTCGCCCGGGTACTTGGCTTTCAAGGCATCGAGGAAGGTCGGGCACTTGTCCTGGACCGCGGCGGCAAAGCCCTCGCGTGTGACAAGATCGAGCGCGATCGCATCCTCGAGATCGTGGACGCCGTAGGCGATGTCATCGGCCGCATCCATGATCGCGCAGTCGAGCGACTTGTGCAGCGCCTTGCTGTGTTTGCCCAACTGCGGCGTGAATGCCTGAAAGGCGTCGCGATCCGCGTCGCTGAGCGTTTCAAGGATCCAGTCGACCACGTCCTGTTCGCTGTCGTGGTAGCACTTGGGCGGCTTGCACGCGCGCCCGTCGAGCACCTTGATCGTGCTGGGGCCTGCGAGCAGGGAGGGGACCAGATCGGGGTTGGCCACGCGGGTGTAGGCGGCCGGGTATTTCAACACGCCCAGCATCGTGCGGCGGGTGAGGTTGGCGCCGGCACCGGCGGAGAAGGTTTCGAGGCGGCCCAAGATGCGCAAGGTCTGGCCATTGCCTTCGAAGCCGCCGGCATCGCGCATGCAGTAGTTGAGGGCGATTTCGCCGCCATGACCGAAGGGCGGATGCCCGAAATCATGCGTGCAGCCGATCGCATGAATCGTACCGCGATCGGGCAGGATGGAACTGGCGGGATGGTCGGGGAACGACTTCTCGAGCTGGCGCGCGATACCGCCGGCAATCTGCGCAACCTCGAGCGAATGGGTGAGGCGAGTGCGGTAGAAATCGCTGTCGCCCAGGTTGAGGATCTGGGTCTTGCCCTGGAGGCAGCGGAATGAGGCGGAGTGGATGACGCGCGAATAGTCGACGTCGCCATCGTCGCGCGCGTCCTCGCTCTGCGCGTTCCAGCCTTCGCGGCGTGCATGCCAGCTCATGATTGCTCCGTCACCTTTTCTCGAAACTAAGGCAGCGCCTGGAGATGCTGGCAAGCGTTGATGCCCCCTGGCTGACGATTCGACTGCACTCGATGTTGCAGACAGTCAGGATGACAGTGACGCAACACGTTTCGTGAAACGATGCGCAGAATTGGCCGTGGTGCCAGCGGTTTTCTCGGTCGGGATAATTTTGCCACATATCGCTTACATTGCTCACAAATGTCCCGACCGGGGCATTTGGACCCTGTAATCGGCGAAGGCGTGCGATATTTCCCGATCGGGAAAGTGAACTGACAATGTTGGACACCGCTGCGATTGGCGAGATCATCCGGAATGAGCGCAAGCTCCTTGGACTGCGACAAAATGAGCTGGCGGCAGCCAGCGGAGTTGGGCTGCGCTTCATCGTCGAACTCGAGCGCGGAAAGTTGACCGCGCAGATAGGTAAGGTCATTGCCGTCCTTGCGGCCCTCGGCTGTGAGCTGCAAAACCGGCGGCCAGGTGCAGGCATGATCGCAGGCCAGTTGGCATGAGCAGGGACTTGCGGCGCGACATCCTGGATCGCCTGATCGTCTAGTCGGATCACCGCATTGCCGGCGAACTGGTACTCGACCACAGTGGAGCAATGCACTTCACCTACGCGCTGGATTGGCTGGCTGATCGCGATGCAGGTCCGCTGTCACATGCTTTGCCCAAACAAGACGACCCGTTCGGCGACGCGCTGTGCAGGGCTGTGTTTGGCGGGTTGCTGCCCGAAGAAAGCCAGCGGACCGCCGTCGCCCGTGCCCTCGGAGTCTCGCCGGACAACCCTTTCCCGCTGTTGGCTGCGCTGGGGGGCGACGTTGCCGGCGCGCGCTTTCTTGCCGTCTGTAGAATTGCCCCCGGACGAGCCGGTCGGTGAATCTGCTCCGGCGTTGGGGGATGCAGGCCTTGCCGCACTGCTCGATCGGCTGCCCGGCGTGCCGATGCTTGCAGGAGAGGGAGGCGTGCGCTTGAGCCTTGCCGGCGGGCAGGGCGAGTTGCCGGTCGTCCTGCGGATCGGCGAGCCATCGACCCATCTCATCAAGCCTGAGCCCGCGCGCGGATCATAGGTTGCGCCGGAGAGAATGTGGGCGCCAATCTCGCTGCCCTTTTCCAGCACGCAGACCAACAAGGCGGCATTGACCTGCTTCAGCCGGATCGCCGCGTTCAGCCCGGCCGGACCGCCGCCGACGATGACCACGTCATGGGGCATGGATTCGCGTTCGATCATGGCCTGCTCCCGTCGGTCCCTTGCCGCCGCGCTATGATCTGTTTGACCGGACAGCTCACGCCTGACGCATTGCATAAAGCGCCGCGGTTCCAAGGCCTCGGACTTGTCCACCGGCGACGATCCCAGGAACGACAGCGGCACAAAAGCAAAAGAGGTTCGAGAAATCGTCTCGGTTGGCCGGTGATCTAGACAAATTTTCTACGGCACGGCTCCCTACAGCTTACCAGTCAACTCCGGGACGATCTGGAAGAGATCGCCGACGAGGCCGATGTCGGCGACCTGGAAGATCGGGGCATCCTCGTCCTTGTTGATGGCGATGATGGTCTTGGAGTCCTTCATGCCGGCGAGGTGCTGGATCGCGCCGGAGATGCCGACCGCGACGTAGACTTCGGGGGCGACGATCTTGCCGGTCTGGCCAACCTGCATGTCGTTGGGCACGAAGCCGGCGTCCACCGCGGCGCGGCTGGCGCCGACGGCGGCCTTGAGCTTGTCGGCCAGCGGGTAGATCGTGGCTTCGAAAGTGGCGGCGTCCTTCAGGGCGCGGCCGCCCGAGACGATGACCTTGGCGCTGGTCAGTTCGGGGCGTTCGCTCTTGGCCAGTTCGGCGCCGACGAAAGTGGAGATTCCCGCGTCGGCCGGGCCGGTGGCGGGTTCTATGGTGGCACTGCCGCCGCTGGCCGCGGCCTTGGTAAAGGCGGTGCCGCGGACGGTCAGGACAAGCCTGGCGTCGGTGCTCTCCACCGTGGCGATGGCATTGCCGGCATAGGTCGGCCGGGTGAAGGTGTTTGGCCCTTCGACGCTGACGATGTCGGAGACCTGCATGACATCGAGCAGGGCGGCGACCCGCGGGGCGATGTTCTTGCCGCTGGAGGTGGCGGGCGCCACGAAGGCGTCGAACTCGGCCATCAAGCCGGCGGCGAGCGGCGCCACGTTCTCCGGCAGGGCATGGGCATAGGCGGCGTCATTGGCCTTGAGCACCTTGGCCACGCCCGCGATCTGCGCGGCAGCAGCAGCGGCGCCGTCACATCCGGATCCTGCGACCAGCGCGGTGACCTCGCCCAGAAGGGCGGCGGCGGTCACAGCGTGGAGAGTGGCGTCCTTGACGGCGGCATTGTCGTGTTCGACGAGGAGGAGGGTCTTCATTGTCACACCCTTTCAACGACCATTGCGATGCCTTGCCCGCCACCGATGCACATGGTGATCAGCCCATATCGCGCCCCAGTGCGCTGGAGTTCGTAGATTGCCTTGATCGTGAGAATCGCACCGGTCGCACCGATCGGGTGGCCAAGAGAAATGCCCGAGCCGTTGGGATTGGTCTTGGCCGGATCGAACCCGAGTTCCCTGGCCACGCCGCAAGCCTGCGCGGCGAAAGCCTCGTTGCTTTCGATCACGTCGATCTGATCGAGCGTCAGCCCGGCGCGCTGGAGGGCCACCGGGACAGCTTTGACCGGGCCGAGGCCCATCGTTGCCGGTTCGACCCCGGCGTGGCCCCAGGCGAGGATCTTCGCCATCGGCTTGAGGCCCTTCTCTGTCACCGCGGCGGCGCTGGCGAGGACGAGCGCGCCTGCGCCGTCGTTGATACCCGAGGCATTCCCGGCGGTGACGGTGCCATCCTTCTGAAACACTGGCCGCAGCCCGGCCATCGATTCGACCGACGTATTGCCGCGGACATGCTCATCGGTGTCGAACACGGTCATGCCCTTGCGGGCCTTGATCTCGACCGGGACGATCTGGTCCGTGAAATAACCGGCAGCAATGGCGGCGGCGGCGCGGCGGTGGCTCTCAACCGCGATTTCGTCCTGCTGCTCACGACTGATGCCGCACCGAGCCGCGATGTTCTCAGCCGTCATGCCCATGTGGATGTTCTCGAACGGATCGTGCAATGCTCCGAGCATCATGTCCTGGAGGACCATGTCGCCCATCTTCACGCCGCTGCGGCTGCCTTCCAGCACGCGCAGGGCATTTGACATGACTTCGGTCCCGGCGCCGATAGCGATCTGGTGTTCGCCCAGTGCAATCGCCTGAGCGGCCGAGACGATAGCCTGCAGGCCCGAACCGCAGAGGCGATTGACGTTCATCGCCGGCGCCTCGATCGGTACGCCCGCGTTCACGGCGGCCACGCGGCTGACATAGGCGTCCTTGGGCTGGGTGGGGACCACCGTGCCGACCACCACGTTTTCCACGTCAGTCGCGGCGATGCCGGCGCGGGCAATCGCCTCCTTCATGACGATGGTGCCGAGATCGGCCGGGCGGAACGAGGCAAGGCTGCCCCCGAAGGTGCCGATAGCGGTCCGTGCACCGGAAACGATGTAGATTTCAGAGGACATCATGCGACTCCCAGTTCCTTGAGCTTGGCGACGAGGGCATCCACGTCAGCCACCTTGATCCCCGCGCTGCGCACCGGCGGTTCGGTGACCTTGAGCGTTTTCAGTCGCGGCGCGGTGTCCACCCAGTAGTCGGCCGGGGCCTTCATCGCGAGCGGCTTGGACTTGGCCTTCATTATGTTGGGCAGGGACGCATAGCGCGGCTCGTTCAGGCGCAGGTCGGTGGTCACGATCGCCGGGAGCGCGAGGCTCACCGTCTCCAGCCCGCCGTCGACCTCGCGGGTTACGGAAACCTTGCCGTCCGCGACCTCGACCTTGCTGGCGAAGGTGCCCTGGGGCCGCCCGGTCAGCGCGGCGAGCATTTGGCCGGTCTGGTTGCAGTCATCGTCAATCGCCTGTTTGCCCAGGATCACCAGGCCTGGCTCCTCCTCGACCATGATTGCCTTCAGCAGCTTGGCCACCGCCAGCGGCTCCACGGCATCGTCCGTCTGCACTAGGATCGCCCGGTCCGCGCCCATCGCCAGCGCCGTGCGCAGGGTCTCCTGCGCCTTGGCCGGGCCGACTGACACCGCGATCACCTCGGCCGCAACGCCCTTTTCCCTGAGCCGGATCGCCTCTTCCACTGCGATCTCGTCGAACGGGTTCATGCTCATCTTCACATTGGCAAGATCGACACCCGTCCCGTCCGCCTTCACCCGCGGCTTCACGTTGTAGTCAATCACCCGCTTCACCGGGACAAGGATCTTCATGGCCATTACTCCGTGACGGAACGCTCGTTCAGGGATTGCAGATCTTTGCCCGCTGCAACCCGTTCCAGGATCAAGGGCGCGGGTGTAAAGGCCCAGCCGTTACGACCCGCGGCCAGCGCCTGCAATTGCGCGAGGACGCCAGGCAGGCCGAGCAGGTCGGCCTGGAACATCGGGCCGCCGCGATCGCGCGGGAAGCCGTAGCCGTGCAGGTAGGTCATGTCGACGTCGACCGGGCGGTAGGCAATGCCCTCGCCGACGATCCGCGCGCCCTCGTTGATCATGGCGAGGAGACAGCGGGATACGATCTCCTCGTCCGAGATCGGGCGGCGCACGAGCCCGAGCTGGGCTGAGTGGTCGAGGATCAGCTGTTCAATTGCTGGGTCCGGCTCGGCCGTGCGGCCATCGGCATAGGCGTAGAGACCGGCGCCGCTCTTCTGGCCAAACCGGCCGAGTTCGCACACCTTGTCGATCACGGCGGAATAGGGTCGGTCAGGCTGCTCGACGGCGCGGCGCTGGCGGATCGCCTGGCCGATGTCCTGCCCGACGAGGTCCATCGTGCGGCACGGCCCCATGGCCATGCCCCAGCGTTCGAGCGCGCCGTCGATCTGGGCGGGGAGAGCGCCCTCTTCGAGCATGAACCAGACCTGCCGCAGGTATTCCTCGAACACGCGGTTGCCGATGAAGCCATCGCAGACTCCGGAGATCACGCTGACCTTGCCCATGCGCCGGCCGAGGTCGAGCGCGGTGACGAGGATGTCGGGCGCGGTGCGTGCCCCCCGGACCACTTCGAGCAGGCGCATGATGTTGGCAGGCGAGAAGAAGTGCAGGCCGACGACGCGGGACGGGTCTGCCACCGCGTCGGCCAGGATGCCGAGATCGAGGGTGGAGGTGTTGCTGGCAAGGATCGTGTCGGGGCGGACGACGGCGTCAAGTTGTTGGAGCACATGCGCCTTGACGTCCATCTGCTCGAACACGGCTTCGATGACGAGGTCGGCAGAGGAAAGAGCCGAGAGGTCAGCGGCGGGGTGGAAACGTGCAATGCGTAAATTCGCGGCTTCGCGGTCTATTCTGCCCTTTTCGGCATCGCGGAGAATGGTCTTCTCGATCGTGGCCCGCGCTCCGTCGAGGGCTTCAGGACGCAGTTCGACCATGGTGACGGAAAGGCCCGCGCCGAGAAGGGCGATGGCGATGCCGGTGCCCATGGTGCCGCCGCCGATGACGCCGACGCTCTCGAGCGAGCGGGGACGGACATCGGCGCCAAGACCCGGGACACGGGCGACGATGCGTTCGCCGAAGAACACATGACGCAGGCCGCGCGAGGCGGGCGAGGCCATCAGTCGCGCGAAGAGGCCGGCCTCCACCTTGAGGCCGGTTTCGAGACCGCCGGCAACGACGGAAACGCAATCGACGATGAAGGCCGGAGCCTGGCTACGGCCGGGGGTGAGCGCGTCGCGAGCCTTGGCCACGGCCTCATCCAGAGCGGGCGGTGGGGGCAGGTCGCCGGTGCGGCGGATCGAAACGCCAGCGGCGGCGCGGACGAGCGCGGCCTCGACCACATCGCCCTCGGTCACTTCGTCGAGCAGACCGAGATCAAGCGCGCGGCGGGCATCGACAGGCTTGCCCGAGAGCATCATGGCAATGGCTGGAGCGGCCCCGGTCAGGCGCGGTAGGCGCTGGGTGCCGCCCGCGCCGGGGAGCAGGCCGAGCGACACCTCGGGCAGGCCGAGCCGGGTGCCGGAATGGGCGATGCGGTAGTGCCCGGCCATGGCCAGTTCCAGCCCGCCGCCGAGCGCGGCACCGTGGATCGCCATGATCACCGGCTTTGTGCAGGCTTCTACCTGGGCGACGAGATCACGCAAGCGGTCAATCTGCGTAGGATCGCCATCGAAATCCTTGATGTCGGCTCCGCCGCAGAAGATGCGGCCCTCCCCGGCGACGACGATGGCCGCGACTTCCGGGTCGGCCTCGGCTTCCTTGATGGCGGCTGCGAGCCGGGCGAGGAAGCCGTTGGCGATGGAGAGAGCGTTTACCGGACCGTTGGCGAGGCGGACAACGGTGGTCGTGCCCTTGCGGGTAGCTTCGACGAGCATGGCTTTTTCCGGACCGATCAGAATTCGTCTGGAGCAAGAGCGAGGAGCGTGTCCGCGCCGGCGGCAATCTGGGCTGCGAGGGAATGAGCCTGCGGCAGGACCTTGGCCGCATACCAGTCGGCCAGTTTCACTTTGGAGATGTGAAGCGGAGTGTCGGCAGCCGCGCCCGCCGCCGCCATACGCGCCCACATCCAGCCGAAGCTGACCAAAGCGAAGAGGCGCAGGTAGTCGACGGCGGCAGCACCGAGCCGGTCAAGGTCGGCACCCTGCAGGGAGCGGGACGTTTCGCGGAGGATCGCCAGCGCCTCTGCCGTGGCTGAAGCGATGTTCCGGGCGCCTTCCGCCGAGGCGGCGGAGGTCAGGTCAGCGGCCACGAGATCGAAGAAGCCAGCGGCGACGGCGCCGTCCGCGAGCGACAGCTTGCGGGCGACGAGGTCCATGGCCTGCACGCCGTTGGTGCCTTCGTAAATCTGGGCGATCCGCGCATCGCGGACATATTGCTCTACACCCCATTCACGGATGTAGCCGTGGCCGCCGAAGACCTGCTGGGCCTGTACCGCACTTTCGAATCCGAAGTCGGTGAAGGCGGCCTTGACCACTGGCGTCAGTAGGGCGACCAAGCCGTCCGCTCTGGCCCGCTCGGCGGCATCGGGATGCGCATGAGCGCGGTCAAGCTGGAGGGCGGTCCACCCGGCAAGAGCGCGGCCTGCTTCGACAAAGGTCCGCACGCTGAGCAACATGCGCCGCACATCAGCATGTTCGATGATCGCCACCGGGCCGCGCGCACCGTCGCTGCTGCGCCCTTGTAGGCGATCCTTTGCATAGGCGGTGGCCTGCTGGTAGGCTGCGCCGGCAAGCCCGAGCCCCTGAATGCCGACCATCAGGCGCTCGGCGTTCATCATGGTGAACATCGCGGCGAGGCCGCGGTGGGGTTCACCCACCAGCCAGCCGGTCGCCCCGTCATAGTTCATCACGCAGGTGGGCTGGGCATGGATGCCCATCTTCTTTTCCAGTGCGCCGACCGACATGGTGTTGCGCACGGTGAAGTTGCCGCTCTCGTCTGGCAGCAACTTGGGGACGAGGAAAAGGCTGATTCCCTTCACCCCGGCCGGGGCATCGGGCAGGCGGGCAAGAACAAGATGGACGATGTTGCCGCCGAAGTCGTGATCGCCCGAGGAGATGAAGATCTTGGTGCCGGTAACGGCGTGGCTGCCATCGCCCCGCGGCTCCGCACGGGTTTTGAGCAAGGCAAGGTCAGTGCCCGCGCCGCTTTCGGTTAGCGCCATGGCTCCGGTCCATTTGCCGCTGACCATGGGCGCTAGGTATGCCGCCTTGAGCGCGTCGGAAGCGTGGGCCGAGATCGCCTCATAGGCGCCGCGGGTCAGGCCGGGGAACAGGCCGAAGGAAAGGTTGGTTGCCGACATCATCTCGTCCAGCCAGAGCTGGAGGATGAAGGGCAGGCCCTGCCCGCCGTGGGCCGGATCGGCGGAGAGCGAGGCCCATCCAGCTTTCGCGAATTCGCGGTAGGCCTCGGCAAAGCCAGGGGGCGTGGTGACTTCGCCGTTGGCGAGCGTGCTGCCGTGTTCATCGCCCTCGCGGTTGAGAGGTTGGAGGCGCTGGGCGCAGAACTTCCCGGCCTCTTCCAGCACGGCCTGAGCAAGGCCGCCGTCGATATCGTCCCGGCCGAGTTCCTGCATGGCGGCGTCGAACCCGAGCACTTCGTTCAGCAGGAAGGAATAGTCGGCAATCGGGGCGTCGTAGGTCTGCATGGGGCGTGCCTCCAAGAAATCACGGAGCGATTATACCAAACGTCTGTTACAGTCAATTGCCTTGGAGTTCCTGCGATTCCAGGATATCGTTCAGGTGGGCTGATGCCGGAAAACCAAGGTGATCTGGTGGGCAATCGCGTGCGGATCGAGCTTACCACCACGATACCAGTCACTCACCGAATTGAGCTGCGAGAGCAAAAGATTGCGATAGATCGATCGATCGATTTCTGGCGGCAGCGGCAGGTCTGCCACAAGTTCACGAAAGACCGCCTCGAACCTGTCGCGCCGCTCAACCAAGCGTGCGCGGATATTGTCCGGCACTTCGCGGAAATCGTTCATCATCGGTGTGGTCAGCGAATCCGGCGCAAGCTGGATTTCAAGCAGTGCGGTGCAGGCCGCCTCTAATCTGTCCCATGGCTCAACTTGTCGCTCCACGGCGTCAGCGATCCGTACCTGCGCAACGTCCAATGCGGCATCGTGCAGTTCAACAAACAACTCGTCCTTCGATCGGATATGATGATAGAGCGAGCCGCCGAGTACCCCTGCTTCTTCTCCGATGTCGCGCATAGACGTGCCGCGATAGCCTTTACGTGCAAACAAACGGGCAGCAATCTCTAAAATCTGCTCACGGCGCGACGGTAACGTCGGCGTCCTTCCTTCGCTTGCCCCTGCCGAACGCCGCACACCCATCATGATCTTGCCTCCGTCCCACCTGCTAGCAGATCTGTTGTCTGGTTAGGCAACTGAAGTTTATCGGCCGTGGCTGCAACGGACGCAGTTTCACTCCGCTAAGCGCAACTCGCCGGATCCACAAGATCAGTCGTCGGCCTTACGTGACCCGCCATCGTTAAGATCCGGCCGTCGACGTCGCGAGCCCGTGCCAACTTCTCGATCTTGTCGTGGTCAGCGGCGGTCGTTCCAAGGGTCATTGCGCAGGCGGGGGATGCCCGGCTGTTCTACTCCTGCAAGGGCAGCCCGCAGTATCGTTGATTCATCGAAGCTTTTTGGCGAAACCCCTGCGTCAGCGAAAGGCGATGTCGTCAAGCTATCACTACTTTAGCAGAAACGCGATTTTTGGGATTGAACGAACCCGCTGACGCGGGAGAGTGTGGCGTATTGGCTGGAATGGCCTCCTGATGTGAGAACGGCGGAGCAATATTCGACCACGGTAGCGGCGGGATAGTCCTGCTGCGGGCGGCGTAAAAGTCGTCCACCTTGAAGCCTTTCTGCCGAGTCAGGGAGGTGTGGGGATCTACAGCGTGGAACTTTATCTTCAGGTCCGTCTGGCTTGCGCGGATGGCATGAGCCAACGGGCGGCGGCGAAGCGTTTCAATGTGTCGCGCGAAACGGTACGCAAGATGCTGTCGTTTTCATCGCCGCCGGGTTACCGGCGCCAGTCCGTACCGCAGCGCCCGAAGCTGGACGGGTTTGTGGCGATCATTGATGGATGGCTTGAGGGTGACCGCAGTGTCCCGCGCAAGCAACGCCATACGGCGAAGCGGGTATTCGACCGTTTGCGCACCGAGCATGGTTTCACCGGCGGCTATACGATCATCAAGGATTACATCCGGGAGCGCGAACAGCGCAGCCGGGAGATGTTCGTGCCGCTGGCGCACCCTGCGGGAGATGCGCAGGCCGATTTCGGGGAAGCGCTGGTGGAGATCGGCGGGGTGGAGCAGAAGGCCTACTTCTTCGCGCTCGATCTGCCGCACAGTGATGCCTGCTATGTGCGGGCCTATCCGGCGGCGGTGGCGGAGGCCTGGGTGGACGGACACGTGCATGCCTTCGCGTTTTTCGGCGCGGTACCGCGCTCGATCGTCTATGACAACGATCGCTGCCTTGTGACGAAGATCCTGCCCGACGGCACGCGGCAGCGTGCCACGCTGTTCAGCGCTTTCCTGTCACATTACGTGATCCGCGACCGCTATGCTCGCCCGGGCAAGGGGAACGAGAAAGGCAATGTGGAGGGGCTGGTAGGCTATTGCCGGCGCAACTTCATGGTGCCGATCCCGAAGTTCCCGACCTGGGAGGCGTTCAACCTGTGGCTGGAGGAGCAATGCCGCAAGCGCCAGCAGGACAAGGTGCGCGGGCAGAGCGAGACGATCGGTGAGCGGCTGCAGCGCGATCTCGCGGCCATGCAGCCTCTGCCCGCTACACCCTTCGAGGCCTGCGATCAGAAAGGCGGGCGGGTCTCCTCGCAATCCCTGGTGCGCTACAGGACCAACGATTATTCGGTTCCGGTGGCCTGGGGCCATCAGGAGGTCTGGATCAGGGCCTATGTCGATGAGGTGGTGATCGGCTGCCGCAGCGAAGTCATCGCCCGTCATCCTCGTTGCTATGCCCGCGAGGAGGTTGTCTTCGACCCGCTCCATTATCTCCCGCTGATCGAGCAGAAGATCAACGCATTCGACCAGGCTGCGCCTTTGCAGGGCTGGGACCTGCCCGAAGCGTTCACGACACTGCAGCGGTTGATGGAAGGGCGCATGCACAAACATGGCAGGCGCGAATATGTGCAGGTACTGCGCCTGCTGGAAACGTTCACCCTCGCCGATCTCCAGGCGGCGGTCGAACAGGCCATCGATCTTGGCGCCATCGGCTTCGATGCCGTCAAGCACCTCGTCCTGTGCCGGATCGAACGCGTACCGCCCAGGCTGGACCTGGACGTCTATCCCTTCCTGCCACGCACCACGGTCGAGAAGACCTTTGCCAGAGCCTATCTGAGCCTGCTCTCCGACCGGCAGGAGGCCGCATGAGCGATCAGGCCCCGGAGATCCTTCTCGCTCACCATCTCAAGGCGCTCAAGCTGCCTACGTGCCTGCGTGAGCATCACAATCTCTCGCGGCAATGTGCCGCTGAAGGCGTCGATCATATCCGCTTCCTCGCCCGCCTCGTCGAGATGGAAATGATCGACAGGGAGCGTCGCATGGTCGAGCGGCGCATCAAGGCCGCGCGCTTCCCCGCCGTCAAAAGCCTCGACAGCTTCGACTTCGCCGCCATCCCCAGGCTCAACAAGATGCAGGTGCTCGAGATGGCGCGCTGCGAGTGGATCGAGCGGCGTGAGAACGCCATCGCTCTGGGGCCATCAGGCACCGGAAAGACGCACGTAGCGTTGGGGCTCGGACTGGCAGCATGCCAGAAAGGACTGTCGGTGGGCTTCACCACCGCGGCAGCGCTGGTCAGCGAAATGATGGAGGCCCGCGACGAGCGCCGTCTTCTGCGCTTCCAGAAGCAGATGGCCGGATACAAGCTGCTCATCATCGACGAACTGGGCTTTGTGCCGCTCTCCAAGACCGGCGCCGAACTGTTGTTCGAGCTGATCTCCCAGCGTTACGAACGCGGCTCCACCTTCATCACCAGCAACCTGCCCTTCGACGAATGGACCGAAACCTTCGGATCTGAGCGTCTCACAGGCGCGCTCCTCGATCGCCTGACCCATCACGTCAGCATCCTCGAGATGAACGGCGAAAGCTATCGCCTCGCGCACAGCCGGGCCCGCAAGGCCAAAACCAGACCCTGAAAATTACACCAATGCCGGGGGGAGTGGCCCTCGGGCTACGCCCTCACGCCACTCCCCCCGGCATGTAACACGATGGCCTGGTTTTACGCCGCCGAATGGCCGACTTTTGCTCCGCCGTTGACAGTC
>Ga0256409_1000146_pt1 | contig 83357 bp, 86 predicted proteins | sample PhySR1_FD_185981 | JGI IMG/M metagenome (GOLD analysis project Ga0256409, IMG submission 185981) | Leaf surface microbial communities from sunflower plants in UC Gill Tract Community Farm, Albany, California, United States - DLSL S.R1 | ecosystem: Host-associated > Plants > Phyllosphere >... | reverse complement strand
TGCTGTACACCGCAGACTTCAGGTCCGGGTCGCGCTGGCGCACGATTTCCTTCATGACCGCCACGTCAATCGGGCTCCGCTCCTGCATCAGCTGGAATGGCGCACCGCTCTCGGGCGACTGCAGCTGTGCAACATCTCCTACCGGCACGGCGCGGCCGTTACCGGCGGCGATCGCACGGTACGCCGCCGCGGTATCCTGGTTACCAATCATGGAAGACTCATCGATAAGGAACAGCATGTTGTCATAGCGGACGTCCTCGCCGGCCGCGCTGCGCATCTGCCAGTCCAGCACAAACGACTTCAGCGTCTGCGCATCGATGCCGGTGCCCGCCATCTCCTTAACCGCCCGGTGAGTCGGCCCCAGACCCACAATGACCGGACGCGTATCAGCCGGCAGGGTATCAATAGCCGCCTTTACCGCATTGAACTGGGTGGTTTTACCGACGCCTGCATACCCCTGCACGGCCGTAAACCGATCCGGACTCTGCAGAATCAGCGAGGTGGCCTCTTTCTGGCCCTGAGTCAGACCGGACAGGAGAGCCGGATCGACCTGTGCCATCAGCGGCACCTGCGTGTTTTTACCCCGCTCTATTTCGCTCACGATGGCTTTTTCCATCTCCCACGTGGAGCGCGCAACGAAGTGAGGCCCGGCGCCGGTCTGCACCTCAATGAGATCACCCGCCTTAACCTGCCGGGCAACTTCACTCTCGATAAGCTTCAGGTCACCGCAGAACGTCAGCGCCTCATCCAGCAGTTTCGTCCACGGGAAAGCGACGTCCCGCATCTGCGCCACGCTTCGCGTTACGGCTTTCTGTGCATCAGAGAGCAGCTGTTTACTGAGCGTGTCCACCGCCTCGCTGGCATCCTCCTTTCCGCTGGCCTGCCGGACCAGTGACAGCGGTGAGCGCGTGGCGCGCAGGCGCCCCAGCTTCTCTTCCGCCCGGCTCAGCGCTTCGCCGGTAAAAATCTCCGCCTCATGGCCGGACTGCGCCAGCGCGTTAATCATATTCACCGACAGATCCTGTGCGCCCAGGCTGGCCAGTACCGTGCCGCGATCGTTGTCACGGCTGCCGGGCGCGCTGACGTATCCGTAAGTCACGTAAAGCGGCCGGGACGCGTCCAGCCGCAGCGGCTTTTGCTGCCCTTCGCGCTGTACGATGAGCGTGCCGTTTTCAATAGCCGTGACCGTAAGGCGATCGCGCGCTTTCAGGCCCGCATGCTTATCGCCGGCAAGCGCAAACAGGCGCTCCCCGGCGGCAACTTCAACGTCATTCTGCGTAAACAGCCGCCAGTCGCCGGAGAGTGCGCTGAGTTTTACCCGTGACAGCACCCCGTCCCCGTCAATCAGTGAGAGCATGCGGGTCTCATCATGGACGCGGTCGATGACGTAGTGCCGCGTTTCGTTTTTCTCTGACCGGTCCTCCAGCACCATACCGGCGCGATAGGTCTGGGGGAGACGGCGCTCTTTAGCCGTCACAAACACCGGCGTACGCGCCACGATGCTGGCCGACTCCTGCCCCAGCCTGCCGGCATCCTGCAGCGCACTCCGGATAACACCGGTCAGCTGGCTCTGCTCGCGCGGGCCTGTCACAACGGCCGTAACGGGCCCCTCCGCAGGCTCCATTCCGGCATAGCGCTCTGCCAGCGCCTGATAGCGGTCGCGCTTATCCTGAATACTGGTCACGCGCACCTCGATTCCGTCAGACGGTGCGTTCAGGCTCTGACGCTTCACGCCCGCTGCCGTCAGCACGGACAGGGCATTCGCATTTGACTGCCGCCCGGCGCTGTCGAGAAAGAGCAGCTGCGCATTCTGCTGATGCGCCTCACCGGTGAGCACCAGCATTTCTTTCAGGCTGAGTTTTTCCGCGCTCTCCACGATGACCGTACTCTGCGGCATCAGGCTGAAGGTGCCATCAAGCATCCTGCTGCGGTGGAGCAGCCGATCCCTGAGTTCAGGCGATCTGGCAAAGCTGAGTGCGCGCTCGGCTGAAGTGGTCAGCACGCTGACCTCGCGCCCCTGCTCACGTGACATTGTCACCAGCGATTCCGTCACCTCACGCAGCCGCCCGACGGATGCAGGTGCACTGATGATGACGGCGGGCTCCCGGGCAATGTGCTCAGGATGCCCGGGGGACAGGCTGCCGTCGGGGCTGAAGTTAATTACCCGGTTCTCTTTCAGGATATCCGCCGCCAGCGAGTGCACCGACAGCTCATCCAGCAGGTGGATGTGTGAGGTAAACACGCCCTTATCACCGTCAAGCGGCACGAGCAGATTGTCATAAATAGCCTGGTCAAGCGCCCTGCGCAGGTCCGGAATGGTGTTCTGCAGTTCACCGGCATTGTGAGCGGTCAGCAGAAGGTCCCCGTAGGTAAACCGCGTTTTACTGTCGCTCAGTACGGAAATGGCAGTGCGGACCGCATCCATCGCCGGCACAGGGGCGTCCTGCAGCTCACCCGCTTCAGGACGGGACATTTCACGTTCGCGCGCTTCATTCATCACGCCCTGAATGTCAAAGCCGGTATCTTCCATCTGGCGCTGCCAGCGCGCCTGCAGCCGGGCACGGCCGTCGGCAGTTTCGGGTTTGGCGATCGGGTCATCCTGAATTGGTGCTGACGGCGCTGAGAGTTTCTCATCTGCAATTGCACTGGCTTTTTCTGCGGCTGACAGCGTACTTTCCGGCGCAGGCTCTGCAGACCCGTCTTTATTCTGTACTGACGGCGTTAAAGATTCTTTATCTGCTGTTTCAGAGACTTCTTCTGCGGCTGACAACGTGCTCTCCGGACCGCGTTCTGCCGGCACGTCTTTATCCTCTGCTGACGGGGCTAACGTTTCTTTATCCGCTGTTGCAGGGGTTTTATCTGTTACTGCCGCAGCCCGCTCCGGCACAGGCTCAGCCGGCACGGGTACGACGGAGGATTCGGGTCGGGTGCGGCCCGGTGCCGCTTCTTCCCCGCTATAGCGGCTGATGTCCTGCTTGCGCTGGCGCGTATCGAGTGCGGCCACGTCACGGCTTTTCAGCGAGGCATCCTCGCCGGCGCGTGCGTGGATTTCCCGGTGGCGCGAGGAAAACTCATCCAGCACCGCTTCCGTAAAGCCCTTTATCTCCCACAAATCATGACGGCCGCCGGTCGGCACGGTTTCATAGCCGATAGCCTCAGCCTTGCTTTTAAGCACGTTGCGGTAGATTTTGCCGTACGTTATCTGGTTGCGGTATGCCGTTTCGATAAATCCGGCACCGTGAATGGTGTCGGTGGCCAGCGCCTTCCACTTGCCGTCCAGCTCCGTGACGTTGGCCATCACCGCATGCGTGTGGATCTGCGGATCGAGGTTGCGGGAGGTGTCATGCGTGAACAGTGCGGCGACCATTTTACCGCTAGTCACGATGCGCGTGACGCCTTCCTTCGTGTCCCGGGCACTTACCGTCTGCTCCATGATGGTCAGCGTCTCTTTTACCGCGTCATGGTGTGCCTCCAGCAGGCGCTTATCCCCGCCGGCGAGGATAAGCATCGAGACGCTTTTGGGGGCTGAAAAGGTAAAGTCGTGGCCCGGGCGATGCACGTGGGCACCCTGCACCTCTTTACCCAGCGACACGCCGTTGGGCAGATTGCCGTGCAGGATGTCCGTGAACGTGTCCAGGTCAACCGGCCCCTCAAGGCCCAGCTCCCGCGCGCCCTCACCCATCCACTGCGTGGGCATGTCATCCAGAAAGTAGTAGTTATCCTTGCTGCTGTAATAGCCGGCAGCGTCGGCGGCCGAAGCCACCGGAGCAACGGTCATCATCGTTCATACCCTCCCGGGTCCAGGCTGTCACTCATCTCCTGATACGCGTCATAGTCGTCGCGGTGTCGCAGGATGTTCTTTTCGTCATCGGCCATGCGCGCGTTGGCATCGCTGTACTGCCGGGCATCCGCCTCTTCGCGCTTTTCCTGGTCGGTTTTTCGCGGGCTGATGTGCCGGGCGATGAGGCGGCCGCCGTCGTCTTTTTCCATCTGCATATTCAGCTCAGGTGCTTCACCCTGCGCCGCGCCATCCTGCGGCACCGCCTCCTCAGCATTGCTTTCACTACTTTCGGATGCAGCCCGGCTTTTACGGCGCGCCAGCATGTCGAGGGCGCTAGGTCCGGACGGTTTTGACTTCATGAGGGGGCGCACGACCGGCTTCAGCGTCTCCGGCGGCGATGCTTCCCCCCCGGTGTCTGCCGGCGCTACCGGCCGGACAGGTGGTGGCGTCGTCATTTCTGTTTCAGGCGATGGATCTGCGGCAGTCTGCTTTGCCGGCAGCGGCTCAGCCTCAGTTGCGATGACTGGCGCGGGTACAATACGCAGCGGGAACGGGCGAACATTTGAGGGCGGCGGCGAACTACCCGATGCCTCTGATGCGGGTAGTGCTGCAACCGGCATTACAGCAGGTACTGGCACCACAACCTCCCGCTCAGCATGCGAAGTCGGGCGGACCACGGGCGGTTGAGCTTTTAACGGCGCAGCAGCGGATGAGACAGGCACAGACGCCGGACCGGATGTGGCGGTAGCAGGGTTACTGTCTTCCAGTATTTCTTCGCCGGTCGGAAACGAAATGTTCGCTGCGCGGGAACTGCGTTCGTTGCTTTCGATGATGCGCTCGAGCTCCGGACTCAGCCGGTCATGGAAGTCGCGTTCAATCAGTGCGGGGTGATACTTTTTCTGTCTGCGATACTTCAGGTTCAGCTTCACCACCGGGTATTCGCCCGGCAGGCGCACATAGAACTGCAGGTTCGGCATCTTCATAATCTGGTCGTAGTCCACGATGGGCTCGTTGACCTTGTCCTTACTGATGGAGATACCGTCACGCACCTGATCAAGACCGTAGCTGTTCTGCTCGCGCGCTTCGCGCCGCCGCTGATGCCCTAGCTCCTCTTCCACGATTTTGGCCACCTCAGCGCTAGGCGACCGGCCGTAGGCACGGGTGTTCAGCAGGTCAAAAATGGCTTTGGCCATTTCGCGGCCGTAGATGTGGATCAGCTGCGGCATGTTCTGAATGCCAATCACGAAACAGCCGCCGAACTTGCGCGCCTCGGCCAGCGTTTCGTTGAACTCCGGTATTTTCTGCAGGCTGGCAATCTCATCGCCGATGAACCACACGCGCCTGTCGCTGTTCTCGCCCATGCTCTGCAGCAGCAGCGTGGCCAGCGACAGCCACATTGATATCAGGGGCCGCACAGCCTTGCGGTGGCGGGCCGTGGTGGAAATAAACAGCCAGCTGCTGTCGTACTGCGCATCGGTCATCCACTCGCGGATGCTGAACTCCGGCTTACCCTCCTTGTCCAGCCCCTGCAGGTAGCGCAGCGACTTGGCGTAGTTGGTCAGCACCGAGCGGATAGAGATGGCAGTCTTCTCGATTTTTTCCTCGACCAGGTTGGCGGACGGGGTGTTTTTGAGAAACTCGCACAGGCTTTTCAGGTCGATGGAGAGGCAGGTCTTCAGGAACGTTTCGATGCTGCGGTCAGGACGGGACGCGAACTGCATGGCCGTGTCGCTGAAGATGGTACGCGATGAGGACACCCAGAACGGGTCGGAGTCGCCCTCAACCGGCATCAGCGCGGCCGTCATGTTCTCGTAGTCCACCACGTCCTGCGCTTCGCGCCACAGCACCCAGTTCTCACAGCGTTTATCGTGCGCGTTCAGAATTTTGTCCACGCGCTCGTCATAGTGGGTCTCAATAAACGTACCGCCGGAATCGTAAACAATCGCCCGGTCACCGCGCCGGCGGATGTAGTCCAGCAGCCAGCGGATGAGCGTGGACTTACCGACGCCGATGGTGCCGTGAATGAGATAGTTCATAACCTCGGCGTTCTTCACCATGTTCAGGCCGCCAATCTGCAGGTCGGACTTCTCACCGGCCTTTTTCAGCAGCCGGTTGACCTCTTTAGGCTGGTCAGTAAGGGTCATGCCCGAGATAAACTCGTCCTCACTCTCCTTCTTACCGATGCGACCCACATACCAGGCAATAAGGCACCAGAGCAGGCTGGCGGTGATACCGCAGGCGCTGGCGATGAAGCGCAGGTTCGTCAGAAACTGGCGGCCCATATCCTGCATCCACGGATTGGCCAGCAGCTGCGCCGGCGTCAGCTTTATCGTGCACAGCTGCGCACTTTCATCGCAGTGCCAGAAAATGTCCCATGTGGCTTCGGCCGCACGCGGGGACAGGCCCAGCAGTGAGTGGCCAGGCCACGCTGCCCAGTACCAGAAGCCGTTACGCAGTACATCGTCGGGCGTCGTCAGCCAGAACAGCGCGCCGGTGGCCACCACGAACAGCAGCAACATCCAGTGGAAAATCCAGTTACTGACCTGCACAAACATGCGCAGCCGGTAGGCGGTCATCTGGCCGCCCTGCGTCAGGTATTTGGGTGTAAAACTCATGGGGAACTCCGGATAGCACGCAGGCGCAGCCCGCCCGGAAAACCGGGCAGGCGGATGGCACAAAGAAAAGAGGCAGAGAGGGCCGCTCAGGCCCCGGAGATTATTTCAGCGTGACGGACGCGGGGATGCGCATAAGCCCCGTACGGCGCAACAACCAGACGCCGGCCATAACGGGGATAGCACAGGTGAAGATAAGCAGGTTCCAGCAGGCCAGCGTGAGCGCGGAAAGCACGCAGCCGGCCGTCAGCACCAGCAGAACCAGTAGCAGCGTGATAACGCCCGGGGGCATCATGTCGCCCTGCACCGTACGGATGGCGAGGTCCCGGGCAAACAGATGGCTGTGTGACATGATGTTTTTTACGATATCCGGCCCGAACTGCCACAGCACGACGGCACTCCAGGCGAAAAACAGGGCTAACCAGATGATAAAGGTGCGTGCCGCACCGCTGAGAGTGAGCATAAATATTTCCTTCAGAAAGTTAAGGTCGGGGATGAAGTACAGCCGTTACAACGCAGGCTTCGGCGCGCGCTGCAGGGCAGACCCCCGCGGAGCATGATGGATAAATGTCGGTTAAATCAGAGCCACGCTTCCGCTACCCTGTGCATCAGGGAGACGCGTGTGAATATGAGGTCCCGTAAGGGAGGAGGGCAGCACCCGTGGTGTTGATGCTGCCCCGGTGTCCGCTGCCCGGGGGGCGCAGACGGGGGTCGGCAGGCGCCCCGTTGTCAGGAGAGATTTTCTTATTTCCCCTTAAGGCGCATGCCGCCGGCTTTGCAACCGGTCATTACTTAATACCAGGAATTTCAGAGCCCTGCAAGCTGCTATACCGTTATAACTGCCTTCCTGACAGTTGCAGAACCAGCTAAGCAGTATCTTGCGTTACATGATGCCGGCGACTGATTTAGCCAGCTGTGCTTCAAGAACAGGTTTTGCCTCTTCAAACTTCAGGTTCACTTTATTAGCGTTTGAAACGACGCGGGTCTGATACTTCAAACGGTTGCCTTCTTCAATGCTGGTCTGTAGCTTCAGGCCAGAGTTTCCCTGACGAAGCGCTGCGACATTATCCGTCGTTACTGCTGCTTTGCTGCGTTCGGAAATTTGTAGATCGGTCACCATCGTAAAGTTCGTGTCCTCGACCAGAGCATCTGCTGCCATTCCTGCAAGCCCCGCGGCCAGACCTATGCCCAGAATGGCTCCACCTGAATTACTGTTATAAGCAGTAATACCCGCACCAAGAGCAGCCCCTGCAGCCGCACCTTCATATCCTGTCGACAGGAAGCTTTGTGCCTGTCGCAAATCCATCTTCTCTGCTTTCAGAACGTTGGCCTGAATCCAGTAATAAGCAGTATCAGGACTGGAAGTCACGGTATAACCTTTTGCACGCAGGTCCTGCGCCAGCATCGGCTCAAGATCACTCATGTCTTTATCGGAGGTATTTCGCACCTGCAGATAAACCGTTTTCTGACTGGAGGGTTCCAGCCAGACGGTCTGGCTCATCTGCGTTTTGACATCGAGATTGCGCTTTTTAATAGCTGTACTCATGGCACTACAGCCGGAAAGCATAAGGCAGGCAGCAGCAGTCGCTGCCACGAAGACGTTGCGGTTTTTCACAGGTGCATCCTTATTTAACAAAGAAGACGGAAATGGCGCGCCCCTGGGCACGCTGTATTAATTGGAAGGGTTTATAAAGAAAACCCCTTCTGCCAGAGTGGCGGAAGGGGCATTATCAGGAGTTGAGTATACTCAGATGCTTTTAATGATTTTGGCGAATTTGCTCATTGCGCCAGCAATACCATAGCGTGTTAATTCTGAACTGATAATAGCCTGCATGATGAGATGACTTATCAAAAGCACGAATGGCGCCGCATAAAATAATTGCGGATTCCAAGCTGCCATTAATGCGAACATGCCATTGCCAAAGATTGCTGCTATACAGGTATTTTTATATGTCCGACTTAACTTCTGCACCAGTAGCGATTTACGTCTCACTGTCTGAGGTATAGCGGTCAGCAACAGAAACGGAGTGTAAGTCATAGCAATAATTGCTAATGATAAAATTAGTGTGAAACCACCGAAGGCCAGAGTCAGCCCCTGATAATGCAGAGTCGGATTAATCCACACATCGTCTGGCGGCACAAAGCTATAGATGATGTATGCGAACGATAATGCATACAGCGACAAACAAGCTACCGGAAAAGCAGCACTCAATTTCATTGCATCGAGTGCATTTGGAACCTGCTGTTCGCCAGATGCAAAACTATTCAGCAAATAATCTGCATCTTTCTTGATATCGCTATACATCATCCCAGCCCCCTTGCTTATCCGGCACGCCGTCTAAGCTCCGCTATTTTTCTATCAAAGTCATCGCCCAGATTATCTTTGGGTTTCTGGCCCTGCTCATTTAACTCTTTATTATGACCCGCTTTAAAATTTCCTTTAGCAGAATCATGTTCGTGCTTAAGTATATCACTGGACGTCTGAACAGTGGTTTTATTTTCAGCGATTTTACCGTCATTTTCCCTGAGAGTTTCCATAAGGCCAGATCTTTGTGCTGCGACCTGATTGGCAACATTATTCTGAATGCCGGCGCCTGCGGCCTGCTCGCCAATACGCTTTGACCCACTGCGGAAATCTTCTCTCATTTCCTGTGAAGGTGCACTGGCCGGAACGCTGAGATTCCGCTCTCCCTGCCGCGTGCTGACTTCGGTTGTCTGGCCATTTGTGACAACAGCTTCCTGAGAGACACCGCTGGCTCGTTCATGGCCATGAGCAGATTGGGTATTCGACAAGCTACGCTCGGACGCCTGTGCTCCTGCGTGAAGCGATGCTCCACTACCCCGAGATGTCCCTGCGGCATCCAGCGAACTGGCGGGCTGCAGCGGCTCGCTGTTAACCTGGTCAGTCCGTGCGCCATAGTTACGCATGATTTCCGGCTCAAGCCGCTCATGCATAAATTCGGTAGCCGCGCCCTGTGCGCTTCTGACGTTGGTCAGGATGTTCTGGGCGTCACTGCCATATTTGGCAGTTGTCCAGTCCACAAACTCCTGATTGTAGTTAGCGTCCAGGCTGGCGCTCTGCGTCTGCGACAACGTGGCCATACGGCTGAATTCCTGGCTGCGCGTGCTGCTCTCGGTGTACTGATGGTACTGGCTCTTCGCATCATTAAGCGTCGCTGCGAACTGCTGAGCGTTAGAGCTTGACTGATTATCAGTATGGCTTCCCGAATCGCTCAGACGGGTCGATGTCACCATATCCATGCCCTCGCGGAAATCACGTGCCTCCTGACTGCTCTGGTCGCGACGACTATCACGCCCCTCTGAGTGACTGTCCTGCGTACCATGCGAGCTGCCTGTAGTATGACGAAGGTCAGCACTGATACTGGCTTCCCCCCCAGCGCTGACACCGGTCGCCCACTTGCCGAGTTTACCCGCCATCTGATCACCGGAGTCAAATTTAACCTGGCCCCTGACACCCGTGCCAGCACTGCCCTGATTAGTGATATCCATCAGCTGGTTGTAGGCCTGCTGTTCAGAAACATTGTGCGACTTCGCATAGTTCTCAACGGCAGACTGCATTTTACTCGCGCCTTTGGAGACATTCGTTGCAACACTGTTGTCGCTTCCCTGCGTCATGCTGTCGCTGTTGCCACTCTGCTGCGTCAGCTGGTTCATCTGCTGGAAGCCGCTGGTCACGCTGTGGTTATAGCCATCAAGCGAACTCTGCGCCTGCTGCTGCGCCTGCCGTGCCTGCTCGGAAAACCCGCTGCTGGCGAGTGAACTGAGCCGCATGCTGACAGGCAGGTTTGAAATCGCCTGACTGGTATCCACTACCGTGTGTCCGTCCGCCGTCTGCGTCATCATCGCGTTATTGCCGGTCTGGAAGCCCTGAGACCCCGATCGGCGCAGCATGTTGGTGTCAAACTTGTTGGCGCTGACGTTATCCATCGACATGTTGTTAAACGACCAGTTGCCGTCAGCTGTCGTGGAAGCTTGTCCGCCGGTCGCAAACGCCGCCGAACTCATCACCCCGCCTACAGCCTGTGAAGCTACCGATGCCGCGCCTTTGGTCAGGAAAAAAGCGAGCACCGGTATCGACATGCTCAGATAGCCCGCGATATTGGCCGCATCTGAGTGCTGCAGGGCGACCTGATCCTGATTGGCCAGTACCAGTGGCGTAGCACCGGTCTTTGTCTGCAGATAGAAGTTGGCCAGCGAGTTAAGGATGGCGAACATCACCGGCCACATGGTGAAGTAAACGAAACCACCCGCGTACAGCTTCAGCGTTTTAATCCCGAAGATGTCGTGGTTCACCAGTGCCAGCGCAATTACCAGCGGGAACAGCGCAATCAGTACCAGCATCATCAGTGACTGGAACATTGGCAGCGTACGTGCGGCTATCACGCCGCCCGCGCCCCAGCTGATGCGCTGCTTGGTCATGCTGGACTCGGTGGCCAGATTCAGCAGGTTGGCCGTGTCCGAAGAGCGCGCCGCAAAACCTTTCCAGCCATCACGGATGGCCGCATTGGTGATGTTATTACGCATAATTTGTGCAGCGCTCAGGCCACCTGCATAGAAAAAGTTGTAGCTCTCATCCATCGCGTTGCCGAGCAGCGTGTCCCCGCTGACGCGGCTGCCGAACACGCGCGTGGCCAGTGCATGCCAGGTCGTGCCGCCGATGCGCACGTCCGCCCCAATCAGGTTTTTGACGACCGCCGCCGCCTGCTGGCAGGTGATAAACTGCCGGCCGCTGCCGGTATCCTGATATAGACCGCGTAGCGGACTCGGGTTATTCGTAATCAGCGTCAGTGGATCGGTGCTGTTCAGCAACTGTGACACGGTGTACTTATTATTCAGCAGGATATCGCCCACCACGCAGTTTTCCACGTAGTCGGTAAGCATTCCGGCCAGCTGCGGATTCTGTGATCGGAAGTCAGTGGTCTGCGCCACAATCTGCGAACCGAACAGCATGCCGGACTTTGTATAAGTCAGCGAGTCCGGGCGCGAGAAGCTGTACTCATAAAGCCGCGCCACGCCAAACTGCACCGACGTGGTCAGACCGGCGATGAAGGCCAGACCGGCCGGCACGTTATCGACCTGATAAACTGCCGCCGGATCGGTGACATCAAGTATCTGTACGCTGCGCTTCGGAACGAGCAGCACCGACGTGATGACAAAAAAGATAGCCAGCCAGCTGGCAAACACCATCGGGTTGCGCGATTTGATAAAGCTGGCGATCACGCCCAGCACACCAAAGAGCCCGGCGATACGTTTTAACGTGTCATAGGTGTCGCTGCCGATGACGGTAACGACGCCGTTAAACACCTGACGCCACATGTCACCACCGTAAATGGTCCAGACCTCAGTCATTGCCCGTTCCCCACTGATAGTTGCCCTGATAGGACGTCGAGATGATGGTTGATACCTGCTGCTGCAGGTATTGCATGTTGCGATCGATGCCGTCCAGCGCGTTCTGGTCGGCGGTACTCTGCAGTTTCATCTGTGCCAGCAGCGAGGTTGCAGCCAGTACATTGTTACGAAGTTCGCCTGCCGCCTGCTCGGGGAAGTTTTTACCGGCCAGCGACTGGCTCGCCTGCTTTACCAGCTCCTGCAGGTACTGGATCATCATGTCCTGCGCAATGAAGTCGGCGACCTGGATCAGATAGGTCGGGCTCATGCCCATGCTGCGGGAGTTGGTCAGGTATTTGAGTACCGGCACCGAGGTTGTGTTGATGAAGCCTTTCTCTCTGTCCGACAGGCCGGTATCGGCCGTGAGCTTGCTGTCGATGGAAATCATCAGGTTGCGCACCTGAGTCACCAGCGCCACATCGCTGCTGACCGTGACGCTGGCCACCGTCGGCCCGAGACACAGGTCCTGCTCATCACAGCCGTACATCTTCGCAGTCCCGCCGCGCATCAGCACGGTAATGATGTCGCGGTTATCAACCAGCGGCGTCAGGACGGTGACCTGCCCGGCTTTGTTAAAGATGATGGAGCCCACCACGCTCATCACCAGCTCCTTAAGCTGGCGGTTACCGTCAAACAGGTGGTTGCGGCCAAGCGCGTCCCAGATTAGGTTTTTGTTTTTCAGCACCTGGTCCTTCATTTTGTCGGACGCCCGCCCGGTGACGCTGTCTCCCTGACCGCCTACAGTACAGCCCTGACGCGACGCCGCCCAGTCGGAGAAAATGTTGCTTTCGCCGGCAATGTCCTGACAGATTTTCTGGTTAGATACCTGAGACACTGGCCACAGGCCGCCGATGATGCCCTGCGCGGCCTGACAGGAGCTCATATTGGCGGAGTTCACGTCCGAGGCGAGTTTCTGCAGAAAGTCTTTGGCCTGCTTGAGCTCCGGCACCATCGTCTGCAGTGCCAGATCAAAAGCGTAGCCCGCCGCATTACTCATGATTTGCTTAACGAATCGCTGCAGTTCGGCCCCGTTGATGTAAGAAAAGGCGCCCAGATAGGAGTCAATGCCTCCGCAGCCGGCGTTGAGTGACGGTACCTGCATTGAGATGAGCTGCACCTGTTTGACCGGGTTACGCAGATAGATTGAGCCGCCGGTAACGTAGCCTGCGGCCTGCCCCTGCCATGCCTGCGCCTTTGAGACGTTGCCGTCAAAGCCGAGGCTGCCAAAGTAACCGTTTAGGTCGCCCTGCACGTCGGCAAAGGCCGGCGTACTCAGGGTAAGAGCGGCCAGAGCGCCTGTTAGGAACTGACGCAGATTCATGATGTTTTCTCCGCCTGCAAGTGTGTACGTTCTGTCATTGAAAACTCCGTTCATTCATAAATCCGTACCGGCGCAGGGTGATGCTGGTCAGTACGCCGCAGCCGAAACCACCGGCAAGGGAGAACAGGAACAGCAGCGGGTACAGCTGCAGACCGCTGAGCACCAGCGCATCAGAACCGTAAGTCATGCCGGTTATGGGGCCTGCAAGGTCGCAGGCGAGCCAGGCGTAAATTCCGGCGGCAGCCAGCAGCGAGGCGCAGACAAGCAGCAGCGCAGTCTCAAGTCGCGAGAGCGTTAACGTTTTTTCAGTCATGGGTATTCCGTGAGCGGCACAGCCGCCTGTATTACTGCGGGGTCAGTGAGGCGCTGCTGGGTACCGGACCCAGTGTGTCCGGCGGGAGGTTATCGATATCGGCTTCGATCATCTGCGCCAGTCGCTGGCGCATGGTTCCCATATCCGTTTCCCCCTGAAACAGCGGGTAGGCCACGTTGGTGTTCACGTTGACCATAAAGGTGGTCGGCGTGGCGATGGGCAGGCCGTTACCGAAGAACGTCAGAATTTCACCGGCAATCGGCTCATTCGGTCCCGCCTTACGCGGGATAAGCGCCACCGGAAAAGCCGCATCCCCGTAGCCGTCAAGGCTGTAGGGATACACCTTTATTCCCGCCTCATCCGCCCAGGCCTTCAGCAGCGGGTCGAACTTCGCGCTGTACTGACAGCCGCGCTGCATAAAAACCACCACTGCATAGTCGTTCAGGTTTACCTGACGCCCGTCGGTAAGGGTCATCATTCTGGGCGGCTTTGCAGGTGCCGCACGCACCATGCGCGTTCCGGGCAGTCCGAAATCCGGCAGCTGCGCACCGCGCTGCCCCTTCGCCTGCTCCAGCGCAGCAATGTCCGAGGCCACAGACGCCTGTGCGAATACAGGCAGCGTCAGCAGTATCGTCACCAGCACATTAAGCCTCATGATGGCCTCCCCGGCTGCGGCGCGACCTTCGCCAGGCTACCAGCTCCGCGATGAGGCCCAGCGTAACCAGAATCAGACAGGCTACTGAAACGCCGGCAAGCACGTCATAGGTGAAGCTGACTGACCATGCCAGCAGCTGGCGCAGGCAGTTAAAAATGATGCCTGCCATAAACAGGAGGATGATAAGAGGTAAGCGGTTCATAAACGGACTCCCTGAGCGTGGCGGCGCAGGGCCCGCACCGCCACGCCGGCAATAATGGAAAATAGTACGCCGCTAAAGTAAAGGCCGCGCAGCGTACTGTTGGTCTCTGTTGCCCATGCCTCACGGCTCTCTGCCGCCTTCACACACGCGACGGGCGGGGGTGCAGGCTTAATTTCTCTGCTGACCGATGCGGTCTTATCCCGCGACGTATCAGGAACCGACTGCCCGGCATCCCTCAAAACCCGTGAGGTGCAACTCCACACCTGCCCCGCCGGGGCATCGCGCATCAGCCTTTCGGCCTCGTTCACAAGCATCTGCCCGGCACCACCTGCACCGTGTGCACTGAGCAGGAACAGCAGAAAGAACAGCAGCGCCGGATGGATAACGAGCGTCTGCAGCAGGAGGTTTTGTACCAGCCGCGCAGCGCGCAGCCGCCCGTGCCAGACAGGTGAGAGTGTCAGCATAATCAGGTCCTCAGAAGTTAGGCTTAAAGCCGGTTGCCACGTTAAGAAAGCGCTTCGCCAGGTCGTCCTGCGTCATAAAACCGTAGGCGAGCGGACGGAAGCTTTTTGACTTCGGGTCAACCAGGAACAGCGCCGGATAGTGGCTGATGCCCATGCGCGCGCTCTGACCGGCGTCCGGCCGGCTGTCGGGCACCTGCGGGGACACCGTGCCGTCCACGCTCACCGGTATCAGCGAAATGTGACGCAGGCGGGCGAAGTCCGCCACCACGCCTGCCATCTGCGCATCAATCGGGTCACTGCCGCGGTAGAAGTAGAAAAGGCCGTACTCACCTGAGAGCTTACTTATCGCCGCGGTCTGCTCGGCCTGATCCCGGGCCTGCTGCAGCGGCGCAGTGCTGTTGTAGTGCGGGTGATCAAGGTTGTAGTCGAGGTCCGGATGATCGAGCTGCGCCACGGCGAACGACTGGCTGAACATCGAGGCGCGGTCGGTCCAGAACTTCTGCCAGCGCAGAAAGGTGGCGGTGTTCTCGGCTGACGGATGAAGGATGGCGTTATTCAGCGCCTCCTTTGTATAGCCTTTCAGAACGTCCGCCTGCTCTGACGGTGACAGCCTGCTGAAGTCCGGTACCTGCGGCGCAGGCTGCGGTTTCGGCGCGGGCGGGTCCGGCTTTTTCTTCGGCTCGTTGTACCAGTGCCAGCCGGTAAACGGGTCGGCCGGCGTCACCACCGCGTCAGCGGGCGGCGCATCGTCCGCCACGGCCTGGCCCGTGCACGCCACCATCAGCAGGGCAATCAGCAGTGGTTTCATTTTTTACCTCCTGTCTGCGCGTTAACCTGCGCGGCAATGCGGTCCTTAGCCTGCTGAACCATCGTCGCTGAGTCAGGGATTTTCTGGTTGGCCATCAGGTCGCTGTAGAAATCCTGGAAGTTAATCAGATCAAAATTTATGGCCTGCAGTTCAGGAACCGTGATGCCACGACAGTTCGGTGAGTCTCCGCTGCCAAAGCTGACGTGCAGCTGATCGCGTCGGCCCTGCTCCTGAATGATGCGGGCGAGCTTCCCGCCGAACACGCAGTAAGCCTGCTTCTTCTGCACGCACACCCCGAGCACGGCCTTATTGCAGGCTTCGCCGACCAGTACGGTGACCTTTTTAGCCTTCGCCTTGCCGATGGCCATTTCGTCACTGTTGCAGTTGGCCAGCCCCGAGCTGTTCCCCCATCCGGTATCAACGCAGCAGTTCGAAAAGCCAGCCATCGCCTTGCGGCAGTAGAGCGCCTGTCCGGTAAAGGCCTTGATGTCGATCTGGTCGCCGTTCTTGACGTCATCACCGGCGGAGGCCAGACCGGCAAGTTTGGCCACGGCGGTATCAAAGCCGCTGTCGCCGGCACCGTCTGTCCCGTTGCAGTCGCCGCTCTGACAGAGGTACTCGCCGCCGCACAGCAGGCCCTGAGAGCTGTAGGTGGTCTGGCACTGGTAAGTATCCTGCTCATGCATGCACGTTCCTCCCTCCGCTTCGGTACAGCCGCGGGCAGCAATCGTGCAGTTCCTGTCAGACATCAGCTGAGCGCAGTTACCGGTGGAGTTCACCGGCACGATATAGCTGTCCTGGTATTGCCAGCAGCCCTGCGTTTGGGTGTAGGTCTGGCCGTCGGAGGTAACAGAGCGGGAGCCGCCCGGGTCGGTGCAGACGCTGCCGGTGCTGGCGGTGGCCTGGGATTTGTCAAAGCTGCAGCTTTCGGACCAGGTCGTGTCGGCCTTTTTATCAGACACGGTTACGTTAAACGTCACGTCGAGGTGGAACAGGGTAGTGCTGTCATTAATGTACTTAATAAGCGTATTGATGGTGGCATCAATACGTGAGCCATCAGGGGTAATCACGGCAGAGTAAACCTGACCTGCATTAACCTGCAGCCCCGCGATACCCAGGTTGTCCGCTGCCTTCTTACCGTAACGGAGCGTAACGTTATTGTTCAGAATCGACGTGACGTAATTAACCCCGGAGTTATAGGACGGGGCCGGCGTGTAAACAAGCTGCGTGGTGCCGCTGACGAGCGTAGCCGTTTCAGGGAACGTGAAATCCACTATTACCTGTTTGCCCGAGCGGCGCGCGTTTTTGAGCAGCATATTCATCGTCCGGGTTTCCGTATGGCTTGAGCCCGTGACGATAACGCTGCCGGTGCGGGCACAGGTCTGGACCTGCGCCACGTCCCTGTCGCACGTGAAGTTTTCGAATACCGACTTTGAAACAACTTTCGTGGTGCACTGGCTGTTAGTACCGTCCACTATGGAGCCGCTGTTGGCTTCTGCGTTCTTGCCGTTCTGGATAAAGTCAGCGTTGGGATCGATGGTTACAGGTGGGTTCTTCGTTGAAGAATCCGTGACCGCCTGTCCCGCTTCGTTACTTCCGATCTGTGTCTGCCCTTTATCCGCAATGCCACCGTCACCACCCTGCACGCCGCCGTAATAGCCGCCCTGTGGGGGATTGGCTGTGTAGCCCGGAATGACTGACGCCGGGTCAGTCCCTTTAGCGGCAGAGGTTCCCTGTCCCTTATTTGAGCCGGCATACCCTGCACCCGCGTTGTAAGCGTCGCTTACCGCATCTGCGAATGCGCCGGACGCCATCAGACATAAAGAAAGCAGCAGGACTCGCTTCATTTTGCACCTTCCGCATCCTGCAGCAGCTGCGCGGCCGTACTGCCACAGTCGCCGCGCTGCTTAATCTCTTCGAGCGCCTGCTTAACCGGCAGGCTGCCGTAGAGCACGTCAGACTGACTGCCGCAGGTGACGACCAGCGCCGGCACGGCCCGGATGTTGTATTTCTCATACAGGGTCGGGTCGATCTGCACCCCGGCCTGCTTATCTTTTTTAGACAGTTCAAACATCGTCTCCGCGGTCTGACGGAAGTCGTTGTTCAGCAGGCCGCGCAGCGTAGCCGGTATGCCGAAGCGGCGCGCATCCGCCAGCATCGGCAGCAGCCCCTCCTCCGGGATACCCAGACTGACGAAGTAAACGGCTCGCGGCGTGGGGCGCGCAGCGCTATTCTGATCCGCTTGCGCGGCGGCAATTTCGTTCTGCAGCTGCGAGACCCGTCCCTGCTGCGCATCCGGCAGCGTGATATTCATGCCCTGCAGCTGGCTTTTGAACAGTTCCAGGTCGCGCTGCTGCTGTTTCATGTACGCCATGTCATTACCTGACACGACCGGCTGCTCAGCGGCATTCGCCATTTCTGTGCACAGCAGCGCGGCGCCCGCGAGCAGCGCCGTAATCAGAGGTTGTTTCATGGTGAGTCCTTACAGATAAACGCAGTTACGCTTTCGCCACATGAGGTAGCCGAAGTTCTTTTTCGTCGCTGGTGAGTTGTGTACAGAGCCCCAGAGCTGGGTCGTTGTGCCGAACGGATGACAGTCGTTTGGTTCGGGGTACATATTCACCATCTGATAACGCCAGCGTGATTTCGGGATGATCGGGGACGGATACTGATAGCAGACCGCCACGTCCGCCCCGACCGTCTCCATCACCAGTCCCTCCCGGTGCAGCTTGAAGGCCATGCGCTCGCTGACCAGCAGCGAGGCTTCCAGCGGTGAAAACTCATTACTGGTGAAGCCCGTAAACGGATACATCGAACCCTGTGCGCCGGCGCACCAGAACAGCGGATCCAGCGGCACGCCCGCCGTGGAGGCAATCGAGTCAGCTGCACAGGCGCCCTGAGCCAGCAGGTTGTTGAAAAGCGCCACTTCCGGATTCAGGATCATGGCCAGCGTGCTGTCGTTCCACAGCGGGTCGACCTCAGACAGATACGCGATGTCCATGTCACCGGTCTGCATGCAACCCGTACTGGTGATGATGTTGAGCCAGTAAATCAGAGGATATTTGTACCAGTGCACGTGATAGAAGCTGCCGGGTGTGGGTGAGTCGCTCTGCCCGCCGCGTCCGGCACCGGTGCGGCCGAGGTTAATTTTAAAGCCGCCCATGTTCACCATGACGCCGGGCTCGCGCGTCACGTCGGTCAGTGCCAGCGGCTCCCAGAAGCCGATAGCCAGACCCAGCCGGTAAAAAATACCGTACGGGCACATCTGAATCGGCGAGGCAGGGTTCGGAGTATCCGGGTGCGCGCCTGATGCCAGCTGGATGCTGCCCAGCGACATCGGGAACAGGCACTTCCAGCAGACGTCGCTGATGGGGTTTACCCAGCGCCCGTCGCCGGCGTTGCTGGTCGCTGCCATGACAGGATTCGCCATGATCCCAGCCGTGAGCAGGCACATGATGAGAAGGAAACGTTTCATGAGCCTCTGACCTCTGTTTTGCTGCGGAGCCAGACGCACACCGGGCCGTCATCCGTGTCATGAATGCTGCCGGTAAACCAGCCATCGCCTGCAGGTGCGGACAGCTGCCACTGACTGCAGTTACCGGTTCTCCGGAAGGCCTGCATCATCCAGTCCGGCGCGTCGTTTTCCATCCAGGTAAAGGCGGCTGCCAGGTTATGTGCGGAAAGCCAGGCCTCAAACTCGCCGGGCTGCGGATATTCATTGCCGTCAGCGGGCACAAAAAATTCAGGATGCGTCCAGCCGCCCCAGCGATCGCGCACGACCGGCTGAGCCGATATTTCAGCAGGGTGTGTCATAGGGTGAGATTCCGTAATGACGGCAGCGGAACTGCCGGAGTCAGACGTTAATCAGGCCTGCCTGCGGGGGGCAGACTGAGGCGTACCGCAGCAGCGCGAGGAACGAACAGTCTGCGCACTGCGGGCAGAAAAGGCATTCAGGTGGCCATAGCCACCAGGGGAGGATTTACTTCACCGCGCGGCACAGTCTGCCGGCAACATCGTCGAGTTCGCGGTCATAACTGGCACGCTCAGCCGCACTCAGAAAGCCCTGCTGCTTTACGTAGCCGTCAGCATCTTTTCTGACGCGGCCAGCCTGTTGCCATAGCTGTTCAGACTGCGCTTCCGTCAGGTGACGCGCTTTGCGGGCATTACCGATATCGGCCTGCAGCACGTTAATGCGTACCGATATGTGCGCCTGAAGCGGGTCTTTAATACTGCCGCCTGTTTCCCCCTTCACGTCATGCTGAGCCTTTATATCGCATGACGGCCACTCCTGTGTAAATGACGAAGCGGCTGTGGCATGGCCGGCAGCCAGCAGCAGAAATCCTAACGTCAGCGTTCTCATTGCCTGTGTCCCTTAAAGTGATTATTCACGCGCAGAATTATAGACCAGCCGCTGTCAGCTACAGAACCGTACCATTATCCGCGGTATGACCGTCACGCCTGACAACGTACCAGCCAGCTGCCTCGGCTCCCCGCTGACAGCAATCTGTCCAGCTGCCGGTGTAGTCATCCTCTTCGGCATCCCGCAGCATCACCTCTGCAGCTTCGTCGCTCTGGCGCGGGTTCAGGTAGCGGGAACGCGCTTTTACGATGGCGATACCCACGCGGGTCCGCACTGCATAGGGCAGCAGAACCTTTGACTGCGGCTCAGCACGAAGCGCAAACCCTTCAGCCTCCAGCGCGCCGCCAAATGCCGCCAGCATGAACTGCCAGTAATGGCAGTTCGCCTCAGCAGCTGCAAGTTCGGCCATCTCGCGACTGCCAAACGGTGCCGGAGATGATAAGCCGAAAGCCACGTGCATCGGGTCCGGACTCTCGGGAGTCATTCTCCTGCCAACCCTGACCATAACGATGGCCAGCGCTATGAGAACAATGAAACCACCCACGGCCGGCAGGCCTGCCGTAAACGCGCTTATGCTCTCGGGTGCCAGTGAGATTTCGGCACGACAGGCAGGCGGGACAGGATCAGTCCATACCGGTTGCATCACCGGCTCCGCGTGCAGCTGAACGGGTGCGGCCTCGGATGACGACGCAGAATGCTGCCAGTCATTTACCAGTCTCTGCACAAGATCATACGGCGTGTTATCACTCATTTCAGTGCCACCTCCTCTACCCGGAGCATCCTGTCCGCGCGCGTGATGCGCACCGGCGTATGCTCAAAGCCGAATTTCGTTGTTAACATGCCGTACTGGTCGAAGTACACCGGCTCGTCCAGCGCGAGGCTGCTGTCGTGCACGTTGCCCTTCACCAGGATGACCTTAAAGTTCTGCAGCCCTGCGAGCTGCGGCTTCAGCCACGCCATCTGCTGCGGATTGTCACCGTCAACGAAGTACAGCGTCTCGCTGAAGGCGACCTTGTCCAGCGGATTAACCTTGTCGCCCGCCCGGGCGATGACGTTGCCGCGCATGTCGCGGATGGTTTCCCGCACCGTAAAGGTCGGGTCATAAAGGAACGCGCGGTCCGTTTTCGCCGGCGTCAGCCCGGTCACCGGTGCCGGACGTACGGCGTGAGCTTTCACCCTGGCCTCCGCCTCGCGCTGCAGGCGGTCCATTTCGCCGCTGTCCTCCATACCCTGCAGGCGCTGCCCGATAAACATCAGCAGGTCCGGCTCGGCGATCGGGAACAGGTGACCGATGGTGCCGAGCTCTTTCGCCTGCACGGGCTGTGCAACCACTGCAGCGAACAGAACAACCGCTGTGGCGAGCTGCCTCATGGTGCCCCCTGCATCTGCCGGGCAATATCGGCCTGAATGGCCGGAGTAATATCGGTGACGCCGGCAACCACGGCCCCCTTCACCAGGATGACGCCGCCGTGCGCGGCCTGCCAGTCAGACAGGCTGGCATCCAGCGCGGCGCCAAAGCGTTTTGTCAGCGTCTCCAGCGCCCCTTTTTCCACCGGCTGCTGCGCCGTCTGCTGCCGGAACGTGTCGATGGTACCTTTCATGTCAAACACCACGTAATCGGGCTGTACGGCCTTGGCAACCAGCGCGCTGACGCCGGCGCTGAGCGCGATGACCAGCACGGCGAACGCCGCCAGCCGGACGCCGCGGCTTTGCATCAGCCTCGCAGCCGCTGTGACGCGAACACCGTCACTCATCCCTGCATTATCCGCGGTTTCTGTCGCCACCTTCTGAGGCGGCTGTCTTTCTTCCTGCATCGTTTAATCCTCTTTTAAGCAGTGGTCAGGCCCGCCCAGCGCTCCAGCTCCTGCATCTCGGCCTGGTACATGTGCGGCTCGCAGGCCAGCAGGTAGGCAGCCTCCTCACTGGTTGCCCCACGTTTCTGCGCTTCCGTCATGTACTGATAGTCTTCGCCGCGGGTGCTGAACATGGCGCGCGTGACCGGGTCAACAAAGACGCGGTGGAACGAGCTGTTTTCGCCGGTTGAGATCATTACCGAGCTGAAGCCGGTATCGCGCGCGGGCTGGAAGCCACGGATAACCTGCGTTTCAACTTCGCTGAACTGATCCGGGTTGGAATTAAGATAGGTTTTGAATGCTTTCGCATCCTGCAGCAGGGTCACTTTGGTGCCCGAACAGTCCCATGCCGCAGCGGCAGCCGGCGGTGCTGCCTGGTCTTTGGTGCCGGTAAAGTCCTTGATGCCCTGCGTAATGGTGATGAATGCCCCGCGGTGGCGGCGCACCGTACGGTACCCGGTTTCGATAAAACGGGCCGCGTGCGGATTAGAGCCGCTGAACAGGCGCCAGGCCTCATCAATAATGGCGACCTTTTTGAGGCTGCGCGGCGAGTGATACATCTTTTCCTGAATTGCCAGGATCAGCGAGTACAGGATTGCAGAGAGCAGGTGAGGCTGGTTCTCCAGGCTCAGCAGCTCCAGTACGGCAAAGCGCGTGTCGCCGTCGAGCGTCGGCTTATCCGAGTTGAAGTAGTCGCCGTTAGCTCCCCACGTACACCAGCGGTCCAGCAGCAGCACCAGTTCGTTGATGCGGTTCATGATGGTCGGCTGCTGGCCATATTCCTCTTTCACCGCCGCCGACTTCATGTACAGCACTACGTCATCAATACGTGCTGTGTTTTGCTTCGCCTCATAAGCCGCCACCACACCTTTGAGCAGGATGGTTTCGCTGACCTTATCCAGCGCTTCATTAGGGCTCGCCAGAACGGTCAGCAGGCCCTGAATACCCTCGGCGGACTCTTTAATGTCCCGCACGTTGGCGAACGGGTTAAAACGCAGCGTCGCACCGTCCAGGTAAGCGCCGCCCGCCTGCCGGCAGAAGTTCTTATAGCTGCCTCCCATGTCGATAACCCAGCCGAAGCCGCCGGCGTTCAGCACCTGTCGCAGGATTTCCTGTATAAAGAAGCTCTTTCCCGCCCCGGTGGTGCCGGTCACCGCGATGTTAAAGTTGGTGGACCCGTTGCTTTCGCTGAACATGTCAAAAAAGGCCAGCGCGTTGCGATAGGTCGGCAGCGGGCTGCCCGATGCTGCCATCTGACGCTCGGCCACGACCGGCATCAGGTTGACGGCGTTAAAACTCTTGCAGCGCAGGGTGGCGTTCATGTGCTTCATGTCGTCCCACAGCCCCTCCTGCATCACGAACGGCAGCGAGGTCATCCAGTTGCGCAGCTGCTGATAGCGGGGTGCGGACATTTCGAGATCATTTTTTCGGAACACGTTAATAGCGGAGAGTTCACAGCGCTGCTGTTCGCTGTCACTGTCGGGCGTGAACAGCGTCAGGTTGAGGTTAAAGCTGCACATGGCGATTTCGTTGCTGGCAAGCCCCATGCGCAGGTCGCGCCACTCCTCATAGGTGCGCTGCGTGTTGGGGAACAGCTTGCCGTAGGAGGAGTTGGCCTTCTTGCCCATATCCTGCTCTTTGCGGAACGCCTCATTCTGGCTGCTTACCTGATCCTCAACGCAGATGGTCCAGCTCAGCAGGAACGGACAGGGAATGCCCAGGTCAGGAAAGCGCATGTTCTGCAGGTTGTCAGCTGCCTGCCAGAGTGCGAACCGTTTCGGCACCTTAGTCAGCTGCATGTTCACGATGCGCGTGCTGACCACCGCGTTGTCGCTGCTGCCGCTGACCGCCCGGTCACTGTGCTGACGGGCTGTGGTCAGCTTCAGGTGATCCGGATGAACCTCCATTTCGGTACTGGTGTCCACGCACTGGCGGTGCAGCTCCTGCTCCGGGTTCCAGTGCTCGCTGCCGACACTGACCTGCCCCGGCCGGTAGTTCAGCTGCTCGCGGATGACGGACAAAAACTCCGTCGGTCCCACGCGGCGCGTGTCCATGTGGGCGGCCAGCATTGAGACGCGAAGCGTTTCGCGCACCTGCGTCACCGCGTCCATCGACCTGATGCCGCCGGTGCCGGGGTGTGCATACACCAGGAAAACGCGGTAGTTACGCAGATAGAGCGGGTACTCACGCTCGTTGGCCAGCCCTTTCAGCGCCGAGCGCTCCCAGAAGGCTTTGGTAATGGCGTTCAGGCGCGGTGCCATGTCACCCTTCCACATGTCGCGGCTCAGCCCGTTTTCCAGCATGTCGCCCACGCACTTGCTGGCCACCATCAGCACCGTGACCGGCGTTTTACGGGGCAGCTTTTTACGCAGCAGGTCGTCGAGCGCCTGTACCACCTGCTGATTCGCGCCGGCGAGCGGTGCCACCTCCAGAATAAAGCCGACCGAGCGGCTGTTAATGAAGAGTTCGGACTTTTCATCAAACTCACGCCACGGCAGCAGGCTGGTCAGCGACGGGTAGCTGAAGCTCTCCTGCAGCGTCTGGCGCGCCATCCTGGCACCGCCCTCATCCCGGCTGCTGCTGAAGATGCCGGTGAGGTGATCGATAACGTTATTGATCATGCAGACCTCCGGCGCGCTCTCTTTTAAGCGCGGCCTTTATCAGGGTATGGAAGTGCGCGGATTTTCCGGCGCCAGGCGTACTGTGCGTAAAGACGTGTCCATAAGGGGGCACATCCACGAACATCAGTCCGGGCCTGACCCGGTGATGCAGCGCAGCTACAGACGATGCGGGCGCCCGCTGTTCACAGGCACTGTTGAATGAAAAACGCTTTTTCATTACTCCCCCTCGCTGATTACGCGGAAATCTTCGTCCCAGCGGGACTTCTGCTTCACGAACTCCACCACGGCGGGCTGATGAAAGCTGTCCTGCTCGTCCACCCAGGGCGCAATCCACAGGCGCTGTGTAGCGTCCGGGATGCGGCGGGCATCCACCTGTCCCGGTCCGCTGTAGTCACCCGGGACCACAGGACCTGTGGCACCGGTACGGACCGGTAACGTGGATGCCCGCAGGTTGTCTGTGGTCGCGCTCTGCCCTTTAACCAGACGCACGGTAGTCGTTGCCGTGCTTAACGGGCGGTAAGGGCTGACAGCGGGCTTCGTGTTGCCAGGCGTCGCCAGCGCCTCAGCGGCAGGCTTTGGGCCGGCCTCCTTAGCTGCCGTCAGGTCGTCCAGGCTCTGATGCTTCGATGCAAGCCTGCTGGCATCGGACATCGACAGGCACTGGTCGGTCGCGGTCTTGTTACAGTCAAAATCAGAGTTCATGCCGGCGCAGCCGGTCAGCGCCGCGCATAGCAGTGCGCACGCAAAGAGTTTCTGCATGGTGGGGTCCTCAGTGGCGGCCGGGCCGCGATAAGTCAGGGAGATAAAAGGTGCGAGCTAATCGGGTGGTGCGGGTTGCCCTGGTGAAGGCACTAAAACAGGTTGGTTCAGCTAGTATGTTTACCTTTCATAAAGGTGTTAACCATCTGCCAGTCCTTAAACTCATCTTCGCTCATGACGCGATCGCGGCAGGCTGCGGTTATGTTTTTTACCGGCGCTTTTGTTTGCGACCAGATATCAGCATGTAGCATGCCGGGTGAAACCTGACGAATGACGTCAGCGATGTATGTCGCAAGCTGCTCAATTGTGATGTCTGTGAATGCGGGTATGTATCCGAAATTCTCTGCCAGCGGGCGTATTGCCGCATCCGGAATCGGTCGGGTGTTAAACCTTTCAAGCCGGAACAGCATATTGCCGCTGGATTGCCGCCCGTCTTTAATCCGGATTAGCAGCGAGTCCGGAACAGGAGTGGTTTCATCGTGGACCATTCTTAGCCTCGTTAAAAATCAGGTTTTGTCTAGAAAGGTGCGCATGGAGCCGCAGGGTGCCCTGGTGAAGGCGAAAGTATTGTTTATAGTGTTGTGCGATAGCAGTCCCAGCCGGCAGCATAGGCTCCGAACTGTCTTCTTATTAAAGGTGGACTGTCAGCGGGATACGTGGAAGCTGATTTACCGGGTTTCCACACGCGGCTGGCTGACGGCTAGCAGACGCTGATCCACCCATCCATCTGCCTTGCAGGTAGCTACTGCCGAAACCGTGTGTTCCGGAGTCCAGTTAAGTACGGCAGCGTTATTTTCATGCACACTTTTTATGTCACTAAGTTCACAGTCGGGTAGCAGCACTTTGCCGTGACGAACGGCCGCAATCACAATCTTCGCAGGCTGGCCATCTGTAAAGGTTGCCGGAACTGACCACTGAAAACTGACGTCAGACTGCTCAGTAACAGGTTGTGGGTTTTCACTGTTTTCCTCGCGGAGCCTATTGTTAATCCATTCACGATCACTGGATGACAGGTCATGCTGGCTCAGTAACCAGATCAGTCCTGCCGTACCCAGCCAGCCTGGTCCGCTGGATTCCTTTTCCCTGATGATGGTCTGAAGCTGAGGAGAAGGTTGTGGGCCGCTGCGGTTTTGCAAAGACTGAGGTGCTGAAGGTGAAAGTTTTGCTGCAGGTGACCTGCTGTCAGTTCTGCCCGTTGCCGTACTGCTTCCGGCTGCGGGCGTGAAGCTCTTATAAACAGGTGTACTGCCTGTGAAGGAGTTCCGGTAAGCCGGGCTGCGAGCGGCATAACCTGCTGACGATTTAAACGATGATCGGGAAGAGGAACTGCCCGCCATAACCGGCAATGACTGCAAAAAGCAAAGCGCAATAAGCGCTCCTTTCAGAAGATATTTCATTTCGCCTCCCAGCTGGCCTGCCCGTTCACGGTGATAATGCTTCGGTCCTGCGCGAGAGACTGAATGCGTAATATCTGCCTCGGACTTAGTGAAGCAGAATCATCATATGGCGCCTTGCTGCTGTCACAGTCTCCGGTACAGCGAAGCCGCCACAGCAGTGCGCTGGCCTCATCATGCTGCTCACTGTAAAGACGGCTCAGACTGGCTGGCGCCTGTGTGTCATCTGCAAGCCACGCCCGGGCAAAAAAAGCGGCCGCGCGGACACTATCTCTTTGCACCCACTTACCGCGTTCCAGTACATGAGCCGCGGTTGCAAGTATCTCTGCTGATGCGCGGTCACCCGATGAATGATCGGCAACGGTAATGAGCTCTGCAGCAAATGCTGGCATCCGGGATCTTAGTTCGGCCGGTGGCTCATCCCGCATAAACAGATCGGTTAAAGCCGCATAAGAGTGCTGGTCTAACGCTTTGCGATAGAGCGAAAACGAGAGGTTGCGGTAGTCAGTTTTAAGTTTTCCAGAACAGGATGGTAAAACCTGTTTTTCCGGACAGGCCTTTTCGCCTTCAGCATTCAGTTGCTGCCAGGCCTGCCACGGATCAGGATTCTGCACGGCTTTGGTCCGTGTGGCGTCGAACTCTGCTTTTTGATTGTCACAGGCCGACAGCAGGATGACTGATAGCAGCATAATCATCTTTTTAACTTTATCTGTTACCACTACTCTTCTCCTGATGATGTGTGGGCTGACAGGAATACCGGAGAGCAGGCTGAATATGGTCATGCGCAGTCCTCTCATCTGTTTAAATCTTCAGGCCCGGGACTATCAGAAGCCAGACGCTGACGAACCGACTCGATTTCGGTCAGCATTGCGGCCAGATGGCAGCTGCTCGCCTGTGCCTGCCAGGCGCGCCGGTAACGAAGCCGCAGCGCACAGAGCCGGATATGCTGCTCACGCTGTCTGTGTTTAGTCATCTTCACTTACCCCTTCTTCAGGCTGACGTTCAGTGAAGGCAAAATCACGCCGGGCGGGTTTAAACACGGCCCCGGTCTCTTTTTTAAGCCAGAGCTCGAGCACGGGTATCTCAATAAAACCGGCCTCTTTAACACCCTGCTGCAGTTCGCGCCAGGCATGAAGGTCAAGAGGCGTGTACGCCTCAAGCCTGATGGCCAGCAGGTCCTGCCAGTTCAGCGGCTCCCGCAGGCGCCTTATAACCGCTGTTACAGCAATGAATACGGGTATAACCAGTGCCCGGCCCGCCCACACTGAGTCTGCCGAGTATTCACGCCAGAGCAAAGCAAACGCCAGACCGGCAAGCATGCAGGTCGCCAGCGTGCCGCCATACGGCAGATGGCGCCCCTTCCGGCAGGCCACCAGGTATCGTATCTGCGCCAGTTTCCGGCGACGCGTCTTCCGGGCTGTTAGCATCATGCGACTGACTCCTTTTCAGACTCTGAGGTTAAGCAGGGTGAAGAGCAGCGTAAAAAAGTACGCGATACCGGTGGTTAAGCCTGCAAAGAATAAGATGTCTTTTGGGCTGGGGACTGGCATCGCCCAGAACCATACCCCCCCGACAAGATAAAATGCCGCCAGTATCAGCCAGCACGCTGCCATCACCCGGAAGGTCACGCTCGCTAAATTCCTGAACACGTACGCCAGCAGAACAATAACAGGAGACGTGAACAGGGCCAGCCGCCAGACCTGCCAGCCCGGAAAACCCGGGAAGCCGGGCAGCCCCTCACGCATCGTCAGAGCGGATACGGTCAAGTTCGCCGCCAGCGTGACTGCAATCAGAATCACAAAAAGGTGATCTCTACTGTCCGGATGAAGCCAGCGTTTAATCAGCGCCTTCATGCTGCCACCGTCCCGTGAGTTGATGTCCTGCGGAACTGGATGTTCTGAGACCGGACCTTTTTGAGATCAAGTTCAACCAGTCTTCCCATAAGGTTCAGGAGAAGCATTGCACGCTTTGCGCCCTGCGGCTCATGCCAGATAGCTTTCATGTTTTCAAACGTGCCATTTGTTATCAAAACCGTATCGCCATGCTCAGGTGCCTGCATGTCTGCCTGCGTGGCCGACTCAGCTCCCTGCTTCATGCGCTCCATTTCCGCATCACCCAAAATTGCTATGCGATTGCCAAAGCTGACTATGGTTGAGACTCCGCGCGTTGCTTTAATCGTCGTTGTATGAATTTCTTCAGGATCGAATCGTGCAAACAGATAGCCAGGAAAAAGTGGCTGGGGTTTAACCGGTTTAACACTTCCCCCGGCAACAAGCTGACAGGTGAAAAGCGGAAGGTAACATTCCACCCCCTGGTTGAGCAGATGGGCTTCGGCGCGTTTTTCCTGATTAAATAACGACTTGAGTACATACCACTGTTTCATCTGTCATCTCCTTAATTAATAGTGTCGCCGAGGCGCAGCTGGCTGGCCTGACGCAGAACTTCGTCAGGATTCAGAACAGGCGCACTGCCGTTACTGCTGCTGACTGTCGGTGCAATCGCTGCCGCCTGCTGCACGGCAGCCTGCGGGGCCTCCTGCTTCGCCTTTTCAGCTTCGGCGTCCTCAATCGTTTCCAGACGGAAGCCCTGCTGGAAGACCACCGTCACGGAGTTACCGGCGCCGATATCGATTACCGGGTGATACTGCTCGGCGCGCTTAATCCAGTACTGGCTCAGCGTGTCAGCTGCCTTGCTGGCACCGCCACCGAGGCCCTGCTTAAAGATGTCGCCGGCACCAACAGAGGCGCTGCCACCGAGTCCGACCGTAGGCGTGGCGGCAGACTGTATGCCCTCACCGAAGCCGGACAGCAGGCCGGCGGCACCGGCATTGGCCACAATGGCGCCATTACGCATAACCGGTTTGCCGCGGATGCCCACCTTCCCCTGGAAGGAGACGTGCCCGTCGAACGGCATGTCGATGTGCTTACCGTTCTTCAGAATGCAGCTGATGTTTTTAGTACGCACCTCGCCGCGTTCGCTGGAGATATCACCGTACATCTCACCCGTCACGCGGCACTGGTCCATGTTCCAGGTCTTCCCGTTGGGCATGGAGACATCGCCGAGCAGAGTGATGACCACCGGTGAGGTATTCTGTTGACCAGTCACGCTGGCGTTGGCGTCAGCGCCCTCAATCATGACCGCCTCAGAAAAGGAGCCGGAGGGTATCCAGGGAAGCTTTGTTTTTTTCTCAGTAAGCGCAGCGTAGGTGAAGGTATCGCGGCTCAGACCGCCCGGACGCACCGTGCCAGCGCCGGGATAGAAGGCCTGACCCTGCGACGGGTAAAATTTCCCGCCCTGTCCGGCGGCCGGTCCGCTACCGGGATTGTTGATGCTCCACTGTGCCGGACCAGACTGCCCGGTGGAGACCGGTGCATTAACGGGAGTAGTGCCTGCCGCCGGCGAGGTGGCTGCAGGGCCATTTGCCGGCCGGCCCGCCTGCTGCGTCTGCAGTTGACTAATTGCGTCTGCCATCGTGTTCAGCTTCTTCTGCAGCTCTTCATTCTGGCTTTTCAGCGTGCCGGTAAGCATTCCAAGGTCGCGCTCAAGGCCGGCGGTCTTGTTCTGCTGCTGCTGCAGCGCGGAGGTGGCCACCCCTTCGGTAAAGGACGTGTTCACCAGGCTGCCGGTCAGGTTCGGTGCCGCTTTCGGCGCGGGCCGGTTCAGCTCGGCCTGATGGTGTGAGTACGCCCAGATGCCCCCGCCAACGGCCAGCATGACCGCGGCGGCCACGCCGGCAATCACCCACTGGCGGCGGCGCGTGGCGGTATTGATGTTGCTCATGCCCCGCCCTCCGCATCAGTCGAGAAAATCACCCACACGAAGCCCTCACCGTTAGCGTAAAGCGTGCGGGTTGAGAGCATCACTGCGCGCACCCCTTTCTGCCAGAACTGCTTTTCGCTCAGTTGCCGCGTAACGTAGCCGGTGTTTTTCATGCGATAGCGCATAACCCGCAGGTGAGAGCCGACAAGCTGACGCTCCGGGGTCAGCAGCACGCCCGCAGGCGGGTTGTACGCAGGACCGCGCGAGGCCTTCACCTCGGTGTAATTCTCCGGCACCTCGCCGCTGACTATGCTGCGCGCAACGCTGACCAGCGTTTTCTGGAAGGGCTGACTCTCCTCCCATACCTTCGCGTCCGGGTTGGGCTTAAGTGGCACATCCGCCGGTATCAGGTGCAGCGTGCGGCCATTACCGGGTTTGGGTGACACGTCGATCGAAACGCCTACGCCGCCAGCCGTTTCCAGGAAGATGGTGAAGTCCTGACCCGTCTGTGGGGTAATTAGCAGCGCGCCGTCGGCGGTGTTGCTTTTGAGGTAGGCATTCTCCGGACCGGTGATGCCAGTAATCAGCTCGCCGTCGATAATGATCTTGTTAGGACTGGTATTACTCATCTGCGCCTTAAGGTGCGCATTATTCTCAAACGGGGTCCCGGCCGGGCCGGGTACGGCGGCCTGCACGGCGGCAGGCGGCAGCGCCAGCACGCCGGCAACGGCAAGGGCAAGGGCGGAAAGGGTCTTTTTCATCGATTCAGTCCTGTTGCGGGCGGCGTTCAGGTTGAGTCCAGGGCACCTCTGGGAAGGCCGTCAGGCGGATAAGGCCGTCCACGTAGTGCACGCTGAGCCGGTAGGCTTTACTGGCATCCGGAAGCGAAATATTCAGGTTACCGTTGGTGGTGCTAGCGCTCAGCGTGCCCTGTACAGTGATGTCACCGGTGGTGGAGTCGGTGATTTCGTCATCGATGCGGAACACGGAAGAGACGCCGTTGTTTTTGATGTACTCAGCTTCGGCGGCGAGCTGCTTTTTCATGTCGTCACGGTACTCAGCGGGAACGAAGCGCAGCAGGGCAGCGTGCTGGCTGTCCACGGTTTCAGGTGTGACGGAAAGGCGGAGATTGACGAAAGAGCGCACCAGCATGCCGTTTAAGGCCGCGTCTCCGGAGGCGGAATCGGAGAGGAACGGGCGGTCAAACATCATCGGGGTGGTTAGGGTCTTCTGCTTTTTTGCAAAGTGCCACGCCAGCGCGCCGGTGACGACGTTGCTGACGGCGAGAATAAACACGAGCAGCGAAAGTGCGCACAGGGCCAGAATGATTACCCGGTTGCGCCCCTCCCGGACCTGATACTTCATAGCGTTATCCTTTTAATAAGCGCCATCCGAAGATGGCGCGCGGGTTACTGCATCCAGTGCCGGTTGCCCGAGTCGGGCACGCGGCGGAACTGCAGCCGGAGCAGCGCGGTCGGCAGGTACCAGTAAAGAAGGTTCATGAGCCACCAGGTGCCCTGCCCCTTCTTCAGGTGACGGACTAACAGCCAGAGCGTGCCTGCCACAATCAGCATTACAATGAACATGTCGCAGAGCAGACCGATGCCCGCGCACGCAAGGATGAGCACGGCCTCCTCTGTGGGGAGTCCGCCAAGGCGTTTCTGCTGATTGAGGGTTTCCGGGAACTGGTACTTAAGCGATTCCCCGTCCATGCGGGATTAACCGGCCAGGGCGAAGAAGGTGCGGGTGATAACGATGAGGAAAGCGAGACCGCCGACGAACAGCATCGGGTTGCGCGTTTTGATGTATCCGCCAATCGAGATGATGATTTCGCCGATGTAAAACCCCCATTCAACAGTACTGCCATGACCGAACGTGTCTTTGGCATCCTGCTTCTGAGCGGCCAGCAGATCAGTAGCTCCTGCAAGATGTGGCAACGCAAAGCACAGCATTGCGAGGGCTACCAGGGTTACATTTGCGCGATGCTGATAACCTTTTTTACAGGCAGTACGGACAAAACCTTTCACCATTTTTTTAGTAGATAAATATTTACCAGAGATGGGTTTCTGGCAGACATCAGACAATGCTACCGCCACGCTATCCGTTTTAACGGAAGCGAAAGTCGAAGTTTGCATCATTTAATCCTTAATCAGAATTAGGTTATAAAAAACGACTCACCATTTTTAAAATGGCGAGCAGTGTCATGCACCAGTAATATCTGATGCAGTCTGAAAAAACATTTTTAAGCGAATATGATTTTCGGTTTCAGAATGGGCTATGTATATCCACCTCCTTATATGCAGTAAGTTTACAGCAGCGTTTCATATACAGATTTAAATGAGAGGCATGGGCGGCGAAAAGACTCAAAAACTACTCACAATCAGTTGCAGATTCGAATCTCCGACCGGTGGCGGCTAGGTCGGAAAATGATCTGAGTGAGTCTTCAAGTCTGATTTTTGCCTCTCGTGTTTTACTTCTTCCTGAACGCTTCGATGATTCCACTAGGAGCTGGTTAGTCTCCTCTGACAGGTGGACTAAAACTGAACCTCCCCTGATGGATTTTGCATTGGCCATAAGGCGTCTCTTATGTGGCTAAAGATTTGTAAATTCAGCAACTTAGCTACTCAAGCTTACTTCTAATCGCTTCGTTTACTGATTGAAAATCTTAACTAAACAACTCAAAAGCAACTCAGTACTGATGTGTTTTCGTAAAGAATTATGCATGTATTGAAAACTATTTCGAGTTGTTTTTGAGTATTTTCCTATATAGAAACTGAGTTTATTGAAAAAACCCTTTATAAACAGAGCCTTACCGAATCAAAAAACCCTTCAAAAGATACTCATTCGTGTATCATCTTTTGTTTAACCCAAATTCTTGAGTCATGGCGTTAGCTGAATAAAACGTAACCGATGGGCGGGAGTAGACTTTGGACACATCTAATAAAAATCTCAAAAGGGTACTAGAAATTTTTGAGAGAAAAGGAATAGATAAGAGGAAACAGGCATCAACAATGGCTGATATCCTCGGCATTAAATATCAGAGCGCAAAACAAAAACTTGATGGTAAAAGAGGGGTTTTTTATAGCGAGCTAAAATTGGTTTATGATTATTTCCACGAGTCACTTGAAGAAGCAAAACCATATAACGGGATATTCATTGTTAATGATATGCATGTAAGATGCAATATTATTGTCAGTGATGAAAAAGTTGAAATAAAAGAGCCGGGCATTAACTATGCACATTTTCATAAAAATTATTATGTAGTAAACCCAACGGGTGTGAAATTCAATAAAGACATGAAACGGGTATTAAGAATGGATTTTTTACCTGCGCCGAAACTGGCAATACTAGATAATGATAAAGAATTACTCGAATTATTAAAATCAGTATCTAACAGGTACGGTATAGATGCGTCGGTTTACGAGACCGCACAAGAAATGATGCAGGCTGTCGACAGGGAAGATTATGATGGATATGTTATTGACTGGTTACTGGACTACGACGAAAACTCTGAGGCAGTCATCAAGAAGATCCGCTCTAAAAGCGAGACAGTGCCGATAATCCTGCTTACAGGACAATTGAATCAGCATGAGCGAGAGATAGGAGAAACCATCATGGAATACGGAGTTGAACTGGTTGAAAAGCCAACTCGTGTTTTTATACTTTCCTCAATACTGCTGGCAAACCTCTTCTTTTAAATGGTACTGAAATGGAATTAATTAAATTAACGTCTGAACATATAAAGGAAATGTACGACATAAGGTTTTCTGTCACTGAAAACCTTGTCCATGCGCATCAGATTGAGTATCTGCAGAGAGAAGTAATTCTGGCTGACATCGCACAGGGTGGCGGATGGATCTGCAAAACTGACGATGGCTATGTAGGTTATGGCCTCGGCATTCACATACCCCATGCATTGATAGGTGGTCTGTTTGTACGGCCAGAGTACCAGGGGCGGGGAGTTGGGGGAGCAATACTGGAAAAAATCACTGAGTGGTTTTTTGAACTGGGAGACACTGAGATTGAACTGACCACTGATGAGCACTCATCTGCTGCTCGTTTCTATCAAGCGAGAGGCTGGCACAGTTGCGGTCACGATGAATATGGACAGTTGATTATGAAGAAAAGGAAAAAGACCAAATGAAATTACTTACAGCGCTTCTGTTTTCTCTGATCTCGGCTAAAGCAGCGTATGCTGACTCCTTTGTTCTGACAGACGGCAGTAAAGAGATTCACGTCGCTACTGAGGATTTGGTCAAGCTACCAGTCACTTCAATAACGACAGCCACGAATTTCACGCCAAAAGCTACTTTTGAGGGCGTGACCTTCACAGAACTGCTCTCTAAGTATTCGATTAAAGCATCATCTCTGAGGGTCTACGCCCTCGATGACTACAGCTACACCCTGCCAGTGGGAGAGCTTTTAAAATATCACGTTATCCTGGCATACCTGAAAAATGGTAAAGCGATCCCGGTTTCTGACCTTGGACCCTTTGCAGTAATCTACCCCAGAGATGAGCATCCAGAACTGAACAAACTGGAAGTGAATGCCAAAACTGTCTGGCAGATAAACCGGATTGAGGCCATTAAATGAAACGCAGGGTTGTTCCCGTCGTACTTGGCTTATTACTGACTCTTTTTTTTTCAGGTTCAGTTTTTTTTACTGTTCAGAAATTCAACGAAATAAAAAATCAGTATAAAAGTATTGAGCCAAACCTTGATAACTATTCCACAGCTGAGATCCTCTTTCTGGCTTTTGAAAGAACCCGGACATCAGTTTATCAGACAGAAAACCCTGACAACTTCGAAACCAAAAAATCTGTTTTTGACTCGAAAGTCAGAATCCTCAAAAACAAGTCATTACGGATAAACTCATTTTATTATGAGCCAGATTTCCTAAGTGCACTAAACCTGCTTGAAGAGCAAAGCACTGAACTAAGCAGGCTTAATGAATCCACACCGCCCACCCAAAGGAAGGATGTACTCTTAGAGCAAATGAATAAGATGCAGCCTACGCTTATTAACTTGCAGGAAATCATTTATAAAATCCAGATAAGAAACTTCAACACTATAAAGTCATTGATACTGGATAACTCCTCATACACAGAACTTGCTGCACTTTTTTGTATTTTTCTTTTGTTTACTCTAATTATTTTACTTTGGGTTCATATCGTAAAGCTAAACTCTGCGATTAGAGGAAAAAACATTTTCATTTCCGCCATATATCATGAATTATCTGGCTCAATTCAGAAGATCCAGCTATCTTCTGATATGATAGATGTGAGGGGGGATGTTTTAAATTCAGAAAAATATCTTGCTAAAATCACTTACCATTCAAATAAACTTTATCAGCAGACAAAAGAAATACTTGAGTTTTCTAAAATAGAGATCGGTAACGTTGGGGTTAATAATCTTAGTTTTTACACTGAAGACGCACTGAATGCAGGCCTGTCTCTCTACAATGAAAGCAATGCTAATAAGATAGAGTGTAGCGTATATCCGCAAAACATTCTTATTAATGCTGACAAACAAAAAATCATATCCATTATTCATAACATCATTGACAATGCAAATAAAAACACCCATGCCGGAATGATTAAAGTACGGCTTAGAGTAGTTAAGTCTCACTTATTTTTAAGAGTCAGTGACACAGGTTGTGGTTTTGATACTAAGAAGCTCAACCTGCTTTTTCAGCCTTTCAACCAGGGCGTAGAGAATGAAACGCGGCAAGGACTGGGTCTGGGACTGTCAATTGTTAAAAGTTATCTAAAAACTATGAAGGGTAGTATCAGTGCGCGCTCGAAGATTAATGAAGGTTCTACATTTATGGTCAGAATCCCTATCAATATCGTTAATTGAAGTTTATAAAATCTTTAAAATTAAGTCCGGATTTCCGGACTTCTGCATTAATCAACAACAAAGTGTTTATTCTCGGCCCTATCTTCAGCAGTACTCATACCTGTGAGATGAGTATCAATAAGTTCCTCAAGTGACTGAGGACTTGAGTCACCTCGAATGTGAAGATACATTTCTGTCATCATGGCCATCATAATACTTGTCCCTTCCCGCGTTCCTGCTACCCGACGTATCAAATCACGGTTAAATCCTTCCATATCAAACTTATTACCTTCACCCTGATGTTTCTTGACCATCAAACCGATACCCACCAATTCATTCACCACAGAGGAGAAGTTAACCTCACCGTGTGTTGCACCGTTTTGCAGCTCTAACTGAACCAGCTCCTGGACTTCTCTTTCGGTTTTTTCTTTGAAGTAAATATTTCTGCGCGCCATTTCTGTATTTCCTGTGAGGCAGCGTTTATTTATCACTGCCTTTTGATTTATTTGCAATTATCTTCATCACGGCGCCAGCCTGACCGCCACATTCGGATAAATTCGTCATTCCTATATTATTCACTGCGATTTCAGTGTGTGTCAATCCGGCACTGTTCATTTAATCCGGGTGGTGTGCTAATCCTGCACTGCACCTGCGTTCAGTGTGTGTTGATCCGGTTTATGCACACTTTTTATACGAAAATTACGCATTAAGGTTGATAAGTGTGTGTGTTAATCCGGCACTGTAGTGGCTTTTGATGTGTGTCAATCCGGCACTACAGGCCTTTTTTATGTGTGTTAATTCGGCACTGTGCACTAAAAACCATTCATAACCAAATGATTTTATTATATAGCCACAATCAGCACACATTACAGTGCCGTTTACAGTGCCGGATTGACACACAATCCGGCACTGCAATAACACACAATTCAGCACCGTATTCACACACAATCCGGCACTGTAATGTGTGTTAATTAACACACAATTTCGATTACACATTTAAAAAACATCTAAAAATTAAACTTAAGCGCATGTTTTAAAACAACTAAACTGCAAGATTTCATCTTGCGTGGGGTGTGATGAAATTTTACCTTTGAGGAGCGGCTTGTTAATTAACCCTGTCTTCCTGATTTCTTTATATCCCGGGCGAAGTTCGTCACCGGCCCGCCAGCGCACTGTGCGCGTCTGTAACGAATTAACTTGCAAGTGATGATCTGAGCGCGTATTTTTCACCCGAACCCGCCTGGCGCATTACGCGCACGCACGTGAGATTATCAGAATGAAATGGTTTGCAGTCTTCGGGCTCGCCGCTGTATTCAGCGCGCAGGCCGCGCCGGAAATGTGCTTCACAAAAGCCGGTCAGGATTTCGGTATTGATCCGCGTCTGCTGATGGCGCATTCCATTCAGGAATCACGCATGCGTAATAATGCGCTGAATACTAAAAGCAGCGGCGGCACGCATGACGTCTGCAATATGCAGATAAACAGCTCTCACTTTAATCAGCTGAAAAAATTCGATATTACGCGTGAAAGGCTGCTGAAAGATCCGTGCATCTGCATTTATACCGGTGCATGGATCGAGGCGAGAAACTTCAGGCAGTACGGCAGGAACTGGGACAGCGTCGGGATGTACAACACCGGCCCGAGCCCTAAGCTGATCAGACAGCGTCGTGAATATGCGGCCATTATCAAGAGTATTTATCGCGTGCTGATTGCACGGGATGAGGTTTATACCGCAATGGCGCAGCGGAATAAAAAAACGCCCGCACCGGAAACGTTTCTGGCTGCGGACGTGATACCTGACAAAAAATAACCCCGGCGCGCCGGGGTTATTTTTATGATTTGAGTTTTGCGAACTCCTCCGCCATTTTCCACAGCGCCTGGTTCAGCTTTATATCGCCGTCGATACCCGTTACCGGTCGGGTCGTGGTTCTTTTTCCCTTCGCCGTTCTGCCGGTTAAGCCGCCCTTGATCAGGTTCTCCTGCACGATATTAAACGCGGTCCACAGGTCGGTGCCTTTGTCATACCACGCGCGCGGCTGAATAATACGCTCGGCTGATACCGGCGGCTCTTTTCCGTCATATTTATATTCCAGTGCCAGCTGGCCCAACAGGCGGCGCTCTTCGCTGTTAACCTGAATATCTTTCATCATGCTGATATTATTTTCCACCTTATCGAACACGCCCAGCACCTCATAAGCGCCTTCAATAACCTGCGACACAATATCACCTTTGTGCGGCACGCTGATTTCACCAAATGATTTCCAGCACACCAGGCCATTGGTGCAGACCTGCCGGAAAATACCGGGGATCATTTTATAACTGCTGGAGCCGTCATGGCTGTTCAGCAATACAATTTCCGGCACCTCTTCACCGCCGTTGTTATTTCCACGGCGCAGGCGGATCATGTGTTTGGTAAATTCCCGGCGCTCGGGATCGCGCACGCGCGACTGGCTGGCAAAAAAGGGCTCAAATCCTTCTTCACGCAGTTTATCCAGCAGCGTAATCGTCGGAATATAGGTATAACGCTCAGAGCGCGAATCATGCTTTTCTGCAGAAAACGCGCTCGGAACAATGCGCATCAGCTCGTCGTTATTCAGCGGGCTGTTTTTACGGATAGCGGTCGGAGCGGCATAGCGGGAAGCAAAACGGACCATAGTTTATTACCTCTTGAATCTGAATGTGTGCAGTGAAATAAAATCGTTTTATAAAGCGGCCAGCGCTTCGCGGAATATCAGGTAACCGGTGTCGTACTCATACAGCGCCAGCGGCCAGCCGTTGTGCAGGTAAATAACCGCCGCTTCAGGTTCCTCCGTGGGTTCCTCCAGTGCATCGAGCTCAGCCAGCTGCACGCCATTCACCCCGCTGATGCCGGTGAACACGGCATGCCGGTGCAGATGGTCATACAGGTCGCGAAATTGCGCCGGACTGAGCGCATCGCCCTGCTTTTCAGCGCATGTTTTGGGAGATTCTGGCGTGGCGGTGTTGACGTTGACGTTCTGTGTGTTCATGGCATTTCTCCTGCTCAGGTGGGTTGTCATGTTTCGGTCGATCCAGTCGCGGCAGAGGGCAAAGGAGCAACGGCAGGCGGCGGATGCAAGGGCGCCGCAGGCGTGCATTTCACCCTTGCAGCTGACGAATGACGGTGCTACGACCAGCCCTCCGCGCCTGGACTGACCGGAACAGGCCCGCCGCGCGCGGGAACGGGCACGAACACACCCCGGACGGCTATGCCGGTCCGGTCCTCAGCGGCCACGGCCTTTCGTGGCCAGTGAACGCACCGGCGACAGCCGGTTGCAGGGGTTGCGTCAGCGATGGAAACCCGCAGGGCAGAGACGGCCTGCCGGCTCTGTGCGCAGCATGACAGCGCGCCCGGACGCCCGGGGAGACAGCTTTTCAGTACGCGGGACAGGGCATTGCGGAACGACGCAGCGAAACATAACGACGTGGATGATTAGCACGTCACCTCTCCGGCTCAGTGCCTGACCGCCACCGCATAACCCTGACAACGGAGGTGAAAACAGAAGGAACGTTCAGAACTATGCCGGGAGACGGCACCTGCGAGTATGTTCGCGACGGAGGCAGGCCGGTGCGTCAGCACCGGCTTTTATCCGGGGCCGGACGGCCCCGCGGGGTTATGCTTTGCGGCTCCGGCTCACACGTCCGCTTCGCACCCGTAATGCTGCGCAGCCGTAATAAGCAGCTCACAGAACGGCATGCCCGTTCCGCCACACAGGTGCATCAGGTTGGCCAGTAGATCCACCACGGCGGTGGCGGCCGGTTCCTCATCGGCATCGAGGCCGGTGCAGCGGGCAAAGGTGACCAGCGCAGCGGCGGCGGCACCTGCCCGGCCAGCGTTATCGGCTTCAGACGGCATCCCGTCTGCGTTCTGGTGCGCCAGGCAGGCGAGGTCAGCAAACGTCATCGTGTCGTCAGCCATCAGGGAAGTCGTGGTGTTCTGCATAATGTATTCCTCTCAGTCAGGGTGATCAGGGCCGGTCAGACCGGCCCTGCGGCATCAGATAATGACCCGGCGATTCCAGGTGGCTTTCCAGTCGATATACTCACCATCACGCAGCGGCGTCAGCTTCACCAGATTCTCAGCCAGCCCGTTCATGATGAGGATGCGCTCTACCGCCTCAAACCAGCTTTCTCCGCTGCCGACCGGAAACCACAGGTTCGAATTGTCACCGCTGAGCAGCGGATGATCGCAGAAGTGCACGCCCCGCCCCTGCGGCGTTTCGCTGCCCGTCACGATCCCTGACGCGCGCACCGTTTCGGTCAGGGCACTGCGGGCCAGACGTTCCACGATATCAGACCAGCACCACTCCCCGTCCGGCACCGGCAGCTCGGCATGACGCAGCGACTGGCCGCCCGCCCGTGCGGCAAGCCGGGCAATATCCGCCACCCCGGCCTCTGCGGACGCGCCGTCCGCCTCGCAGATATAGTGTCCGTTATGCCAGAAGGATTCGGCCCCGTTGTCGAGGCGGATCAGGCAGTACCGGCCCAGCGCGCGGGCGATATCCTCATGCGTCACCGGTGACGCCGCACCGGCCGGATTATGCTGCACGATCATGCTGCTCATGGCTGCACCTCCAGCAGGCTTTTAACGGTGGTCATGAACTGCTGCCACAGCGAAAACGGCATGGCGGGTACGTGTGCCAGCCGTCCGCTGCGCAGGGCGTTTACAAACGCGGTGGCATGTGCGACGATTTGTGCGTCGAAAATCATAATTGCGTCCTCGTAATACTGGTTTTGATGAGGCCGCCAGCGCGAACTGGCGACCGTGAAAAGAGCAGGCTCCGGCCTGCTTTTTTTACGCCTGCGGATTGTTCTGCGCACCTCCTGCCTGCTGTGCGACGTCAGCGGCAAGGCGGTCTGCCAGCAGGCTGCTGGCCCTGCCCCATGCCACCTCGCCCGCCGTGCCAAAGCTGTCGTGTACGATGTGGCTCGCCGCTATCCACGCGCGGAATGAGGGCAGCGGCAGCGCGCCGTCGCGTACCGTGTCTGCCACCTGCTGCGCCATATCGTGCAGCGTGAACCACAGGAATTCATGCTGCTCACGTTCGCTCAACCGGCTCTGCGCCAGCGCCGTCAGTGCCTTCAGGCTATCCGCCAGCTGCGGCACTAATCCGCTGATCCCGGCGTCTGCTGCGTTCTGTTTTTTCATTCCGGCCTCTCCCCCGCTCATGCAATATCCGCCAGGTGCATCCCCCGGCCCGCTTTCAGCAGCATTGCCAGCTCGCGGCAGGCCAGCCGCCAGGCCTCTTCACCGGCTCCGGCGCACTGATCGCGCACCAGCGGACCGGCAGCAAGCCACGCCTGCCAGGCAGTCAGCGGCATCCGCGGGCGATAGCTTGACCAGTCGGTTACGGCATTGCAGAGCTGCTCAGCCATACAGATCAGGCCGCCGTAAAGCAGCTCCGCACGGTCATCCAGCGTCATGCGCTCCGTGCGCAGTCCGGCCAGAAAATTCAGGCTTTCTGCAAGCGCCGGACTCACACCCGCGAGGGTCTGGCCGTTCACCCATGTTTTGGGAGATTCTGGCGTGGCGGTGTTGACGTTGACGTTCTGTGTGTTCATGGCATTTCTCCTGCTCAGGTGGGTTGTCATGTTTCGGTCGATCCAGTCGCGGCAGAGGGCAAAGGAGCAACGGCAGGCGGCGGATGCAAGGGCGCCGCAGGCGTGCATTTCACCCTTGCAGCTGACGAATGACGGTGCTACGACCAGCCCTCCGCGCCTGGACTGACCGGAACAGGCCCGCCGCGCGCGGGAACGGGCACGAACACACCCCGGACGGCTATGCCGGTCCGGTCCTCAGCGGCCACGGTCTTTCGTGGCCAGTGAACGCACCGGCGACAGCCGGTTGCAGGGGTTGCGTCAGCGATGGAAACCCGCAGGGCAGAGACGGCCTGCCGGCTCTGTGCGCAGCATGACAGCGCGCCAGGACGCCCGGAGAGACAGCATTCTGCCGGGCGACACAAAGTACTTCCGGGTCGAAGAAGGGGACGATTACGGTTTTAAAGAGACTGATTTTCAGTGAGCAGTCAGGCTTTCATGTGTTTTATCTGCCATATTTTTTCCCCTGCATCGCACAGCAGGGGAGCCATCATTTACCCTCTCAGGCGCGAAAACTGCCAGTGGCAGAAAGGGCTGTACTCGTCAGCCACTGGCAGATTCTGCTGCGCATATTTACTCAGCCCGCCATGCTCAGACCAGAACAGTTCCAGCGCTGCGGCATTCAGGCCACCTTCAATCTTATAGACGTTAGTCGTCTGGTATTCGGTGTTTTCCGCGTACTCTTCTTCACCCATCGGATTGGCTGAATGCACGATCCGCGTTTCATAAGTCTCTGGCGATGCGCCTGACGCCGGCGCATAGACAAAAACCGTGATGAGCAGTTTTTCGTGCGCGTTAATCAGCAGCATCTCGATGCCTGAGCGGAATTTTCCCGTATCAAATTCCGCCTGGTCACGCGTGAACGTTGCCGCCGTCAGGTATTCCAGATTCATGGCGAATTCGGTGCGCAGCGCCGCTGTGTTTACATTGAACTGCGGAAAGTCCGTGTAAAACAGACTGCGACGGAAAGCGCGCCGGATAGACTCATAGCTGATCTCTTCCAGTGGTTTTGCCGTGAAAGACGATGATTCTTTAGATTCTGCAGCCGGGGTGTTGACGTTCTGCTGTGAAATGTTGTTTCTCCCGCGTGGTTTAAGTGATGTTTCTCTGAGTTCCTTGCCGTGAGGGCAGAACGGGCGCGCGGGTATCAGGCTGAGCGCAGAGGGAAACGGCAAAGCCGCAGCCCGCAGGGACCGGATGCCGCCGTTTAGCGTGCGTCCCTTGCGCGAAGCCCCCCGTGTGCCAGGTTTCTGCACGGCGAGGGGTTCAGGAAACGACACAGAACGCGGGAGATGAACAGGGCACAGCTCCGGACGGCGGCCCTTCGCCGGTCCGGTCTTCAGCGGCCACGGCTTTTTGTGGCCAGTGAACGCACCGGCGACAGCCGGTTGCAGGAGTTGCGTCAGGATGGAAACCCGCTGACCCGGAACGGGTCCGGGCAGAGACGGCCTGCCGGCTCTGTGCGAAGCATGACAGCCGCCCGGACGCCCGGCGCAGCAGCTTTCGGTCTGTACGGCACGGGCAGAAATGGCCGTTATAATCACGCACTGTGCCGGAAAATAAGCCAGAAAAGCCCGGAAAGAGGGTTACTGTTATCAGGAGCGATGCGGTAGCCGCGCCGCCAGGCGCGCGCCCTGCCGCTTCTGCGCCGCAGGCGTAAGGGGTTTTGCGCACCAGGAGGGTGGCGGCGGGCCTCCCTGCCCGGCCCCCTTTGTTACTGGTTTATGGCGAGGTATGCGCGCCTGAGTGCCGCCTGAATCACGTCCGTTTCTCTGCCTGCACCTGCATCCGGCAGCCTGGCCGCCGCCTGTACCAGTATTTCCACATCGCCGGCTGAAAGAGTCACCGGCCGGCTACGCTGTCCGGCGGCATAGCGAATATTATCGGCGAGCACGCGGAGAGTTTCGGCTCCCACACCCGCCTCGTGCTGCGCATCCCTGTCCCACGTGGCGAGGTCGCAGACGATTTCGGCGGCGGTTTCCGCCGTTACGTGATCCTCCCCCATAACCCGTATCACGTCTTCTTTACGCCAGATAATCAGCGTGATCTTCTTGTCGCCCTCAAACTGAATTTTCAGGTCGTTACACAACTGGCTTACGGTTCCGTACATGGTTTTCTCCTTATCGGGGCGGCCCTGCCGCCCCGTGCTGTCAGATTCATGTTTATTCGCCGCTCTGCTCTCTCAGCAGCGCGCTGATCCGAAAGAGTGCCGCCGTTTCCGCCGGGAACCGGCGGGCAGATGCGCCTTCCCCGTTCTGCGCATCCTCAAGCCGCATAAAGTCCCACGCCACTTTAAGCGCTGACTCAAGCGCGGCGGCGGGCACGGTCGCCATGCGGGCCTGCTTTTCCTCCTCACGGATGTTCTCCAGCACCGCCTGAAGGGTTTCCAGGCTCACGCCATGATCGTGCTGCGCGTCCAGCCCGTTGATTTGCTGCACGATATCAGCGGCGATTTCTTGCGTTACGCTTTCGTCGTCGAGAACGGCCAGCACGTCCTCTTTTGTCCAGACAATAAGCGTCATGAGTTCGTCAGATTTGAAGCGCTGCAACAGGCGGGCGCAGAGTTCGTTAACGGTTCCGTACATAGTCTTTTCCTCTCATGAGGGGCGGCCCCGCCGCCCCGATGGTTATCAGTTCAGGGCGCAGAAGATCGCGGCGGCTTCGGGATGGGTTTTCACACATTCCATCAGCTGGCGATGGCGCTGGCAGAAGTGCGCGCTGAGTTCTTCATCGTCGTGGCGGTCGTACAGCCAGCTGCGATGGTTAAGAACCAGCGCCGTAATGATGATCCCCGCCGCGTCGGCGCTGATTTCCAGCTCCGTCCAGTGATACGGGTTTGAATACATGTAGCGTTCTTCGCCTTCCGGCTTCATATATCCGCCACCGCCCGGCAGCTGTACAAAGTTCCAGACCGTGCCGTCATAGTTCGCCAGGTAGCGGCTGGCGTAGAGGTACACGTTGTTTTCGGCCTGCACGTAGTCGTGACCAAACAGGGAAGGCAGAAAACGCAGGCTGACAAAATCGGCCAGCACAGACGCCGGCTGTAAAACGTGGGGTTGTGTGTTCATCAGACATCTCCGCAGTCAGAGGGGGTTAACGTTCCGGCCTGTGCCGTGACTGAATGACAGCCCGGCGGAAAGCGGAGTGTTCAGGAGCGACACCGCAGGCCGCAGCGCAAGCGAGCGGGAGACGGGATTACGCACGGCGCTGGCGCGAATTTCTGAGCGGCGGCGCGACGGAAGTAAGCGCGGCGGAGCGAGTGCGAACGGGCGAGGATGGCGAGCGTAGCGATCTCTTGAACACGCAGCGGCCGGGCTAAAGTGAAGTCACGGCACCGGCCGCCGTCCGCACGGACCGGGTTTTCTGCCCTGCCCCGCCGCATGGCGGAATAAAGCGGCGCGCAGCAACATCCGAATCTGCATTTGTCCACAGTCCGGGTGCATAGCCTGGCGATAACCCTGTGGACAAAAGCGCAGCGTCGGTAGTCTCTGCGTACAGACAGCAGGCGGTCATAAAATGACCGCCCCGTCCGTTACTTCAGGTGCCCGCGCATTTCGGCAGCGCGCCGGTACAGCGCCACCAGTTCGGTATCGATCTGCTCGATCAGCATCCCGGCCATTTTCTGGGCCGGCGCCGCGCCGCGATAAAGATGGCGCTTTGTCATGTCCCGTAACCGCAGGTGAAACTCGTAAAGTGACTCCTCCAGGTCGTTAATGTCGTCGGTAAGCTGCTCGTTGCCGGTCATCAGTGTCTGGTCTGTCATGGTGTTGTCCTTATGTTCTGATTACGAAAAATGGTTATGCGGCATGAGCAGCACGGGCGGCGCGCAGCTCACCCAGGCGGCGCAGGCCTGCCGTGTGGTACTGCTCCAGCAGTTCGATCCCGATCCAGCGGCGGCCGCACTGGTCCGCAGCAACGCAGGTCGAGCCGGAACCTGCAAACGGGTCTAAAACCAGATCGCCGGGCTTCGTGAAGGTTTCGATAAGCGGCTGCAATACGCTCACCGGCTTTTCGGTCGGGTGGTGCCGGTTGCCCGTGTACTGCCAGGGCATCACGTCAGGTAAGGGTTTTGCCGGCAGCGGCGGGCGCCCTTTGGCCAGCAGGTAGGCGCTTTCATGCTGATACCCGACAAACGCCGATTTCGATGCGTAGGTTTTGGTGAACACAAGGTGCCCGACGACGCGGAAGCCCGCCGATTTCCATGCCTGCATGAAGACATCAACGCGGTTCCAGCCGTAGAAACTTACCGCCAGGCTGTTGTTTTTGAGCACGCGGAACATTTCGCGGCTGGCCGGCAGCACCCATTCGTCGCTCACGTCGCCCGCGATCGAACGGCCGGACCGGTCCTTAAAGCCGACGAGGTACGGGGGATCGGTCAGAATGAAGTCGATGCTGTTATCCGGAAAGCCGGCCATGATCTCTACGCTGTCGCCACGCATGAATCGGGACATAGTTCTGCTCCTCAGTGTCAGGGGGCACCCCTGTGGTGCCGTGACCACCACAAAGACGGGCGTAAAGCGGAGCAGGCAGGGGCGGACGCGCAGGCCGCACGCGCCGCCGGAGCGGACTGAATGTCCCGCGCACGGCGGGGAACGGGTGAGCAGTACGGCGAAGCTTCCCTTGACTGCGAAGCGGCCCGGCTACCGTGAGGGCACGGCACTTTATCCCTGCCGGTTTCCGGCCGCAGGACGGGAAGCGACAAAAAGAGCGGAGCGAAGCGACATCCTTATCGTTAATTTGAGAGATGCCGCCGGTCGGGGCGGCATCGGATGAGAATATCAGGGCCGGTAATCTTCCCACCGGCAGTCGCTGCGGTCACAGATGACGGGCGCATCCGGCGAACCGCTCACCTGCCACTCATCGAGGAACCGCAGTCCGGCCAGCGTCTCTGCCTCACTTTCCTGAAGCAGAACGATACTTTTGAGCCAGACGCTGCCACGGTCAAACTGCCAGTAGCAGCCCTGAGAGCAGACAGGACGTTCGGGTGGCCACCAGTTTTCGCCCATCCGTTCGCATGCGGATTCAGCCAGCGTAGAGTCCTGCCCGCTGAGCAGCATGTGGTATTCGTGTGAGGTGCTGCCTGTCTCTTCCTGATAACTGACCAGCCAGATGTTCATTCAGTCTCCCTCCGGGCCTTCACGCTTTCTGCACAGTCGCGCATAAATCCCCAGCTGAGACTGATATCAGCATCCAGCGTCCTGTCCGCCAGTTCGATCGCTGCAGTTACTTCACCGGGCGTAAGTTCCGGGTCAATGTCCTCAAAGTCGTCCGCCATCCAGATGTGAGCCACGCACGGCGTATCCGGGGCAAATCCCGACAGGCTGGCCATCAGGCCCGCCAGGGTAAGTTCTCTTTTCATCATCCTGTCCGGCGGGGCTTCCCCCGCCGCCTCCCGTCAGCCGCCATAATGGCTGATGTTGTTTACTATCCAGTCCGGCCCGGTCACGCACGCAATGCCGTCCTCGTCCTCTTCATCCCGCTCCAGCTCACCGCAGCGGCTGTCGGTCAGTTCGCCGTCGCTCCAGGCGGCGAACCCGCAGAAGTTACAGCCGCTTTCGGCGTACCAGTGCTCAGCAGTCACACTGAAACGCCTGCTCAGGGCTTCAAACACCCGGCTGTCTGGCGGAGACCAGGGGGTGTCAAAATGCACTTCCATAAAGTCCGGCCCGCAATCACCCACCTCCAGTGCGTATCCCATTGGCCACTTCACGCCGTACTGCGCGATATTAAACTCATAGCCGCCAGGCACGCCGTCCAGCAGGCCACCGTTGAAACCGTTAATTTGCACATCGAGGCGCGCAGGCAGCAGCAGGCGCATATCAAATTCAGCCGCAGCCTCTGCAGTAGCATCGCTATCCCCCGTGCGGTTCCAGAATTCGCTCAGATTGCTCCCGCTCACGCCTGACCAGTCGAAAGACTTACGCTGCCACAGGGCATCCATCACAGCCCTGAACTCATCATCCAGCGCATCCCACGTGCGGCTGCGGAGTCCGGTGACCAGCCACAGGTCGTGCAGCCGGTCACAGGTTTTGTCCGTGAGTTCTGCGCCGTCACGCAGCTGCACCAGCCACTCCGTAAAAGCGCGGTTTTCCGGCGTGTCTTCACCCTGCCCCGCCGCCGTCAGCGCCGGGAAAGGCGCATACGTTTCGCCCGTCACCGGACGCAGCAGCCCGGCACAGCCCGCCAGGAACAGCTGGATGCCCTCTCTTTCCGCCCGCACATATGCAGGATGCACCTCTCCCCGCATCAGCGCCCGCACCTGACTCACGTTCTCCGCCAGGCCGGTCACACGCAGCCTGTTTGCACACCAGTTCGGCATGATTCTCTCCTCAGTCAATGTTTGCACGGCCTCACCTGCGCCGTGCCGCCACAGCAGCCGGGCGCAAAGCGGAGCAGGCAACGGGCGAAGGAGGAAGCCGCACGCGCCGCCGGAGCGGACTGAATGTCCCGCGCACGGCGGGGAACGGGTGACGGGTGAGGTGTAACGGACCCTTGCCTGCGCAGCGGCCCGGCTAACGTGAAGGCACGGTGCAGCCCGGAAAGAGAAAAGAGTGTGGCTGAGGGAGAGGATTTCCGGCGTCAGGCAACGCCGGCGCGCCGGTTAAAAGCGGAGCGCAGCGACGTCCTTCAGAGAAGTGACCCGGATCGGGCGGGAGAACGGAGGTCAGCCATTTCTGTCATATTTTTGTCACAGAACGCTGATGAACTGGCCCTGCTGAAGATGGTATTCGTCAGATGAATCACGCAACACTGCATTTGCCTGCCCGGTGTAAGCCAGGCGGGCTTTTTTATATCCGGCATGGCTACTCAGACGTGACGCGATTCAGCGCAGTGCAGGATCGTCGTTATCAGCCTTCGGGTGTGACTCCAGGCGCGTCCACAGTGCATGCCGGATCAGCCAGAACCCGGGCGTATAAGATACCCGGCCCGACCCCGGATCAAATGAGGAGCAGAAAAAAAGCCTGCTCTTAAAACGTGAGCCCGTAACGCTCGCCGCAGTCACGGCTGAGGCGTACCGCAGCAGCGCGAGGAACGAACAGCCGTGGCGAGGAAGCGTCATTTCACCTTTGCCGGCAGAAACTGCTTACGCGTTTTCCTCAAAAAAAGCGCGTGGTTCAGGAAGTCTGCAGATAGCTTCCCGGGTGACTGAATCACCTTCAGGGAGCCCGGAAGCACCAGTATTCTGCCCGTTGTCTGACGTGATGCTGCTGAAAACACATGATTTCAAAAATTTTCTATTGATAATCAGCCGGATAAAACTGCATCTGAGTAATCCACTGCTGCTTTTTCTTGCCAGATAAATTTCGCCCAATAATACTGTATATAAAACCAGTTGATTACAGAGGAGGAATTTATGCACCACTTACATACAGCACATATCACGTCACCGGTATTTTCATCCCGGAGCGTCCTGTGAAACCCGCCGCGTACAGCCCGGGCCTGATGCTGCTCTGGCCCCCGGTTTTCACCCCCCGGGTACGCGTGCCCCTCTATGCAGATCCCTGTGCGGCAGGCTTTCCCTCGCCCGCCGCAGATTATGTTGAGGCTGAACTTGACCTTAACGAGCTCTGCATCCGCCGGCGCGCCTCCACGTTTTTTGTGCGCGCCAGTGGCAGTAGTATGCAGGAACTGGGGCTGTGTGATGGCGACGTCATGGTCGTCGATCGCGCAGAAGAGGCCTCACACGGGGACATTGTCATCGCTGAGGTGAACGGTGAATTTACCGTCAAGCGCCTGCAGCTTCATCCCCGTCTGGCTCTCCTGCCGATGAACCCGGCCTACTCCGTCATTTATCCGGAGGAGCTGCAGCTGCTCGGCGTCGTCACCTGGTTCTTCAACAGTACAAAAGCGCGCAGGAGGTAGCTATGGCGCTGCCTATGTTCGGACTGGCGGACGTTAACTCCTTTTATGCGAGCTGCGAGTCCCTGTTCCGTCCTGACCTGCGCGGTAAACCGGTTGTGGTGCTCAGTAATAATGACGGCTGCGTCATCGCCCGTTCTGCGGGCGCTAAAGCGCTGGGCATCAAAATGGGCGCCCCGTGGTTTCAGATAAAAAACGAAGGATATCCTGAGAAAATTCATGTTTTTAGCTCAAACTACGGGCTTTATCATAGTCTCAGCCAGCGGGTGATGACGGCTCTGGAGGAGGTAACGCCCCGGGTCGAGCAGTACTCGATTGACGAGATGTTTCTCGATCTGACCGGCATTGACGGGTGTGAGGATTTTGAGCACTTCGGCCGGCGCCTGCGGGCGCACGTGCTGGCCACAACCGGCCTGACCGTCGGGGTTGGCATGGGTCCGACAAAGACGCTGGCGAAGAGTGCCCAGTGGGCCGGCAAGGAGTGGAAGCAGTTCCGGGGGGTGCTGGCCCTGACGCCCGGCAACCCGAAGCGCACGGCCACCCTGCTTCAGAATCAGCCGGTGGAGGAAGTCTGGGGCGTGGGCAGGCGCATCGCAAAAAGACTGAACCTGATGGGTATTGAAAATGCCCTGCAGCTGTCGCGCGCGCATCCCTCCCTCATCCGTAAAAACTTCAGCGTGGTCCTGGAGCGGACCGTGCGTGAGCTCAACGGGGAATCCTGTATTCCGCTTGAGGAGCTTCCCCCGGCAAAACAGCAGATTTGCTGTTCCCGCTCTTTTGGCGAGCGCATCACCTCAAAAGTGGCCATGCAGCAGGCCCTGTGCCAGTACGCAACCCGCACCGCAGAGAAGCTCCGGGGAGAGCGGCAGTTCTGCCGGCGCATCAGCGTATTTATCCGGACGTCGCCGCATGCAGAAAACGAGGTGTTTTACGGCAACAGCGCCGGCGAGAAGCTCAGCCTGCCGACTCAGGATACGCGCGATATCATCGGGGCAGCCATGCGCTCGCTCGACCGCATCTGGCTGGACGGCCGCAGGTACATGAAGGCTGGCGTGATGCTCGATGACTTCACGCCGCACGGCGTCAGTCAGCTGAACCTCTTTGACGATGCGCAGCCGCGGGCCAACAGCGCGCAGCTGATGAAGGTGCTGGACGGCATTAATCAGTCCGGGCTTGGAAGCGTGTGGTTTGCCGGTCAGGGCGTGAATACGGAATGGAAAATGAGACGGGACATGCTCTCACCGGCGTGGACCACGCGCTGGAGTGACATCCCGGTGGCGCGCGTAATGTAGCCGGGGCCCGCAGGGCACAGGAAATGAGTTTCGTACCTGATGCCCTGCTCTCTCAGGAAAACTGCTGCCAGAACTCATCCACAATGCTCAGGGGCTTACCCGGGCGCTTTCCGCGGAAGTAACGTCCGCGCGGAAGCCAGTCGTTATGTGAAAGCTGATGAAGCCAGTCGTCAAAGGCCGGGCGGCGCCTGCGGACGGGACCTTTAAACATACCGGCAGACTGGGTAACCGTTTTGATGGTCATCCCCTGATCGCGCATCTGAGGCAGCATTTCCTGAATTTCCATCGAAGCCTCTGCGTTAAGCATCTATTGATCCCTGTTTTTTTTCTTCCAACCGCCGTTGGCCAGAAAGGCTGCGCGCGAAACGCAGGCTCCCCACAGCAGCTGCATGCCGATTTTGACCAGCTCACTGGCATCGTGCAGGAAAAAAAGCGGCACGATAAACAGAGTACTGAGAAGAAAACCCCACTCTGCAGCATTCTTCATGGATTTCTCTGTTAACTTTGAAAGCCCTAAGAATCCAGTTATACATCCCAAAAAAGACATAAACCCTCACACATCAATAATGCGCACAATGAGTATACTTAAGATATACTATGCATACTCATTAGATGCACGCTTATGCCACATAAGATACTTACTCTGTCACTGCTTATGCTGTTCTAAAGCACCATCGCTCTCTAACTTTGCACGTATTGCTTCAAGTATGTACGAGCTAAAATCAAGGGAAGTCTTGTTTGCTGCTTTTAGTGAAGCATGAGCCTCAAAATAGGTTTCTGGCACCGCTCGTAAATTCTTACTTCGGGACTTATTTTTGTGTGACGTTTTGATTGCTGATGAAGCTTCTTTATCAGATACAGCATCGGGAACCGCAGTGGTCTTCAACTTTGCAGAATTCATTAAACCACTGAGTTTTTCCTGCTGCGCCGCCAGATCAAACTTCTTATTCATAAATACACCTTAAATACACAACGGATATTTTACAGATATGCAAAGGATACACTTTGAGAACTCATAAGGCACCCTATAAATATCTATATTTCTTTGACAATTTTTAGCATCTCCTCAACCATTAATCTCACCTCTTTACCTCCAGCGGTAGTTCGGCCATGTAACGATTCAGTGATTCCAAATCCTGATTCAAGAGACTCTTCAAAATCCGCAGTACGATAGGATAAGCGACTGCTCATTAGCTTTATGTGTCTAAAAGTCGGGAGTAGCGCGTCAAGTTTTGGGTAATGTTTTTTGTTAGGGTTTGTCTTACAAAGAAATAAGTGTGCCTCAATATGCCTGCCAACGATTTCACTAATCTCACCCAACACGCTATCAAAACTCATCAGACCAATACGTTCTGGCAGAGAGTCTTTAGCAGGTACGATCACCAGATCAGCAAATGCTACTGCAGTACGCGTCATATCGGAGTCGAAACCACCGCAGTCGATATAAAGCAGTTCATCAGTGCTCTTAAACGCACTAATTTCTTTAATTAATTCTTCCTGAGTTTCAGGGATTGATATAGGGATTTGCTTATCTTCCGGTCTAAGACCATGAATTATTGATAACCCTCTGTGCGTATCAAGATCTAAAGCTTTTGCTGGTTTTAGCTCTCCAACAATGTGCACTGAAGAGGTAGTTTTACCGGCACCACCTTTATTGTGAGCCATAACGATAACAGTCATAAAATCCGCCTGTAGAGATATCAAACGAGCATTCAACAAGCGCACATTGAATACACAATAGATATGCGCTAGAACCACATTAGATACACAATAAGTATCTGGTGCTGGATTTTATATCACTGCTGGTCGGCCAGAGCAAGAACTAGATTAATAGCCTGTATATCTTATGTGCACTCATCGTATACACGACAGATACACAAAAGGCACTTGTTAAGCATCTAAAGCATTCTCAATGAGTATGCAAACGATTTAAACATTATGGTTACTTCCTTTGAGCAGTGATACCGCCTCATTTCCCGGCATGTGAAACTGCACCCGATGCCGGGCCGCCACGTCCAGCGCAAACACTCTTGTATAGATCTCCGTCGACTTCGCGCTCTTGTGCCCGAGCAGGCTCTGCAGCGCCTTGAGAGGCGTGCCGGCGTAAAGCATATGCATGGCGTAGCTGTGCCGGAAGGTATGCAGGGTGATCGGCACTGAGAAACTGATCCCCTCTGACGCCGCAGCTTCAGTGGCCTCGTTCAGCCAAGTGCGCGCCGTGCGGTCGGTAATCTCCCAAAGCCGCACCCGCTCCGTGCGCCCCGTCTTTTCGCTCCTGCGCTCAATGGGTATGCGCAGGGTGGCGATCATCATCTCCAGCTGCGTGACGTACTGCGCGTCGGAAAGGGGCACCAGACGGTGGGGCACGACGCCGGCGGCACGGCGTCCGGCCCGATGCTCCGCCTTATCCTCCCGTTGCTTGAGCGTGGCCAGCTGCACGAACGGGTACTGCTGACGCAGCAGAAAATCCCCTCTTGTGAGCGCGAGCGCCTCGCTGATGCGCGCGCCGGTGTTCCACAGCGTGGTGAACAGCATCTTGCGGCGCAGGTCGGGCATAAAGTGGAGCAGGGCGCTGACCTCCGGTGCCAGCAGGTACTTTGGCAGGTCGTCGACAAGCGCTGCCATCTGGCGGAGGGCCAGCGCCGCCGGGTAGTCGATGGCCACCGGCAGCTGCTGCGCCTGAAACTGGCCGCCGGCAAGCGCAGGCAGCAAAGAATGGTTCATGCGTTTTCTCCGGAGTCGGAAGCGTCGTCTGCCGCTTTTCTTCTCATATCGTTTTTTACTTCAAATACAGCCAGCGCACGGGCATGAAGCAGGGCCTGCACCGAGCGTCTCTTTCTCTCCCGGCGCCATTCTTTCCACAGCACGCGCTGCGCCGACCAGGGCGTGGCGTTAAGGCGTGAATCCGGGAAGCCAGTCAGTTTACGAAGGCGCCGGGCTAGAATTACCGCCTTCAGGCCAAGTCGGGTGTACTCGTACTGCCGGGCTTCAAAGAACTCGTCATATTCCGGACCGATAAAATCCGCCGAAGCAATTGTCCGGTCCGATTCACTTTTGAGAACCGGCAGCTCCCTCAGCTGGTACATCAGCCGGACGGGCAGCGTGCGCCAGTCACCGGTGACAGCAGCATAGTCGAGTTCGGGCAGGGGATGAGAAGGTGCAAAAGCATGCTCATGTTCGGATCCGTTATCCCGGGCGACACTCGCACAGTTCTCGGCGAATTGCTCCAGCATAAAAACCAGCTCCGTGGCGATGAAATAGCGCTCCCGATTCTGCTTGTCTTCTGACGCTGACCTCTCACGTCTTAGAGTGAACTTATGGGTCAGCATCACGGCTCCAATCGCCGCGCCTGCAGTGATGAGCCCCGTCGCAACGCTTCCCCAGATCCCGGCCCCCTGATTTATCACCTGAACCGTAACCGGATGAGTAACTGCTGAGGTTAGGCTGTCAGCAATATGGTCAGCCTGCAATGGTAACTCCTTCTCGAAAAGTTCCCTCGTTAAATTCAAAATGCTTCACGTTCTGTCTCCCTGCACTGAGTGACACTTTTTGCTGAGGGGGTCTTTACTGTCAGCCGGTCAGCTTGCTGTGTGATGCCTCAAAGTCTTTTACGCACACTGACACTCTGATCTTCGGGCTCTGTGATGGTATCCGTCAGGGCTGTCTTTTGTTCACGAACTAGCTGACGACCAAGATTCTCTCGGAGGCTTTCAACATCGACCTCTCCCGGGCCGGCAGTCTTGTCCTTTTTGATGCTATCTCCAGGAAAACGCTTCTGAGAATAGCCCCCTTTTCTAAGATGCTTTCCGTCAGGGGTAATTTCAGAAAGGGTCCGGCCAGAGTCGGTGACAATATCGCGACGGACATCACCATTTTCACGGCGCGTCTCCCGGATGAAAATTTCATCATCACTGAACCTGCCTTCCGTTACCTGACGAATTTGTTCAGAAAGGTCATTATCAACATCAAACACTGTAAGCTCCTTTTTTATAACTTAAGGGGAAAGTATGCCCCCTGTTAATCACTCACGTATCTGTAAGCCTACTTATTTTAACTTAATGCAATTACCGTACACCCTCAGCTGTATGATCCGACTCTTTCCCGATACGGCAGTAACCGGAAGCACAGCACGGCGGCGGGGCGGGGAAAAGCCCGGCGCTGGCGGGTCCGGCAGCCACCTTAACCCCATATCTTGTATGCTGACCATCCGACTGAGCCACTATATGTAGTCCCCTGCGCAGAAAACCGCCACCAATGATGAAAGATCCGGTTCAACCCTTTTCCGGATCTGCGGGATTTCACAGCAAAGAAATACTGCAAGCGACTCAAAATGCTCTAGGAGTATTCTTATCATTAATATTATGATTAAAACATCAGAAAGTCTGATGAATGCTCATTTTTCCTGACCTCAGGTCAACCCCCTCAGCGATAAAAAGAAGCACAAGGAGAGCACGTGGCACTTAAACTTCAGCAGGAAATGCCCGCAGACAGCGACCTGTTCAAAGGTGGCAGCCATCAGAATGTGGCAGACAGGATGGCAGAGGTAATTAAAGAACAGGAAATTAATATTCTGGGTCTGGAAGGTGAGCTTGGATCCGGAAAATCGACCATTATTCATTTCTTAAAAAAATCTCTTTCTCCTGAATACACTTTTATAGACTTTGATGCAGAGATTTATCATTACGGCAATACGAAAAAGGCACTCATTGAAGTCATACACGACGGGTTGAGCGAAAGTAAAGACGCTAATAAAGGCAACCTAGAAAAACTGAAAAACACAGCGCTGGGAAACATCGTAAAATATGATAAAAAAGTCAGTAGCAGACTAAGTTGGTGGACGGTCAGCTTCATTCTCTTGTGCCTGCTTTCCGTGCAAATGGTCAGATATCTTATCTTAGATATCAATGCTAATGTCAAAGCCCCGGGCACAATTTCAGGTTTAGTAATTTATCTGGAATTAGCTGCAGCGCTTTCACCGGGTCTGCTTTTATTATGGCTTTTGATAAGCCCGAAGATAAATTTAAAAAGTTGGTGGGCTGCAGGCTTCATTCTCTTATGCCTTCTTTTTGTACAGGCGGCGAGCTATTTTATCCTAGACATCAGTGCCAGTACAAAAAATACCGGCGCTATATCAGGTTGGGTAATAATCCTAGAGTTAGTTACGGCGCTGTCCTCGGCGCTGGTTTTAGTAGGAATTTTAGTGAGGAAAAAACTTAATAAGAAACCTCAGGATGATCCAGAGGATTTTACAACCGTGGGCGATCTCTTCAAGCAAAACAGTACCGACAGCATCACCGAAAAGTGGCTAATAAGCCGGGAAATAGGGACGATTGAATTAACAAAAGCGCTCGCTGGTTTTACCAGTAACTCATCCGTTTCCGCTGACGCAAAATTTATTCTCATTATTGACAACCTGGATCGAATTAACGCAGAGAAGGTTAAAGAACTCTGGAGCGATATGGAGCTTATTGCGGGAACAACGCACCGGCAGTTCCGCATTATTGTGCCTTATTCCGCCCGTCATGTTGCACAATCTCTTCTACTGGACGGCTATACCGGCCGTGAGTTTATCTCCAAGCGCATTCCCGTTACCTTTTCCGTACCACCTCTGATAACTGCCGGATGGCAGGACACGTTCCGCGAAATGTGGAAGGAAACTGTGAATGAGCGAACTGATTTCTCCTGCGCAGAAACCATGCAGATACTGGAACGCTGGCGCACTGCTGAGTATCCTCGAATGACGCCGAGACTGCTCAAAAAACTGGTAAATGACGTTCACATACTCCTTATGACAGTGCCTGCTGAAGCTCCGGAGGAATATGTTTTAATTGCACTTTATGTGGTTTTCGTGCGCTACAACGATGAAGACGTAATGGCGTTACTTAGAACAGTTGAAGGTGACGCTATCGACGTACCTCCCAGTGAATATCAAGATAAATTGCAGGCAACTAAAGCCCAGCTAAATCGCCTTTTTATGAATGATACGAACCGATGGAGTGAATATCTGATGAGTATTCATTTCCAAGCATCGGTAGAGCTTGCACGTACAGAGTTGTTTGATCTGCCGCTTACCGACGCGGTTAATAAAAAGGATGCTGTAGCACTCGAGAAACTGACAGGCATGTACGGATTCTCTCATGCATGGCAGCGCTGTGCTGGGCGCTTTACTATGTACGACTGGATGGAAACTGTCACGAAACTTTCCGACGATACATTAATCAGAATCAAAGAAGAGCTAACCGGTGCCGTTGCCAGGCTCAACGCGTTATATGCAATATCTGAGCGGGCAAATTTTCGTCAATCTTTCACCCAAAGCCTCAAATTATTAAAAGAAAAAGGTCACCTTGGTACTGAAGATTTCATGGTCCGGCAGAAAAATCATGTCGTCATAGAACTGAACAAATTGCAGAAAATGCCGGAAAATGATGAAGTTTACATCAGGGAACTTCTTAAGGAGGCAGACCTATATTCTGCAATATTTAAAGAAAACCTGCTGGACCTGATAGATAGTGATGTAAGCGGTAAGCTTTATTCCATGTACCTGCTGAACGAAAAAGACAATCTGCCCAACCTCCATATCAGTACTCTTTCCCTTACAGAAGCAGAGCAGGAAAAAATGCTTCGCCACATACTGGAGACTGAGTTACACGGAATTTTTGACCCTGACGTCATCCGCTTTTTCGAGCTATCAAGCAAGGCTGTAGAACAGATAGTTAAAAACGAAAATCAAAACTTACCTGAAAATATCGTTAGCAAGCTGGGACTGCTCCGCAACTCCGGCAGCAATGAGGATATAGATGATCTTCGCTATGTTATTTTTAACCCCGAATGGTATGACAGTCAAATAACACCAAGCTTGAAAAAACAGACTGTTATCAGCGAAAATTATCCTGAAGAATATGCTGCTCACTTGGTTGCACATCTGGTAGTCACTAAGAACTATTCAGAAATAGAAAGTTACGCTGAAGATTTTGAGCATAATGAAAGTTACATTAAATATCTTTCTTATTATTTCCGTTATATTAATAATTTCAGTATTGTACTGGATGCTTTGAAAGATGCTCAGTCGTCAGCATATGTAAAAGAAGCCATAAAGATTTTATTTAATGAAGATCACTTGGGTTATATCAACACGGCCGATTACGTTAACACTTATTACCCGATGCTCAAGTCTGAATTAAGTGATATTGATTACATGAGACCTATTGTTAATCGCGAGCCTGGCTTGCTCAGAACCATAAATGAAAAAAATGTAGCAAAAATAAGCGAGGAATTTCTGGAGGATATGTTCTCCAGAAAAGAATTTAAAAAATTCAAAGAGCGACTTCACGTAATCAGTCAGGACGTTATATCAAGTAAGGAGCAGCTTTATAATTCTTTTAAAGCGATAGAAAGCAACAGAAGCCTCATTCTGCGCAGGATGGCATCAGCTGGAAAGTACGTACATATGACCGCAGGTATCAGCCTCTTCGCGGACTGGTATCGGAATCTTGATGTTACACAGCTTAAAACCCATAACAACGTAAGGTTAATATGGTCATGTCTTATAGAAGAGCAGCGGTCTGAAATACTTAAAGAGCTCCACGATGTTCTTATGGAAGTGCACACCCTTAAAGAAAAGAGGGTCAAAGTTATTCAAGATTTTCATGATGTTATAAATTTTGCCGAACCGGAAGGGAAAGCTTCACGACGCGCAATTGCGGCGCTGTTTGGTCTTGCTTCCGGCGATGAAAAATTGCGTTCGTGGCTTAATGCGCAGCAGTTTACTTTCAGCGCCTGGCCAAAGGCTGAAGCTGATACAGTGAGTCAGGTAATTAACGAAAATCAGGAGAATTTTCCTGATATTATTAGGCATTCTCCATTCATCAGAAACCGTCTTCCCGTACCGGCACCGGAGCAGGATGATCAAAATGCAGACGGAAATAAGGATGAGAGTTGAAACTACCTTTCGCATCCGGGCATTCCGTCAGGCCTGTAAAGAATATGCTGCAGATATTAAGAGGTGGCCATTAATATGAAAAAGACGACAACAACGCCTCACGACGCCACATTTAAGGCCTTCCTGACGCATCCCGACACCGCGCGAGATTTTATCGAGCTGCACCTGCCGGCGGAACTGCGCGCCGTCTGCGATCTCAGAACACTGAAGCTGGAGTCCGGCAGCTTCGTGGAGGAAAATCTGCGCGCCTACTACAGTGACGTGCTGTACAGCCTGAAAACATCCGCCGGCCACGGCTATATTCACGTGCTTATAGAGCACCAGTCAACGCCCGATCGTCACATGGCATTCCGCCTGATGCGCTACGCTGTGGCCGCCATGCAGCGACACCTTGACGCCGGGCATAAAAAGCTGCCACTGGTCATCCCGGTGCTGTTCTATACCGGCCGGCGGAGCCCGTACCCGTACTCCACGGACTGGCTGCACGAGTTTGATGACCCGGCGCTGGCCGGGCGCCTTTATAGTGCCTCCTTCCCGCTGGTCGACGTCACGGTCATTCCGGATGAGGAAATCATGCACCATCGCAGCATGGCCGCGCTGACCCTGTTGCAGAAACACATTCACCGGCGCGATCTGGCTGACCTGCTGGATCGGCTGGCCGCCACCCTGATGGCAGGTCAGCTTACGGGACAGCAGCTGGTTTCGCTGATAAACTACCTCGTACAGGCGGGTGAAACAGATGACGCCGAGGCCTTTGTACGCAACCTGGCGCAGAAAGTGCCGCAGCATGAGGATGAACTGATGACGATTGCACAGCAGCTGGAACAGAAAGGGCGGGAACAGGGCCGGATGGAAGGCGAGCGCGAAGCAACGCTGAAAATTGCCCGGGCGATGCTGCTTAAAGGACTCGATAATCCGACGGTGATGAATCTGACGGGTCTCACCGAAAAGGAACTAGAGCAGATCGAGATACGCCATTGATTTAAAAACTTTTTTAATAAATGTCTCAGTGGTAACTGTGCAGCACCGCAGGGACAGATAATTTCTGTCAGCGTTTATCTGCAGGATTTTGTAAAGCGCTGCTTAATGCAGACAGGGACTGGCGCGAAGGTAGACCTGAAATGGCTGACAATATTTCACCGTCTTATATCCTTACCTCACTCTGCAACATCATTTGATCAGCGGTATATCTTTTAACCTCGTTGTATAGCGTGGTGACAGCATTTCGCGCTTCATCTGCCAGGCACTGTCACGTTCTCCCTGCCCCGCAAACCACACCTTTCCCTTGCCTGAGCGGTTAATGGTGTCCATCGCGGCCATGAGCGCATCAGCGTTTGCACGCGGCTGCTGCTCGCTGAACATATCAAACTGCGCGACCCCGGACTGGTAAAAATCACCCAGCATGACGCCGGCTTTGGCGTACCGGTAGCCCTCCCGCCAGATGGTGTTGAGGCCGCGGATGGCTGACTCAATAATGTCGCGCGTATCGTTCGTAGGATAATCACAGATGCGGGAAGCCGTATTCGAATACTGAGGCTCATCGCCGTGCCGGGCGGTTGCGATAGACACACTGATATGACGGCAGCGAGAATTCTGCTCCCTGAGTTTTTCCGCCGCACGCGTGGCATACAGCACCACGGCCTGCTGCATCTCCTCCAGCTGCGTAACGCGCTGGCCAAAAGAGCGTGAGTTTACAATCTGCTGTTTCGGCGGCGGCGCATCCTCGAGCGCCAGGCAGGACTCGCCGTTGAGCTCACGCACGGTGCGCTCAGTAATAACGTCAAAATTTTTCCTGATCATGCTGATGTTACTGTCTGCCAGTTGCAGGGCAGTAGTGATGCCCAGCTGGTTCAGGCGCAGGCTGATGCGCCGGCCAATGCCCCAGATGTCACTGACGCCAGTCAGGTGCAGAAGTTTTCGCTGCCGGCTCCGGTCTGACAGATCCACCACACCCCGGGTCTGAGTCCATTTCTTGGCCGCGTGGTTGGCCAGTTTGGCCAGCGTTTTGGTCGGCCCGAACCCCACACCGATAACCAGTCCGGTCTCCCGCCGTATGCGCTCGCGCATCTGCTGTCCGAACGTATCCAGCGGGATAAAGCTGCCAATCCCGGTAACGTCCAGAAAGCTTTCATCTATCGAGTAAACCTCCTGCCCGGCGGCCATTTCGCCCAGGATGGCCATCATGCGGCTGCTCATATCGCCATAGAGTTCGTAATTAGAGCTGAACACCTGAACGCCGTTCTGCCTGAAAAAACGCTCATTCTGAAACAGCGGTGCGGCCATTTTGATGCCCATGCGCTTTGCTTCGGCCGAACGTGCTATAACGCATCCGTCATTATTTGACACGACAACGACAGGTTTACCGCGCAGGTCAGGCCTGAACACGGTTTCGCAGGAAGCGTAAAAGTTATTGGCATCGGCCAGCGCAAACATGGTTACTCTCCCGCAGATCCGCTGAATCCCAGTCCGGCCACATCGGTAAGTGCGTAGGCAACCACGCCCCACACGGGAAGTCCCTGACTCACATCCAGCAGAGTGATTGTTTCATCCTCATCCGGCGCCTGCAGGGCGGGAACCGGATCGAGCAGCAGGCGCCGCAGCGTTAGCTCCCCGTCGGACTCGGCCACGATGAGCTGGCCGTGCGCCGGTACCAGCGCACGATCAATGGCCAGCACTGACCCCTTAACGATGCCGGCATCAGGAAAACTGCTGTCACTGCGCATCAGATAGGTTGAATAAGGCGAAAGATGAACGAGGTCGCCCAGGTTCAGACGTGATTCGGTATAGTTCTGGGCCGGGCTCTGAAAAGCCATAATATACTCCATTCTGACAGCATTGAGACGTGATCCTGTAACGCCGGTATATCTGTCACACGGGACATGTCAGTGACTCGTAATGCCAGTATACGTTGTCAGCTATACATCTGCCTGTGTCTGACACCGTTCAGCGGTGCGGAAAGGCCGGCATATCAAGCCCTTCAGGGTCTGCTGAGGCGTCCCACTGCCACCACCGGCCGGCACCGTAGTCTCTGTCATATAAGGCCGTTTTGACCTGTTTACGCTGCAGGTAGTCCGGGGTGTTCATGCCGTACACCTCCATCGGCAGGGCTTCTATGCCGGAGACATCCGTCAGCACGAAGTCCGGGAATACATTTTCCTCACCGTCGTAGCGCAGTGGCTTGACGAACGCGCGCTTTTCCTGCCACAGACGCGCCTCGACCATTCCCTCATAGCGCGAGTCCAGGGGGATATAGCGCGGACTGACGGTCATCAGTGCCGCATCAATTATTCGGCAGCTGCTGCGCGGCAGGTTATGGCCGTCTTTTCGTATAAAGACCGTTTCCGGCGGCTCGGTTTCACAGATAACCATGACCCGGGCACCGCGGCGCCAGTCTCCCAGCTCGCGCGAAAAGCTATGCGCGAGGCGCGCTCTGACGTCATCAGGCAGCTGCAGCCCGGGAAAACCGGCAAACAGCCCCAGCGGCAGCGTGGACTGCATCCGCGCATCGGCCGCGTCACTCCAGGCAGCCAGCTGCGAGATCAGGATGAGACGACGTGACCCACTGCCGGCATCCTTTGCCACCTGCCGGTTCTGCATGGCCTGCGCTGAGTCCTTCATGGCCATCAGCATCAGCGACTGCTGCAGCGGCACCGCCCCGATGCGTACGCGTGCAGCCGTTTCATTCAGACGCCAGCTGACCCAGCCCGGATAGCGTTTTTTCCGGTCAAAGGCGGGGTGCCAGACGTTGATGCCGGACTGCTCCCAGAGCAGGTGCAGCAGACCCAGAAGACGCATTGAGGGCTGCCGGCGCCGCTTTACGGGTCCTGCGCTGACCGGGAGCGCATCCGGTTTCTTTTCCTGAGTGTCTTTCTTCTGCAGGCCGGTGGGCAGACGTACGACAATGCTGCCGTCCGGCGCCGTCTTCACGGCATCAGGTGCATAAACAGCGGCCTGCCTTTCATCTGACCAGACGGAATAAAAGCGGCAGTCCGTTGCGTGCTCATGGCCGGAAAAAGGCCATGACGCGAGCCAGCACTGGTCTGTTTTCTGGGAAAGGTGCACCTTCAGGCGCCGGCAGTGCGCGTTCTCATCGGGTGGCCGGCACAGGCAGGTCACCACCGTCGTGGCTTTATTATCCCGGGCGTATTTCAGCCAGCGCTGCCACTGTTCCGGCTTATCCGCACGGAAGTCTGCGGCGCATTCCCGCGTTCCGCGCTGGCCGGCAAACAGCACCGGAAATGTTTTCTTTGCCGCCATAATAAGCCACCTCCCGATCACAATACTGAATATGAGACCTGCGTGTTTCTTAATTCAGCCTGTCCGCTGAGCAGGTTACAGGCGAAGATTCATTCCACAGCCGGTTAAATTCCGTCTGATACTGTCGCGCGGTTGCCGGCTCGCCCGTAATAACCAGCACGTTTTCAGCATTTCTTTTTTCGGCCGAAGACGTGTAATTAAATGAGCCCGTTTCAACCACGCTTTCGTCAGCGACAATAAATTTATTATGCATAATGCTGTACATGCCGTTAATGCGCACCTGCACTCCCGCGCAGGCCAGCGCGCTGACGAGTGACCACCGGTCCCGGCTTTTCTTTTCGTCGGCAACCAGCCGTACCGTAACGCCCCGCGCCACGGAAGCAGCCAGCGCCTGCGCCACGGGCTGGCTGGTGAAGTCATAGGCCGCCACATCCATGCTCTGGCGTGCGCTGCCGGCGAACTGCAGTATCATGTTTAGCGCCGTGCCGCCGGGAGAGAATCCTGCCATCACGGTGGCGAAGGAACAGGGTATAAATACAGTCGCGCATAACGTGATTACTCTGGATTTATATTTATTCATAGATAGTTACCTGCCGGGAAAATGAGTAAACATTCTATCACGTAACGTATTTATTTAATTAAACAACGCCCTGTCACTGTCGCAACAAAATATAACAAATACGGATTAAGTCATTATTAATCCCTGCCGATAATATAATTCACACAGGGAAGGAAAAACCATGAATTAATTTCACTAAATAAACATGCTTACATCGCGCGGTGATATTAACGGGGCACTCGCACTCATCAGTAAATGGAGTGAGGGCATTGCCCGTAAAATCATGAAAAAGGCCGGCTACAGTGTGACGCCGCATCCCGGTCGCGCGTTCTGGTCGTGGGTGCAGGTCACGCTGACGGATTCCGCACGGCAGCGCCGCTGTGGCTACCGGGTACGGGCTGAGCGCAGGACACCCGTCCGCTACAGCCGTCAGCAGGCGCGGGAGAATTATGACACCTACGCGCAGATGATGGCCTCAGACGTCGCGCCGCAGGCTGAGGCTGCCCCGCACGGAGAGATAGCGCCCCTCGATGCTGGCCCTGAAAAAAGCGTCGCTGTCTGCAGCCGCACAGAAACCCTGATACACCCTGGCCGGAACGGCAAGCCAGCGCCGGCACGCGCCGTTCCGGTACTCCAGCTCAAGCACGCCGGTGGTCGCATCAAAGCCCGCCGACCTGAAAAGCGCAGAGGTGATGTCATGTCTGTTCATTCTGTGTTCCTTCTGCACGACGCTTTTACGCCGCTATGTAAAAACGGGCACCTTCTGCCGCGAGGAAAAAACCGGTACCGGCCCGGAACCTCGCTGCCTCGCGTCTCAGTTACGCAGAATGCATTCAGGGCTTTCAGGAACATGACGTCGCTCAGACCGATCTCATCCGGTATTAACACGCCGTAGTGGCGCAGGAATATCCGTTCTTCCATCAGGTGCTGCACCAGATGCCGCAGTGCAGGTGCGTTTTCGTTCAGTAGGGTATCTTAAGGAAGATACTGTCCCGTCCAGTAAGAGGACGTAAACAAGCGCTGGAGGCACTATTCTACTCGTAAGTCTACTCCTCTTAAATGAACTCTAAATAACAGGACTTATGCGTCTGTATCGATATTACGTTCCAAAGCGTTTTATGGTAGCCTTTCATAAAAAAAAAGCCGTGGCAGTGCAGCAGAGCAAACTTTCATTCTGCTGCATGTTTGAGAATATAAGTCAGCCGCCCTGCATATGTCATCTGCAACCACTATATAACGCATGGACCTTCTATAAAGGACAAAGGCAGGCAATGCAGACACGGAATCATAAAAATATCAATGCAATGAGAACCTTACATGCAAAATAAAACATCAGTACTATTCTTGATGCTTATTAGCGCTAAAGCAAGCGCTTTTAACTGTGATAATGTCAAATGTATAAATTCCGGGAACCTCGATTCCTTTAGGAATAGAACCACTGTAGATATAATGCAAAACGACGGGATAGTTAGTAGCTTCATGGAAAATGCTAGCCTCGGAATAGTTCAAGGAAACATGAACAATAATGGCAGCATTAATGGTAGCTTTGTAAATCAGGGTGTTATATACGGCGACATGGTGAACAGTTATCATGCAGATTTAAAAAATAGCATTTCTGTCATGTTTAATAGTGGCCAAATTGATGCCGGAATGATTAATTTTGGCCTTACAAGAAGGGACATGAGCAATACTCCGACTGGCACTGTAGGGCTTAGTATGATTAACAGTGCAACTGGCAGCATCGGTACTGGCATGAATAATAATGGTATAATCGGCGAAAACATGGAAAATGACGGACAAATTTCTAAGCAAATGGAAAATTCCGGTACAATTTCGGGCAGCATGATAAATACCGGCACAATAGGCGGGGATCTGACAAATACAGGCACTATTACGCATGGGATTTTAAACAGCGGCACGGTCAAGGGCAAGGTAAGTCTCGGGAATGCTACGTTGACCCTGTCCGGCCCTTCCGCTTCTGTTGCCGGCACCATCACAGGCGATGAAGCGTCTTCTGTTTCTGTCGGCAATAATGTTACCTCTGCCAGTTACGAAGCTGCTAAGGGTGACGACGCATCAGTAGGTAGCCTATCTGTTGCGCAGGGGAGCCAGCTAATACTGGATAACGGCGTTACCTGGTCCGCCGTTGGAAGTAATGCTGCCATAAACAATGAAGGAACAGTTGAGCTTAACAATAGCTCCCTCGGAGGCAATCTGACCAATACGGGTACACTTTCCCTTGGCAGCGAAAGCAGCATCTCGGCCACCATCAGCGGCAGCGTGTCAAATGCGGGCAACATTGTCCTTAACCCAACCGACCACAGCGCCGGAAACACTCTGACCATCAGAGGCAATTATACCGGCATCCCCGGTAGTACTGTGCTACTGGGCACGGTGCTGAGTGACGACAGCTCGCTTACTGACCTGCTGAACATTACCGGCAATACCAGCGGACAAAGCACTGTTTATGTGACAAATGAAAACGGTGCGGGGGCCCGGACCCTTGAGGGTATCAAGGTTATAGCTGTCGGCGGAACATCTGCGGCTGATTTCTCACTCGGTAATCGGGTGGTGGCCGGCGCGTATGACTACAGTCTGAAAAAGGGGACTGACGGATATTACCTGACCTCTGTTTATGGCCCTGCACCTACGCCTACGCCTGCACCGGCTCCCACGCCTGCTCCTGCACCGGCTCCCACGCCTGCTCCTGCACCGGCTCCCACGCCTGCTCCTGCACCGGCTCCCACGCCTGCTCCCGCACCGGCTCCCACGCCTGCTCCTGCACCGGCTCCCACGCCTGCTCCTGCACCGGCTCCCACGCCTGCTCCTGCACCGGCTCCCACGCCTGCTCCTGCACCGGCTCCCACGCCTGCTCCTGCTCCTGCACCGGGATCCCGTATGGTGCGCCCGGAAGTGGGGAGCTATATCGCCAGCCTCCGCGCTGCCAACACGCTGTTCAGTTTCTCGCTGCGCGACCGCGAAGGGGAGCAGAATTTTGCCGGCACGTCCGCCCCTGACCGTAACGCGCCCGGCATGTGGCTGCGCAATGAGGGCGGATACAACAGCATTTCCACATCCGACAAGCAGAATCGCACCCGCTCCGCACGCTACATTCTGCAGCTGGGCAGTGACGTGGCAACATGGACGACCGACGGAACGGACCGGGTGAGCCTCGGCCTGATGGGAGGCTACGCCAGCCAGCACAGCAACACGCGCAACACGCTCACCGGCAATCGGTCACAGGCAGGCATTCACGGCTACAGCGCCGGAACCTACGCCACCTGGCACCAGAATGCCGCAGAAAAAGCCGGTCTGTATGCAGACAGCTGGGTGCAGTACAGCTGGTTTAACACTCAGGTAAAAGGAGATAATCTTAAGGCGGAACATTAACGTAGCGACGGACTGAGCGCATCACTTGAAAGCGGCTATGCGATGCGGGTGAGTCAGTGGACGGGAGCAGGCGGTACAGAGAATGCCCTCTATGTAGAGCCCCATGCACAGGCCGTCTGGTCTGATGTGAATGCCGGCAGCTTCCGCGAAGCTAACGGTACGCGGGTCAGCGGCACCGGCAATGACAACGTGCAGCTAAAGCTCGGCGTGCGGACCTACCTGAACGGAAAAAGCTGGTATGACCGTGACACGGTGCGCGAGTTTCAGCCCTTTGTTGAGGCGAACTGGATTTACAACACGCAGCAGTACGGCGTGCGCCTGAACGATACTGATTTGCGGGCTGCAGGTGACCGAAACATCGGGGAGCTGAAGACAGGCATAGAGGCGCGCCTTGGCAAGCGTTTCAGCGGCTGGGCTACCGTGGCGCAGCAGATGGGCGGTGCCGGATATCACGACACCACCGGCCTGCTGGGCGTCCGGATCACCTTCTGACCGGGCAAAACTGCTCACAGTAAGCGCTCCGCCGTCAATGTAATATGCATTTTTATGGATAACAGGAGAAGCCCCTCAGAATAAGACTCCGGATTAACCGGAGCCTGTCCTGACCGGCGGTGACGCCGCCTTCGGTTTTGCCTTTTTCTGCACCGGAGCATCCTTCTCCACACCGACAATCCGGATATCATACTCCATGACAGAGTCGGGCCGCACGCCATCCGGCATATTGCTGTGGCCGTAAGCAAGCCTGGCCGGAACGACCAGCCTGATAGCGCCGTGATTGTTGAGCAGAAGGATAGCCTCCCGGAACAGGGGCGGATAGCCGCTCAGGGGTAAAGTAACCGCCTGTTTATCAGCTATCATATCGTTAATCACGCGCCCGCCGGCCAGGCTTTCACGCATGACGGTGGTGACCCTGTTATCCTCATGGATTCGGGTACTGTCCCCTGCCTCTATGATTTGATACCAGAACCCCCGGGGGGACTGTTTCACGCCCGGCTTCCGGATAAAGACGTCCAGATACCGTTGCTCTGCCTCACTCGCGGGGCGGTCCGCGGCGCCCTGCCGGAGGCTTTCTTCCCCGGTAACGGTGAGGCGGTATATCATCGTGGCGCCGGGAGGGATCCGCGGCGGAAAGCCGTCGTCGCCCCAGGCGAGCGCGGGCGGCGCGAGAAACGTGACCGAGCCGTGCAGCCCGAGCTTCTCAATAACGCTGCGGAACAGCGGCGGAAAGCCGCTCAGCTTCTGGCGGACCGTGCTGGCTTTTTCCGTGGCGTCAGCGCCGGCGAGGCTTTCCCTGACGGAAACCGAGAGGGTGCTATCCGCTGACAGCCGGGCCGTGCCGGGGGTATCAATCCGGTACCAGTAGCCCTGTGCGTCCTGCCGGACGCCGGGTTCGCGGCGGAACGCGGCAAGGGCTTTCGCACCGGCGGCATGCTGCGTTTTTATCACCCGGTCCCGGGCAGCCTGTACCTCGAGACGCCGGAGCGCCAGGGTATTTTCCAGCGCCTTTTCAGGGTACCTGATGGTATGCAGCAGCGCATCGGTAAACCCGCTGGCCAGGTCCTGAGGTCGGGTCTGCACGCCGAGCATCATGTTCATGCTGACTGCACTTAACGCCTCCTGCCCGAATGCCACGCCGGCGGCGTAGTCTCCCGTCAGCTGTCTGCCACTGCTTCCGCTGGGTGTTTTAATGCCGGTCCTGTCCGCACGGAGGGCGCCGGCATCCGGTGAGTCCACGGCGGGCGCACTGGCAGCAGGCCGTACAGGAATGCCGTCCCCTGGCCGCCCAGCCGCTGACAGCGCGTCCCGTAGCCGCTGATTTTCTCTCTTGATATCCTGAAGCGCCGCCAGCTGCGCCTCCCTGATATCTGCCCTGAGCGTTAATGCTTTGCTTTCTAGACCCAGCCGCAGCCCCTGTTCCTGCGCCGCCGCCAGCTCCCGGGCTGACTGTGCTGCCTGCCTGCTGGCTTCCGTCTGCGCCGCTGCGGCCTGCTTTGCTCTGCCGGCCAGCGCGTCGCGTAGCCGCTGGTTTTCTCCCCTTATATCCTGAAGCGTCGTCAGCTGCGCCTGCGCTGCATCCGCCCGGAGCATTAATGCTTTGTTCTCAACGCTCAGCCGCAGACCCTCAGCCCGCGCCACCGCCAGTTCCCGGGCTGACTGAGCCGCCTGCCTGCTGGCCTCCGCCTGCACCACTGCAGCCTGTTTTTCTCTGCCGGCCAGCGCGTCGTTTGCATCCTGGCTGGCCTTCAGCGCCGCACGGAGTCCTTCAGTATCCGGGTCTTTCGGCTGCGGCACGGCCGGCCGGGGGATATTCTGCCCGCCTGCCTGCAGGTCAGACAGGCGCCTTATCATATGGTCGCGCTGGCGGATCTCCGCTTCACACTGTTGCGTCCGCGCGCGACCTCCATCTGAAAGCGCGCCGTGCGCTGTAACCCTGCCGCGTCCTGCGGCCAGCGGCCGCGCCTCCTCTTTGCGCACCGGCGCGGACTCAGTAGCCGGTGCCTGCGTACGGACCGGATGGTTTTCCAGCCACTGCGGTGCAAACCGGAAGAGGGGCGGGGTATCGTCTGCAACCGCGGACAGAACGGGCAGCAGCAGGCTGACGGCCAGCACCGGCCTGTTTAGCCTGGAACGCGTCATTTATGCCCCTCTCCCCGCTCTGACAGTGCATTCAGTAAAGCCAGGGAAATGCCGGCGCACACCCGTGACACGCGGTACTGGTAAAGTGCATCAACGGCCGCGGTGGTGTTTGCATCTGTTTCACCGCGCACGCTGCCGTACTGGCTCGCCGCGGTCATAAGCTGAGAAAATACCGCCACGCGCCGGCGGTAGTCCTCCGGATTTACCGACTTCAGCGCGTCCAGCTCTCTTTCGCAGCGCGACAGCGCCTCAGCCTGTGGGCGGGGCGCATCAGCAGCAATGGTGTTCATTTTTTTGTCCCCCTGCGCCGTCCCGGTTACCTTCATCTGAGCAGGGGTGCCCGCCCTGCCGTCATGCTGCGATGGCAGCTGGTGACGCCCGGTGGCCGCGCATCCGGACAGCATGAGCAGTCCAAAGAAAGGTGTCAGGTATCTCCTGTAAGCTATGCCGGGTAAGGAAAGCCGGATAAATAACGGCGAGCGGTGATTTTTCATAAGTGCATCTTCTTATAGAAATAATTGACTGCGGGTGATTAAGGCGTTGTGGTGGTCGGCGCATAAATCACGCTCAGCGTGCCGGTGTAATGTCCGGAGGTCTTGCTCGACAGCGTGAACGACGGCGTCACCAGCGTGATGGGGACAGGGACGCACGAGGAAACGCCGGAAACACCCGGCAGTGCCACCTGCCGGCGGCGAAAACTGCTGGCGGCAGTGCCGGCCCAGTCAATCTCAGTGCCGTTTGTGACGGTGTAGGTACTGCCGGTAAGCGGATTGAGCACCATGACCTTATAGTCAAGACGGTCGCTGGTGCTGCCCGCACTCCCCCCGTCCCGGTAAACGGAAAAGTATCCGCTGGTTCGTCCGGTAGCCGTTTTGCCTTCATCCTTAAAAGTCAGGGCAATATTATTGGCGCTCAGCCCGCCGTCATAAAGACACATATCGAGAGTCGCGGTGCCACTGGCGGTAGTATTATTTACTGTTCCTGGCCGGTTGTTCAGGTTCAGGTTAATGCGGGGGTTACCCCCCGGAAAGGCCGGGAAATATATGGTCTGCGCCCCTGTATTGGTGACCTTCAGCGTAATGTTTGCGGTCCAGGTATTCAGGATTTCTGTGGGGCCCCACTGATAAAGGTTCTGCTTCAGGGTGGCCGTCCATGTACCCGGCGTCAGACTGTTTAAAGCGGCCTGAGATATCTGATAAAAAAACCTTGGGTATCCAATGGTGGTGGATGCAGCAATCCATGGAACGACTTGCCCACCGCTATAATATCGCCAGGCGGAGAGGTTGAGATCTTTGCATACAGATGAGCCTGTCGCACTGCAAAACCTGAGCGGAATAGTGGCAACTGCGGGGCTTACCGCCGCACTTGGTGAGACAGCGCATGCACCGTACGTTGTGTCCGTCGCGCTCAGACAGGTGAGAGTATTCAAGTCCTGAGCAGCACTGCCGTCGCCCCCCCTTACTGCATTCCATATCCATATCGCAGAAGGAATGCCTCTCAAATCGTAGCTGACGTTGATAACAGAGTTTTGCTGAGGGGCGGCGGCAGCACATGTATGCGCAACCGTCAGCCCTGATATCATGAAAAAGCAGCGGAAGCACCACTGAACAACGGATGGTTTACCAGTATAAAACATAATCAGACGCTCCCGGGAAATTATTGCATAAACACAAACTTGTTATTCCAGCCAGCAGAGCAGATCCGGAAAAACCCTCACTTCACTCTTATCGCGGCAGTTTTATTACTCTCTTCGCTTATACCCGCGGTCATCAGCTCAGCCTGCCTTTTTTCCGCCGCCGGCAGGCTGACAAGCGAAACATCCTCACACCGCACCGAGCCGACCCAGCGCACAACGTCCTTCCGCATTTTCACGCTGACCGGACACTGCAGATATTCACCGCTGCGTATCACGTAGAGCGTTTTGAGCGGGCGGGAGGTTTCCAGAGAAAAAGCGCCGTCTCCCAGCGGACTCCAGGAGGCCACGTTCAGCGGGATAGCATTCTGCAGTGGATGGCCCTCCCCGTCAGTCATCCGGCCCAGCCATGTGTACCGGGCGCTGACGCTGACGTCGCGATAAAATACCCTGCCCGGCATCATAAAGAGGGTGCGTGAGCCCCCACCCCGGCTGATTTCGCTGCTGACACCGTCCGTTACACTGGCAGACTCGCTGACACTGAGCGTCGACTGCTGATAGCCAGGCACCGTGAACAGGGCCCGGCTTCCTGCCCGGACATCGGCCTGTCCGCCGCTGTCGACGCCCACGCTGACGCGGGACGCCTCGTCACCGTCATCACCTATACCGAACGTGATGGCGGAGGACGGGGTGCCGTCACCCCAGCGTCCCCAGAAAAAACCGTTCCGGTCAATGGCCACAGAAGAGTTATAACTTCCGCTGACGCTGAACGCGTGGCCGCCATCATTGCTGCTGTAAGCATCGCTGAGGGTCAGGCTTCCGCGTCCGTACTGACTCCCGAAACGCCTGTAGGCCAGCGCGCTGACGGTATCCGTATTCACGCCGCTGACTGAAGCACCGGTTTCATTATCCCCGGTGCTGTCGCCGTAGCGGGAATAACTGCCACCATAGCCCAGCTGCTCTGTTCCGTAACGGCTGTCATTCCATCTGGCGTTAAGCGAACTGCTGCCGGAGGCCCCCCCGGATGCAGGTGGCGTGGAACGTGACAGGCTCACGGTGACATATCCACCTTTGTCCGCGTTCGCATAGCTGCTGTCCCGTCGCAGGAAGGCACTCAGGCTGGTGCTGATGTTGAGGCCGCTCCAGTTAAATGCCCTGCTCAGTCCCGCCTGCCAGGTCCGGCTACGGGAGCGCGTGGTGTATATCTGGTCCCAGGGTGCGCCGTCACCGTACTGCGTGTCAGTCTTCGTCAGCTGGTTCCGGTACAGGTAACGCCCTTCGTTACGGCTGTCCGTGTAACCCAGCGTCGTATTCCAGCTCCGTACCGGCACGGAGAGCATCACACTACTGCTCGCATAGCAGCCACTGTAGCTGTAGCGCTTTTCTGCCCGGGTATTACAGTCTGGCGAGGACATGGCGGAACGATAAAAGCTGAGCGAGAATCCGTCGTTATAGCTGAGCTGCTGGATGTTTCCTGCAGAACCATCGCTTCCGTGAAGGTAACTGACGCGTGCGGTCAGCACGCCATCCAGGGCGCCGCTGTCGAATCCGTGACGCCAGTCCAGGGCGCCCTCTTCATAATTGACATTATTCAGCAGGGTTGCCCCGGCAGTCAGGGCCAGGCTGGCTGTAAGCGGAAGGCGGGCTCCGCCCAGCACCACCTGCCGGGTGTCGTCATTAGTGGTGGTATTACTGACGAGTTTCCCGGCCTGCATGAACCACTGAAAACTGTTGTCCTCTGAGGCACCAAGACTGACGTAAGGCACGGTCTGTGTCCTGGCCAGACGATTATCTTCATAAATCTTCAGTGTGACGGCATAGCTGCCGGGAGGAAACCCGCGGGTGTCCAGCGTCTGCATGCCGGGTTTAAAATAAAATGACTGCAGCAGGCGGCCATCGCGGTACGCATCCACGCGCGAATCCTGGGAAATAAAGACAGTTACAGGAGTGCCATGCCGGGCCTTGTCCTGGTTCACCCACGCCTGCGTAGAACCAATGCGCACACCGCGAAGCTGGCCAACCGGAAGCTGACTCAGATTAAGGCTGCCGCCGGCCCGGCTGAAAATATCGCGTGAATCCATCTGGCCCGCCTGGAGATAGACTTTTTTCCACATATCCTGCCGTACGTAGGCATTGCTCACGGCCAGCTGCGTGTTACTTTCGGTGCGATAATGTTGCCCCAGGTAGGTCCAGTCAACGTTCGCGTATGCGCTTTCTCCCAGACCCAGCGTACCGTTACCCTGCAGCGATACGGACTGATAATCACGGTCGGCCACAAAGTTAAGGTTCTGCTGATGAATGAAAGCGTTATGGCTGTCCGTTGCATTGCGGAAATAGACATCACCGGGCTGACTCCGTGGTGCAAACTGCCCGGAAAGAAAAAGGTCAGCACGGCCGTCATTTTCATCAAAAATGAGCGCAACGCCTTTTGGGTTGATATATCCGCAGCCAGGGCGGCCGCCATCGGAGCTGCATGACAGGCTGTCGTTGCGCGCAAGCGGTGCTGAAAGCACGCTCTCAAGCAGAGCTTTCAGCTCAGGACGGTTACCATATCGTTCCAGAATCACCTTAATGAGACTTTGCGGATCGGCGAAATGTACCGTTTCCAGATTTACAGTTGCCTGATAAAGTCCCAGCGATTCACCGTAAAGTGAAATCTCTAACCACTGAACCTGCCCTTTTGCAAGCGCTTCAAATCCGGGCGGGACCTGTAAAGCCGTTGCATTCTGGTAGTGAATAAGCACGAGGGTAGCAAGCACAGCGGAAATAGTTTTCTGCTTTAGAAGCATAAGATGGTTTCACTTGAGAGAAGGTGGGGCCCCCCCCACCTCGGGTTATTAATTAGATTTTTGTACCATCTTTGGTTGTAGCCTGAGAAACAACCAGGCTGATAACGCCGCTATACTTGCCGGCAATAAAGGTCTGTGTAGCCGACTTTTGTGCAATAGCCAGTGGAAGTGCTAACGAACCATTCGCCAGCCCATTGGGGAAAAGCGTGCTGTAGTTAAAGGTGGTGTTTGCTGTGCTCAGGGCAGTGCCGTTAAGCTTAACGGTCAGAGGAATGGGGTTTTCTCCACTGGCATCAGATAACTGCGGATCTGCCGCCAGGCTGACGTTCATGTCTACCTGTGCATTTGACCAGATTTTGATATTGTTCTTGTAAGCGCTCAGACCGTTTCCTGGTACATACGTCATAGTCACTGAGCTTGGCATCGCCGTGCCATCAGCCAGTGTTAAGGACGCCGTTGGATCGATGTTGGCGTTCACCGTTATGTCAGTCTGATAAGCTTGGGCAGCGACGGCACTGAGCAGTCCGGCCGCGCAGATAAGAACCTTAAGTTTCATACATTTTTCCCTTTATTTGTATTTGCTACCTATGGATATTCCCCTTTAGAGGGTGTCATTCACCGCCAGTGATAACCGGCAGCGAAATTTCTTCATTTTTTTCGTTTGTCCAGTCTTTAAATCGTACCCTGTACAGGCGGTCGGGACGGAAGCTCAGCGTCCGGAGTCTGACGTGCATGTCGGGATAAATGGTTGCGCCTTCTTTTTTCCATACGCAGGTGCTGGCGGTCGTACATTCACCGACCTCCGTCAGCGGAATGCGCACAGTCCCTTCATTGATCAGCATGCCCGTTTTACTGTCGATTTTCAGGCTTACGGCGGGGTTTTGGGGTGCAACATGAACCAGCGCACCCCATATTATATTGACGCCCACGTCGGCATTCTTTTTATTTCCTTCTGACACCTTATCCCCTCTGAAATTATTTTCAGACACTTCCTCGAAATAAACACGCCAGGTGGTTTCTTTTTCCGAAGGCGTTAGCGTTACAAGCCGGACTATACGGGTTCCCCCCGGAGTAATCGCAAGCTTTTGCGGTGTCACTATCAGTGAATCACCACCTGTAATATTAAAGGGAGTCTCCCTTTCCTCGGGCGTACCTGGATTAACAATCTTTTTCGCTGTTATCCTGACAAAAGAAACATCTTTACTTTGGGACATGACTTCAATCTTAGAGGCCTCACCATTATTAATGGAAACTTCTATAGGATAAACGGATACACCAGCACATGCCTGACCGCAAAAGAGAAACGATGTCAGAAAAAATACTGTCAGCACATATCTACTATTTATTTTTTTCACATGTCCCTCTGCTTAATCTGAGATTTGGCAGAGATTAAATTAATAACCACATAAAAAAAAGCAGTATTAATCGATCGATAAAGCCACATTTGATAGGCTTTAGCTATCAACAGACATCAAATGATCGGCACAAACGATCACAAAATAAGACAATTCTTACATTTATTTTCATTAATCAACAGAAAATTGCAGGAAAAATTCAATATGTCACTGTTTTATATGAAAAATAAAATAATTAAGCTTTCCCTGTGCTGAATTAATTGAGTTTTTTTTTGCCATGAATCCGGAACTTTGAGTAAAAGGGGGGGATTTAGCTATTGACCAAAACTGAAAGCCGGGTTTATTATTTTTTTCGGGAACATTTCAGACAAATTTATTCGTCTGCCCCCCCATTTTGATATCAGACTTTAACAGAAAATAAACATGAGATATGTCAGCTGCTCTGGCGTATGAATTTTTATTTACATTAAATCTAGAGGTGTTCCATTATGGAAAATAGCAACACCAGCAGTAAAAAATCGCATGCAACTTTAATAACGGATAACTTTTTTATGCTGAAAGGTCTTTCACACACATCCGGATTGAACATAAACATAATCCCGTGCAGCATTTTTTCTTTTATTAATCGCGACTTACACAGCGATGGAGTGAAAATTATTGACATGAACTCATGGGAGCGTTTTTTCATGGCATCATGCCCTTCTCTCCGTGAAGCTATAAGTATATATCAAGGCAACAGCATAATATTCCTCGCAAACAACACCAGACAGGAAATGGTGACCGAGCTGTTATATCCTGATGTAAAAATCATCAGTCCGGGAAACTGTGTTATAGAAATACAGCGTCATCTTATGGGTAAAATAGCGCCCGAGCCGGTCCGACTGCTGACGCCCAGGCAGCGGCAGATAATGCTGCTGATGAGTTCAGGGGCGGGTGGTATAGACACCTGTTCTGTGCTGGGAATTTCCGCCAAAACACTGAGTACGCACTTAAGGAGTGTGCTCAAAAAAGTTTCGCTTAGGAAATTTTCGCACTTTTGTGCTGCCATCATTCCCTATGTTCAGGATGTTACGGCAGCCCGCTCGAAGGAAATAATTCAGCTTAAAAATTTAAGTGACGATACTTCCTGCAGGAAAACGGCGAAGGCTTATCGTAACGTACTGCGCACAGACTGAAAGCGGGGGGGCACATTCCCCACATCTGACTACAGAACCGGTAAAAGATACGGAATAAAGGAATAAAGGAATAAAGGATGAACTCTTTCATGTACTGGACAATAATTCCTAGTTATATAGCAATCATATTTTTCTCTCTTTATCAGCATAAAAGACTAACTGATCGCAGAAAACTACCCAGTCGCTACAGAAACAACAGGAAATCGGGAAACAGACATCAAGCAAACCAGAACAGGCGGCATATAATCTATGTGCAATAATAGCCGAACGGCAACTGTAAATAAATGACTGTGGTGCCTGTCATGTAACAGTACTATCTGCGTAAACTCCAAAAAATGAGAAACATTAAGCTTACCTGAAAAATATATTTTCACTGCTTTTATTTTTCTGCGTATACGTACAGTTACAGTACCTTCTAAATTTAAGGTGAAATCCGTGGCTCAGTTTAAATCACTATTACTTTTTTATAAAAATTTTTTTTTGCTTTTCTGCTTTTATTTCCCTTTTTTTGTTACGTCAGTTCATGCTCTTTCCACTCCGGTCAGTATCAATTTAAATGTCAATAAATATAATATGCCGTCTCAAGTATGGATATATAACGGAGTTTATGGGGGAGGGCCTGTTTCCCAGCCCCCAGAATTCGCGAATCTAAACACGCTGGTATGTCAGAGTGATACAGACCCTCAATTCGGAGCTTGTCCTTCTCGTGCTACAACAACTTTTCTTGGAGGTGCTGGTGAAGTTATACTAAAGTTTTGTTTAGAAGGAACTACAACATGTAAGAATCTTACATTGAATACCTGGCGATTAGACAGCGGCCAAACAAAAACACCTCCATGGATTGCAGTAAAAAGTGATTACCGTAATGGAGTATTCTTTTATTATTCAATAAATAAAAATCAACTTTCCTTACTTTCGACAGGCATCTGGAAAGCCCGACTGGTTCTTAGTCTCGTTCAATGGAAACCTGGCCCTGTAGCCCTGGATGGATGGGTTGCTGATATAAGCCTGAACGTTATTGCCGACGCCCATCCGATGATTTTTTTTCCTAAATTCATCAGTGGAAAACCTGTTGTGTCGTTTGACTTTTCGCATGCCGTCAATCCAGTGAACGCTAAGGTCGATTTAGATATGTGTCTTTATGATGGAGGTACTAAAAGCAGCACTGTTTCTATTAGTATGAATGACGATAACTCTACTGGTCAATATGATTTCTACATGGTTCGCAATGGTGGCTCCATAGACAATGATTCAGATAAAATAAAATATAATGTGCGTGTCACACAGCCTATTACTGGCGAGGAGGTTGCTATGAGTAACAATCATATGCCTTTAATAATATATAATGCGGATGCACAAAGTGCTCAGCAACTAGTTTTTATTCCTGGAGTAGGCACGGTAAGCTGTCTACCTTTTAAAGTAAAACTTCTTGTGCGCAATCTAAACATCTCAGAGAAAATATCTGGATTCTATAATGATACATTAAAGATCCTTTATACTCCAGCGACTAGCTCTGGCTAGTTTTATTTCAAAGTGCAAGAGTACGCTGCTATTATAATATTTTATTATAATTGGGATCAGGTTAAGCGATAATGAAGCAGTTAATATTTCGACGGGCAATAACCGACTTTTGGCATACTGGAACTCACCTTTTATTCGCCTAGTCTATCTAAGCCTGTTCTTCCAGCAGAAATAACTCTCAGCTTTGAGTAAAAATTTAATATAGCAATCAACATCAATAACAAGGACATTTTTTCTCTTAGTAAACGCTCTGTCGTTAATAAAGATTTTCACACAAACTACTGCCACCATTTTAAGGAAAAGCATGACAAAAAAAGACTGGTTAATGAGGTTCAGGCGCTGCCGTTCAATGAACACGCTGGAGGCCGTGTACGAACACCTGAAATACGAAGGCGATCCGGAAGAGAATGAAATCATTGATCGTAAGCGTGCGGGGCACCCGTACAGAATACCTGTGCAGGGTAAAAAACAACGGTGTGTATCCGGCTGTTTACTGACGGCCTATCCGCTGTATGCCTGTTATTCTGAGCCGCCCCGGGCGTTCACTGTAGCCTGTAAAGAGGGAACCCGGAGGAACAGGGACCCGGCAACGCTGACTGCTTCACGGGCCCCCGCGGTCAGACGTCAGCTTTCACGGCTTTTAAGTGCGTCAGACACCCGGTCCTGTACCCGTACCAGAAACGCCTGCGCCGTTGTATCCCAGTTCGCGGGCACAAACTCCCCTTTGTAATGCGCCCGGAAATCCCGCTCGGTATCGTCGCATTCATCCAGAAACAGCTCAATGTCTGCCAGCAGGGCATGAAGATTCGCGTCCGGCATGTCGTGAATGTACGCCTGAATTTTGGGCTCTATCTCATGTCCGGGTTCGGCCATCACGTAATCCTGACCAAAATAGACGCCGATAAAATTATCCAGTTCGCTGATGCTGATACGGTCCACTATACCTCCGGAAACGCAGTCAGAACAAAATAGGGTTTTCCGTTAAATGATCTGAAATCAATTACCACGCGGACGGCATAACAGGTCACGGTCTCCTGATTTCCTCTGCGCACCATAATCCCGGTGGGGTGCGCAAACCGCCGGCTCAGCCGCATGCGGGCACGCATGCCGGGTGGGATGTTTTTTACCCACATCGCAATCTGATTTTTATTATCGGCCAGTACCCGGCTGACAATTGCCTCGGCATCACTCAGTGATTTAAAGCTGCTGGATTCCTCAAGCCTGGGCTCTCTGACAAGCCTTTCGCGTAACTCATCAGGCGATTTGCCGGTGTGCCGCTCAATGGTGTGGCCACCGGGCGCGCGTCCTGAAAGCGACTCATGCTCAGCAATTCTGAAACGGCCGCGGCGTACCGCAATGACCCGCTCTGCGCCGGCCGCCAGTGCAAACGCCATCGGAATGGCAATGTCTACCGTCAGACCCACCTTCATGGCGGTCTGGCGGTCAGCGCCGAGTGATTCCGCGAGTGCCACAGCGGAATTAAAGGTATCGGTACTGACCTGCCTGCCGGTCCAGACCTGCCGGAGACTGGCCTGAATGGTATCAAGTCCGTGCGTGCCGACAAAGACGCAGCCGGCCTTGGTCAGCATGGTGGGCTCCGGCACCACGCACAGGGCGCCTGCACCGAACAGTTCCACTACGCCACCCGCCAGCCCCAGCCCGCCCGATATACGGTTACTGGCTGACTCACCTTCACTGACGCTGCGATCAGAGAGTACGGCTGCCAGCTGCACCGGAGAAAGCGCTATCCTCAGTCCCTGTTCTTCTTCCACAGAATCCTCCATTCCCTAACCGGTACGTCATTTACTCAATTTATAACCGGCACGGCTTCAGGTTGCAAACCGGTGGCAGCTTGGCGCCTGTCCTCGAACAGGACAGCGAAAAAAGAGTTATGGCCACCGGTTTCAATACCAGGGATAACCGGAGTGAACTCAGCTTGTGCTTTCAAAGCGTTTCCGCATTGTCCACATCCGGAAGAATTTCCAGCTTATCGATAACGATCTGCATGACGTCCGCCATGCCCGGTGACCATTTGCCGGGTATATCGAGCTCCGAACGGAATATCCCCGCAAGCCGTATCCGGGTGGTTTCAAGTCCTGCATCGGCCAGCATGAGGACGGCCTCACCCAGCAGGCGATATGCCTCTTCTGAATCCCTTCTTTCTGTTTCAGTAACCTGCATAGCACTTACCTCTCAGACGTAGCCGGACAGGCGAGCAGTGCGCAGCCTGTCCCTTGAATGCCGCGTCAGCGGCATGGAGGCGCCAGAAACTGTTAAGGACGGATTCAGATGCCATCGGGCGCCGTAAGCCCGGCAGAGCCGGTTACAGGGCTGATGGTGGCAAAACCCCAACCCCTTCCTGCCAGACGCTGTTTATGCAGCGGCCTGTCAGCAGCTTATCAGCCTGATGGTCGGAGACGAAAGAAAGAATCCGCGGCTCCACTCACCGCGATCTAAAACCAACTAGTTACAACACCCATTTATCAGCCACGCCTGTTCCGGCCCGGAGGGCCGGGCGGGGGCGGCTGGTCAGTGGGGGCAACCGGGTTTCAGGTCCGGCGCGGGTCTGGCCGGAGAGGGGCGCGATGGTTTCAGACCTACTCTGTCTGACTACAGTGAATCTTTGACTGTTGTAACTAACTGCACGGGCCGGGGCCCGCGTTAGCGGGAGCTATTTCAGATTCTGAGCGGCGCGGGCGCTTGCGGCCGCTGCGAGCGAAGGCATTAATTTATCCCTGCGGAATGCCTGCATGAAAAACACCTTATCTTTATGAAGATCTCTTACTGACGTAAGTCAGGAATATCTTGCAGGTAACACAGACAGTAGTTGCAGGTAAATGGCGCATATTAATTGCGGGTAACTGTGGATAAAAATAACGGCAGTGGCAGTCGGGCGGAATATCTGCTTTTTTGAGGCGGAATTAACGGCGGGACGCGCACTCAGAACCGGCGTTCTGCTGCCGGCACAAACGCCTTTACCGCCAGTCAAGGCGGTAAATGAAAGAGGAGACGCTAGTGTACCCGGTCAGGTACCGGGGGGGCGGGCTCGTAGTCCAGCCCGAGATCGAGCTGGCGGAGACTCTTCCAGACCAGGCGGTCAAACTCATCCGGGGAAAGTTTCATCCACTCGTGCGCCGGTCGCATGCGCAGCAGTTTGGCCATCGCATTGCGCCTGTCATCGATAGAAAGTTTACCCAGCCTGTTCCGGCGCTTGTTCCGGGACGCCTTTTCACGGCGGCTTAGCAGCGTGGCCATGCGCATGTTTTCATACCAGCGCCGGCGCGCGGCGCGCACGGAGGCGTGCGTCCCGGGCTCAATAATACCATCGGCTTCTGCCGCCAGGCGGGCGTTGCGCTCCGCCAGGAACTTATCCATATCGATGCCGCACAGCTGCCAGAAGCGGTCCGTCAGCACGATGTGGCGTGGCATGCAGTAGCCGGTGGCCGGGTCTATTTCCAGATCCGGACGCTCAATCAGGCCAAAGCGCTCCCACTCCTCAAACAGCCGCGAAAGCCGGGCAGGCTCAACGCGCGTTTCCGGAATGACCCTGCCGTTCTCATCTTTGGGGCTGAGCTCGTCGGCCAGTTTGCTGCAGTTAAAGACAATGATCGAGGTTGCAAAGTTCGCGCGCTGAATAAGTAATGGCCAGACCGCATCATACAGCGCCTGTTTTTCCGGCCGGAAATCGCGTTTACGGCCGGCGGCTTCGCGCAGCTGCACAAAATAGGGGTGACGTGACATGCGCTGGCGCAGCATCATTTTGCCGGTGCGTTTGTCTTTCATGACGAGCCTGCTCATGGCGTGCCCCATCTGTCCCGGCAGACGCCGGAAATTAACGGGTGCAAACCATTCAGGATTTGAGCACTTACAGGCGACGGAGTGATCGCCGCGATGGCGCCCGTCGTTTTTGAGGTTCGGGCGGTTTAACCCGATTAAACTCTGGTCATTCACCCTGTCCCGAACTTATGGCGGACAGGGGTTGTCTTATGAAAAGCATGCGTTATAATCCTTCACAGGCCAGCGCCTGCTTTTGGACCCCCTGATTTCTGCGTTCTCCCGCCAAGTTGAAGACAGAATCAGGGGGTTTTTGCATTCAGAGTCCGGTAATTCCCGAACTCTATACCCTGGACGTTTTACGGATACGTCCCATCCGGTTGATTCTTTCCCGCGCCGCGCATGTCCGGACACAGGTTTACTGCACACCCTCATCATCAACCACCACAGTATCTGACAAGGATCTAAAAAGGATCGCCGCCCGGCGAAGTCTGAAAAGAATACCCATCTCACCCATTTAAATCCAGCACAGTTTGCTCATAGCACGAATCGTAAGGATAAAAAAAGCTCACCGATAAACTTTACTGTGACCTGTTTCACATCAATTGGCTGACATAATCCAAATTACGCGTCTGGCATGATGGTGATACCCGGGAGATGTGTTCCCTAATAGTCAGACAGCAAGCTGTACTGTGATTGCGGATGATCACTTTAAAAATACGACGGGCAGGGCGGTCAGGCTGAGGCGTACCGCAGCAACGCGAGGAACGAACAGCCTGAGCGTCGTGGCCGTCATGTGGTAAAGGTTCCGGCATACAGACCGAAAGCCATATTAATGCCTGCTGGTTGGCTCTAAAGGGCAGACTGACAGGTTTTACCTTCCCGATTCAGTGCTGGGCTTTTTTACCCCTTTTCTGCCCGGGCAATGGCCCGCTGCATGACCTGTTCGCTGACCACGCCCGGAATAACCGTTATGTTGTCTGCCGTGGCGTTCTCCGCCGGCATCACGATTATGCCCGGCGTGCCTGTCAGCCCCAGCATCTCAGCCAGGTCAGCATTGTTCTCAATAATCTGGTCGGAGGCAGCATTACTCTCGTCTGAAATGTTACCTGCACCGGCAGCAATACCGGCTTTCTCAATGTCTTCTGCTGTCAGTTTTCCTTCGTTATGCCCGGTCCGGTAAATGCCGTTGTGGAACGTCATGTAAGCATCTGCGCCATGTTTCCTGTAAATGCTGAGGCCGCGGCGTGAAGCCTGTGCTGATTCAGGAAAGCGGGCGGCAAATATGGTCCAGTCCCGGAACACAAAGCGCACGCCGGCGTTTGCAGCCATCACCTTTTCCATCACCGGCGCCATCATGCTGCAGGCAATGCATTCGTAGTCGAAAAACTCGGTTACGATGACTTTTGAGT
>Ga0256409_1000142_pt1 | contig 85244 bp, 74 predicted proteins | sample PhySR1_FD_185981 | JGI IMG/M metagenome (GOLD analysis project Ga0256409, IMG submission 185981) | Leaf surface microbial communities from sunflower plants in UC Gill Tract Community Farm, Albany, California, United States - DLSL S.R1 | ecosystem: Host-associated > Plants > Phyllosphere >... | reverse complement strand
TGCCTGGCGGCTTTAGCGCGGTGGTCCCACCTGACCCCATGCCGAACTCAGAAGTGAAACGCCGTAGCGCCGATGGTAGTGTGGGGTCTCCCCATGCGAGAGTAGGGAACTGCCAGGCATCAAATTAGTACCATTTCCCGTGACGCGGAAGTGAGAGAAACACCTGAAGTCAGACGATAAGTCTGGAATCAGTACAGAATCGGTGGAGCGGTAGTTCAGTTGGTTAGAATACCTGCCTGTCACGCAGGGGGTCGCGGGTTCGAGCCCCGTCCGTTCCGCCACCCTTTTAGGGGCGTAGTTCAATTGGTAGAGCACCGGTCTCCAAAACCGGGTGTTGGGAGTTCGAGTCTCTCCGCCCCTGCCATAAAAAATAATCCTTTGCTTCGGCAAAGGATTTTTTTTGTCTGCAATTTGCCATGCAAGCTCACCTCTTACTCACCTCTTACTTCTTTTCGCTGCAAATAACAGCAATCAACTGGGCCAGCCATGGCCAACCCTAATTTTCCCTGCTCGCTTTTTAAACTTATGGCTTATTTAATGACCGGAAATTTTAACAGCTGACGGATATGAGACTGTTGATCGCTGTTCTGCAACCAGACTCCATACAAAGGGCGTACCACAACTGGTGTGTCTGGAATGACCAGCAGATCGGGATAAAAACTGTGCCAAACGTCTGGCAAAAATGCGCAGGCTCCGGTTGTATGCAGCAATTGTCGGGTTAAATGTGCTGAGGTGGTAGTGAGAACCGGCACGTCATCGGCCCCAGCCAGATAGCTCCCATGCTGATGAAAATCCGCACCCCATTCCAGCTTAATGTAATCATACTTTTCTCGTTTTTCGCTCTGTCGTGAGCGGAATAGCGTCAAAGAAATATGACCAATTTGCTGGCTGGTCAGCTCATCCATTTTCGGTGCTTCAGTGGTGATAAGCAGATCAAGCTGACGCTCATGTAGTTGCTTCACCAACAGATGACGCTGAGCGATTCGCGCTTCAAGATGCAGGTTCTGTTGATTCTCATACAGCGATTGTAGCCACGGTGTCAGATAGGCTTCCCACAATGAAGCGCTGGCACCTATCGACAGCTCGTGATGCTGCTGAGTGTGCGATACCTCCTTTTTTGCCATCATCCAGGTACTCATCAGACTCTCGGCGTAGGGCAGTAAACGCTCTCCGGCTGAGGTCAGACGAATATTATTGCGATGGCGGGTAAAGAGATTCACCCCTAACTGATTTTCCAACTGTCTGATACGGAAACTGACCGCAGACTGCGTGAGATAAAGTGCTTCAGCCGCACGCCCAAAGTGGCGAGTTCTGCTCACCTCAAGAAAGGTTTTAAGTAATTCCGTATCCACAGTTATCTCCCAAAAATCATTTGTCGTAATGATTTAAATGTTTTGTTTTACACTCTGTCAAGCCTATCTAATACTCCGCGCCATAAATAGCACGGCCATATAAAGAGTTAGGAGCGTGTAAAATGGCGGAAAGCTTCGCAACAACTAATCGTTTTTTTGATAACAAACATTATCCACGAGGATTCTCTCGTCACGGTGATTTCACCATCAAGGAAGCGCAACTTCTTGAACGTCACGGTTATGCGTTCAATGAGCTGGATCTGGCAAAGCGCGAACCGGTTACGGAAGAAGAGCGTCTGTTTATCGAAGTGTGTCGTGGTGTTCGTGAACCGCAAACGGAAGCGGAACGCGTCTGGTCAAAGTATATGACACGCATCAAGCGTCCGAAACGCTTTCATACCCTTTCAGGCGGTAAACCGCAGATGGAAGGTGTTGAAGACTACTCTGACAGCGACGATTAAAATAAATGGGGCCAAAAGCCCCATTTTTCATTCCAGACTTTTATGCAAATGAATCAGTAAGCGGTCGATAGCGCGATAGCTAAGAGCTTCATGCAGATGCGCACGCTGTATCTCTTCCTCACCCGCCAGGTCAGCAATAGTGCGTGCAACTTTAACAATACGTTGCCATGCTCTGACTGAAAGCCCCAGTTTTATCAGTACCGACTCCAGCCATTCAGCGTCCTGCTGAGAAATTACACACCATTGCTGTATCTCACTATTGCTTAGCATGGCATTGCTTTTCCCTGCGCGAGACAGCTGTCGCTTCCGGACTGTTAACACTCGCTGTCTGACCGTCTCTGTAGACTCACTACAACACCGTTCGCGGCTGCTTAACATTCCCGAAGGCAGTAATGGTACTTCCAGCGACAGATCAAATCGGTCAAGAAATGGACCTGACAAGCGACTGAGATAGCGCAAAGTTTGCTGCGGTGAACTGCGGCTGTGCATGCCCTGATAATGGCCGGAAGGGCTGGGATTCATGGCGGCAACTAGCTGAAAACGTGCCGGGTAGGTCACTTTAGCGCGTGCGCGTGAAATCGAAATCTCCCCGGACTCGATAGGTTCTCTTAATGCATCCAACGCCCGTCGCTCAAACTCCGGCAGCTCATCAAGAAACAATACGCCATTGTGGGCAAGAGAAATTTCTCCCGGACGCGGCAGCGAACCGCCACCGACCAGCGCATACATTGAGGAGCTGTGATGAGGCGCCCGGAACGGCCGCTGACGCCATTGTTTATGCATCGTGCCGCTACCAACCAGGCTGGCAATTGCCGCACACTCCAGCGCTTCGTGGTCGCTTAATGGCGGCATCAATCCAACCAGTCGGGTCGCCAGCATAGTTTTGCCAGTGCCGGGCGGGCCAATAAGCAGCAGATTGTGGCCTCCTGCCGCCGTAATTTCTAAAGCGCGCCTGGCCTGATGCTGACCGATGATTTCATTGAGATCGTGCGGATTATCAGCTTCAGCCAACGCATCGGCAACGGCCACCGCCAGGCTGCTCTGACCATGCAAAAAACTACACACCTCCAGCAGATGGCTGGCAACTAAACTTTCGCCATGCTGGATTAAACCGACATCCTGTTGATTATCCCGCGACAGAATCAGCTGGCGACCACTATGCAGCGCAGCGATCGACGCAGGAATAGCGCCCTGTACGCCTCGTAGTGCGCCGCTAAGTGCTAACTCTCCCAGGAATTCATAGTCAGGCAACTTATCGTCAGGGATTTGCTCTGAGGCGGCAAGAATAGCGATGGCTATCGGCAGGTCATAGCGGCCACCCTCTTTTGGCAGGTCGGCGGGTGCCAGGTTGACGGTGATGCGTTTAGCTGGAAAGGTAAATCCACTGTTAATAATCGCACTTCTGACGCGATCGCGTGCTTCTTTTACCGTGGTTTCGGGTAAACCGACCAAAGATAGCGCGGGCAGACCGTTACTTAGATGTACTTCGACAGAAACCAGCGGTGCTTCAACACCCAGCGCCGCACGCGTTGAGACAATCGCAATCGCCATAATCACTCCTTGTGAGCGAACAGTGTGTCCGGAGAATCTCGCAGTGGCGAGGGCTAAAACAGAATGATGTGTGGTGTGTCGAAAATGATCGTCGACGGTTACAGATGGCTGAATAAATTCTGGTGACGCTTCGCAAAGCTGGCTGAAGTTTTTATCACACCAGCGGTGTGATGAACTTTTTTCAGGGTTCAGTTTATTTACGTTATAACAATCGCTTAACTCAGTTATCTAACACTCGGCGCAAAAATTTCCGCCGAAAAAAGTTGTCATTCACTGGGTAACTGTGATAACTCTGTAGGCATTACTTCGAACAAGCGAAAAATAGAAACTAAAATGAAAGCCCTTCTACGAGTGATTAGCCTAGTCGTGATTAGCGTGGTGGTGATTATTATCACACCTTGCGGGGCTTCGCTTGGAGAAAGAAAGGCTTAAAAATCAAGTCTGAATTCACAAAAAACCCCCGCACCGAAAGGTCCGGGGGTTTTTTTTCGACCAGACGCAATGTCAGAGAATGCGAGAGGAATAAAGAATGAACAGTAGCATAAAATGCTGTTGTTCCCAGCGAGAGGCGGGGGAATAACTATGAATGGTGCTCAGTGGGTGGTTCAGGCGTTGCGTGCGCAAGGTGTAGAAACAGTATTCGGCTATCCGGGTGGCGCGATCATGCCGGTGTACGATGCACTCTATGATGGCGGCGTCGAGCACCTACTGTGTCGTCATGAGCAAGGTGCCGCGATGGCAGCAATTGGCTATGCACGCTCAACCGGTAAAGTGGGCGTCTGTATCGCCACTTCCGGTCCGGGCGCGACGAACCTGATTACCGGACTGGCAGATGCGATGATGGACTCCGTGCCGGTAGTTGCCATTACCGGCCAGGTATCGTCGGCTTTTATCGGTACCGATGCGTTTCAGGAGATCGATGTATTAGGCCTGTCACTGTCATGCACCAAACATAGTTTCCTGGTTGAGTCACTCGACGATCTGCCTTCAGTAATGGCAGAAGCTTTTGCCATTGCTCAGTCTGGCCGTCCTGGCCCGGTACTGGTCGATATTCCTAAAGATATTCAGCTGGCCAATGGCGAATTTACGCCATATCTGCTGCCAGTGGAGGAACCGCTGGCGCATCCGGTCAACGAGTTGCAGCAAGCGCGTGCAATGCTGGCTCAGGCGAAAAAGCCGGTGCTGTATGTGGGTGGCGGCGTGGGTATGGCGCAAGCGGTGCCGGCGCTGCGCGCCTTTGCTAAAGAGACCGGGATCCCGACCGTTGCCACGCTGAAGGGGCTTGGCGCACCGGATGCAAACGATGCCTGCTATCTGGGCATGCTGGGGATGCACGGTACCAAAGCGGCTAACTTCGCGGTTCAGGAGTGTGACTTACTGATTGCGGTCGGCGCACGTTTTGACGACCGCGTTACCGGTAAGCTGGATACTTTCGCGCCACACGCCAGTGTGATCCATATGGATATCGACCCGGCAGAACTGAACAAGCTGCGTCGTGCGCATGTCGCATTGCAGGGTGATTTTAATCAGCTGCTGCCAGAGATGTATCAACCACTAGAGATAGCTGCCTGGCGCGAACATGTGATGGCGCTGAAGGCTGAGCACGGCTGGCGTTACGATCATCCGGGTGAGGCAATCTATGCGCCGCTGTTTTTACAGCAGCTGTCGGCCCGCAAGCCGGACAGTGCGGTGGTGACTACCGATGTTGGTCAGCACCAGATGTGGAGCGCTCAGCATATGAGTTTTAGCGCCCCGGAGAACTTCATTACTTCCAGTGGGTTGGGTACGATGGGTTTTGGCCTGCCTGCCGCGGTCGGTGCACAGGTGGCTCGCCCGGATGACACGGTTATCTGCGTATCCGGCGACGGTTCATTTATGATGAATGTGCAGGAGCTGGGCACCATCAAGCGTAAACAGCTGCCGGTAAAAATCGTCCTGCTGGATAATCAACGTTTAGGCATGGTTCGACAGTGGCAGCAGCTGTTCTTCTCTGAGCGCTACAGTGAAACCAATCTCTCTGACAACCCCGACTTCCTGATGCTGGCCCGTGCCTTTGATATTCCAGGCCAGCGCATTACCCGAAAAGACCAGGTCGACGCTGCATTAGATGCTCTTCTGAATAGCGAAGGGCCTTACATGCTGCATGTTTCAATCGATGAGCATGAAAACGTCTGGCCACTGGTACCGCCTGGTGCCAGCAACGCAAATATGATGGAGAAAATCTCATGAATCAGCATCAATTGTCTATCGAAGCGCGTTTCCGACCTGAAATATTGGAGCGTATTTTACGCGTTGTTCGCCATCGTGGATTCCAGGTTTGTTCTATGAACATGGCTTCGTCGAGCAATGTGAGCAATATTAATATTGAAATGACCGTTGCCAGCCAGCGCTCCATCGATTTACTGTCAGTGCAGCTGAGTAAATTAATGGACGTTGCCTGCGTTCAGATTCAACAACAGACAACACAACAAATCCGCGCGTAGTCGCGAAAGGAAATAAGAATGACGACGAAGAAAGCAGACTTTATCTGGTTCAATGGCGAGATGGTTAAATGGGAAGACGCTAAGGTCAGCGTAATGTCCCACGCACTGCACTACGGCACCTCAGTATTCGAAGGCGTCCGTTGCTACGACTCGCACAAAGGCCCGGTAGTTTTCCGCCATCGTGAACATATGCAGCGCCTGCATGATTCTGCCAAAATTTATCGTTTCCCGGTCAGCCAGAGCGTCGATGAGCTGATGGAAGCGTGCCGCGAAGTTCTGCGCAAAAACAACCTGAAAAGTGCTTACATTCGTCCGCTGGTATTTGTTGGTGATGTTGGTCTGGGCGTTAACCCGCCAGACGGTTATAACACTGATGTGATCATCGCTGCCTTCCCTTGGGGTGCCTACCTCGGTGCTGAAGCGCTGGAGCAGGGCATCGACGCCATGGTTTCTTCCTGGAATCGCGTCGCACCAAACACTCTGCCAACCGCAGCGAAAGCCGGTGGTAACTACCTCTCTTCACTGCTGGTTGGCAGCGAAGCGCGTCGTCACGGTTATCAGGAAGGTATTGCACTGGATACTCAGGGCTACATCTCTGAAGGTGCAGGCGAAAACCTGTTTGAAGTGAAAGATGGCATCCTGTTTACGCCGCCGTTTACCTCTTCAGCACTGCCAGGCATTACCCGTGATGCCATTATCAAATTAGCCAAAGATATGGGTATCGAAGTGCGTGAACAGGTCCTGTCGCGTGAATCCCTGTATCTGGCAGACGAAGTCTTTATGTCCGGTACCGCAGCGGAAATCACCCCGGTGCGCAGCGTTGACGGCATCAAGGTCGGCGAGGGCAAATGTGGTCCTGTCACCAAGCGTATTCAACAAGCATTCTTCGGCCTGTTTACCGGTGAAACGGAAGACAAATGGGGCTGGCTGGATCAGGTAAACCCATAAGTATAACGATTCGGCGAGCGGATTATTGTCCGCTCGCAACTTATTCAGACTGGAGTAAACAGAGCATGCCTAAGTACCGTTCCGCCACCACCACCCACGGCCGTAATATGGCGGGTGCCCGTGCCTTGTGGCGCGCTACCGGAATGACTGATGATGATTTTGGTAAGCCGATCATCGCGGTTGTTAACTCATTCACCCAATTCGTACCCGGCCATGTGCACCTGCGCGATCTGGGCAAGCTGGTCGCCGAGCAGATTGAAGCGTCTGGTGGTGTGGCAAAAGAGTTCAACACCATTGCAGTCGATGACGGAATCGCCATGGGTCATGGTGGCATGCTGTATTCACTGCCGTCTCGTGAGTTGATTGCTGACTCAGTGGAATATATGGTTAATGCCCACTGCGCCGATGCAATGGTGTGTATTTCCAACTGCGACAAAATCACCCCAGGAATGTTGATGGCCGCGCTGCGCCTGAACATTCCTGTCATCTTTGTCTCCGGCGGTCCGATGGAAGCCGGTAAGACCAAGCTGTCCGATAAAATCATCAAGCTGGATCTGGTTGACGCCATGATTCAGGGCGCAAACCCGAACGTCAGCGACGCTGACAGCGATCAGATTGAACGTTCTGCCTGTCCAACCTGTGGTTCCTGTTCCGGCATGTTTACCGCTAACTCAATGAACTGTCTGACCGAGGCGCTGGGTCTGTCGCAGCCGGGTAATGGTTCACTGCTGGCGACTCACGCCGACCGTAAACAGCTGTTCCTTAATGCCGGTAAACGTATCGTTGATCTGGCAAAACGCTACTACGAACAGGACGACGAAAGTGCCTTGCCACGTAGCATCGCCAGTAAAGCGGCGTTCGAGAACGCGATGACGCTGGATATTGCCATGGGCGGTTCTACCAATACCGTACTGCATCTGCTGGCTGCTGCGCAGGAAGGCGAGATTGAATTCGATATGAGTGATATCGATCGCCTGTCTCGCCTGGTGCCGCATCTGTGTAAAGTGGCGCCAAGCACGCCGAAATACCATATGGAAGATGTCCACCGCGCCGGTGGCGTACTCGGTATTCTCGGTGAGTTGGATCGCGCCGGACTGATGAATAACGACGTGCGTAACGTGCTGGGTCTGAACCTGAAACAGACGCTGGAACAGTACGACATTATGCTGACTAAAGACGAAGCGGTGAAGAAGATGTTCCGCGCCGGTCCGGCAGGCATCCGCACCACGCAGGCATTCTCGCAGGATTGCCGTTGGGACACGCTGGATGACGATCGTCAGGAAGGCTGTATCCGTTCGCGTGAATTTGCTTTCAGTCAGGATGGCGGCTTAGCGGTGCTGTACGGCAACATCGCGCAGGACGGCTGCATCGTGAAAACCGCAGGCGTCGAGAAAGAGAGCCATGTTTTCCGCGGCCCGGCGAAAGTTTATGAGTCACAGGATGACGCGGTTGAAGCGATTCTCGGTGGCAAGGTGGTTGCAGGCGACGTGGTGGTGATTCGCTACGAAGGGCCAAAAGGCGGGCCGGGCATGCAGGAAATGCTCTATCCGACCACTTATTTGAAATCGATGGGCCTCGGCAAAAGCTGTGCGCTGATCACCGACGGCCGTTTCTCTGGCGGTACTTCCGGTCTCTCTATCGGTCATGCCTCACCGGAAGCCGCAGCGGGCGGTGTAATTGCGCTGGTGAAAGACGGTGACATCATCGATATCGATATCCCGAATCGCGGCATTAAGCTGGATGTGCCGGATAACGAACTGCACGCGCGTCGTGAAGAAGAAGAGGCACGCGGTGCCGAAGCTTACACGCCGCACGGTCGTGTACGTCAGGTCTCTCTTGCACTGCGTGCTTACGCGTTGCTGGCGACCAGTGCCGACAAAGGCGCGATCCGCGATAAGAGCAAGCTGGGAGGCTAAAAATGGCAGAGTCTCAACCGCTATCCGACGCACCCTGTGGTGCTGAGTATCTGCGCGCAGTGTTGCGCGCGCCGGTATACGAAGTGGCGCAGGTAACACCGCTGCAGAAAATGGAAAAAATTTCTTTGCGTCTGGGTAATACCATTTTGGTAAAACGCGAAGATCGTCAGCCGGTTCACAGCTTTAAGCTGCGCGGCGCTTACGCGATGATCGCCAGCCTGACGGAAGAGCAGAAAGCGCGCGGCGTAGTGACGGCGTCGGCAGGCAACCACGCGCAGGGCGTGGCGCTGTCGGCTACTAAGCTGGGCATTAAATCGCTGATCGTCATGCCAGTGGCGACGGCAGACATCAAGGTCGATGCGGTGCGGGCGTTTGGCGGTGAGGCTTTTCTGTTCGGCGCTAATTTTGATGAAGCGAAAGCCAAAGCGATTGAGCTGTCGGAAGCTCAGGGTTACACCTTTGTTCCACCGTTCGATCATCCGGCGGTGATTGCGGGCCAGGGAACGCTGGCAATGGAGCTGTTGCAGCAGGATGCGCACCTTGATCGGATATTTGTTCCGGTTGGCGGAGGTGGCCTGGCGGCCGGTGTGGCAGTGCTGATTAAACAGCTGATGCCGCAAATCAAAGTGATCGCGGTGGAAGCGGAAGATTCAGCCTGCCTGAAAGCCGCGCTGGAGGCCGGTGAACCGGTCGACCTGCCGCGCGTCGGGCTGTTTGCTGAAGGCGTAGCAGTCAAACGTATTGGTAACGAAACCTTCCGCCTGTGTCAGGAGTATCTCGACGACATCATCACCGTTGACAGTGACGCGATCTGCGCGGCAATGAAAGACCTGTTTGAAGATGTGCGCGCGGTGGCGGAGCCTTCTGGCGCGCTGGCGCTGGCCGGGATGAAGAAATATATCCAGCAGCACGATATCAAAGGCGAACGGCTGGCGCATGTGCTGTCGGGGGCCAACGTGAACTTCCACGGGCTGCGCTATGTATCAGAGCGCTGCGAACTGGGGGAACAGCGTGAAGCGCTGTTGGCGGTCACGATCCCTGAACAGCAAGGCAGCTTCCTGAAGTTTTGCCAGCTGTTGGGTGGCAGAGCGGTCACCGAGTTCAACTATCGCTATGCTGATGCTGATAACGCCTGCATTTTTGTTGGCGTGCGCTTAACCCGAGGCATTGAAGAGCGCGGTGAAATCATCGCTCTGCTCAGCGACGGCGGCTACAAGGTGGTGGATCTGTCTGACGATGAAATGGCGAAGCTGCATGTGCGCTATATGGTCGGCGGACGCCCGTCAAAACCGCTTCGCGAAAGGCTGTTCAGCTTTGAGTTCCCGGAATCACCGGGCGCACTGCTGCGTTTTCTGCAGACGCTGGGTACCCACTGGAACATTTCGCTGTTCCATTACCGCAGTCACGGCACCGACTACGGTCGGGTACTGGCCGGTTTTGAGCTGGGAGAAAACGAACCGGAATTTGAACAGCATCTCACCGCGCTGGGCTATGACTGCCACGATGAGACGCGGAATCCGGCGTTCAGCTTCTTCCTGGCCGGAAAATAACGCGGGAGTTGTGAACGGCTCTCCTACAGCAGACTCCAGAATGCATCGATAAGCGGCTCATTGAGCCGCTTTTTTTGTACGCAAACGCCCAGTTCGAACGGTGCAACTGATTCGATATTCTCCAGCACCAGCACGCGATTACGTACCGGTTCAGGGCTGTTCTCCAGCACCACGTCCGGCAGCAACGCAATACCGCAGCCCAGTGCCACCATCGACACAATCGCCTCATGCCCGGATACCGTGGCGTAAATCAGCGGATTGGCAATGCGTTGGCGGCGGAACCATAAGTCGATACGCCGACGCGCCGGGCCTTGTTCCGGCAGGATAAATGGAATCTGCGACCAGTCAGGCTCCTCCTGAGTCGCCTGACTGCGCACCGGACAAGACAGCGCCGGTGCGATTAATACCAGCGGAATATAGCCGAGCGGCGTAAAGTCGATACTCCCCGGTAAGGTTTCCGGGCGTCCGGCAATGGCCAGATCCGCTTCGGCAGACTGGACCTTCTCCACTGCATCGGCGGCGTCACCGGTTGTCAGCTTAATTTCAACCAGTGGATGTTCAGCACGGAAGCGGTCAAGAATCGGTGGCAAATGGCTGTAGGCGGCGGTAACCGAGCAAAACAGCCGCATTTCACCGCTAAGCGACGGGCCGTTCTGACCGATAGCGTGGCGCAGTTGCTGATATTGCAACAAAGTATGCTGGGCGAACTGGCGCAGGCGTTCACCGGCATCGGTCAGCGTAACAGTACGGTTATCACGTAAAAACAGCGCCTGGCCAAGATCCTCTTCCAGACGCTGAATCTGGCGCGACAGCGTTGAAGGGCTGACGTGCATGGCGCGCGCCGAGCGGCCAAAATGGCGACTTTCCGCCAGATGCAGGAAGAGTTTCAGGTCACGTAAATCCATGCGATGCGGGCCTCGTTTTTGCGTTGCAGTTCTTGCAATGTCACGTTGTTAATATATCAATTTAAGCAATGCATTTCCTGTCATATGATGGGGACAATTAACGGTGAGGCAAATAACCGCCACGCCACCAGAATAAATGATAAACACAACCTCATACGGAGTACCCATGGCTAACTATTTCAATACTTTGAACCTGCGCAACCAGTTAGCGCAATTAGGTAAATGTCGCTTTATGACGCGTGATGAATTTGCTGATGAAGCAAGCTACCTGAAAGGTAAAAAAGTCGTCATCGTTGGTTGTGGTGCTCAGGGCCTGAACCAGGGTCTGAACATGCGCGATTCTGGTCTGGATGTGGCTTACGCACTGCGCGCAGAAGCGATTGCAGAGAAACGCGCATCATGGCGTAAAGCGACCGAAAACGGTTTCAAAGTAGGAACTTACGAAGATCTGATTCCACAGGCCGACCTGGTGGTTAACCTGACTCCGGACAAGCAGCACTCGGCGGTGGTTCAGGCGGTTCAGCCACTGATGAAAGATGGCGCATCACTGGGCTATTCTCACGGCTTTAACATCGTTGAAGTGGGTGAGCAGGTTCGCAAAGACATCACCGTAGTGATGGTTGCGCCAAAATGTCCGGGCACCGAAGTGCGTGAAGAGTACAAACGTGGTTTCGGCGTCCCTACGCTGATCGCGGTTCACCCGGAAAACGATCCTAAAGGCGAAGGCATGGCGATTGCTAAAGCTTGGGCTGCGGCCACCGGCGGCCACCGTGCCGGCGTTCTGGAGTCTTCTTTCGTTGCTGAAGTGAAATCTGACCTGATGGGCGAGCAGACCATCCTGTGCGGCATGCTGCAGGCCGGTTCACTGCTGTGCTTCGACAAGCTGGTAGCAGAGGGCACAGACCCGGCTTACGCAGAAAAACTGATTCAGTTTGGCTGGGAAACCGTGACCGAAGCGCTGAAGCAGGGCGGTATCACCCTGATGATGGATCGCCTGTCTAACCCGGCGAAACTGCGTGCTTTCGCACTGTCTGAGCAGCTGAAAGAGATTATGGCGCCGCTGTTCCAGAAACATATGGATGACATCATTTCCGGTGAATTCTCCTCCGGCATGATGGCAGACTGGGCCAACGACGATAAGAAACTGCTGGGCTGGCGTGAAGAGACCGGTAAAACGGCATTTGAAACCGCTCCACAGTTCGACGGTAAGATTGCTGAGCAGGACTACTTCGATCAGGGCGTGCTGATGATTGCGATGGTCAAAGCGGGTGTTGAACTGGCATTCGAAACCATGGTTGATGCGGGCATCATTGAAGAGTCTGCTTACTATGAATCACTGCATGAACTGCCGCTGATTGCCAACACCATTGCACGTAAGCGTCTGTATGAAATGAACGTGGTTATCTCTGATACCGCAGAATATGGTAACTACCTGTTCTCTTATGCAGCAGTGCCACTGCTGAAAGAGTTTATGACCACATTGCAGGCTGGCGATCTGGGCAAAGCAGTGGCTACCACGACAGTGGATAACGCACAGCTGCGTGATGTTAACGAAGCGATTCGCAATCATCCAATCGAATCAGTTGGCCGCAAACTGCGTGGCTATATGACCGATATGAAACGTATTGCGGTAGCGGGCTAAATCAGGGCGGCGTAAACGCCGCCTTTACAAGGCGCCCTCGGGCGCCTTTTTTAATTGCGGTACAACACTTTAATGATGTGGTAACCGAACTGCGTGTGCAGGGGACCGTAAGGTTCCAGCAGCGGGCAGGAGAACACCACTTTATCAAAAGCAGGAACCATCGCCCCTTGCTTGAACTCACCTAAATGTCCGCCTTTTTTGCCTGACGGGCAGGTGGAGTGCTTCTTCGCCAGCTTCTCGAAGTCGCCGCCATTTTTCAGTTGCTCCAGAATATCCAGAGCCTGTTTCTCTTCCTTAACAAGGATATGCAATGCTGCCGCGGTTTTTGCCATTATCGTACCTTGAGTCTTAGGGTTTCCGCTCGCTATACTACCACGCTATTATTTCTTCCCTCCGCAATTTCATTGAGTGACTTCCCCTATGCGTCTGAATCCTGGCCAACAACAAGCGGTAGAATTTGTCACCGGACCTTGTCTGGTGCTGGCGGGAGCGGGTTCCGGCAAGACGCGGGTGATAACCAATAAGATTGCCCATCTGATCCGTGAATGCGGTTACCAGGCGCGCCATATTGCGGCGGTGACTTTTACCAATAAAGCCTCGCGCGAAATGAAAGAGCGTGTGGCGCAAACCCTTGGCCGCAAAGAAGCGCGCGGGCTGATGATCTCCACATTCCATACGCTGGGGCTGGAAATTATTAAACGCGAGTATGCGGCGCTGGGAATGAAATCCAACTTCTCGCTGTTTGACGATCAGGATCAGCTGGCGCTGTTAAAAGATCTGACGGAAGAGTGGCTGGAGAATGATAAAAATCTGCTGCAACAGCTGATTTCGACCATCTCCAACTGGAAAAACGATCTGATCGATCCTCCACGCGCTGCGGCGCAGGTCAGCGGTGAGCGAGATAAAATCTTTGCGCATTGTTATGCGTTATACGATCGTCACCTGAAGTCCTGCAACGTGCTGGATTTTGACGATCTGATTTTGCTGCCGACCTTGCTGCTGCAACGTAATGAAGAGGTGCGTGAGCGCTGGCAACAGCGTATTCGCTACCTGCTGGTGGATGAATATCAGGATACCAACACCAGCCAGTACGAACTGGTCAAGCTGCTGGTGGGATCGCGCGCGCGTTTTACCGTCGTGGGCGACGACGACCAGTCGATTTACTCCTGGCGCGGTGCGCGGCCGCAAAATCTGGTATTGCTGAAAGAAGATTTCCCGGCATTGCAGGTGATCAAGCTGGAGCAGAACTATCGTTCCTCCGAGCGTATTCTGAAAGCGGCTAATATCCTGATTGCCAACAACCCGCACGTGTTTGAAAAGCGACTGTTTTCCGAACTGGGCTACGGTGCAGAGTTGAAAGTGGTGACGGCCAACCATGAAGAGCATGAGGCGGAGCGTGTCACCGGCGAGCTGATCGCCCATCACTTTATTAATAAAACGCAGTATAAAGATTACGCCATTCTTTATCGCGGCAATCACCAGTCGCGGGTATTTGAAAAAATGCTGATGCAGAACCGGATCCCTTATCGTATCTCGGGCGGCACCTCATTTTTCTCGCGTCCGGAAATTAAGGACCTGCTGGCCTATCTGCGCATTCTTACTAACGCTGATGACGACAGTGCTTTTCTGCGCATTGTGAACACGCCACGGCGCGAAATTGGCCCGGCGACGCTGCAGAAGCTGGGAGAGTGGGCGATGCAGCGCAACAAGAGCCTGTTTACCGCCAGCTTTGATATGGGGCTTAGCCAGACGTTAACCGGGCGGGGTCTTGAATCCTTGCAGCGTTTCACCGGCTGGTTACAGGAAATTGCCCGTCTGGCAGAGCGTGAGCCGATTGAGGCGGTGCGGGATTTGATTCGCGGTATCGACTATGAAAGCTGGCTATTTGAAACCTCGGCCAGTCCTAAAGCGGCTGAAATGCGCATGAAAAACGTCAATACCCTGTTCCAGTGGATGTCGGAAATGCTGGAAGGCAGCGATATAGACGAGCCGATGAGTTTAACTCAGGTGGTGACGCGCTTTACGCTGCGCGACATGATGGAGCGTGGCGAAAGCGATGAAGAGCTTGATCAGGTTCAGCTGATGACATTGCACGCCTCTAAAGGCCTGGAGTTCCCGTACGTTTATCTGGTTGGTATGGAAGAGGGGCTGCTGCCGCATCAGAGCAGTATTGATGAAGATAACGTCGAGGAAGAGCGCCGTCTGGCCTATGTTGGTATCACCCGCGCGCAGAAAGAGCTGACCTTTACTTTGTGCCGCGAGCGCCGTCAGTATGGCGAAATGGTGCGGCCAGAGCCGAGCCGTTTTCTGCTGGAACTGCCGCAGGACGATCTGAAATGGGAAAGCGAACGTAAAGTGGTCAGCGCGCAAGAACGCATGCAAACTGGCCAGAGTCGGGTAGCCAATTTACGTGCGATGATTGATAAGGCGAAAGGCGGCTAGTCTCAGGAAATCGTTAGCGGCCAGTGAACATAACTCTGCCAGTGACTTTCCTGCTCGAGCAATTCAGCGCGTAAGGGATGCGCCTCCAGCCAGCCAGCGGGTAAGGTCAGATGCAAAGTGTCATCATCAGCCTGCAATCGTACCGCTGGCAGGGCATCATCACGACGTCGGCTGGCAAAAATAATCGCCAGTCGCAACAATCGGCACATACGCTCTGCCATACGCGGCGGTACGGCATTTTGTTGGCTTAATAGCGCCAGATCGATGCTGTTTCCCTGATTTTGTAGCAAAGTTGCCAGCAGTTTTTTCTGAGCGGGAGTATAGCCGGGCAGGTCAAGATGACGAACTAAATAGGCAGCATGTTGCGGTGCCTGTTTGAAATCGACGCTGAGGCCAATTTCGTGGATCAGGCTGGCACTTTCCAGCAGTTCCCGACATCGATCATCCAGCTTCCATTGCTGGTTCACCTGGCGGGAAAAAGTTTGCGCCAGCTGACGCACGCGCTCTGCCTGCTCGGCATCAATGGCAAAACGGCGCTGAACATTTTGCAGCGTGCGGCTGCGGATATCGCGGTCAACAGGCAGATGCAGCATGCCATACACCAGGCCTTCGCGCAGTGCGCCGCCTGCCAGCAACATGCTTTCAATATTCAGCTCCTGAAAAATGGCGATCAGAATCGATAAGCCACTCGGAAAAACCAGCGCACGTTCCAGCGTAAGCCCTTCAATTTCAAGCTCTTCCAGTTTACCGCACTGAATAGCGCGCTGTTTTAGCTGCTGCAGTTTACTGAGAGTGATGCGCTCGTCCATTCCCTGCGCCACCATAATCTCCTGCAATGCCTGAACGGTGCCGGAAGCACCGACACAGACTTGCCAGCCGTGGCTTCGCAAGGTATCGGTTATGGGTTGAATCATGGCACGTGCTGCTTGTTCGGCCTGCTCAAAGTTCGCCTTGCCCAAATGGCGATCGGTGAAGTAGCGTTCCAGCCAGGTGACACAACCCATCGATAAACTGAACAGCGAGGTCGCTTGTGAACCACTGCCGGTGACCAGTTCGGTACTACCACCGCCAATATCCACCACTAAACGCCGATCGGAACCACCGGTAGTGTGAGCAACACCCTGATAAATCAGGCGCGCCTCTTCTTCGCCGGTGATAACGTTAATCGGGCAACCGAGAATTTCCCCGGCGGTATGCAGAAAGGCATCCGCGTTGGCTGCCAGACGCAGCGTGGCGGTTGCCACCACGCGAATCTGCTCTGGCGGAATGTCCTGCAACTGCTCGGAGAACAGTTTCAGACACTGCCAGCCGCGCGCCATCGCTTCATCCGACAGATGATTTTTCGGGTCGAGGCCCGCAGCGAGACGCACTTTACGCTTTATACGCGCAACGGTCTGGATATTGCCCGCCACCTCGCGCACCACTAACATATGAAAGCTGTTCGACCCGAGGTCTATTGCAGCATAGAGTGACGAGGTGCTTAGCATGGCTGACTTAACTCGAACGTTTACGGTTATTGTTGCGCGGCGCACTACCACGACGATTGTTGTTGTTACCACCCCGGCGCGGACCATTGCCTGAGCGATTACGCGTTAAGCGCTTCGGCGGTGGCAAATCGGTCATCAGCGCATCGCTGTTGTATTTACTGACCGGAATGCTGTGGCCGATATACTCTTCGATTGCCGGCAGGTTGAGTGCGTACTCTTCACAAGCGAGGCTAATCGAGTGACCGCTGGCGCCAGCACGACCGGTACGGCCAATGCGGTGCACGTAGTCTTCGCGATCGTCGGGCAAGTCATAGTTAAACACGTGAGTCACGGCAGGGATATGCAAACCACGCGCGGCAACGTCGGTTGCGACCAGAATGTCTACATCACCTTTGGTGAAATCTTCAAGAATACGCAGGCGTTTTTTCTGCGCCACATCGCCGGTCAGCAAACCAACGCGATGCCCGTCAGCAGCCAGGTGGCCCCAGACGTCTTCACAGCGGTGTTTGGTGTTGGCAAACACGATCGCGCGATCTGGCCACTCTTCTTCCAGCAGCGTCTGTAATAAACGCATCTTCTCTTCGTTAGAAGGGTAGAACAGCTCTTCCTGAATGCGGTGGCCGGTTTTCTGCTCTGGCTCGACTTCAATGTACTCTGCGTTGTTCATATGTTCGAAAGCTAGCTCACGAACGCGCCAGGAGAGCGTGGCGGAGAACAGCATATTAAGACGCTGATTGGTGGCCGGCATACGGCGGAATAACCAGCGGATGTCTTTAATAAAACCAAGATCGAACATGCGATCGGCTTCATCGAGTACCACGACCTGAATGGCGCCGAGGTTGATATGGTTCTGCTTGGCATAGTCGATCAGACGACCAGTGGTGCCAATCAGCACGTCCACACCGCTTTCCAGCACTTTAAGCTGTTTATCGTAACCATCACCGCCGTAAGCCAGTCCTAATTTCAGGCCGGTAGACTTAGTCAGAGGTTCAGCATCAGCATGGATTTGCACGGCCAGTTCACGCGTTGGAGCCATGATTAGCGCGCGCGGTTGATTCACCTGGCGACCTTCAGCAGCCGGGTGAGAAAGAAGATGATGGAACGTTGACGTCAGAAACGCCATCGTTTTGCCGGTACCGGTTTGCGCCTGACCTGCTACATCACGCCCTTCGAGCGTGAAAGGTAATGCGAGCGCCTGGATAGGCGTGCAGTTATGAAACCCTTTACTTTCAAGGGCTTCAATCACCTGAGGGTGCAGGGCGAAGTCGGAAAACTTCTGTTCGGTTAAGTGTGTTTTGCTCATAGTGTGGTAGAATATCAGCTTACTATTGCTTTACGAAAGCGTATCCGGTGAAATAAAGTCAACCTAAGTTGGCAGATTTTACGCCAACCAGCCAGGCATAATCTTGTGGAGTAAGACATGAGCAGCGATAAAATTGTTCACCTGACCGATGACAGCTTCGAAACCGACGTCCTGAAAGCCGAAGGTTTAACGCTGGTTGATTTCTGGGCAGAGTGGTGTGGCCCATGCAAAATGATTGCACCGATTCTGGATGAAGTCGCTGACGAGTACGAAGGTAAGCTGACTATCGCGAAGCTGAATATCGATGAAAACCCAGGCACTGCGCCTAAGTACGGTATTCGCGGCATCCCGACACTGTTGTTATTCAAAAACGGTGAAGTGGCAGCAACTAAAGTTGGCGCACTGTCTAAAGGCCAACTGAAAGAGTTCCTGAACGCAAATCTGGGCTAAACCCTGGTCGGCTCTGGCGGTCTTCTTAATTTTACGCAGACCGCTAGACGCCCGGCTTTAAGCGTGCTAACTTACTTTTACTGCATTGCAAACTTACTTACCTGTAGTTTGAATCTTAGATTTTCCCTTGTTGAATACTGTATTTCGCACCGAAATTTTCAGGCATTCAGCAATCTGACGGCTAGCATCAATAATTTCCGGCATCGCGTTCCAACCGTCTCCTCGTTTTCAGATCAGCATTTTCCTGCAAATGATCGCCGAGCGGACAACGGAAACAGTGCCATATAACAGGCATGGACGATATTGCCATACCATTCACGACAATCATTTCGAGATTTACCCCGAGTTTAAGAACCCACCATTATGAATCTTACCGAATTAAAAAATACGCCGGTTTCTGATCTGATAACTCTCGGCGAAAATATGGGGCTGGAAAACCTGGCCCGCATGCGCAAACAGGACATCATTTTCGCCATCCTTAAGCAGCATGCAAAAAGCGGCGAAGATATCTTCGGCGATGGCGTATTGGAGATATTGCAGGACGGATTTGGTTTCCTCCGTTCTGGAGACAGCTCCTACCTCGCCGGTCCCGATGATATCTACGTTTCTCCCAGCCAAATCCGCCGTTTTAACCTCCGCACTGGTGATACCATTTCAGGCAAAATTCGTCCGCCAAAAGAGGGCGAGCGTTACTTTGCACTGCTGAAAGTTAATGAGGTTAACTACGACAAACCAGAAAACGCGCGTAGCAAAATTCTGTTTGAGAACTTAACGCCGCTGCACGCTAACTCTCGTCTGCGTATGGAGCGTGGTAATGGTTCTACCGAAGATTTAACCGCACGTGTACTCGACCTGGCTTCGCCAATCGGTCGTGGCCAGCGTGGTTTGATCGTCGCACCGCCTAAAGCGGGTAAAACCATGCTGCTGCAGAACATCGCGCAGAGCATTGCCTACAATCACCCTGATTGTGTGCTGATGGTATTGCTGATCGACGAACGTCCGGAAGAAGTGACCGAAATGCAGCGTCTGGTTAAGGGTGAAGTGATTGCTTCCACCTTTGATGAGCCGGCTTCACGTCACGTGCAGGTTGCCGAGATGGTTATCGAGAAAGCCAAGCGTCTGGTTGAACACAAGAAAGATGTGATCATCCTGCTTGACTCCATTACCCGTCTGGCGCGTGCTTATAACACCGTTGTACCGGCTTCCGGTAAAGTGTTAACCGGTGGTGTGGATGCTAACGCCCTGCATCGTCCGAAGCGTTTCTTCGGTGCTGCGCGTAACGTGGAAGAGGGCGGAAGCCTGACCATCATCGCGACCGCACTGGTTGATACCGGTTCGAAGATGGATGAAGTGATTTACGAAGAGTTTAAAGGCACCGGTAACATGGAGCTGCATCTCGCCCGTAAAATTGCTGAAAAACGCGTCTTCCCGGCTATTGACTATAATCGCTCGGGTACCCGTAAAGAAGAGCTGCTGACTTCCCAGGAAGAGCTGCAGAAAATGTGGATCCTGCGTAAGATTATTCACCCGATGGGTGAGATCGATGCGATGGAGTTCCTCATCAATAAGTTGGCGATGACGAAAACCAACGACGAATTCTTCGATATGATGAAGCGCTCCTGAAAAACAGAAAAATCCCGCAAATCGCCACGCTCAGACGTGGCGTTTTTCGTTTATGGGCTATACGATATGTGTGCCAGTCTGATTAGTCAGGCAGCAGCGTATTAGATTCAATCGTAATTTGAATGACTATTAGCCCTTATTCTTTTGCGCTTTCTTTCAGTATTCGCTGATGGATTGTTCACGGGAATAGCGGTTAACTATTCAAATGGGCACCGGGCCCGCATATAAAATGATGGTAAGGATGGCGTTAAAGTATTTGCCCTTCGCCATTGCAGGATTTCAGAATCGGGTATGATTTTTGCATACATAATGCAGGTCGACCTGAGATTCTTTGCTGAGAGCTGTTAATGTGAATTTACTCACGATGAGTACTGAGCTTGCTTCAATATTTTTGTTTTCACTGGTATTTCTGTTTTTTGCGCGAAAAGTAGCTAAAAAAATTGGACTGGTGGACAAGCCAAACTACCGCAAGCGCCATCAGGGTGTGATCCCACTTGTTGGTGGTATTTCAGTCTACGCAGGGATTTGCTTTACCTTTTCAATCACCAATTATTACGTTCCGCATGCCTGGCTCTATCTGAGCTGCGCTGGCGTGTTGGTGCTGATCGGTGCGCTGGACGATCGCTATGATATTAGCGTGAAGCTGCGCGCCTCGGTACAGGCGCTGATTGCGGTTGTGATGATGTATTACGGTAATCTCTACCTGCTAAGCCTTGGCCATATCTTTGGCTCCTGGGAGCTGGTCGTCGGGCCATTTGGTTATGTGCTGACGCTGTTTGCCGTATGGGCGGCGATTAACGCCTTTAACATGGTAGACGGCATTGACGGTCTGCTTGGCGGCCTGTCGTGCGTCACCTTTGCCGCTATCGGCATCATCCTGTTTATCGACGGGCAGCTCAGTCTGGCAATGTGGTGCTTCGCGATGATTGCTGCCATCGTGCCCTATATCATGCTTAATCTCGGCACCTTTGGCAGACGCTATAAAGTGTTTATGGGTGACGCAGGCAGTACGCTGATTGGTTTCACCATTATCTGGATTTTACTGGAAACAACTCAGGGCGAGACACACCCGATTACTCCGGTGACCGCACTGTGGCTGATCGCCATTCCCTTGATGGACATGATTGCCATCATGTACCGCCGGCTGCGTAAGGGGATGAGTCCATTCTCTGCCGATCGCCAGCATATTCATCATCTGATCATGCGTGCGGGTTTTACCTCTCGTCAGGCTTTTGTTCTGATCACGCTGGCAGCCGCGCTGTTGGCTGGCATTGGCGTGATGGGCGAGTATCTCAAATTTATTCCTGAATGGGTGATGTTGGCACTCTTCTTGCTTGCATTTGCGTTGTATGGCTACTGCATTAAGCGCGCCTGGAGAGTGGCTCGTTTTATCAAACGTATGAAGCGCAGAATGCGCAACTCGAGTGCCAATAAGAAAATTTCCTGAATAAACCAGGTAAAGGACGCCATGAAAACAGAACCTGAAAATATGTCACGCTCGGCCACTGTGGATAATGAGTTAGATATTCGCGGTCTTTGCTGCACGTTATGGCGAGGAAAACCATGGATTATCGGTCTGGCGTTACTGTTTATCGCTGTCGCCTTTATCTATTCACTGTTAGTGAAGCAAGAGTGGAGCACTACCGCGATTACTGACCGCCCGACGGTCAATATGCTGGGTGGTTACTACTCCCAGCAACAGTTCCTGCGTAATCTTGATGCGCGTACCAGTTCGATGGCGGTTGCGCCGCAACCGACGGTGATGGATGACGCCTATCAGGAATTCGTGATGCAGTTGTCAGCTTATGACACGCGCCGCGACTTCTGGCTGCAGACCGATTATTACCAGCATCGTAAAAGTGGTAACAACAAAAATGATGCGGCTTTGCTGGATGAAATGGTCAACAATATTCAGTTTACTGCCGCCGATGCGACGAAAAATATTAGTGATAGCGTCAAGCTGGTGGCTGAAACTGCGGCAGATGCCAACAACCTGCTGCGTCAGTATGTCGCCTTCGCCAGCCAGCGTTCAGCGCGCCATCTTAATGAAGAGCTGAGTGGGGCCTGGGCGGCGCGAACTATTCAGTTAAAAGCGCAGGTGAAACGTCAGGAAGCGGTGGCAAAGGCGATTTACGATCGCCAGGTTAATGCGGTGCAGCAGGGGCTGAAAATTGCCCAGCAGCAAGGAATTAATCAGACCAAAACCGATACCCCTTCTGAGCAACTACCCGATTCCGAACTGTTCCTGCTGGGACGTCCAATGTTGCAGGCGCGTTTAGAAAATCTTGAGGCCAGCGGCCCAAGCTACGATCTGGATTACGATCAAAACCGGGCGATGCTGTCGACGCTGGATGTGGGCCCAACGCTGGATGCCAAATTCCAGACGTATCGCTATCTGCGGACGCCTGAAGAGCCTGTTAAGCGCGACAGTCCGCGTCGCCTGTTCTTAATGATTATGTGGGGTGCAGTGGGTGCGCTAATTGGCGCAGGCGTTGCGCTGGTACGTCGACCACGCGCTTAATTGCGCGCTTACCTGATTCCGTACTAACGGCAGACGAATTAAGAGAGCTACAGTGAAAGTATTGACTGTTTTCGGCACGCGCCCGGAAGCCATTAAAATGGCGCCGCTGGTCCATGCTTTATCTCAGGATCCGCAAATTGACTCGCGTCTCTGCGTCACCGCCCAGCATCGGGAGATGCTGGACCAGGTGTTGCGCTTGTTTTCGCTGACGCCGGATTACGATCTGAATATTATGCGTCCCGAGCAGGGGCTGACCGAAATTACCTGCCGTATTCTGGAAGGATTAAAGTCAGTTTTTGCTGATTTTAAACCTGATGTGGTGCTGGTACATGGTGATACCACTACCACCATGGCGGCCAGCCTCGCCGCGTTCTATCACCGTATTCCTGTCGGTCATGTCGAAGCCGGTCTGCGCACTGGCGATCTCTGGTCTCCCTGGCCAGAAGAGGGCAACCGCAAACTTACCGGACATTTAGCCAGCTTACATTTCACACCAACTGAGAACTCCCGGCAGAACTTGCTGCGCGAAAACGTACCCGGAGAGCGTGTTTTTGTCACCGGCAATACGGTAATCGACGCGCTGTTCTGGGTGCGTGACCAGGTGCTGAAAGATAACTCGTTCCGTGAAAAGCTGGCCAGCCGCTATCCGTTTTTATCGGCCGATAAGAAGATGATTCTGGTTACTGGCCATCGCCGCGAGAGCTTCGGTGAGGGTTTTGAGCGTATCTGCCACGCGCTGGCGGAAATCGCCCGTTTGCATCCGGACGTGCAGATTGTCTATCCGGTTCATCTTAATCCCAACGTCAGTGAACCGGTCAATCGTATCCTGAAGGATATCGACAATATCGCGCTGATAGAGCCGCAGGAGTATCTGCCCTTTGTCTGGCTGATGCACCGTTCATGGCTGATTCTTACCGACTCCGGTGGCATTCAGGAAGAAGCGCCATCGCTGGGCAAGCCGGTGCTGGTAATGCGTGAAACGACGGAGCGACCTGAAGCGGTTGAGGCCGGAACGGTTCGCCTGGTCGGCACCGATGTGGAGCGGATTGTGTCAGAAGTAAACCGCCTGCTGACCGATGAAGATGAATATCATGCAATGAGTCGCGCACACAATCCCTACGGTGATGGTCATGCCTGCGAGCGCATCGTGCAGGCTCTGAAAAATAATCGAGTAACCCTATGAGTTTTGACACCATTTCAGTTATTGGTCTGGGCTATATTGGCCTGCCAACCGCCGCAGCCTTTGCCTCCCACCAGAAAAAAGTTATCGGCATTGATATTAATCAGCGTGCAGTGGATACCATAAATCGCGGCGAAATCCATATTGTCGAGCCAGATCTTGACCGCGTGGTGAAAAGTGCAGTGGAAGGGGGTTATTTGCAGGCGGCAGTTGAGCCGAGAGCCGCCGACGCCTTTTTGATCGCGGTGCCTACGCCATTTAAGGGCGATCATCAGCCGGATATGCGTTACGTGCAGGCTGCGGCGCTGTCGCTGGCGGAGGTGCTGAAAAAGGGCGACCTGGTGATTCTCGAATCCACCTCGCCGGTCGGTGCCACCGAGCAAATGGCTGAGTGGCTGGCGGAAGCCCGCCCCGATCTGACCTTTCCGCAGCAGGCTGGCGAGCAGGCCGATATCAACATCGCTTACTGTCCGGAGCGCGTATTGCCGGGTCAGGTGATGGTAGAACTGATCAAAAACGATCGGGTAATCGGTGGCATGTCGCCGGTCTGCTCGGCGCGTGCCAGCGAACTGTATAACATCTTTCTTGAAGGGGAGTGCGTCATCACCAATGCGCGCACCGCCGAGATGTGTAAGCTGACAGAAAATAGCTTCCGCGACGTTAACATTGCTTTTGCCAATGAATTATCACTGATTTGTGCCGATCAGGGGATTAACGTCTGGGAACTGATTGCGCTGGCGAACCGCCATCCGCGCGTCAATATTTTACAGCCTGGGCCGGGCGTCGGGGGGCACTGCATCGCGGTTGATCCGTGGTTTATCGTGGCACAAAACCCGACGCAGGCGCGGCTGATTCGTACCGCTCGTGAAGTCAACGATGCGAAACCGCATTGGGTGCTGGATCAGGTGAAGCGCACGGTGGCTGATTGCCTGGCACACTGCGACAAGCGTGCCAGTGAGCTGAAAGTGGCCTGTTTTGGTCTGGCCTTCAAACCGAATATCGACGATCTGCGTGAAAGCCCGGCGATGACCGTCGCCCATCTGATAGCCGGCTGGAATGCTGGTGAAACCTGGGTGGTGGAGCCGAATGTAGAAAGTATTCCGGACAAACTGGCAAATGAAGCAACGCTGGTGTCGGTAGAGACCGCGTTGCAGCAGGCTGATGTACTGGTGATGCTGGTTGACCATCAACAATTTAAAGCGATTGATAGCGCGCAGATTAGCCAGCAGTGGATTGTTGATACTAAAGGGGTCTGGCGTTGAAACGCATCCTTGTTACCGGCGGTGCCGGATTTATCGGTTCAGCCGTGGTGAGGCATATTCTCACTGCAACCGATGATAGCGTGGTGGTCGTCGATAAACTCAGCTATGCCGGTAACCTGGCTTCACTGGCTCCGGTTGCTGATGATCCGCGTTTTGCCTTCGAACAGCTTGATATATGCGACCGCGCGGCGCTGGATCGGGTTATGGCTCAGTATCAGCCGGATGCGATTATGCACCTGGCTGCTGAAAGCCATGTAGACCGTTCAATTGATGGCCCGGTGGCCTTTATTGAAACCAATATTATCGGTACCTACCAACTGTTAGAAGCGGCGCGCCACTACTGGTCGGCCCTGGACGCGGAAAAAAAAGACGCGTTTGTCTTCCATCATATCTCGACCGATGAAGTGTTTGGCGATCTGCACGATGGCGACGCGCTGTTTACTGAAAGCACTCCTTACGCGCCAAGCAGTCCCTATTCCGCCAGCAAAGCCAGCAGCGACCATTTGGTTCGTGCCTGGCTGCGCACTTACGGTTTGCCGGTGGTGATCACCAACTGCTCGAATAATTACGGGCCGTATCACTTCCCGGAAAAATTGATTCCACTGATGATCATCAACGCGCTGGCGGGTAAAGCGCTGCCGGTGTATGGCAACGGCGGGCAAATTCGTGACTGGCTGTATGTTGAAGATCATGCGCGGGCGCTCTATCTGGTCGTCACGCAGGGCCGGGTTGGCGAGACCTACAATATCGGTGGGCATAATGAACGCCGTAATATTGAAGTGGTTGAAACACTGTGCGCGCTGCTGGAAGAGCTGGCACCGGAAAAACCGGCGGGCATCAGTCATTACCGTGATTTGATCACCTTTGTTACCGACCGTCCGGGCCATGATTTACGCTATGCGATTGACGCCAGCAAAATCGATCGCGAACTGGGCTGGCGACCTCAGGAAACATTCGAAAGCGGGATGCGTAAAACCGTCAGCTGGTTTTTAACTAACGAAAGCTGGTGGCAAAACATTTTGAATGGCAGTTACAAGCTCGAACGGCTTGGCTTGTCCCGGTAGACGCAACAGTGAGGAGCTGGCGATGAAAGGTATCATTCTGGCAGGCGGTTCGGGTACGCGTCTGCATCCCATCACCCGGGGAATCTCGAAGCAGCTGTTGCCGGTCTATGATAAGCCGATGATTTATTACCCGCTGTCCGTGCTGATGCTGGCGGGGATTCGCGAAATCATGATTATCACCACGCCGCAGGATAAGGCGCAGTATCAGAATCTGCTGGGTAACGGCGACGAGTTTGGTATTCATCTGCACTATGCCGAACAGCCGAATCCTGATGGTCTGGCACAGGCATTTATTATTGGTGAAGAGTTTATCGGCGACGACGCTTGCTGTCTGGTGCTCGGCGATAATATCTATTTCGGACAGGGGTTTAGTCCGAAACTGCGCAATGTTGCAGCGCGTACCCAGGGCGCGACGGTATTTGGTTATCAGGTGATGGATCCGGAACGATTTGGCGTGGTTGAATTCGATGACAACTTCCGCGCGTTGTCGCTGGAAGAGAAGCCGAAACAGCCGAAATCCAACTGGGCCGTGACCGGGCTCTATTTCTATGACAATCAGGTCGTGGAGTTCGCCAAACAGGTCAAACCATCCGAACGTGGCGAGCTGGAAATCACCTCAATCAATCAGATGTACCTTGAGCGTGGTGAGCTGACGGTTGAGCTGCTGGGACGGGGCTTTGCCTGGCTGGATACCGGCACCCACGACAGCCTGATTGAAGCCAGCACCTTTGTGCAGACGGTGGAAAAACGTCAGGGCTTTAAAATTGCCTGTCTGGAAGAAATTGGCTGGCGTAATGGCTGGCTGGATGATGAGGGCGTGCGGCGTGCCGCACAGGCGCTGGTGAAAACCGGTTATGGCAAATATCTGTTGGATCTGCTTCATGCCCGTCCTCGCCAGTATTAAACCCCTTGAGTGGGAAAACAACTTTTTCGCCCTGAACAGTGGCCTGCTGGATCTGAGCGGCACGCAGCTGCTCGGCCCTGAACAGCTGTCCGCTTTTGATGTAGTGCAGGCCAAACTTTATAGCCATCAGACGGCAGAAATTGATGCCCTGAGCGCGCTGGGCTTTCAGTTAGTCGAAGGCGAAGTCGATTTAGCGCTGACCATTAGCGGTGCTCAACGACAAGCTGGCATCCGTATTGCACGCCCCGAACATATTGCTCAGCTGCGTGATGTTGCCAGCGAGGCATTCTCACAGAGCCGTTTTCGTGCGCCCTGGTATCAACCGGGTGACAGCGGGCGCTTTTATGCGCAGTGGATTGAGAATGCGGTACGCGGTAGCTTTGACCACCAGTGTCTGCTGGCAGTTGATGAGGCGGGGTCAATCGAAGGGTTTGTTTCACTGCGTGAGCTTGGCGACGCTGAAGCGCGTATCGGCCTGCTGGCCAGCCTGCCACCAGCGCGTGGTAAAGGTGTTGGCAAGCGGCTGGTACAGGCGGCAGCGGACTGGTGTCAGGCCCGTCGACTGACGCGTTTGCGCGTGGCGACTCAACTCAGCAATTTCGCCGCACTGCGGCTCTATCTTGCCAGCGGTGCCAGCGTTGAGAGCACCGCTTACTGGCTATACAGGTAACCCCATGATTCCATTTAATGCGCCACCGATAGTCGGAACCGAAATCGAATATATGCAGTCAGCCATGACCAGCGGCAAACTGTGCGGCGATGGCGGCTTTACCCGCCGCTGTCAGCAGTGGATGGAGCAGCATTTCGGCAGCAAAAAAGTGTTGCTGACGCCCTCCTGTACCGCTTCGCTGGAGATGGCCGCGATATTAATTAATATCCAGCCCGGCGATGAAGTGATTATGCCGAGCTACACCTTTGTTTCGACTGCCAATGCCTTTGTGCTGCGCGGTGCCACCATCGTGTTTGTCGATGTGCGCCCGGACACCATGAATATCGATGAGACGCTGATTGAAGCAGCTATCACCGAAAAAACACGGGCTATCGTTCCGGTGCATTACGCTGGCGTGGCCTGTGAAATGGACGCGATTATGGCGCTGGCGGAACGCTATAAGCTGTTTGTGATTGAGGATGCCGCGCAGGGCGTGATGTCGACTTACAAAGGTAAAGCGCTTGGCAGCATCGGCCATATTGGTTGCTTTAGCTTCCATGAGACCAAAAATTACACTGCTGGCGGTGAAGGTGGCGCGACGCTGATTAATGATGCCGCGCTGGTTGAGCGCGCTGAAATTATTCGTGAAAAAGGTACGAACCGCAGCCAGTTCTTCCGCGGTCAGGTGGATAAGTACACCTGGCGCGATATCGGTTCGAGCTATCTGATGTCGGACTTACAGGCCGCCTGGCTGTGGGCGCAACTGGAAGCGGCGACGCAGATTAACCAACAGCGCCTCAGCCTGTGGCAGCGCTACTATGATGCGCTGCAGCCGCTGGCTGACAGCGGACGCATTACGCTACCTGCCGTTCCGGCTGACTGCCAGCAAAACGCCCATATGTTTTACATTAAACTGCGCGACCAGCAGCAGCGTCAGGCGTTAATTGACTGGCTGAAAGAAGCGGAAATCCTGGCGGTGTTTCACTATATTCCGCTGCATTCGTCACCGGCGGGCAAGCGCTTTGGTCGTTTTGCTGGCGAAGATCGTTTTACGACGGTGGAAAGTGAGCGCCTGTTGCGCCTGCCGCTGTTTTACAATTTGTCTGACAATAACCAGTATACGGTTATTAACTCGCTGCTGAGCTTCTTTTCCTGATATGTCACTGGCCAAAGCCTCAGTGTGGACCGCAGCGTCGACACTGGTAAAAATCGCTGCCGGATTGCTGGTGATAAAACTGCTGGCGGTATCGTACGGGCCGAGCGGCGTCGGGCAGGCGGGTAACTTCCGTCAGCTGATCACGGTACTGGGGGTGCTGGCGGGTGCTGGCATCTTTAACGGTATTACCAAGTACGTTGCCGAATATCAGCAGCAACCTGAGCAGCTGCGGGCGGTTACCGGTACTGCATCGACCATGGTGCTGGGCTTCTCGACGCTGCTGGCGGTTGTTTTTCTGCTGGCGGCAAAACCGATCAGTATCGGTCTGTTTGGCCATGCGGATTATCAGCAGGTGATTCGGATTGTAGCGTTCCTGCAAATGGGCATTGCCTGGGCCAACCTGTCGCTGGCGATCATGAAAGGTTTTCGCGATGCGCGCGGCAACGCGCTGGCGTTGATACTTGGCAGTCTGATTGGAGTGGTGGCCTATTACGCCTGCTACAGGGTTGGCGGCTATAGCGGTGCGCTGGTCGGGCTGGCACTGGTTCCGGCGCTGGTGGTGGTGCCTGCGGCGCTGCTGCTGGCAAAACGCGATCATCTGCCGATGCGCTATCTGCTACCACAATGGCACGGTGAACTGGCGCGTAATCTCGGTAAATTCACCCTGATGGCGCTTATCACCTCGGTAACCTTACCGGTGGCCTGGGTGATGATGCGTAACCTGCTGGCGGCGCACTACAGCTGGGAAGAGGTGGGGTTATGGCAGGGGGTGACCAGCATTTCTGATGCCTATCTGCAATTTATTACCGCTACTTTTAGCGTCTGGCTGTTGCCAACGCTGTCACGGCTGACAAATAAAGCGGAAATTTCAGCGGAAATTCTTCGTGCGCTGCGCTTTGTTATTCCGGCGGTGGCGGCGGTCAGTTTCTGCGTCTGGCTGTTGCGTGATTTTGCCATCTGGCTGCTGTTTTCCAGTGAGTTTAGCGGCATGCGCGATCTGTTTGCCTGGCAGTTGCCTGGTGATGTGCTGAAAGTCGCTTCTTATGTCTTCGGCTATCTGGTTATCGCCAAAGCGTCACTGCGTTTCTACATTTTAACTGAAATCAGCCAGTTTATTTTACTCACGGCATTTTCACGTTTATTGATTCCGCTACAGGGTGCAACCGGGGCGGCGCAAGCCTATCTGGCAACCTATGTGGTTTATTTTGCGCTGTGTTGCAGTGCTTTCATCATTTATCGTCGACGAGTATGACTAAACTGATTCACGTATTGGGATCGGATATTCCCCATCACAACCTTACGGTGCTGCGCTTCTTTAATGATGTTTTAAGCGTCAGGCAGCCGAGCGCCGATGCTCGTCACTTTATGGTGGTTGCCCGTGACAGCAGTGCGTTCGCTGAGTTTAGCGCACTGAATATCGAGCTGTTTGCCAGTAAAAAAATGCTGGCTCAGGCGGTTATCCAGCGGGCGCAGCAGCGGCAGACGCGCTTTTTCCTGCACGGTCAGTTTAATCCGCAGCTGTGGCTGGCGATATTGCGTGGGAAAATAACCTCGTCGCAGGTGTACTGGCATGTCTGGGGCGCTGACCTGTATGAAGAGTCATCCAGCCTGAAGTTCCGGCTGTTTTACCTGATGCGCCGCTGGGCGCAGGGCAGGGTCGGTCATCTGTTTGCCACCCGCGGCGACATTAACCATTATCATCAGCGCCATCCCGATACGCCTTCATCGTTGCTCTACTTCCCGACGCGTATGCAGGCTCAGGCACCGCAAAACGATGAAACCGGGCGGCCTTTTACCGTGCTGGTAGGCAACTCGGGCGATGCCAGTAATCGCCATATTGAGGCGTTACAGGCACTGCATCAGCAGTTTGGTGACAGAATAAAAGTGGTGGTGCCGCTGGGCTATCCAGCGAATAATCAGCAGTACATCGACCGCGTGCGTCAGGCGGCAGAGGCGCTGTTCAGCGCTGATAACTTGCAACTGTTAACCGATAAGCTGGAGTTTAACGACTATTTACAGCTGATTGCCCGCTGCGATCTCGGTTACTTTATATTTCGCCGGCAGCAGGGAATTGGGACGTTGTGTTTATTGATTCAGGCCAACGTGCCTTTTGTGCTGAGCCGTGAAAATCCGTTCTGGCAGGACTTAACCGAGCAGCAAGTACCGGTGTTGTTCAGTGGAGATCTGCTGGATGAGAGAATGGTAAAAGAAGCGCGCCGACAGTTAAGCCTGCTGGATAAGCCCCGTATCGCCTTTTTCGATCCGGCGTTTATTGCCGGCTGGCAACAGGCGTTAACCCTGGCTGAAGGGGAAGCCGTATGAACCTGATGCAGTTTAGTGGTTTGCTGGTGGTGTATTTGCTGTCGGTCGGATTTATTCTCACGCTGACTTTTCGTGAGTTTCGCCGTGTACGCTTCAACTTTAACGTCTTCTTCTCGCTGCTATTTTTACTGACCTTTTACTTTGGTTTTCCGCTGACCTGCATTCTGGTGTTCCAGTTTGACGTCAACGTGGTGCCGGCAGAAAACTTGCTGCAGGCGATGCTGGCGGCCAGCTGCTTCTATGGCATCTATTACGTCAGCTATAAAACCCGTTTGCGCGCGGCAGATCGTCCACCACGGCGGCCGGTGTTCAGCATGAATCGTGTTGAAACCCATCTCACCTGGATGCTGCTGGCGCTGGTCGCACTGGGCACCGTTGCGGTGTTCTTTATGCACAACGGTTTCCTGCTGTTCAGGCTGCATGCTTACAGTCAGATCTTCTCCAGTGACGTTTCCGGTGTGGCGCTGAAGCGCTTTTTCTACTTCTTTATCCCGGCGATGCTGGTGGTCTACTTCCTGCGGCAAGACTCGCGCGCCTGGCTGTTTTTCCTCGTCAGCACCGTGGCATTTGGCTTGCTGACCTATGTGATAGTTGGTGGCACGCGTGCCAATATCATCATCGCCTTTGCTCTGTTCCTGTTTATCGGCATTATTCGCGGCTGGATTACGCTGTGGATGCTGGTGGTCGCCGGGATGATGGGAATTGTCGGTATGTTCTGGCTGGCGCTGCGTCGCTATAACCTCGACGTCAGCGGCGCTGAAGCGTTTTATACCTTCCTCTATCTGACTCGCGATACATTTTCGCCGTGGGAAAACCTTGGCCTGTTGCTGCAAAACTACGACAAGATTGATTTCCAGGGGCTGGCGCCGATTGTGCGCGACTTTTACGTGTTTATACCCAGCTGGCTATGGCCCGATCGCCCGGGCATTGTGCTGAACAGTGCCAATTACTTTACCTGGGAAGTGCTGAACAACCATTCCGGGCTGGCGATTTCACCCACGCTGCTTGGCTCGTTGGTGGTGATGGGCGGCGCGGCATTTATCCCGCTCGGCGCGGTGGCGGTCGGTATGATTATCAAATGGTTCGACTGGTTGTACGAACTGGGCAAGGCGGACAGTAATCGCTACAAGGCGGCTATCCTGCAAAGCTTCTGTTTTGGCGCAGTGTTTAACATGATCGTACTGGCCCGTGAAGGTGTTGATGCCTTTGCCTCACGCGTGGTGTTTTTCTGCATTATTTTCGGTGCCTGCGTGGTGTTAGCGAAACTGCTTTACTGGTTATTTGATCGTGCAGGATTGATTCGTCAGCGCTTTATGCGTGCTGCGGCTCATCCGGTAATACAACAATAAATTCTCTTCCGGCGCAGTCGCCGGTTTGAAGTAAGGGAAATGTAATGGACGTCACCTCTGCTGCGCCGCAGTATCAAATTCGCGGTTTGTCGCTGTATGGTTTTCGCGATATGACGCAATGCCTGGATTTTCTCTATGGCGATGATCGGCTTAAAACCGGTACGCTGGTTGCTATCAATGCAGAGAAGGTGCTGACTGCGGAAAGCGATGCCGACATGCACAAGCTGATTGATGACGCAGAATATAAATACGCCGATGGCATCAGTATTGTTCGTTCTATCCGCAAAAAGTATCCCCAGGCGCAGGTCACGCGCGTTCCCGGCGCAAATCTATGGGAAGCGCTGATGGAACGCGCCGGACGTGAAGCAACACCGGTATTTCTGATTGGCGGCAAGCCGGAGATTTTGGCGCAAACTGAAGAGAAGTTACGTCGCCAGTGGAACGTCAATATTGTTGGCAGTCAGGATGGATACTTTGCCCCGTCCGACCGCGAGGCGCTGTTTCAGCGTATTCGCGACAGTGGCGCAAAAATTGTCACCGTCGCCATGGGGTCGCCAAAGCAGGAAATACTGATGCGCGATTGCAAAGCGTTTTGGCCTGAGGCGTTGTATATGGGGGTGGGGGGCACCTACGACGTGTTTACCGGTCACGTAAAGCGTGCGCCGCAGGTTTGGCAGAATCTGGGCTTAGAGTGGCTGTATCGCCTGATTCTGCAGCCGAGCAGATTACGTCGTCAGCTCAGACTGCTGAAATATCTCAACTATCATTATCGTGGTCAGCTGTGATTTTTTCATCTACCTGGCTGAATCACGCTTAATTAACCGGCAAAAAGCGTTAAAAACGGCTGTTGTTTCGACGGAATGCACAAAGCGTAAGCAAACGCGTTTTTTTTGTGAAAAAGCACTGGACAGTATCGGCTCACATCCGTAGTATGCACATCCGCAACGGCGCTACGCGCCCGTAGCTCAGCTGGATAGAGCGCTGCCCTCCGGAGGCAGAGGTCTCAGGTTCGAATCCTGTCGGGCGCGCCATTTACTTTGTGCGCAAGAGCTGCGGTGGTATTATTATCGCGTTTCCGGTAGTTAAGTAGTACAGGCAGTAAGATGTGGTGGCTATAGCTCAGTTGGTAGAGCCCTGGATTGTGATTCCAGTTGTCGTGGGTTCGAGTCCCATTAGCCACCCCAGATTTTGTAAGGTATGCGAAGGTGGCGGAATTGGTAGACGCGCTAGCTTCAGGTGTTAGTGTCTTAACGGACGTGAGGGTTCAAGTCCCTCTCTTCGCACCACACAAAATCTTTGAGTTGTGAGCAGTACATTTCGGCGAGTAGCGCAGCTTGGTAGCGCAACTGGTTTGGGACCAGTGGGTCGGAGGTTCGAATCCTCTCTCGCCGACCATATTTCGAAACCCCGCTTTTTAGCGGGGTTTTTTGCGTCTGGCGTTCGTCCGGCGCTTCCCACCGGGAATATTCCTGGCCCTGCGATAAAAAACCTTTTTTGTCTCAATTCGGAGACGTTTAACTTACTGTTTATTCATGTTTTTTTTACTTTTTACTCTCGGTGTCGTTATTTGGCGACAGGAATCCGCTCTGTTGTAGCGATTTAGCAACAGCTGCAGAGGCTGTTCTGGCAGCATAAAAATTATTTATACGATTAAAATTAGTCAGTTATTAAGTAATTTTTAATTCTGGCACGGAATGTGCAATACTGACGATGTAGATGCTCATTCCACCTCTTATGTTTGCTTATGCTTCATAAACCTGGGAATGACGCGGAGCCATTTTACGGTGCCAGTTGTCCAGCCAGCCAATATCGTGTTTCACCTTATTGGATTCACAGGACATCACGTTGAGTCTGGTACCAATCGGTTGTCTTACCGATCTGATATTTACACCTGCCAATTTGGCAGGTGTTTTTTTTGCCTGAAACCGGGGTAGTGGGATAAAAAAAGGGGCGGCGAAAAACGCCGCCCCTCAGGGTCTGCTATCGAAACGGCGGTATTAACGCCGTTTACGCGCTTAAGGATTATTCTTCAACGTCAGCAGTAGCCCGTCACGTCGCATCTCTGCCGCTTCTTCCGGCTTGTGCTGGCGATCAAGGCTGTCAGCCAGCCATGCATAATCAAAAGCATCAGGACGCTGTTTCAGCGCTTCACGGAACGCTTCACTGGCCTGTTGCCACTCACCATGCTTCATCAGTAGCTGTCCCAGCGTGCTGTGCAGCAAAGGCGTTGCACCGTGTTGTTTGATCTGCTGGCGCAGTGCTTTTTCCAGCTGCTCCGGATTGCCGGTTTTCAGACGCGGCATCAACAGCACCAGACGCTCGTCATACTGGCGTTTCAGTCCTTCCAGTACAATGGCCTGCGCAGTGTCATGATCGTCGCACTCGATCAGATGATCTGCCATTGCCACCTGCAATGCCGTTTCATGGCGGGTTTTACGGCTCTGGTTTTGCCACCAGCTCTTCAGGCCTTCACTGCCCTGATCGGCCATCGCCTGATTCATCAAACCTAACCACGCCTGCTGTTGCAGCGCGCTGCGGTGCGCTTCATCATTGACCTGCGCTTTCTCCATCGGATGAAGAATATCCAGCAAAGAGCCCCATGCGCCGGTGCGCAGATAAGCCTGTTCCGCCAGGCGCAGCACTTCCGGATGGCGTGGAGCCACTTCCAGCAGACGATCGATGCCGTGACGCGCCGCATGATCTTCATTTCGTGCCAGCTGAATACGCACACGGGTGATCTCAACCGGCAGCTGATCGCCTGCCGCCAGTTCTGATGCGCGCTCCAGATGCTGATTGGCTCGCATTTCATCACCGCGTTGCTGGGCCGCTTCCGCCGCCAGCAGATAGTTCACCACCGGTTGCTCGGCATGGTCAGCATTACGTGACAGCAGTTTTTCAACCTGTTTGTAATCGCCTTCCGCCAGCTTCAGCAGCGCAGCCTGTGTCTGTTTGTGCGCCCGGTTGCGTTTGCGACCGAGGAACCAGCCACGCGTTTTGGCACCGGTGCGGAAGATGCGGCGCAACAGCCATTCCACCGCGAGGATCACCAGCAGCGCGAGGATCAGGATGATCGCCAGCCCGGTCACGCTGGTTTCAATATTCCAGTTATCGGTCTGAATCAGTACGTATCCCTGATGACCTGCGATCATCGGGCCAATTACCACACCGGCAATCAGCAGAAGAAAAAGCAAAAGTACTTTAAGCATGCTTATTCTCCCTGCTGCTGCTGCTGCTGCTGCTGCTGCTGATCGCCTGACGGCTGCGCCAGCAGATTGCGCACTCGCGTTTGCATCAGTTTATCCAGCATCGGTTGGCTCTCCAGCGTGTCCGGCACGTCCATTGCAATCGTCTGCTGGCTTAATTCGTCCAGCTGGTTCAGGAAGGCTTTGGTACTGGCATCGTTGGTGTCATACCAGGCGCGAACCCAGGCTGAGACGGTATCAATCGACTGTTTGTAGATCTCATTCTGATGGCGCGGCACGGCCTGTGCGGCAATCAGCAGGCGCGAGCGAATATTTTCACGCAGATAGACCTCCTGATTTGGTGCCAGCAGCGGCTCCGCCGTATTATCCCGGCGGCGGACGGTAATAAAATCATCCATAAATTTGTGCCAGCTTTTCACCAGATTCTGACGCCACTCACGCAGCGACGACGATAGCTCGCCGCCATCGGCATCCATAGGTGAGTCGTCGTTATCGTTATCCGCCAGACGTAAATCATCCACGCTGTTCGACAGCTGGTTAAGCTTCAGAATGATACCGTCGTAATCTACCTGGCTGACCGCCGACAGGTTACTGATATCCTGAGTCAGCGCGCGACGCACTTCGATCAGGCTCGGATCATTCATATCGGCCAGGCTGGCGTCGGCACTTTTCAGCAGCGCAGCGGCGGTGGTGACATCCTGATCGCTCCACAGTTTGCGGCCCGCCAGTTTCACCAGGTAGTCCGCCTGCGCCAGCAGCCAGGTACGCGCATCGTTGCCGGAAATCGTGGTGACTTTTTCCTGTAGCTCATCCAGCTGCTTATCGCTGGTGGCTTGCCGATCGCGTGCGGCCTGCAATTCGCCAGTTTGCATCTTGAGCTGCTCGCTCAGCTGCTGCTTGTCATTATTCGCCTGCTGTTGCAGTGCGGCCAGTTGATCGGCCAGTGCCTGATTGGCCTCCGTCTGGGCCTGAGCCTGGTGTTTAGCATTAATATAAAGCCCAGTGCCCAGGGCAAGCGCGATAACAATCGCCACGGCACCCAACGCCGTACCGCTGTTTTTTGGCTTGCGCGGCGGTTTTGCTTCCGGTGACGTGGTTGCTTCTACCGCTGGGGTGGTCTCTTCAACCATGGCGGAGGAATCTTTTTGTTCCGTCATTGTGGCACATCCCATTTTAAAGTTTATTGTAACGAGCGCAGCAGCGCGTCGTTATCGGCCCCATCGGCTACCGTAATATCCTGCCAGCCAAACTCCCTGGCCAGGGTAGCCAAACGTTCACTGACGACCACCAGTCGACAGCGTAATAACCATTCCTGACGATCGATATCGGGGAACAGTGAATAGAGTTGTTGCAGCATTTCGCCACTGGTCACAACCAGCGTATCAATGCCGTGATCGCGCCAGCGTCGGCCTTCATTCAGGCCATCGTAAACTTTGGCACAGCGCTGATAGCATTCGCAGAACGTCACTTCTGCACCGCGCTCTGTTAGCGTTTCAGCTAACAGCTCACGCCCGCCATTGCCGCGTAAAATTAACGCCCGCTTGCCAGCAACCTGCATTAAAGCCGGCAGCTGAATCAGCACTTCACTGGTTTCACGCTGATGGGGATACTCCACCGGCAAGCCGCTGACGGTATGCATCAGCAGTGCAGTAGTGCGACCTATAGCATAATAGTCCAGGCTGGCAGGCCATGTTAATTCGTGCTGACTGATTATTGGCTGAGCATAGTGAATCGCATGCTGAGACAAAATAAACAGCAGGTCACCCGCTGACAGTTGGCTCAGCAGCTGTGGCAGCCGGTCGAGATCGCGGCCAGGCGTAAATTCAATCAGTGGCAGGCTCCAGGCAACCTGTCCCAGCGCGCGCAGGCGGCTGACCAGCTCTTCGGCAGCAGGTGATGGACGGGTTACCAGAATCGTCATACCGGCGGATTTCCCTGATAAACTTCAGCTAAAATATCGCGTGCGCCGTTATCCAGCAGCTCTTCAGCCAGTGAGATACCCATTTTTTCGGCATCCGCTCGCGGGCCACGACGCTCACCGCGAATCATCTGTTTGCCATCCGGCGAACCGACCAGCCCACGCAGCCACAGATCGTCGCCTTCCAGTACCGCGTAGCTGCCAATTGGCACCTGACACCCACCTTCCAGTCGGGTATTCATGGCGCGTTCAGCTTTAACGCGTACCGAGGTATCGTCATCATTCAGCGCTGCCAGCAGGGTGATGGTCTGCCGATCGTCAAGACGGCACTCAATTCCGACCGCGCCCTGACCGACGGCTGGCAGTGACTCTTCTGCCGGCATGGCATGGCGAATCCGATCGGTTAATGCCAGGCGCTTAAGTCCGGCCACCGCGAGAATAATCGCGTCATAGTCGCCCGCATCCAGTTTAGACAGGCGGGTACCGACGTTGCCGCGCAGCGAGCGGATCACCAGATCCGGGCGACGCGCGCTAAGCTGACACTGACGACGCAGGCTGGAAGTGCCGACAATCGCGCCCTGCGGCAGCGCATCAACCGAGTCATAATGATTTGAGACAAAAGCATCCAGCGGATCGTCACGCTCACAAATGCTGACCAGCCCCAGCCCTTCCGGGAAGTCGACCGGCACATCTTTCATCGAGTGCACCGCAATATCGGCACGGCCTTCCAGCATCGCCAGCTCAAGTTCTTTTACGAATAATCCTTTACCACCTACTTTAGCAAGTGGCGTATCCAGTATCACATCGCCGCGGGTGACCATGGGGACCAGCTCAACGCTAAGCCCCGGATGGCAAGCCATCAGGCGCTGCTGAACATAATGTGCCTGCCATAAAGCGAGCGGACTTTGCCTGGTGGCAATTCTTAAAATTTTGTCTAACATGCTTCTTACCGTTTTGATCGTTCATTGATTATCCTATCATTGATACGGGAATGCTGTCAGTTTCAACGGTTTTTAACCGTGGGGCAGGGATGAGCTAAAGATGAGTAAGGTTGATTGACTGTAAAACGTGCTAAACTGTGTGTAGCGCAACTTTCTTTACGGTCAATCTGCCAGGTGTTAGATTGATCACGTTTCCAGCAATTATTCGCCCGAATACTTCTAAATCAAGCGGCGGATGCCGGAAACTGGGTTTGTTTAAAACACTGGGACAATCAGGCGAGACGTCTTGTACCTCTACATTGAGACACTGAAACAGAGACTGGATGCCATCAATCAGCTGCGCGTCGATCGTGCACTGGCTGCCATGGGCCCTGCTTTCCAGCAGGTATACAGTCTGCTGCCAACCTTATTACATTATCATCACCCGTTGATGCCGGGTTACCTTGAAGGTAACGTTCCACATGGCATCAGCTTTTTCACGCCTGATGAAAGCCAGTTAAGCTATCTCAATGATTTAGAAGGTAAATCTGGCACTGCTGCCGCATTGCCCGTAAAAGGTGAACGACCAATAACCGGTGTTTACTCAATGGGCAGCACCTCGTCGGTGGGCCAGAACTTCACTTCCGATCTTGATATCTGGGTGTGTCACCAGTCGTGGCTCGATAATGAAGAGCGCCTGCGCCTGCAAAAAAAATGCACTCTGCTGCAAAAGTGGTGTGCATCGATGGGTGTCGAAGTCAGCTTCTTCCTGATTGATGAAAACCGTTTTCGCCATAACGAAAGTGGCAATCTTGGCGGTGAGGATTGCGGCTCGACTCAGCATATCTTATTGCTGGATGAATTTTATCGTACTGCGGTACGCATGGCCGGTAAGCGTATTCTGTGGAATATGGTGCCGGGCGAAGAAGAAGAGCATTACGATGACTATGTCATGTCGCTCTATTCGAAGGGCGTACTGACGCCAAATGAATGGCTGGATCTTGGTGGTCTCGGCACGCTGTCGGCGGAAGAGTACTTTGGGGCCAGCCTGTGGCAGTTATACAAAAGTATCGATTCGCCCTACAAAGCGGTGTTAAAAACCCTGCTGCTGGAAGCCTATTCCTGGGAATACCCGGACACCAAACTGCTGGCTATGGACATTAAGCAGCGCTTGCACGATGGCGAAATCGTCTCGTTTGGCCTTGATCCTTACTGCATGATGCTGGAACGCGTCACCCACTATCTCACCAGTATTGACGACCATGCGCGTCTCGATCTGGTGCGACGCTGTTTCTATCTGAAGGTGTGTGAAAAGCTGTCGCAAGAGGGCGCTAATGTAGGCTGGCGTCGTGAAATTCTCAGCCAGCTGGTAAAAGAGTGGGGTTGGGACAATGCGCGTCTGGCAGTGCTCGACAGCCGTGCCGACTGGAAAATCGAGCGGGTACGTGAGGCCCATAACGAACTGCTGGATGCGATGATGCAGAGCTATCGCAATCTGATTCGTTTCGCCCGCCGTAACAACTTAAGCGTCAGCGCCAGCCCGCAGGATATCGGCGTGCTGACCCGTAAGCTGTATGCCGCTTTCGAAGCATTGCCGGGTAAAGTGACGCTGGTTAACCCGCAGATCTCGCCGGATCTCTCCGAGTCGCATCTGACCTTTATCCATGTGCCGAATGGCCGCGCCAATCGCGCTGGCTGGTATCTGTATAATCAGTCGCCGGATATGGGATCGATTATCAGCCATCAACCGCTGGAATATAACCGCTATCTGAATAAGCTGGTGGCGTGGGCGTGGTTTAATGGTTTGCTGACCGAGAAAACGCGTCTGCATATTAAAGGCAATGAGACCTGCGATTTGGCGCGTTTGCAGGAGCTGGTGGCCGATGTGTCACACCACTTCCCGCTGCGTTTGCCGTCACCAACGCCAAAAGCACTCTACAGCCCGTGTGAAATCCGTCATCTGGCGATTATCGTTAACCTGGAGTACGACCCGACTGCGGCCTTCCGCAATCAGGTTGTGCACTTCGATTTCCGTAAGCTGGATGTATTCAGCTTTGGTCAACAGCAGCAGTGTTTAGTCGGCAGTATCGATTTGCTGTACCGCAACTCGTGGAATGAAGTGCGTACCCTGCACTTTAATGGCGAGCAGGCGATGATTGAAGCGCTGAAAACCATTCTCGGTAAAATGCATCAGGACGCGGCACCGCCGGATGCAGTAGAAGTGTTCTGCTACAGCCAGCATCTGCGTGGTTTAATCCGCACCCGCGTGCAGCAGCTGGTTTCGGAATGCATTGAACTGCGCCTGTCCAGTACCCGTCAGGAACCGGGGCGTTTTAAAGCGCTGCGTGTTGCCGGCCAAACCTGGGGCCTGTTCTTTGAGCGTCTTGGCGTATCGGTGCAGAAACTGGAAAATGCCGTCGAGTTTTACGGCGCGATTTCCAACAACAAACTGCATGGCTTGTCGATCAAAGTAGAAACCGATCAGACACGTCTGCCAGCGGTAGTGAATGGCTATGCCAGCGAAGGGATTATTCAGTTCTTCTTTGAAGACACCCACGACGACCACGGCTTCAATATCTACATTCTTGATGAAAGTAATCGCATTGAGATCTATCACCACTGTGAAGGCAGCAAAGAGGAGCTGGTGCGCGATGTCAGCCGCTTCTACTCGTCGTCACACGACCGCTTTACCTACGGCTCAAGTTTTATCAACTTTAACCTGCCGCAGTTCTATACCATCATTAAAGCTGACGATCGTCTGCAGGTGATTCCATTCAGAAGCCAGACCCTGACGCAGTTATGCGCTACCGCCCCGGACAATGACCACACCGATTACGCTGAGCGTATGCAGATGCATTGATCGGCTATCGCCCATCGTGCTTTCCTGTTTTTGTTAACTGGCTGAACCACACGGCAGGCCGGTATCTGCTAATCTTCTGACGAAATTGCGACCGCGACGGCAACATCGAATCGCCAATTCCTATTGCTTTTCGGAGTTCACCTGCGATGATAAGCAACCAGTAAGCATCAATCATGAGCAGAATGATAATGAACAAAACGATATGCCAGCTGGCGATGGCGCTGGCGTTAGCGAGCCTGGTTGGCTGTGGCTTAAAAGGCCCGCTGTACTTCCCACCGAAGGAGCAGCCAAAGCAGGATCAGCAAGCAACGCAGCAGCCTGCGCAGCAGAGCACGCAGAATTCAGCGGTTACTCCGCCGGATGGTCGCGATCAGAATCCAACCACTACTCAGCCGAGTATGTAACTGACTCTATAACCTATGGCGCATCCGGCGGAGCAGAAAATGCAGTTCTCCAAAATGCACGGTCTTGGCAATGACTTTATGGTCGTTGATGCCGTCACGCAAAACGTCTATTTCTCACCAGAGCTGATTCGCCGTCTGGCGGATCGTCATCTGGGGATCGGCTTCGATCAGCTATTGATCGTTGAACCGCCGTACGATCCCGATCTGGATTTTCATTACCGCATTTTCAATGCTGACGGCAGCGAAGTGGCCCAGTGTGGCAACGGTGCGCGCTGCTTCGCGCGCTTTGTGCGCCTGAAAGGGTTAACCAATAAAAACGATATCAATGTCAGCACCCAAACCGGGCGTATGGTACTGAGCGTCAACAGCGACGAGCTGGTGCGTGTTAATATGGGCGAGCCGAACTTCGAGCCGCAGCAGGTGCCATTCCGCGCCAATAAAGCTGAAAGCATCTATCTGATGCGCGCCGCCGAACAGACGGTAATGTGTGGTGTGGTATCGATGGGGAACCCGCACTGCGTGATTCAGGTCGACAGTGTGAAAACCGCTGCGGTAGAAACGCTCGGGCCGGTGCTGGAAAGCCATGAGCGCTTCCCGGAGCGGGTTAACGTCGGATTTATGGAGCTGGCCAGTCGTGAGCATATCCGGCTGCGCGTTTATGAGCGCGGTGCCGGTGAGACACAGGCCTGCGGTAGCGGTGCTTGTGCGGCGGTGGCGGTGGGTATTCAACAAGGATTACTGGCGGAAAAAGTCCGCGTTGATTTACCGGGCGGCAGCTTGCATATCGCCTGGAAAGGGCCGGGTCACCCGCTGTTTATGACCGGACCGGCCACTCACGTTTACGACGGATTTATTCATCTATGAAAAATGTCGGGGAACAGACCGCCAGCGATGTGATGCTGGACGATCAGGCGGTAAGTGATTACCTGCTGCAAAATCCGGATTTCTTTATTCGTAACGCGCGCCAGGTCGAGCAGATGGCAGTTCCTCATCCGGTGCGCGGCAGCGTTTCGCTGGTCGAATGGCATATGGCGCGTCAGCGCAATCATATCGCCCAGCTGGAAGAAGAGATTACGTTACTGATGGAGCAGGCCACCGCTAACCATCAACTGTTTGATCGGCTGTTAGCGTTGCAGGGGCATCTGGCGACGGCTCCCAGCCTGCAAGAGATGCTGAACCGTTTGCATCGCTGGGCGCGTGAGCTTGGGCTGGCGGGTGCCAATGTGCGCCTGTTCAGTGACAAATGGCGTGTTGGTGCCCCTTCTGATTTTACCCAGCTGGCGCTTGCGCCGCAGGCGTTTGAAGCGGTACGTATTCAGCGATTGGGTAAAGAGCAGCACTATCTCGGCGGCCTGAATGGCCCGGAGTTACTGCTGCTGTTGCCGCAGGCGAAAGCCATTGGCTCAGTGGCGATGTCGCTGATGGGCGAGCGCGGCGATCTCGGGGTACTGATTTTCAGCAGCCGCGACAGTCAGCATTATCAGTCAGGCATGGGCACCTTGCTGTTACAACATCTGGCGCTGATGCTGCCGGAACTGTTGTCGCGCTGGATTGAGCGCGCATGAACAGCGCGTCGCCTCTACAATCCGCCGTAGAGGGCTTTCTGCGTTACCTGAAAGTCGAGCGGCAACTTAGCCCGCTGACGCAAAAAAGCTACGCTCATCAGCTTACGGTGCTGGTGACGCTGGCGGATGAAATGAAGATTACGGACTGGGCAAAACTGGATGCTGCTCATGTGCGTTCACTGGCGGCCCGCAGCCGCCGCGCCGGTCTACAACCGGCCAGCCTTGCACTTCGACTGTCAGCGCTGCGCAGTTTTCTCGACTGGCTGGTCAGTCAGGGGCTGCTGAAGGCGAATCCGGCGAAAGGAATTGCCACGCCGCGTACGCCGCGGCATTTGCCGAAAAATATTGATGTCGATGAAGTGAATCAGCTGCTGGATATCGATCTTAACGATCCGCTGGCGGTACGCGATCGCGCGATGCTGGAAATTATGTACGGTGCCGGTTTACGTCTTGCTGAATTAGTCGGCATTGACTGCCGACACCTGGATCTGGCTTCCGGTGAAGTCTGGGTGGTGGGGAAAGGCAGCAAAGAGCGCCGCCTGCCAATTGGCGGCACGGCGGTCAGCTGGATTGAACACTGGCTCGCTCTGCGCGAGCTGTTTGCGCCAGACGATGACGCGCTGTTTTTATCCAACCAGGGCAAGCGAATTTCGGCGCGTAACGTGCAGAAACGTTTTGCTGAATGGGGCGTGAAGCAGGGTGTTAACAGTCATATTCATCCGCATAAGTTGCGCCACTCCTTTGCGACCCATATGCTGGAGTCCAGCGGCGACCTGCGTGCGGTGCAGGAGCTGCTGGGGCATGCCAATCTGTCGACCACGCAAATTTATACCCACCTCGACTTTCAACATCTTGCATCGGTTTACGATGCTGCACATCCCCGTGCTAAACGAGGAAAATCCTGATGCATTTTTATCGCACGCTGCGGCCGATTAAAGCCATTACCTTCGATCTTGACGACACTTTGTACGACAATCACGACGTGATTCGCCGTACCCAGAAGGAGTCGCACGCTTTCTTGCAGGCTTACCATCCCGGCCTGAATGATTTCACTCAGCAGGCTTACCAGGCGCTGCGCGATGAACTGCGCCAGCAGGAGCCGGAAATTTATCACGATGTGTCGGAGTGGCGACGTCGGGCGGTCGAGCGGGCGATGCTGAATGTCGGACTGAGCACCGCAGAAGCGAATAAAGGCTCGCGTGAAGTGATGGCCAATTTTGCCCACTGGCGTAGCCAGATCAGCGTACCGGAAGAGACGCACCGGACGCTGGCAGCGCTGGCCGAACGTTTTCCGCTGGCGGCGGTGACCAACGGTAACGCCGAGCCGCATCTGTTCGGCCTTGAGGGTTATTTCAAATTTATCCTGCGCGCCGGGCCACACGGCCGCGCCAAGCCATATCACGATATGTATCATCTGGCGGCGGAAAAGCTGGATATCCCACTGGAAAATATTCTGCATGTGGGTGACGATCTGACCACCGATGTCGCCGGTTCCGTGCGCTGCGGTATGCAAGCCTGCTGGATTAACCTGCGGCAAGGCAACCTGATGAAAATCGCCGACAGCCGCCTGCTGCCGCATCTCGAAATTTCGCAGTTGGCATCGCTGACCGCGCTGATATAATACCTGTTAATATATCCAGTTAAACGCTGCGGCGTTTTCCCTGCCTGAATGGTGCTTATGGACGTTTCTGAACTGCTGGACAGTTTGAATGACAAACAACGCGAAGCCGTCGCGGCGCCACGCAGCAATTTGCTGGTGCTGGCGGGCGCGGGTAGCGGTAAAACGCGCGTACTGGTGCACCGCATTGCCTGGTTGCTGACGGTAGAGAACTGTTCGCCATACTCAATTATGGCGGTCACCTTTACCAATAAGGCGGCGGCAGAGATGCGCCACCGTATCGAACAGCTGATCGGCACCAGCCAGGGTGGGATGTGGATCGGTACTTTCCATGGCCTCGCTCATCGCCTGCTACGCGCGCATCATCTTGATGCCAATCTGCCGCAGGATTTTCAGATCCTCGACAGTGAAGATCAGCTGCGGTTATTGAAACGCCTGATTAAAGCGATGAATCTTGATGAGAAGCAGTGGCCGGCGCGTCAGGCGATGTGGTACATCAACGGCAAAAAAGATGAAGGTCTGCGGCCTAAGCATATTGAAAGCTACGGTAATCCAATTGAACAGACCTGGCTGCGCGTTTATCAGGCGTATCAGGAAGCCTGCGACCGCGCCGGACTGGTCGACTTTGCCGAACTGCTGCTGCGTGCCCATGAGCTGTGGCTGAATAAGCCGCATATTCTCAATCACTATCGCGAACGCTTTACCAATATCCTCGTCGATGAGTTTCAGGACACCAACAATATTCAGTACGCGTGGATTCGCATGCTGGCCGGTGAAACCGGGCGAGTGATTATCGTCGGTGATGACGATCAGTCGATTTACGGCTGGCGTGGCGCGCAGGTGGAAAACATTCAGCGCTTTCTCAACGACTTTAACGGCGCGGAAACCGTCCGTCTTGAGCAGAACTATCGCTCGACGAACAATATTCTGAAAGCGGCTAATGCCCTGATCGCCAATAACAGTGGTCGTCTTGGTAAACAGCTGTGGACTGACGGCAGCGACGGCGAGCCCATTTCCCTCTACTGCGCGTTTAACGAGCTGGATGAAGCGCGTTTTGTGGTGAACCGCATCAAAGTGTGGATGGAGAATGGTGGGGCGTTAAATGACTGCGCGATTCTCTATCGCAGTAACGCCCAGTCACGCGTACTGGAAGAGGCGCTACTGCAAACCAGTATGCCGTACCGCATTTACGGTGGCATGCGCTTCTTCGAACGTCAGGAAATCAAAGATGCGCTGGCCTACCTGCGCCTGATTGCCAACCGCAACGATGATGCTGCCTTTGAGCGAGTGATCAATACGCCAACGCGTGGTATTGGCGATCGCACACTGGACGTGGTGCGTCAGACCTCGCGCGAGCGTCAGCTGACACTGTGGCAGGCGACGCGCGTATTATTGCAGGAAAAAGTGCTGGCCGGTCGTGCCGCGTCGGCGCTGCAACGGTTCTGCGAGCTGGTGGATTCGCTGGCGCAGGAAACCGCCGAAATGCCGCTGCATGTACAGACTGACCGGGTGATTAAAGACTCAGGCCTGTGGATTATGTACGAGCAGGAAAAAGGTGAGAAAGGCCAGGCGCGCATCGAAAACTTAGAGGAGCTGGTTAACGCCACGCGGCAGTACAGCTACCAGGATGAAGATGAAGATCTGATGCCACTGCAGGCGTTCCTTTCCCATGCCGCGCTGGAAGCGGGTGAAGGGCAGGCGGATAAATGGCAGGATGCGGTGCAACTGATGACCATGCATGCGGCGAAAGGCCTCGAGTTTAGCCAGGTGTTTATCGTCGGTATGGAAGAGGGGATGTTCCCGAGCCAGATGTCGCTGGATGAAGGTGGCAGGCTGGAAGAGGAGCGTCGTCTGGCCTATGTCGGTGTTACGCGCGCAATGCAAAAGCTGACCCTGACCTATGCTGAAACCCGTCGGCTTTATGGTAAAGAAGTCTATCATCGCCCCTCGCGCTTTATTGGCGAACTGCCAGTGGAGTGCGTGGATGAAGTGCGTCTGCGCGCCAGCGTCAGTCGTCCAGTTAATCACCAGCGTCTTGGCACGCCGGTGACGGAAAACGACAGCGGATTTTCCCTTGGTCAGCGGGTGCGCCACGCCAAGTTTGGCGAAGGCACCATCATCAATCTGGAAGGCAGCGGCGAGCACAGTCGGCTGCAGGTCGCCTTCCAGGGACAGGGTATCAAATGGCTGGTGGCGGCGTATGCCCGGCTGGAAACCGTCTGATACCCCAGCGGTAAAGTGGGTCGCTTGACGCCTTTTTCGACTCAGCGTAACATGCGCCCACGATTACCCTAAGAGGACATTCGCCTTGGACACACCCAGTCGATACTGGCTCATTAACCTGTTTATCAGGTGCAACGCCTAAGGCTACCCTCTTAAATGCTGGTAGCCTTCGTGGTTGTCAGCGACTTCCTCTTTTTTCCCGTCGCATGAGTCAGCTTTGAAAACTGACTGAAACGTTAACGTTTCCCGTGTTCTGGCGCTATGTCCCATATGTTACTGCAATTGGGAGTACTGCTATGCTGAGCGCATTTAAACTGGATAACAGCCGTTTATCTCGTCTGGAGCTTGAAGATACCGCTGACCAGCTGACGTCGTCAGTATGGGTTGATCTGATCGAGCCAGAAGAAGATGAACGCGATCGTGTTCAGTGTGAACTAGGCCAGAGCCTCGCCACCCGCCCGGAGCTGGAAGATATCGAAGCCTCGGCGCGTTTTTTTGAGGACGAAGATGGTCTGCATATTCACTCCTTCTTCTTCTATGAAGATGCCGAAGATCATGCCGGTAACTCCACCGTCGCTTTCACCATTCGTGAAGGACGGCTTTACACGCTGCGTGAGCGTGAACTGCCGGCTTTTCGCCTCTATCGCATGCGCGCGCGTAATCAGACGCTGGTCGATGGCAATGCCTTTGAGCTACTGCTGGACCTGTTTGAAACCAAAATCGAACAGCTGGCGGATGAGATTGAGAACGTCTACAGCGATCTGGAAAAACTCAGCCGGGTAATTATGGAAGGGCAGCAGGGCGACGAGTTTGACCGCGCGCTGTCGACGCTGGCAGAACTGGAAGATATCGGCTGGAAAGTGCGTTTGTGCCTGATGGATACCCAGCGTGCGCTGAATTTCCTGGTGCGTAAAGCGCGTTTGCCGGGAACTCAGCTGGAGCAGGCGCGTGAAATTCTGCGCGATATCGAGTCGCTGTTACCGCATAACGAATCGTTGTTCCAGAAGGTGAACTTCCTGATGCAGGCGGCGATGGGCTTTATCAATATCGAGCAGAACCGTATTATCAAAATCTTCTCGGTGGTATCGGTGGTCTTCCTGCCGCCAACGCTGGTGGCATCAAGCTACGGCATGAACTTTGAATTTATGCCGGAGCTGAAATGGAGCTTTGGTTATCCCGCCGCAATCAGCCTGATGATTCTGGCCGGTCTGGCACCTTACGCCTATTTTAAGCGTAAAAACTGGCTGTAAACCGGCCGCCACGGCAGTGCAATTCTCCGCCAGGGATGGGCGAGGGGAGATCGGTACTGGCAGATCCTTTCACATCCGCGTAACGTATACCCCCTGCTTTTCTTAACGCAAGTTTTCTCAATATGGAACGGCTGTCACACAGGCTGCAATGGCTTATTCTGCTCAGCGCTTCGCTGCTGCTGGGTTTTGCGCTGCAATACTTCCATGTTCCTGCCGCGCTGCTGCTGGGACCGATGATTATCGGCGTGCTGATGGGGTTATCCGGCGCGACGCTGCGCATCGATAAACGCCTGTTTATCCTGGCGCAGGCGATACTGGGCTGCATGATTGCACAAAGTTTATCCCCCTCAATTCTGCAACCGCTGATTGACGACTGGCCGGTGGTGATCGTCGTACTGTTACTGACGCTTGCCGCCAGTGGTTTATCCGGCTTCCTGCTGGTGCGCTTCAGTAGTTTACCCGGTGCGACCGGAGCCTGGGGATCGTCGCCGGGCGGCGCGTCGGCAATGGTGGCGATGGCCGGCGAATATGGAGCCGATGCCCGGCTGGTGGCATTTATGCAGTATCTGCGGGTGCTGTTTGTTGCGACGGCAGCAGCGGTAGTGGCACGAATCGGACTGGGCGACAGTGCACAAAGCGCCACGCCGCTGGAGTGGTTTCCTGCGCTGGACCTGCGCTTTGTCGGCACTGTTGCTGTAGCGTTGGGCGGGGCCTGGATCGGCCAACGATTTCGCATTCCTTCTGGCGCGCTGTTATTACCGGCGCTGTTTGGTGCCGCGCTGCATGCCAGCGGCACTATGGCATTACAGATACCGGAATGGCTGCTGGCGCTGGCTTATGCGCTGATTGGCTGGAGTGTCGGGCTGCGTTTTACCCGGCCGATCTTTCTGCTGGCGCTGCGCACCCTGCCGCAGATGATACTGTCGATAATCGGCCTGATGCTACTTTGTGGCGGAATGGCATGGATGCTGACGCGATTGCTGCACGTCGATCTGCTGACCGCTTATCTGGCGACCAGCCCTGGCGGGCTGGATACCGTCGCGATAATCGCCGCGGGTAGCCGGGTCGATATTGCGTTTGTGATGGCGATGCAGACGTTACGCCTGTTCACCATTCTGCTTACCGGCCCGGCAATGGCGCGTTTTATTTCACGCTATGCGCATTCGTGAACCGCGCAGGGTATAAACCGCATCGAGGATGAACAGCGCCAGTGCTGCCCAGATAAAGGCAAAGGTCAGCACTTTATCATCCGTTAACTGCTCGCCATAAAATACCACTGCCAGCAGAAACATCAGCGTCGGGCCGAGATACTGAAAAAAGCCGACGGTCGACAAACGCAGGCGAGTGGCGGCGGCGGTAAACAGCATCAGCGGGATGGTAGTAATCACTCCGGCGGCAATCAGCAGCAGATTAAGTGACAGCGAATTGTCGGTTAACCGGCTGGTGCTACTGTCGGCGATGCCAAACAGATAGATGGCCGCCAGCGGGAACAGCCACAGCGTCTCAATCAGCATCCCGCTTTGCGCGTCTACCGCGATCTTTTTGCGCAGCAGGCCATAAAACGAAAAGCTGAAGGCCAGCCCAAGCGCAATAATCGGCAGCGAGCCGAATTTCCACAGTTGCACCACCACTCCGCAGGCAGCTAAGCCGACCGCCAGCCACTGCATTCGACGAAAGCGCTCACCCAGAAACAGCATGCCGACAATCACATTTAGCAGCGGATTGATAAAGTAACCAAGGCTGGCTTCCAGCATATGATGATTGTTCACGGCCCAGATAAACAGCAGCCAGTTGCCGCCGATTAGCATGGCAGAGGCCGCCAGCAGCAGGACTTTCTTGCGGTTATACAACGTCTTTCTGACCTGCTGCCAGTTGCGGCTGAGGCTGATTAATACAATCATAAATAGCGCGGACCAGATCACCCGGTGAGTCATAATCTCTCCCGGCGCTACTTGCTGAATCAGTTTGAAATAGGCCGGGGCTATGCCCCAGATCAGATAGGCACCCAGCGCGTAAAGCACGCCCTGGCGCGTTTGTTGAGCATCCATTAACGAAGTTTTTCCCTTTATAAAAATAAGTTATGTGGAAATTGTTGAAGGGAAACGCGAGAACGCGATCCCGATAAAGTTATCAGCCGATCAGGTAGGTCGCCGTGGCACTGGCAATATATACGCCGGCATCGTTATGCAGCTCTACGCGTGCCACTGCCACTTTATTCCCGCCGCGCAGCAGGCTGCTGCTGGCGATAAAGCGCTCGCCGCGTCCGGGACGCAGATAGTCGACCCGCAGATCTATCGTACCCATACGCGACAGCCGCTGACGCAATTCCTCTTCGTTAATGTTCTCCTGACGCGTCAAAGTACTGCTGACGCATACCAGCCCGGCGGCGACATCGAGCACCGAAGCAATCACCCCACCGTGCAGAATTTTTTGCGCAGCATTGCCGACCAGCATCTGCTGATTATTAAAACTAAGCTCGGCGTAGTCCGGCTCCAGGCGCTCCAGCTCAAGGCCCAGTGCGCGATTAAACGGCATATCATAGACAAAAATTTCACCAATCAGACGACGCGCTGCGTCCTGAGTCAACAGAGTAACCGACATATTGTGCTTTCCCGAATGCAGTTATGGAGAGGTTAAATGTTAATAATTTGTGTATTTTATGCTTCTGTCGGCAGGCTTTCCAGTTTCAGAAATCAGCGCTGATGTTGGGCGGTATTTCTGTGTAGAATGGCGTGCTTTTTACACGTCTATTTGCAGCGCTCGCTTTATTGGAGAACACTATGCGTATGCTTCGAGGATTGCCGGCAGCGGTCACATTACTGCCAGCACTGGCACTGGCGCAGGAAGCGACCATAAAAGAGGTTCATGATACTCCAGCCGTTCGTGGCAGCATCATTGCTAACCTGCTGGAGCACCATGATAACCCGTTCGTGCTGTATCCTTATGAGGGTAACTATTTACTCTATACCGTAACCAGCGATCTGAATAAAGAAGCTATTCAGTCTTATGACTGGGCCGATAAAGCAAAGAAAGACGAAGTTAAATTCCAGCTCAGCCTGGCTTTCCCGCTGTGGAGCGGAATCCTTGGTGATAACTCGGTACTGGCGGCCTCTTATACCCAGCGTTCCTGGTGGCAGCTTTCCAATCGTGGTGCGTCGTCACCTTTCCGCGAAACCAACTATGAGCCGCAGATTTTTCTCGGCTGGGCGACCGATTACCGCTTTGCTGGCTGGACGTTACGCGATGTTGAACTGGGGCTGAATCATCAGTCTAATGGTCGTTCCGATCCGACCTCACGCAGCTGGAACCGCGTATACGCTCGTCTGATGGCGCAAAACGGTAACTTTATGGCGGAAGTAAAGCCGTGGTACCGTTTACCGGAAAGCTCAAGCAATGATGATAACCCGGATATTACCAAGTACATGGGCTATTACCGCCTGAAGCTCGGCTATATGATGGGCGACAGCATATTTAGTGTACAGGGTAACTATAACTGGAACAGCGGCTACGGCGGCGCGGAACTCGGCTGGAGCTATCCAATCAGCCAGCACGTACGCTTCTACACGCAGGTGTTCAGCGGCTACGGCGAGTCATTAATCGACTACAACCATCGCCAGACGCGCGTCGGTGTCGGTGTGACCCTGAACGACCTGTTCTGATGCGCCGGGTCGGCGAAAACCGATCCGCCACATACCATAAATCATGTCATAACGAGATAAACGGGGAAGATGTGTCAACGGCTGCAGTAATCAACGAGCATGATGAAGCGCTGGCGGCAAAGGTATTACAGGATACCTTTGGTTATCAGCAGTTTCGTCCTGGCCAGCAAACCATCATTCAGGCATCGCTGAACGGGCGTGACTGTCTGGTGGTTATGCCCACTGGCGGCGGTAAATCGCTCTGCTATCAAATCCCTGCGCTGGCGCGCGAGGGTCTGACGCTGGTGGTTTCGCCGCTGATCTCTTTGATGAAAGATCAGGTCGACCAACTGCTGGCTAACGGCGTGGCGGCGGCCTGCCTGAATTCGACGCAAAATCGTGAAGAGCAGCAGGAAGTGATGGCCGGTTGTCGTACCGGCCGCATTCGTCTGCTGTATATCGCGCCTGAGCGTCTGATGATGGACAACTTCCTCGATAATCTGAGCCACTGGAATCCGGCGATGCTGGCGGTAGACGAAGCACACTGTATCTCACAGTGGGGCCACGATTTCCGTCCGGAGTATGGTGCGCTGGGCCAGTTGCGCCAGCGATTCCCGACGCTGCCGGTTATGGCGCTGACCGCCACTGCCGATGAAACCACCCGCAATGATATTGCGCGTCTGTTGCAGCTAAACGATCCGCTGATTCAAATCAGCAGTTTTGACCGACCGAATATTCGTTACACGCTGGTGGAGAAGTTCAAGCCAACCGATCAGCTAATGCGCTACGTGCAGGATCAGCGTGGCAAATGCGGCATTATTTACTGCAACAGCCGGGCGAAAGTGGAAGATACCGCTGCGCGGCTGCAAAGCCGTGGTCTGAGCGTCGGTGCCTATCATGCCGGAATGGACAATGTGCATCGGGCGCAGGTTCAAGAAGCTTTTCAGCGTGACGATCTGCAAATTGTGGTCGCGACCGTGGCATTTGGCATGGGTATTAATAAGCCGAACGTGCGCTTTGTGGTGCACTTTGATATCCCCCGCAATATCGAATCCTATTATCAGGAGACCGGACGCGCCGGACGCGACGGGCTACCTGCGGAAGCGCTGTTGTTTTACGATCCGGCCGATATGGCGTGGCTGCGCCGCTGCCTGGAAGAGAAAGCGCCAGGTCCGCTGAAAGATATTGAACGTCACAAATTAAATGCGATGGGAGCGTTTGCCGAGGCGCAAACCTGTCGTCGCCTGGTGTTGCTAAACTATTTTGGTGAAGGGCGTCAGCAAGCCTGCGGTAACTGCGATATCTGTCTCGACCCGCCACGGCGCTATGATGGCTTGGTCGAAGCGCAAAAAGCGTTATCGAGCATTTATCGTGTCGGTCAGCGTTTTGGCATGGGGTATATTGTTGAAGTACTGCGCGGTTCCAATAACCAGCGTATTCGCGAGTTACAACACGATAAATTACCGGTCTACGGTATTGGTCGCGAGCAGACCACCGAACACTGGGTCAGCGTGTTGCGCCAGCTGATACACCTCGGACTGGTAACGCAAAATATCGCCATGCATTCAGCATTACAGCTTACCGAAGCGGCGCGCCCGATTCTGCGCGGTGAAGAGCCGCTAATGCTGGCGGTTCCGCGTCTGGTCACCATTAAAAGTAAAAACAGCAGCCAGAAATCCTATGGCGGCAATTACGATCGCAAGCTGTTCGCTAAACTGCGCAAGCTGCGTAAAGCAATTGCGGATGAAGAGAATATCCCGCCTTATGTGGTATTCAATGATGCCACGCTTATCGAAATGGCTGAACAGATGCCGCTGACGGCTTCTGAAATGCTCAGCGTTAACGGCATCGGGCAGCGTAAGCTGGAGCGTTTTGGTAAGCCGTTTATGGTGATGATCAGAGAACACGTCGATGGTGACGACGAATAAGCTCGCTTACTGGCGATTTTTCATCCGGGCAGTGCTCGCATTTCTTTAAACAGGTAAAACATCATGATAATGCTATTTCTTACTGTGGCGCTGGTGCATTTAATCGCCTTAATGAGTCCGGGGCCGGACTTCTTTTTTGTCTCGCAAACCGCGGTCAGTCGCTCCCGGAAAGAGGCGATGCTCGGTGTGCTGGGGATTACCCTCGGTATTGTGGTATGGGCGGGCGTTGCGCTGATGGGGTTACACCTGATTCTGCAGAAAATGGCGTGGCTGCATGAGATTATTATGGTGGGCGGCGGTCTTTACCTGCTGTGGATGGGTTGGCAGCTACTTTGCTCGGCGCGTAAACAGCATAAACACCCGGTACAGAATGAAGTGAAGGTGGCGCTGCCGCAGAAAGGACGCAGCTTCCTGAAAGGTTTTCTGACCAACCTCTCCAATCCGAAAGCGGTGATCTACTTTGGCAGCGTGTTCTCACTGTTTGTCGGTGATGACGTTGGCGCGGGTGAGCGCTGGGGGCTGTTTATGCTGATTATTATTGAGACGCTGTGCTGGTTTAGTCTGGTGGCCTGTATTTTTGCCTTACCGGCGATGCGCCGTGGCTATCAGCGCTTGGCGAAGTGGATTGATGGTGTCGCAGGGGTGCTGTTTGCTGGCTTTGGTATCCACCTGATTATATCGCGCTAACCCCGGATTATGCTGTAGAGGCGGCATGTTTTGCCGCCCACAGAGCTAAGCAATCTTACGAGCCGAAGCCAGTAACGCTCCTACTGCCATAAACAACCCACCAAAAATGCGGTTCAGCAATTTCATCTGCTGCGGCCCTTTGATCCAGCCGGCAATCCGTGTCGCTAATGTCGCATAGCCAATCATCACAATAATATCGACCACCACGGTAGTCACCCCCAGCACCAGGTACTGCATTGCCTGGGGCTGATGCGGGATAATAAATTGTGGGAACAGCGCGGCAAGAAACACGATGCTTTTCGGGTTCGTCAGGTTAACCAACACCGCGCGTTTAAACAGCCGTCGACGCGGCATCGCTTTGGCCACGGCATCTAAATCTATCGCCCCGGCGGAGCGCCACTGCTGGATACCGAGCCAGATCAGATAGGCTGCACCGGCCCATTTGAGAATTTCGAATGCCAGTAACGACTGAGAAAACAGCGCACCCAGGCCAATACCGACCAGCATAATATGCACGGCAAGCCCCACTTGCAGGCCGGAGATCGACGCCACCGCGCCGCGATAGCCGTGGCTGATACCGGTACTCATGGTATTAATCGCACCGGAACCTGGCGACAGGCTGAGGATGCTGGTAGTCAATAGGTAAGTCAGCCACCATTCGATGGTCATGGGTAAAACTCCCGGAGTGCGCAGATTTATGACACAATACGGCATTGTGGAATGATCTGCTATGGCCTGCGAAGCTTGTCATAGTGTCGATGATTTTTTGCGGAATTCTTGCCGATGACGAAGCATAAAAATGACTGGCCGACTCGTGAGAAGGCCTTTGCCGCTTTCGCCACCGGACCGCTGCTCGATTTCTGGCACCGCCGGGAAGAGCGCGAGTTTGAGGGCGTTGATAACTTACTGATTCGCTATGTTCGTTTCACCTCACCGCAGCACGATAAAGTGATTTTGCTGGTGCCGGGACGCATTGAAAGCTACGTTAAATACCCTGAACTGGCCTACGATCTGTTTCACTGTGGTTATGATGTGATCATTATCGATCATCGCGGGCAGGGCCGATCCGGACGTCTGTTACAGGACTCGCATCGCGGCCACGTGGCGGAGTTTGGTCACTACGTTGACGATCTGGAAGCGCTCTGGCAGCAGGAAATTGCCAACAGTGACTATCGCCATCGCTATGCGCTGGCCCACTCGATGGGGGGCGCAGTTCTGACGCTGCTGCTGGCGCGGCAACCGCAGGCGTTTGATGCCGCAGTATTATCCTCACCGATGTTTGGCATCTATCTGCCGATGCCCTCCTGGATGGCCAGCCGCATTCTTGACTGGACGGAAAAACGACCGGAGCTGCGGGATGGCTACGCGCTGGGAACCGGCAAGTGGCGTGCGCGTCCTTTTGGCATTAATGAGCTGACCCACAGCCGCGAGCGCTATCGACGCAATCTGCGTTTTTATGCTGACGATCCGGGAATTCGCGTGGGTGGCCCCACCTATCACTGGGTGCGGGAAGGGCTGCTGGCCGGACAAAATATTTTAAGCAAGGCCGCTGATATCACCACTCCACTGCTGTTGTTGCAGGCCGGGGCCGAAAAAATTGTCGATAACCGCTCGCAGGATCTGTTTTGTCAGGCAATGACCGCAGCGGGTCATCCCTGCGAGGGGGGTAAGCCTCGCGTAATTGCAGGCGCGCGTCATGAGATCTTATTTGAACGAGACGATATGCGCGCTGAAGCCTTAGATGCCATCGTGGAGTTTTTCGCGCGGCATGTTTAGCCACATGACTCAGATTTAACGTCAGGCGTGCCTGATTTACTCATTTAACCAGAGGTTTGAAAGAATTATGTATCACGTAGTCGCATCCGATCTCGACGGCACTCTGTTGTCACCCGATCACAGACTGACGCCTTACACCAAAGAAACGCTGAAGTTACTCACCGAACGCGGTGTCCACTTTGTCTTTGCCACTGGTCGTCACCATGTGGACGTTTCCCAGATGCGCGATAATCTCGAAATCGACGCTTATATGATCACCTCTAACGGTGCAAGGGTGCATAACAGCGCCGGTGAGCTGGTGTTCAGCCATAATCTTGACGCAGATATCGCATACGATCTGTTCGCTATCCAATATAACGAGCCGGATATCCTGACCAACGTCTATCGTGATGATGAGTGGTTTATCAACCGCCATCGTCCGGAAGAGCAGCGTTTCTTCTGCGAGTCGGTATTTAATTATCGCCTGTTCGAACCTGGCATGCTGGAAACCGATGGTATCAGTAAGGTGTTTTTCACCTGTGATGATGCCGATAAACTCGTGCCGCTGGAGCAGGCGATTCTGGCACGCTGGGGCGATCGGGTTAATGTCAGCTTCTCCTTCCCAACCTGCCTCGAAGTGATGGCCGGTGGCGTGTCGAAAGGGCATGCGCTGGAAGCGGTGTCGAAAACCCTGGGCTACTCGCTGAAAGAGTGCATCTCGTTTGGTGACGGGCTGAACGATAAAGAGATGCTGTCGATGGCCGGGAAGGGCTGCATTATGAGTAACGCTCATCAGCGCCTGAAAGATCTGCTGCCGGAGCTGGAAGTGATTGGCAGCAATGCTGATGATGCAGTGCCGCATTATTTACGTAAACTGCTGCTGGACTAAGTGGCAAATGGCCAGCGCCAGGCTGGCCATCCGTTTTTTGTGTATTACTGTCGCTGAACCCGCTTCATCCTCAGGTCGCTGTTAGCTGGCCTGGTTCATCTGCTGTTTATGCTTGTTTTCACTTAACATGGTCAGCAGCAGCAGAATGACTGCCAGCACGCAGCCGCCCACCATAATTATAAAGCCACCGTTCCAGCCGAAGTAGTCAACGGTATAACCGACGATGGCACTGGCCGCGACAGATCCGCCGAGATAGCCGAACAGTCCGGTAAAGCCTGCGGCGGTGCCGGCGGCTTTTTTCGGTGCCAGTTCCAGCGCGTGCAGGCCGATCAACATCACCGGGCCATATATCAGGAAGCCGATAACAATCATGCAGGCCATATCCACACCGGGATTTCCGGCCGGATTCATCCAGTAAATGATGGTGGCGATGGTCACCAGCGTCATAAAGAACACCCCGGTAGCGCCGCGATTGCCTTTAAACACTTTATCCGACATCCAGCCGCACAGCAGCGTTCCCGGAATACCGGCATATTCGTACAGGAAGTAGGCCCATGAGGACTTATCCAACGAGAAGTGTTTCACCTCTTTCAGATAGGTCGGGGACCAGTCGAGAATGCCGTAGCGCAGCAGATAAACGAAGACGTTAGCCAGCGCGATATACCACAGCAGTTTGTTCGGCAAAATGTACTGCATAAAGATCTGTTTGGCAGTCAGCTCTTCTTCATGCTTGTCAGTGTAATCCGGCGGATAGTCGTTTTTATACTCTTCAATCGGCGGTAATCCGCAGGATTGCGGAGTATCACGCATCAGTGCAAAAGCGATAATCGCAATCAAGATCGCGCCAAATGCAGGCATATACAGCGCCGCTTTCCAGTCGTTAAACCACGCCATACCCAGCAGAAACAGCAGAGGTGGGATCCCGCCACCGACGTTATGCGCGCAGTTCCATACTGAGACGATGCCGCCGCGTTCTTTCTGCGACCACCAGTGAACCATAGTGCGGCCGCATGGCGGCCAGCCCATACCCTGGAACCAGCCACAGATAAACAGCAGCACAAACATGATCATAATGCTGGAGGTTGCCCAAGGGACAAAGCCCATAATCAGCATGACGCAGGCCGCCAGAATCAGACCGGCAGGCAGGAACACGCGTGGGTTGGAACGATCCGAAACCGAGCCCATGATGAATTTTGAGAAGCCATAGGCGATGGAAATACCGGACAGGGCAAAACCTAAATCACCGCGTGAGAAGCCCTGTTCAATCAAATAAGGCATGGCCAGTGCGAAGTTTTTGCGCACCAGATAGTAGGCGGCATAACCGAAGAAGATGCCGAAGAAAATCTGCCAACGCAGGCGGCGATAGAGTGGATCGACATGATGGTCTGCGACGCGGGTCTGGTGTGGCGCAGGTTTAAAAATACTTAACATAAAAGCTCCGATGGCGCATTTTTAGTGATTGTTAACGGAAGCGCTGCGCGGATACGCAGATGGAAATGTTCCATTTCGCGCATAGCATAGTGGCTGATATGGTTAATGACTGTGAGTAAGCACACAAATGTTGCAGTTTTATTACAGTTGCGGCTTGTTGTGTCACAAATTAGCCAACTTTCTGACGCTTTTAGGCGTAATCAATCACCTTTCTGGTCAACTGCATCTCAGACTTTTCGGTTTCGTTTGATGAGCGTTTGCTTTCCTGATGCAACATTATGGATGGTGTTTATTTGTTCACTCGTCAACCAGAAACTTGATTCGCCCTGACAGCAATTCGTTACAATAGCGCCTCTTTTTTCTGATGAGTGATTACTGTGGCATTACTGATTATCACCACCATTCTTTGGGCGTTTTCTTTCAGTCTGATCGGTGAGTATCTCGCGGGGCAGGTTGATAGCTGGTTTTCGGTGCTGATGCGGCTGGTATTGGCGGCGGTGGTGTTTCTGCCATTTCTGCGCTGGCGTGGTTATCAGCTGTCGACGCTGCTGCTGTATATGGCGGTCGGTATGTTGCAGCTGGGCATCATGTATCTGATTAGCTTCCAGGCCTATCTCTATCTCAGCGTTTCAGAATTCCTGCTGTTTACCGTGATGACGCCGCTGTATGTCACGCTGATTTACGATTTAATCAGCGGGCGTGGCGTGCGCCCTGGCTATGCGCTGAGTGCGCTGCTGGCAGTGGCGGGAGCCGCGATTATTCGTTACGACAAAGTCAGTGACCATTTCTGGTTTGGATTGCTGTTGGTGCAGCTGGCGAATCTCTGTTTTGCCATCGGTATGGTTGGCTACAAGCGCCTGCAAGAGACGCGTCCGATGCCGCAGCATACGGCGTTCTCGTGGTTCTATATTGGGGCCGTCAGCGTGGCGATTGTCGCCTGGTTCCTGTGGGGTAATCCGAATAAACTGCCGACCACTTCGCTACAGTGGGGCATTCTGGTATGGCTGGGCATTGCGGCATCAGGACTGGGCTACTTTATGTGGAATTACGGCGCAACCCAGGTAGATGCGGGCACGCTGGGCATTATGAACAATATGCATGTCCCGGCCGGATTACTGGTTAACCTAGCCATCTGGCAGCAGCAGCCGCACTGGCCGAGCTTCCTGATTGGCGCAACGGTGATCTGCGCTTCACTGTGGGTACATAAACGCTGGATAGTGGGTAAAGGCGTGAAGGGATAAGCGGAACCGGAGCGGGTAAACCGCTCCGGCACTCTGCTCGCGGTCAGGCTTTCGCGGCAGGCGTTGCAGGACGGATTTTTTTAGTCAGTCCTTTCAAAAAGTTTCTTAAAATCTGGTCGCCGCATTCGCGGTAGTTTTTATGCCCTGGTTTACGGAAGATCGCGCCGATTTCTGCCTGAGATACGGCAAAGTCAGCCAGCTGCAGAATTTCGGTGATGTCGGTGGTTTTCAGATTAAACGCCACGCGCAGCTTTTTCAGGATAATGTTGTTCGTCATTTTGCGTTCGATGGAGGGCACCGGCGCTTCTTCGCTCTTGCCGCGTAGAGAGAAAATCAATCCGTTCAGGAAATAGCCCATCAGCACGTCCGGAACCGGACGAAAGCCCGCTTCATCATCCTTTTTCAGGAAAGCCTGCATCTCTTCGACAGAGACTTCACTCTCCGCCAGTGCCAGCGTACTGACCATTTTAGCGTCACTCATTTCCAGCATGTAGCGCACGCTGCGTAACACATCGTTATTGGTCATATTGAAATCTCTTCAGGTTAAGGAATGCATTGCGCCGCATTATACACTTCGCCCCTGAAGTTGCATCAGGACTGGCTGACCGTCAGCGGTAATGCCGTGCCGGGACGCGATGCGTCACGAACAAACGGCAGATGATCGCAGGCGTGCTGGCGTGCGGAGCGGATAAATGCTTCCACTACTGGCTGACGCTGTTCTCCATCGCGCACGGCGGCATACAGGCGGCTCCACAAGCCGTCACCCAGAGGTTTAGTGACAACCAGCCCCTGATGTTCAAAGCTTTCCACCACCCAGTGTGGCAGTGCAGCAATGCCCATCCGTGCAGCAACCATCTGAATCAACAGCAAAGTATTATCGACGTTTTTCAGTGCCGGGCTGACCCCCGCTGGTTGCAGGAAGTGACGCCAGATATCCAGACGCTGACGCTGTACCGGGTAGATCATCAGCACTTCGCTGGCGAGATCTTCAGGTGAAATTGTCTCATTCTGCGCCAGCGGATGGTCGGGAGCCAGTATCAGCCTGACTTCGAAATCAAACATCGGTGAATAGTGCAGGCCGCTGCGCGGCAAAATATCTGAGGTCAGCACCACGTCCAGTTCGCCTTGCTGCAGCGCCGGTTGCGGATCAAATGTTACGCCCGATTTAAAGTCCATCGCCACTTGCGGCCAGCTCTGACGGAAATTGTCCAGTGCCGGAGTCAGCCACTGAATGCAGCTGTGACACTCAATGGCGATACGCAGCGTGGTCTGACGCGGCTCATGGCATGCCTGCAACGCCTGCTGAATTTGTGGCAATACCTGTTCTGCCAGCTGCAAAAGAATCTCACCCTGCGGGGTAAAGCGCAGTGGCTGGCTTTTACGTACGAACAGGCGAAAGCCGAGGCGCTGCTCCAGATCGCTGAACTGGTGTGATAACGCCGATTGCGTTTGATGCAACTGTGCAGCGGCGGCGGCCAGTGAGCCAGTATTCCTTAAGGCCTGCAGCGTCCGTAGGTGTTTGAGTTCGATCATGAGAGTCCTTCACATCGATAATGAACAATTTGCGCTTGTGATGAATACAGTACCTGCACATTATAGCGGTGTAAACATCTGGACGGCTAAACTTCTCTGGCGACGACGCCGGAACGCATTTAAACGAGGGGCAAAGACATGACTATTCTGAATCACACACTCGGATTTCCACGCGTCGGTCTGCGTCGCGAACTGAAAAAAGCGCAGGAAAGCTACTGGGCAGGCAACAGCACCCAGCAAGAATTACTGGCTGTGGGTAGCGAGCTGCGCGCTCGTCACTGGCAGCAACAGAAAGATGCCGGTGTAGATCTGCTGCCGGTTGGCGATTTTGCCTGGTACGATCACGTACTGACCACCAGCCTGCTGCTGGGTAACGTACCGGCTCGCCATCAGAACAAAGACGGCTCTGTCGATCTCGACACTCTGTTTCGCCTGGGTCGTGGACGTGCGCCAGGCGGTGAGCCGGCTGCTGCGGCTGAAATGACGAAGTGGTTTAACACCAACTATCACTACATGGTGCCTGAGTTTGTTAAAGGGCAGCAGTTCAAACTGACCTGGACTCAGTTGCTGGATGAAGTCGATGAAGCGCTGGCGCTGGGGCATAAAGTCAAACCAGTACTGCTTGGCCCGGTCACTTACCTGTGGCTGGGAAAAGTGAAAGGCGAGCAGTTTGACCGCCTGAGCCTGCTGAAAGACATTCTGCCGGTGTACCAGCAGGTACTGGCTGAACTGGCAAAACGTGATATTGAATGGGTGCAGATAGACGAGCCGGCGCTGGTGCTCGAACTGCCGGACGAGTGGCTCAATGCCTTTAAACCGGCCTACGATGCGCTGCACGGCCAGACTAAACTGCTGCTGACCACCTATTTCGACAGCATCAGCCAGAACCTGACAACTATTCGCCAACTGCCGGTAAACGGGCTGCATGTCGATCTGGTTCACGGTAAAGACGATGTGGCGCTACTGAACAGCAAATTGCCGGTTGAGTGGCTGCTTTCTGTTGGCGTCATTAACGGCCGTAACGTCTGGCGTGCCGATCTGAGCAGCTGGTTTGAGCGGTTGCAGCCGCTGGTGGGCCAGCGTAAACAGCTGTGGATCGGCTCTTCCTGCTCTCTGCTGCATAGTCCTATCGACCTGAATGTTGAAACTCGCCTTGATGAAGAAGTGAAAAGTTGGTTCTCCTTCGCACTACAAAAGTGTAGTGAGCTGTCACTGTTGACCCGTGCGCTGAATAACAACGATGCCGCTTCACTGGAAGCATGGAGCGCACCGATTCGCGCCCGTCGTCATTCAACCCGCGTGCACAATGACGCTGTTGGTCAGCGTCTGGCGGCCATCACCGCAAAAGACAGCCAGCGCGACAGCAGCTATCCGGCGCGTGCCGAAGCACAGCGTCATCGCTTTAACCTGCCAGCATGGCCGACCACCACCATCGGCTCATTTCCGCAAACCACCGAGATTCGCGGCCTGCGTCTCGACTTTAAGCAGGGCCGACTGGACAGTAACAACTATCGCACCGGTATCTCTGAACATATAAAGCAGGCGATTGTTGAGCAGGAACGTCTGGGGCTGGACGTGCTGGTACACGGTGAAGCCGAGCGCAATGACATGGTGGAATACTTTGGTGAACATCTTGATGGCTTCGTGTTTACGCAGAATGGCTGGGTACAGAGCTACGGTTCACGCTGCGTAAAGCCACCGGTAATTATTGGTGACGTCAGCCGTCCGGCAGCAATTACCGTTGAGTGGGCGAAATATGCTCAGTCGCTGACCGACAAGCCAGTAAAAGGCATGCTGACCGGCCCGGTGACGATTCTTTGCTGGTCATTCCCGCGTGAAGATGTGTCACGTGAAACCATCGCTAAGCAGATTGCGCTGGCGCTGCGCGATGAAGTGGAAGATCTGGAAAAAGCCGGCATCGGCATTATCCAGATTGATGAACCTGCCCTGCGTGAAGGTTTGCCGCTGCATCAGTCTGACTGGGCAGCTTACCTGGAGTGGGCAGTGGATGCCTTCCGCCTGAATGCTGCGGTGGCACAGGACGATACCCAGATTCACACCCATATGTGTTACTGCGAATTCAACGACATTATGGACTCCATCGCGGCGCTCGATGCTGACGTGATTACCATTGAAACCTCGCGTTCAGATATGGAGTTGCTGGAGTCGTTTGAGCAGTTCGAGTATCCGAACGAAATCGGCCCGGGCGTGTATGACATTCACTCGCCAAACGTACCCAGCGTTGAGTGGATGGAAGCGCTGCTGCTGAAAGCCGCGAAGCGTGTTCCGGTTGAGCGCCTGTGGGTAAACCCTGACTGCGGCCTGAAAACGCGCGGCTGGGCTGAAACACGTCAGGCGCTGGCGAACATGGTAAAGGCGGCGCAGAACCTGCGTAACGCTACCATCTGAGTTTACTGTGTTGTTGTGTTGAAGTGGTTGGGGCGCACGGCGCCCCCTTTTTATGCTTACGCAGCAGGTGCAACGCCATAGCGTTTAAACCAGGCGAGCATGCGTTGCCAGCCATCCTGCGCCGACTCCTGGTGATAACTGTCGCGGTAATCGGCATTAAACGCGTGTCCGGCATCGGGATATACCACGATCTCGGCATCGGCGTTCGCGGCGCGCAGTGCCTGACGCATCACCTCGATGCTCTCCTGCGGAATGCTGTCATCCAGGCCACCGTATAAACCCAGCACCGGCGCGTTAAGATCAACCGCAATATCGACAGGATATTTCGGCTGTTTTATCGATTTGTCACCGACCAGCTTGCCATACCAGGCTACCGCCGCTTTGAGCTGTGGATTATGCGCGGCATAAAGCCAGCTGATGCGGCCACCCCAGCAGAATCCGGTTATGGCAGTATTGCGCATATCACCGCCGTGACGTGATGCCCAGTTGGCAACGTGATCGAGATCGGCCAGCACCTGCGCATCCGGGACTTTACTGACCAGCTCGGTAATTAAGGTGGGGATATCGTCATAGTCGGCAGCATCGCCCTGGCGGAAATAGAGTTCAGGCGCGACAGCCAGGTAACCTTCTGCTGCCAGCCGGCGACAGACATCACGAATATGCTCATGCACGCCAAAAATTTCCTGCACCACCATAATCACCGGCAGAGCGGCGGTGGCATTTTTTGGCCTGGCGTGAAAGGCGGGCATATTTTCGCCCTGCGTCGGTATTGAGGTTTCACCAGACAGAATATCAGTAGAGTCGGTAATAATGGTGGTCGATGCGGTAGGCGAAACCGCAGGAGCGAAGCCACTATTGCCTGGCTTTTGAGCCATGTTATCTTCGGTTTTCATCGTCCTCTCCATGCAAGCATTAGCGCAATCAGGTAACTATAGCCAGGATTACACCGTGGCTATTTACACTCATCTTTAACACTCAGCAGGCATCAAGCGCAGGGTCGGATGTGACTAAATAGCCTCACAGAGTGAATTTATGTGAGGTTAATCACGATGCTCATGTATTTAAATGTAATTTTCATTTTCATCGGTGAGTTAAATCACATAATTTTGCCGGGCAGTGGATTACAGTAGCGCATTAGCGTACCCAACTTTTTTATTCAGGAGTCTGTTATGGCCCAGTCTGACGTTTTTCACCTTGGTATCACTAAAGCCGACCTGCAAGGCGCGACGCTGGCGATTGTGCCTGGCGACCCTGAGCGGGTGAAAAAAATTGCGGCACTGATGGATAATCCTGTCCATCTGGCCTCACACCGTGAATTTACCAGCTACCGCGCCGAGCTGGATGGCAAGCCGGTGGTGGTCTGCTCAACGGGTATTGGTGGACCGTCAACGTCTATTGCGGTTGAAGAGCTGGCGCAGCTGGGCGTGCGCACTTTCCTGCGTGTCGGCACCACCGGAGCGATTCAGCCTGGCATCAATGTCGGTGATGTGCTGGTGACGACCGGTTCAGTGCGTCTTGACGGTGCCAGTCTGCATTTCGCGCCAATGGAGTTTCCGGCGGTGGCCGATTTCACCTGTACTACCGCACTGGTTGAAGCGGCGAAAGCGGCAGGTGCCACTACTCATATCGGTATTACTGCGTCATCTGACACCTTCTATCCGGGCCAGGAGCGTTACGATACCTTCTCTGGTCGCGTTGTCAGCCGCTACCAGGGTTCGATGGAAGAGTGGCAGCAAATGGGCGTACTTAACTATGAGATGGAATCCGCCACTCTGCTGACCATGTGTGCCAGTCAGGGCCTGCGTGCCGGTATGGTTGCCGGCGTGATTGTTAACCGCACGCAGAAAGAGATTCCGGATGCGGTTACCATGAAGCAAACTGAAAGCGATGCGGTAAAAATCGTCGTTGAAGCGGCGCGTCGTCTGCTGTAGTTGATCCCCCGAACGTCGGGTGGCATTCCCGCCGCCCGAATTGCCTGCCAGCACCGCACTTCATCTCCCCCTGCTTTTTATCTGGACATTCATACAGTGCGCCTCTACCTTTTCACTGTTCGACGCGGTGTGCAGGAGGAGCAGTGGACAATCAATATCTTTTTGGCGTGTGTCTGGGGCTGGCAGGTTTGCTGGTGGGCTGGATTATTGCCTGGTTTCGTTATAGTCAGCAGCAGGCCAGTCAGGAAACCGAGCGCCGGTTATTAGCGCAGTCGTTACAACAGTCGCAGCATGAGCAGCAACGCCTGCTACAGCAAATACAGTCGCAGCAGCAGGAACAGCAGCTGATTGAAAAAGAGCTGCGGCAGCTGCATGGCGCGCTGGCCGCCGCGCAGGAAAAACAGCATCACTTTGATCACTGGCGTAGCGAAAGCGAGCAGTTGAGTCGTGAGCTGCGTAACCAGCTGGAAATCAACAGCGCTCAGGAAGCAGAACTGCGCGAAGTGACTATCCGTCTGGAAGAGAAGCGCATGGCGGCCGAAGAAAAACAGCGGTTGCTGACTAACAGCGAGCAGCGGTTGACCGCACAGTTTGAAAATCTGGCCAATCGCATCTTTGAAAACAGCGGCCGCCGGGTCGACGAGCAAAACCGTCAGAGTCTCAACGGGCTGATTACGCCGTTGCGCGAGCAGCTTGATGGTTTTCGCCGTCAGGTACAAGAAAGTTTTGGCCAGGAGGCCCGCGAACGTCACACGCTTTCCCATGAGATCCGCAACCTGCAACAACTGAATGCGCAAATGGCGCAGGAAGCAATCAACCTGACCAAAGCATTAAAAGGCGACAATAAAACGCAGGGCAACTGGGGGGAGGTGGTGCTGAGCCGGGTGCTGGAAGCTTCCGGGCTGCGCGAAGGCTATGAATACCAGACCCAGGTCAATGTGCAGGTCGATCAGAACAGCCGGATGCAGCCTGACGTCATCGTGCGTTTACCGCAGGGTAAAGATGTGGTGATTGATGCCAAAATGACGCTGGTGGCTTACGAACGTTACTTTAACGGCGAAGATGAAGTGACGCGTGAACAGGCGATTGGCGAGCATATCGCCGCGATTCGTTCGCACCTGCGCTTGTTAAGCCGAAAAGATTATCAACAATTGCCTGGTTTACGCTCGCTGGATTATGTGTTGATGTTTATCCCGATAGAGCCCGCCTTTCTGCTGGCGATTGACCGTCAGCCAGAGCTGATTAGCGAGGCGCTGAAGCAAAATATTATGCTGGTCAGCCCGACCACGCTGCTGGTGGCGCTGCGCACCATCAATAATCTCTGGCGGTACGAACATCAGAGCCGCAATGCGCAGCGTATCGCCGACCGCGCCGCGCGGCTGTATGACAAAATGCGGCTGTTTGTCGATGATATGACCAGCATCGGGCAGAACCTGGATAAGGCGCAGGATAGCTATCGTTCGGCGATGAAAAAGCTGGCGGAAGGGCGCGGTAATCTGATTGCCCAAAGTGAAAGCTTTCGTCAGTTGGGAGTAGAAGTAAAACGGCCAATAAATCCGCGACTGGCCGAGCAGGCTTTACCGGAATCGGCGGAAAATGATGCCGATGAACCGGACGACGAACAGCAGGAATCCTCCGCGCCACCGATGAGTGAGATGCTGCGCCGTATCAATGAATAAACGCCGGGGCAGCGTGCCTGGCTACCCTTACTCTGGTACACTTCGAGGATATTTGATTGTGGAGCAGGCAAAACAAATGGCAGATGAATCACAGGAAACCACACATTTTGGTTTTCGTACGGTCGCGAAAACTGAAAAAGCTGACATGGTTGCAGATGTATTCCATTCCGTCGCGGCGAAGTATGACCTGATGAACGATTTGATGTCCTTTGGCATCCATCGCATCTGGAAGCGTTTTACCATTGATTGCAGCGGCGTGCGCCGTGGGCAACGCGTATTAGACCTGGCGGGTGGTACCGGCGATCTGACGGCGAAATTTTCCCGTCTGGTGGGTGAAACCGGTCAGGTAGTGCTGGCGGATATCAACAGCTCAATGCTGAAGATGGGTCGCGAAAAGCTGCGTAACAGCGGTGTGGTGGGCAATGTCAGCTATGTGCAGGCCAATGCCGAAGCGCTGCCGTTCCCGGATAACTATTTTGACTGCATTACCATCTCCTTTGGTCTGCGCAACGTTACCGAGAAAGAAAAAGCGCTGGCCTCAATGTTTCGCGTGCTGAAGCCAGGTGGTCGTTTGCTGGTGCTGGAGTTCTCCAAACCGCTGCTGGAGCCACTGAATAAAGCCTACGATGCTTACTCTTTCCATATTCTGCCGCGTATTGGCGAACTGGTGGCGCAGGATGCCGAGAGCTATCGCTATCTGGCGGAGTCCATTCGGATGCATCCTGACCAGGAGACGCTGAAAGCGATGATGATGGACGTGGGTTTTGAAAACACCACTTACCATAACCTGACGGGTGGCATTGTCGCGCTGCACCGTGGATTCAAGTTCTGATCGGGAAAGCGAATGACTTTAACGCCGCTGTTAACCGCTGGTCTGGAGACCGCGCTTAATCAAATTCTGTATCGCGATCGTGGCCTGAAAGCGGCGCGTCAACGACTGACTGGCAAGACTCTCGCCTTCGATCTGCAGGAGCTGTCTCAGCCGTTGACGCTGGTGTTTAGCGAAAACCAGGTCGATGTGCTGGGCGACTGGCAGGATGCGACCGACTGCACCGTTAAAACCCGTTTTTCTGTGCTGCGTAAATTACGCGATCGTCAGCAGCTTACCGCATTGATTCGCAGCGGTGAGCTGGAAGTGGACGGCGATCTGCAAGTGGTGCAGCAGTTCTCCGCGCTTTTTGATATGGCTGAGCTGGATCCAGCAGAGTATCTGGCTCCGTGGGTTGGCGATATCGCCGCGCAAGGTATCAGCCAGTTTGCCCGCCGTGGTTTCAATTTCCTGCGCAACGATATTCAGCGCAAACAAAGCTATGCGGCTCAGGTGTTAACCGAAGAGTGGCGCGTGGCGCCCGGTGCTTTAGAACTGGCCTGGTTTGCTGAAGAAGTTGATGCCGTAAACCGTTCACTGGACGCATTAAGCGCCCGGTTAGACTCGCTGGAGGCGAAATGACGCTGGGAGAAATTCGCCGGCTGTATTACATCATCAAGGTGTTTCTCAGTTATGGTCTTGATGAACTGATCCCACGTACTCGCATTACTCTGCCAATTCGGCTGTGGCGACGTTGTGTGTTCTGGATCCCCAATACGCACAAGGAAAAGCCGCTGGGCGCGCGTCTGCGTATGGCGCTGGAGCAGCTGGGGCCGGTGTGGATTAAGTTCGGTCAGATGATGTCAACGCGACGCGACCTGTTTCCGCCGCAGATTGCCGATCAGCTGGCGATGTTGCAGGACCGGGTAGCGCCTTTTGATGGTGAGCTGGCGCGTCGTCAGATTGAGCTGTCGCTGGGCTCGACGATTGAAACCTGGTTTGACGATTTCGAGATCAAACCGCTGGCGTCCGCTTCTATCGCTCAGGTGCATACCGCCACGCTGAAAGAAAATGGCAAACAGGTTGTCATCAAGGTGATTCGCCCGGATATCCTGCCGGTAATCAAAGCGGATATGAAGCTGATTTATCGTCTGGCACACTGGGTTCCGCGTCTGTTACCCGATGGCCGCCGTCTGCGCCCGGTAGAAGTGGTCGCTGACTATGAAAAAACCTTGATCGATGAACTGAACTTACTGCGCGAAGCGGCAAATGCCATTCAGCTGCGCCGTAATTTCGACAACAGCAAAATGCTGTATGTGCCTGAAGTCTATTCCGATTATTGCAGTGAATCGATGCTGGTGATGGAGCGCATTTACGGTATTCCGATTTCAGATGTGGTGTCGCTGGAGCAGCATGGCGTCAACATGAAGCTGTTAGCCGAGCGTGGCGTGCAGGTGTTCTTTACCCAGGTATTCCGCGACAGTTTCTTCCATGCAGATATGCATCCCGGCAATATTTTCGTCAGCTATGAGCACCCGGAAGATCCGCAATATATCGGTATCGACTGCGGAATTGTCGGCTCACTGAACAAAGAAGATAAGCGCTATCTGGCTGAAAACTTTATTGCTTTCTTCAATCGTGATTATCGTAAAGTGGCGGAGTTGCATGTTGATTCCGGCTGGGTACCGCTGGATACCAATGTCGAAGATTTTGAGTTTGCCATCCGCACCGTCTGTGAGCCGATTTTTGAGAAACCGCTGGCTGAGATCTCCTTTGGTCATGTGCTGCTGAACCTGTTTAATACCGCCCGACGTTTCAATATGGAAGTGCAGCCGCAGTTGGTGCTGTTGCAGAAAACCCTGTTGTATGTCGAAGGCGTCGGGCGTCAGCTCTATCCGCAGCTTGACCTGTGGAAAACCGCCAAGCCGTTCCTCGAAGACTGGATTAAAGACCAGGTTGGCATTCCGGCGATTGTGCGCGCGCTGAAAGAAAAAGCGCCGTTCTGGGCGGAAAAGTTGCCTGAGTTACCGGAACTTTTTTACGACAGTCTGCGTCAACATAAACGTTTGCAACATAGTGTTGATAGGCTGGTTACCGACATGAATGTTCAACGCACGCGCCAGCATCAGTCACGTTTCCTGTTTGGTATCGGTGTCACGCTGCTGGTAAGCGGCACGGCAATCCTGTTAACCCATCCGGAATGGGATGTACTGCCGGCAGTGATGATGGCGGGTGGTCTGGTGTCATGGCTGATTGGCTGGCGCAAGACCCAATGATTGTCATAAACGGTAAAAAGACGCGTTAAGCTAAGCGTCTTCGTCGCGACCCTGCGGGTAGTTGTTATATACTGCCAGCATCAGCGTTTAATTAATTTAATCCAGAGGCAAATAACATGGGCGGTATCAGTATTTGGCAGTTGTTAATTATTGCCGTGATCGTCGTACTTCTGTTTGGTACCAATAAGTTACGTACGCTTGGTTCCGATTTAGGTTCATCCATCAAGGGCTTTAAGAAAGCCATGAGCGATGATGAACAAAAAGAGAAAGACTCCCAGGATGCCGATTTCAATGCCAAAACTCTGGCAGATAAACCGCATACTGACGCGAAAAGCGAAGAAGTTAAGAACGATAAAGACAAGGTGTAAGCCGTGTTCGACATAGGTTTTAGTGAACTGGTATTGGTGTTCGTTATCGGGCTGGTAGTACTGGGCCCGCAGCGATTACCGGTTGCGGTCAGAACCGTGGTCGGCTGGATTCGTGCGCTGCGTTCGCTGGCATCAAGTGTGCAAAATGAACTGGCGCAAGAGTTGAAGTTGCAGGAGCTGCAAGACAGTCTGAGAAAAGTCGAGCAGGCCAGTAAAGACTCATTGTCACCTGAGCTGAAAGAGTCGATGGAAGAGCTGAAAAAAACAGCGGAGTCGATGAAGCGGACTTATCTTGGCGACAACGAAAAAGCGGATGACGAAGCCCATACTATCCACAATCCTTTGGTGAAAGATCCGAAGGAGTCTCATGAAGGCGTGACGCCTGCTGCTGCGGATGGTCAGGCCACCGCTCCCGCACAGGCTCCTGCAGCGGTGATCCCGGATGCTATGCCAGAAACGGCAGGCCAAGCGGAACCGGTCGTCAAGACTGAAACCACTGCACCCGCGCGCACTCCAGCCTCAACCACTCCTACAAGCGGTGAACGTTAAACATGGCAGTTGAAGATACCCAACCGCTGATCAGTCATCTGATAGAGCTGCGTAAGCGCCTGCTAAACTGCATTATCGCAGTGTTAGTCATCTTTCTGGCACTGGTTTATTTCTCCAATGATATCTATCAAATCGTTTCCGCACCGCTAATCAAACAGCTGCCTGCCGGTGCCAGTATGATCGCCACTGACGTTGCATCACCGTTTTTTACGCCTATCAAGCTGACGATGATTGTTTCGGTATTTATTGCGATACCGGTCATTCTGCATCAGGTGTGGGCGTTTGTTGCGCCGGCGCTTTACCGCCACGAGCGCAGGCTGGTGATGCCGTTGCTGTTTTCCAGCTCGGCGCTGTTCTATCTCGGCATGGCGTTTGCCTATTTCGTCGTCTTCCCGCTGGCGTTTGGCTTTTTTGCTAAAACTGCACCGGAAGGCGTGCTGATAGCCACTGATATTAATAACTACCTTGATTTCGTCATGGCGCTGTTTATGGCGTTTGGCGTCTCATTCGAAGTGCCTATTGCCATTGTATTGTTGTGCTGGACGGGCGTGACTACCCCGGAAGATCTGAAGGCAAAACGTCCTTATGTGCTGGTTGGTGCGTTTGTGGTCGGTATGTTACTGACGCCGCCGGACGTTCTTTCGCAAACTTTGCTCGCTATTCCGATGTACTGCCTGTTTGAAGTCGGCGTATTCTTTGGTCGGTTCTATGTAGGAAAAGGTCGTCAGGATAAGGAACAGGAATCCGAATCCTGATTATCAGGAGAACCAGGAGATTCCGGCCTTGCCGCGAGGAATTTAAAGTCATAGCCAACCGCCCGTAAGGGCGGTTACTGTTTGGAAAGAAATATGTTTGATATCGGTGTAAACCTGACCAGTACGCAGTTCTCTAAAGACCGCGAGAAGGTGGTAAAACGTGCGCGTGAGGCGGGCGTAACCGGCATCCTGATTACCGGCACCAATGCGCTGGAAAGTCAGCAGGCGCAGAGCCTGGCGCAGCTGCATCCGAATTACTGTTGGTCTACCGCCGGCGTTCATCCCCACCATGCGAGCGAATGGTCGGGCGAAACCGCCGCGACCTTACGTCGCCTGACGGAAAGTGAGCAAGTGGTGGCAATAGGTGAATGCGGACTGGATTTTAACCGCAACTTTTCTGCCCACGATCAGCAGGAGTATGCGTTTGACGCGCAGCTGGCGCTAGCCGCAGAACTGGCGATGCCGGTTTTTCTGCACTGTCGTGATGCCCATACGCGTTTCGTCGAGATTATAAAACCGTGGATCGCGAAGCTGCCCGGTGCGGTGGTGCACTGCTTTACCGGCACCCAGCCGGAACTGGAAGAGTGCCTGGCGCTGGGTTTATCCGTCGGTATTACCGGTTGGGTATGCGATGAACGTCGCGGCCTGCAACTGCGGGAACTGTTACCGCTGATTCCGGCAGAGCGACTGCTACTGGAAACCGATGCGCCTTATCTGTTGCCCCGGGATATGAGACCACGGCCGCCATCCCGCCGCAATGAACCTTGTTTTCTGCCGCATATCGTTCAGCAGGTCGCCGCCTGGCGTGGTGAAGATGCTGAACGGTTAGCACAGCAGACCACTAAAAATTCGCGGAATCTGTTTAATATCACTTAGAACAGGTCCCACCCATACTGGCGTTCAGGCGTTATCATTGCCGCCTGTAGCGCCTTTCACAGGAGTTTTATCTGATGAGTTTTGCTTTCCCAGGAGCCTTTCCAGGCCGCCGTCTGCGTCGCGTTCGTCGTCATGATTTCAGCCGTCGTCTGGTTGCCGAAAACCAACTGACGGTAAATGACCTGATCTATCCGGTATTTGTGATGGAAGGCCATAACAAGCAGCAGGAAGTGCCTTCGATGCCGGGTGTCTTCCGCATGACCATTGATGTGCTGGTTAAAGAAGCGGAAGTTATCGCCAAACTGGGTATCCCGGTACTGTCCCTGTTCCCGGTGATTGAAGCCGACAAGAAATCCCTGCATGCGGAAGAAGCTTATAATCCGGACGGGTTGGTGCAGCGTGCAGTGCGTGCGCTGAAAGCCGCGGTGCCAGAGCTGGGCCTGCTGACTGATGTGGCGCTCGATCCGTACACTACCCACGGTCAGGATGGCATTATCGACCAGCATGGCTACGTGATTAACGATATCAGCAAAGAGATTCTGGTACGCCAGGCTTATTCTCACGCCGAAGCCGGTGCTGAGATTCTGGCACCGAGCGACATGATGGATGGCCGTATTGGCGCGATTCGCGACCGGCTGGAGCTGGACGGTCTGGTGAATACGCAAATCATGGCTTACTCAGCGAAATATGCTTCCTGCTACTACGGCCCATTCCGCGATGCAATCGGTTCATCCGGCAATCTGAAAGGTGGCAACAAGCTGACTTATCAGATGGACCCGGCCAACAGCGACGAAGCGCTGCAGGAAATTGCTCAGGATCTGCAAGAAGGCGCAGATATGGTGATGGTGAAGCCGGGTATGCCGTATCTGGATGTGATACGCCGCGTTAAAGATAGCTTTGGCGTACCAACCTTTGCTTATCAGGTTTCTGGCGAGTATGCGATGCATATGGCGGCGATTCAAAATGGCTGGCTGGCAGAGAAACCGGCGGTGATGGAGTCACTGCTGTGCTTTAAACGCGCAGGCGCGAACGGCATTCTGACTTACTTCTCAAAACGTGTAGCCCAGTGGTTACACGATGAGCAGATGCAGCGCTAGAAAGCGGATTCAGAACGGGCGGCGATAACTGTCGCCCTGTAAATCTCGGCAGAGGTATGCTGTTGCACGACTGTTCACAGCTTATTAAACAGCTTGTTATCCACGCTGCGAACAATCTGTTTGTTCAGCAGATTAAGCAGTAACATCGAGCGCGCTTCACCATCCGGTTCGGTGAAGATGGCCTTCAGTCCTTCAAAAGTCCCGTCAATAATCAGTACTTCATCGCCCGGTTGTGGCGTCTCAGGGTCGACCATATTTTGCGGTGTTTCAGTTTGCAGCACGCTAATCACATCCTGCGGCACTGTTGCTGGCAGGGCACCAAATCGTACGAAGTGGCTAACGCCACGGGTGGCGCTAATCGTCGTGGTGTGAATGGCTTCGGGATCAAACTCAATAAAAAGATAGTTGGGGAACAGTGGCTCACTGACGGTGGTACGTTTGCCGCGCACGATCTTTTCCATGGCGATCATTGGACTAATACAGTGCACAGATTGACGCTCAAGATGCTCTTTAGCGCGCAAGAGTTGACCACGTTTGCAGTACAGTAAATACCAGGATTCCATAAGTTCACTTTCTCATAACCGGAGGCTAAGAATAACAAAACCGCTGTGTAAGTTGTAGCAGCATCGCGCGTTTTGACTGGATGGGTTATGTTACGTGATCTACGAAATATCCGAAGTTATGGCGTTAAGCCTGCGGGTGTTTAGTGGGGCGTTTGTTACGTTACGCACAATTGGAAATTGACGCGCCCGCTTCACCTGTATCAGACTCGGGGGAACAAAAACAAGCATGCCCGATGATTCAGCCTTATAATGGCCGATTCACCGGCCGTAATGATGGAAAGGCATGAAATACCACGACTTACGCGACTTCATTTCTCTGCTGGAAAAACGCGGGGAATTAAAACGAATCAGTCTTGAGATCGATCCCGAACTGGAAATGACCGAGATCGCCGATCGCACCCTGCGTGCTGGCGGCCCGGCGCTGCTGTTCGAAAATCCCAAGGGTTATGATATGCCTGTGCTTTGCAATCTGTTCGGCACGCCAAAACGCGTGGCGATGGGTATGGGCCAGGAGGATGTTGGCGCATTGCGCGAAGTCGGTAAGTTACTGGCATTTCTGAAAGAGCCTGAGCCACCAAAAGGCTTCCGCGATCTGTTTGATAAAATGCCGCAGTTCAAACAAGTGCTGAATATGCCGACCAAACGGCTGCGCAATGCGCCATGCCAGGAAGAGATCTGGCAGGGTGATGACGTGGATTTATCGCGTATTCCGGTGATGAAGTGCTGGCCGGAAGATGCCGCACCGCTGATTACCTGGGGTCTGACCGTTACGCGCGGTCCGGAAAAAGAGCGTCAAAACCTCGGTATTTATCGCCAGCAGGTCATTGGTAAAAACAAGGTGATTATGCGCTGGCTGTCTCATCGTGGCGGCGCACTTGATTTTCAGGAGTGGTGCCAGGCTCATCCCGGCGAGCGTTTCCCGGTATCGGTGGCGCTGGGTGCCGATCCTGCCACTATTTTAGGCGCGGTGACGCCGGTTCCTGATTCGCTTTCTGAATATGCCTTTGCTGGCCTGCTGCGTGGCACTAAAACCGAAGTGGTTAAGTGTATCTCCAACGATCTTGAAGTCCCTGCCAGTGCTGAGATTGTACTTGAAGGCTATATCGAAGCCGGTGAAATGGCGCCGGAAGGGCCGTATGGCGACCATACCGGTTACTATAATGAAATCGATAACTTTCCCGTTTTCACCGTAACGCACATAACGCAACGCCGTAATGCCATCTATCATTCAACCTATACTGGTCGTCCACCGGATGAACCTGCGGTGTTGGGTGTGGCATTAAACGAAGTGTTCGTGCCGATTCTGCAAAAGCAGTTTCCCGAAATTGTCGATTTCTACCTGCCGCCAGAAGGATGCTCTTATCGCCTGGCAGTAGTGACGATGAAAAAGCAGTATGCCGGACATGCCAAGCGCGTGATGATGGGCGTCTGGTCATTCCTGCGGCAGTTTATGTACACCAAGTTTGTGATTGTCTGTGATGATGATGTGAATGCGCGCGACTGGAATGATGTGATTTGGGCGATCACCACGCGTATGGACCCGGCGCGCGATACCGTGCTGGTTGAGAATACGCCTATCGATTATCTCGACTTTGCTTCACCGGTTTCCGGTCTGGGTTCAAAAATGGGTTTAGATGCCACCAATAAATGGCCTGGCGAAACGCAGCGTGAATGGGGTAGGCCGATCGTTAAAGATCCGGCGGTTACCGCACGCGTTGATGCTATTTGGGATGAGTTAGCTATTTTTAATCAATCGCCACAGCGTTAATACGCCGTAGCGAACTCATGATAATGACGACCCGACAGAGGGAACGCATGACAATATTGAGCTGTAAAGTGACCTCGGTTGAGGCTATTACCGATACTGTGTACCGAGTCCGCCTGGTGCCGGAAGCTGATTTCAGTTTCCGTGCTGGTCAGTACCTGATGGTAGTGATGGATGAGCGTGATAAGCGCCCATTCTCACTGGCTTCAACCCCGATGGAAAAAGATATTATTGAGCTGCATATCGGTGCTTCCGAGCTGAACCTGTATGCGATGGCGGTAATGGAGCGCATTCAGCAACAGCGTGAAATCACCGTTGATATTCCGCATGGCGATGCCTGGCTGCGTGAAGAGGGCGAGCGCCCACTGATCCTGATTGCCGGTGGCACCGGCTTCTCTTACGCCCGTTCAATCCTGTTGACCGCGCTGGCCGAGCAGCCGCAACGCGATATCGCCATTTATTGGGGTGGACGTGAACTGAAGCACCTGTACGATCTGGAAGAGCTGAACGCGCTGGCGGTTAAGCATCCTAATCTGAAGGTCATTCCGGTCGTTGAGCAGCCTGAAGCGGGTTGGGAAGGGCGCAACGGTACGGTATTAACTGCGGTGATGCAGGATTACGCTACGCTGAGCGAGCACGATATTTATATTGCTGGCCGTTTTGAAATGGCGAAAATTGCCCGCGATCGTTTCTGCGCCGAACGCGGTGCGCTGGAAGCGCATATGTATGGCGATGCCTTCGCGTTTATTTAAGCCCGCCGGGCAAGCCGCTGGTTTGCCCGTCAAAAACGAAAAAACCCGCCCCTGACAGGCGGGAAAAGAAACAAGTACGACAATTTCAACGTATCAGATGCGTTCGAATACCGTGGCAATACCCTGGCCGAGACCAATGCACATGGTCGCCAGACCAAATTGCGCATCACGACGCTCCATCAGATTCAGCAGTGTCGTGCTGATGCGCGCGCCGGAACAACCGAGCGGATGACCGAGCGCAATCGCGCCACCGTTCAGATTCACCTTTTCATCTATCTTATCCAGCAGGCCCAGATCCTTAATACACGGCAGCGTCTGCGCGGCAAAGGCTTCATTCAGTTCGAACAGATCGATATCGCTGACGCTCAGCCCTGCGCGTTTTAGTGCCAGTTTCGATGCCGGAACCGGGCCATAGCCCATAATGGAAGGATCGCAGCCGACGACCGCCATTGATTTAATCCGTGCGCGAGGCGTCAGGCCTAAATCTCTGGCGCGGGATTCGCTCATCACCAGCATCGCGGCAGCGCCATCAGAGAGTGCCGACGAGCTGCCGGCGGTGACAGTGCCATTTGCCGGATCAAACGCCGGGCGCAGAGCGGCCAGCCCGGCCACGGTAGTCTCCGGGCGAATAACCTCATCAAAATCATAACGCTTCAGTACGCCGTCAGCATCATGGCCGGAAGTGGCGACGATTTCATTGCGGAAATGTCCGGCCTGAGTCGCGGCCCACGCGCGCTGATGAGATCGGGCGGCAAACTGATCCTGCATCTCACGGCTTATCTGGTGCATGCGCGCCAGCATCTCGGCGGTAAGACCCATCATGCCTGCGGCTTTGGCAACGGTGCGGCTCAGCCCGGGATGAAAATCAACACCGTGGCTCATCGGGACATGGCCCATATGTTCGACGCCGCCAATTAAGCAGGCTTGTGCATCGCCGACCATGATGGCGCGCGCCGCATCGTGCAGGGCCTGCATCGATGAACCGCACAGGCGATTAACGGTAGTGGCCGGAACATTATGTGGGATCTCAGCCAGCAGCGCCGCGTTACGCGCAATATTAAAACCTTGTTCAAGCGTCTGCTGCACACAGCCCCAATAGATATCGTCGAGTGAAGCCGCTTCCAGTGCCGGGTTGCGGCTTAACAGCGCACGCATCAAATGGGCGGAAAGATCTTCAGCGCGCACGTGGCGGAAGGCTCCACCTTTTGACCGGCCCATTGGCGTGCGGATTGCATCAACAATGACAACGTTTTCCATTATTATTTCCTCACGCGATTTTCAGGTCGGCATCGGCCATTGGTTCTGCTGGCGGATACCAGCACTCATTGCGCTGCGCTTTTGCTTCCAGGCCTGCCGGCAGCTGATACAGCGCACCGAGGCTGGCAAACTGCCGTGCCTGGTCAGCAAATTGCGCATTACCTTGCGTATCGAGATAACGGAATACGCCACCGTGGAATGGCGGAAAACCGAGACCATACACCAGCGCCATATCGGCTTCCGCCGGGCTGGCAATAATGCCTTCTTCCAGGCAACGTACTACTTCGTTAATCATCGGAATCATCATGCGCGCGATGATATCTTCATCGCTGAATTCACGCGTTGGCTGACTGACGTTTTGCAGCAAGCTACCAACGTCGGCGTCGTCGACTTTCTTCGTTTTCCCTTTGGCATCTGTCTGCCAGCGATAAAATCCCAGCTGATTTTTCTGGCCGTAACGACCTTCATCAAACAGCACGTCGATGGCATCGCGATAATCTTTCTTCATGCGTTCAGGGAAACCGTCGGCCATCACGCTCTGCGCGTGGTGAGCGGTATCAATGCCCACGACATCCAGTAACCACGCCGGGCCCATTGGCCAGCCAAACTTTTTCTCCATCACTTTATCGATTTGACGGAAGTCGGCACCGTCGCGCAGCAACAGGCTGAAACCGGCAAAATAGGGGAACAGCACGCGGTTGACGAAGAAACCGGGGCAATCATTCACCACAATCGGTGTTTTACCCATTTTGCTGGCCCAGGCCACGACTTTAGCCAACGTGGCTTCTGAGGTTTTCTCGCCGCGAATCACTTCAACCAGCGGCATACGATGTACCGGATTAAAGAAGTGCATACCGCAGAAGTTTTCCGGACGTTGCAGGGATTTCGCCAGATAGCTGATGGGAATGGTTGAGGTATTAGAGGCGAGGATGGTGTCGTCGCGTACCTTACTTTCAGTTTCGGCCAGCACCGCGGCTTTTACTTTCGGATTCTCGACGACCGCTTCCACTACCACGTCAACCCGCTCGAAACCGTTATAGTCGAGAGTCGGCTGAATAGTGGCAATCACGCTGGCGAGTTTCATGCCGTCGATTTTTCCGCGCTCCAGCTGCTTGTTCAGCAATTTAGCCGCTTCATTTACGCCGAGATTCAGTGATTTCTGGTTAATATCTTTCATGATCACCGGCACGCCTTTTGATGCCGACTGATAGGCAATGCCGCCCCCCATAATACCAGCGCCGAGCACGGCTGCCTGCTGCGGTGTGGCAATATCGCGCGTCAGTTTTTTCGCTTTGCTTTTCAGATATTGATCGTTGAGGAAAATACCGACCAGCGCACGGGCTTCATTTGAACGAGCCAGAGGAACAAAGGCCTGGGTTTCCAGCTTCAGCGCGGCATCGCGTGTCAGACCGGCGGCGGCTTCAATGGTTTTCACAGCGCGAATCGGTGCCGGATAGTGTTTGCCTGCGGTCTGAATAACCATGCCTTTGGCGATGGTGAAACTCATTGCGGCTTCAATTGCGCTGAGCTTCAGCGGCTCCAGCTTCGGCTGACGGCGTGCGCGCCAGCTTTGCGGCTCAGCAATGGCTTCTTTCAGCATCGCAATCGCGCCATCACGTAGCTTTTCCGTAGCCACGACGGCATCGACCAGTCCGATAGCTAATGCGCGACTGGCATCAACATCTTTGCCAGCGGCAATAATCTCCAGCGCGCTGTCCGCACCCAGCAGACGTGGCAGTCGCACCGATCCGCCAAAGCCCGGCATAATACCCAGTCTGGTTTCCGGCAGGCCGATGCGGGTATCTGGCGTGGCGATACGCAAATCGGTTGCCAGCACACATTCGCAGCCGCCGCCCAGCGCATAGCCGCTGATGGCAGCAAGGGTTGGTACCGGCAGATCTTCCAGACGGTTGAAAATAGAGTTGGCAAAATTCAGCCACTGTTCAAGCTTCTCCGCCGGAGCGGCAAACAGTGATAAGAATTCGGTAATATCGGCACCGACAATAAACGCCGGTTTGGCTGAAGTTAACAACAGACCTTTCAGGTCAGTTTGTTTTTCCAGCACGCTAATCGCTTCGCCCAGACTGGCGACAGTTTTGGTATCCAGCTTGTTGACCGAGCCAGGTGCATCAAATACCAGCTCGGCAATGCCATCATCGAGCCAGCGCAGAGAAAGGGTTTCGCCTTGGTAGAGCATGTCAGTCTCCTGAAACAGCGATAAAGGGATCTGGTCATACCAGATGATCGTGAGTGTGGGTTTGATGTTAACTATTTGCAAATGGAAGTTTGCTGATTTGCTAACAAGATCACAGCTGCGGCATAACGGCATCGTCTGCCTGGCTGTGATAAGATGCGGGCACTTTTTAGTGCGACGGAGAGAAGTAAATGGACTCACTGGTTACGCTGTATAAAGATCATATTTCTGTGCTGCAACAGCGCGCGCAGCAGGTGTTAGCGCGTTTTAAACTGGATGCGATGCTGATCCATTCCGGGGAGTTACTGACGGTTTTCCTCGACGACCATAGCTATCCCTTCAAGGTTAATCCGCAGTTCAAAGCCTGGGTGCCGGTGACACAGGTGCCTAACTGCTGGTTATGGGTAGACGGTGTCAATAAGCCGAAACTGTGGTTCTGGTCGCCGGTCGATTACTGGCATAACGTCGAGCCGTTGCCACAAAGTTTCTGGACGGATGAAATCGAAATTGTTCAGCTGAAAAATGCTGATGAGATCGCACAGCTGCTGCCCGCAGCGCGCCAGAATGTCGCCTATATTGGCCCGGTGCCACAGCGTGCAACTCAGCTGGATATTCAGGCCGATCGTGTTAATCCGCAAGGCGTGCTGGATTACCTGCACTATCATCGCTCATATAAAACCGATTATGAGCTGGCCTGTATGCGCCAGGCGCAGAAGGTAGCCGTGCTCGGCCATCGCGCAGCGAAAGAAGCGTTTCTGTCCGGCATGAGTGAGTTCGATATTAACGTTGCCTACTTGTCCGCTACCGGTCATCGTGACACCGATGTACCTTATGGCAATATCGTGGCACTCAACGAACACGCTGCAGTGCTGCATTATACTCAGCTGCAACAGCAGCCACCTGAGCAGCTGCGTAGTTTCCTGCTCGATGCCGGTGCGGAATATAACGGTTACGCTGCTGACCTGACGCGTACCTATGCCGCGCAGAGCGACAGTCTGTTTGCTGAGCTGGTTAATGACCTGAACAGTGAAGAGCTGGCGCTGATCGATACGCTGAAAGCGGGCGTGCGCTATACCGAATATCATGAGCAAATGCATCAGCGCATTGCCAGACTGCTGCTTAAACATCAGTTGGTGAAAGGGCTGAGTGAAGAAGCGATGGTGAAAGAGAATCTGACCGGCCCGTTCCTGCCACACGGTTTAGGCCATCCGCTGGGATTACAGGTGCATGATGTTGCCGGGTTTATGCAGGACGACCGTGGTACTCATCTGGCTGCGCCGCAGCAGTATCCTTATCTGCGCTGCACGCGGGTGCTGGAGCCGCGGATGGTGTTAACTATCGAGCCAGGCCTTTATTTTATTGATTCGTTGCTGGCTCCGTGGCGTGAAGGTAAATACAGCCAATATTTTGACTGGGAACGTATCGATAGCCTGAAACCTTATGGCGGCATTCGTATCGAAGATAATGTGGTGATTTACGATAACCGTGTGGAAAATATGACGCGCGACCTGAACCTTGCCTGATGAATGCGTATGACATTCCCGCTGAGCCGTTGAGCGTCAGTGAAGAAATCATTAAGAAAAGCCGCTTTATTACGCTGTTGGCCCATACCGACGGCGTTGAAGCGGCGCGCGCTTTCGTTCAGCAAGTTAAAAGCGAACATCCTGCGGCCCGGCATCACTGCTGGGCCTGGGTTGCCGGTGCGCCGGAAGATTCACAGCAATTGGGTTTCTCTGATGATGGTGAACCTTCTGGTACGGCAGGTAAGCCAATGCTGGCCCAGTTGATGGGAAGTCATATCGGAGAAATTACCGCCGTGGTCGTGCGCTACTACGGCGGTATTCAGCTCGGTACTGGCGGATTAGTTAAAGCGTATGGCGGCGGCGTTCAGCAAGGCTTAAAGCAGCTGTCGCGCCAGCTAAAAGTACCGATGCAGCCGTTCAGGTTAAGCTGCGACTATGCCCAACTGGCTGATATCGAAAGAATGATTAAGCGCTTTGATGGCAAACTGCTGGACAGCGAGTTTCTCGATGTGGTTTCGATCAGTCTGGCGCTACCCTATGCGCAGATTGCCGGATTTACGCAGAATCTGTCAGACTTTAGTCGGGGCGCATTGCAGCTCATCCCGATAAAACAATAATTTCCCTCTATTTGTCAGGTTAAGGAAACGGCTGAATGCATATTCGCGCCATTACCCGCATCGTCGGTTTGTTGGTCATATTGTTCTCCGGAACCATGATCGTCCCTGGTCTGGTGGCATTGATCTATCGGGACGGCGCTGGTCGTGCATTCAGTCAAACCTTCTTTATGGCATTGATTATCGGTGCGCTGCTGTGGTGGCCTAATCGCAAAGAGAAAAGTGAATTAAAGCCGCGTGAAGGCTTTTTGATTGTGGTGCTGTTCTGGACGGTACTGGGAAGCGTCGGGGCGATGCCATTTATCTTCTCCGAGCAGCCTAACCTCAGTGTGACGGATGCCTTTTTTGAATCCTTTTCCGGCCTGACCACTACAGGAGCTACCACACTGGTGGGGCTTGACTCGTTACCGAAAGCCATCCTGTTTTACCGGCAAATGTTGCAATGGCTTGGTGGTATGGGAATCATTGTGCTGGCGGTAGCCATTCTGCCGATTCTCGGCGTCGGTGGGATGCAGCTCTATCGCGCCGAAATGCCCGGGCCACTGAAAGACAATAAGATGCGCCCCCGTATTGCCGAAACGGCTAAAACGCTGTGGCTGATTTACGTATTGCTGACCGTAGCCTGTGCGGTGGCATTGTGGGCGGCTGGCATGTCGCTGTTCGATGCTATTGGCCATAGCTTCTCGACTATCGCCATTGGTGGTTTTTCTACCCATGATGCCAGCATTGGCTATTTTAACAGCCCGACCATCAACACTATTATTGCCATTTTTCTGTTGATTTCGGGTTGTAACTACGGTCTGCACTTCTCTTTACTCAGTGGCCGTAACCTTCGGGTCTACTGGCGTGATCCTGAGTTCCGTATGTTTATCGGCGTGCAGTTGACGCTGGTGGTAGTCTGTACTCTGGTGCTGTGGTTCCATGACGTTTATCAGACCGGTTTGCAGACGCTGAACCAGGCATTTTTCCAGGTGGTATCAATGGCGACTACCGCCGGTTTCACTACTGACAGCATTGCGCGCTGGCCACTGTTTTTACCGGTGCTGTTGCTGTGTTCTGCTTTTATTGGTGGCTGTGCCGGTTCAACTGGTGGTGGCCTGAAGGTCATTCGTATCCTGCTGCTGTTTAAGCAAGGCTCGCGCGAACTGAAAAGACTGGTGCACCCTAATGCGGTTTACACCATTAAACTGGGTAACCGTGCCTTGCCCGAGCGTATCCTGGAAGCGGTATGGGGATTCTTCTCAGCCTATGCGCTGGTATTTATCCTTAGTATGCTGGCAATCATTGCCACTGGCGTTGACGATTTCTCCGCATTTGCGGCGGTAGCGGCTACGCTTAATAACCTTGGCCCAGGGCTGGGTGTGGTGGCCGATAACTTCACGTCGATGAATGACGTGGCGAAATGGATTTTGATTGTAACGATGCTGTTTGGGCGTCTTGAAGTATTCACGTTACTGGTGCTGTTTACCCCGACCTTCTGGCGTGAATAATAACAACGAGTAAAACCTATGAAAGCGCTAATTCTTTTTTCCAGCCGTGAAGGCCAGACGCGTGAAATTGCCTCTTATATCGCTAACAGTATAAAAGAGGAGATGGAGTGTGACATTTTCAATATTCTGCGTGTCGAAGAGATCAACTGGTCGCAGTACGATCGGGTGCTAATCGGCGCATCAATCCGCTACGGTCATTTCCATCCGATGGTAGCGAAATTCGTTAAGCGTCACTTGCCGGAATTACAGCAACGCGTCAGCGGTTTCTTCTCGGTCAATCTGACCGCGCGGAAAGCTGAGAAGCGCACACCGCAAACTAATGCCTACACCCGCAAGTTTCTGCTGCATTCTCCCTGGCAGCCAGATTGCTGTGCGGTATTCGCTGGTGCGCTGCGTTACCCGCGATATCGTTGGTTCGATCGGACGATGATTCAGCTTATTATGCGCATGACCGGCGGCGAAACTGACACAACTAAAGAAGTGGAATATACCGACTGGGCACAAGTGGGCCGTTTTGCTCACGAATTCGCTCATTTACCCGGCAAAGTGCAGTAAAAAAACGCGCTTTGTTGAAAATTAAATCGGTCAGAATGTTTTTTCTAATAAACACTTGTCACCCGTCGGAAACTCCCTATAATGCGCCTCCATCGACACGGAACAACGGCTTACCAGCCACGGTGTTGAGAGGTTCAGGAAGTTCTGAACCGCCGGAGAAAAACTTCTGAAAAAGAGGTTGACTCTGAAGGAGGAAAGCG